>Ga0187812_1000337_pt1 | contig 17066 bp, 16 predicted proteins | sample NC_S_2_FD_130582 | JGI IMG/M metagenome (GOLD analysis project Ga0187812, IMG submission 130582) | Wetland sediment microbial communities from Neuse River Estuary, North Carolina, USA - ASW-S_2 | ecosystem: Environmental > Aquatic > Freshwater > Wetlands > Sediment | place: USA: North Carolina...
CGGCCACCAGGCGTCGGCGCGGGCTAGCTGGCTGATCGATCCCGCGCCCCGCCTGGCCGGGGTCGCCGCGAGGCCGCCCGCGGCCGGAGCCAGGGTGACCGGCACCCATTCCTCGACGCCGGGCGGCGAGTCCCAGTCGCGGTCGAGCACCGCCCGGCGGGTGTCGTCGGCGCGCTGCCAGCCCTGGAGGCTGGCCAGCACCGGGAGCGCGAACAGTTCGAAGATCACCGCCGCCGCCAGCGGATAGCCGGGCACCCCGATGACCGGAACGGTCCCGGCGGCCTGGCGGCCCGCGACCTCACCCGGCTTGGCGTGGCCGAGCAGCACCGGGTGGCCGGGCCGGACCGCCGCGCCGGCCACCGCGACGCCCCCGACCTGGGCGAGCACCGCCGCGGTGTGGTCGCCGCGGCCACGGCTCGACCCGGCGAGCACGAGCACGAGGTCGGCGTCCGCCGCGACGCCCCTGATCTCGGCGGCGAGCGCGTCGGGATCGTCCGGCTGGATCTCGCTGACCTTCGGACGGGCGCCGGCCTGCCGGCTGCGCGCGGCCAGCATGAGCGAGTTGGTGTCGGCGATCTCGCCCCGCCGCAGCGGCGTCCCGACGGACCTGATCTCATCCCCGGTCGGGATGATCGCGACGACGGGCTGGCGGGCCACTGCCAGGATGGCGTGCCCTCCGGTAGCGGCGGCGGCCAGGTCGCCCGGGCGCAGCCGCCGCCCGGCAGGGACGAGCAGCTGGCCCGTGGCGAAGTCCTCGCCGGCCGCCCGGACGTTCCGTCCGGGCGCGGGGCTGGCAATACCCGTCACGAAGACGCTTCCGTCGTCGTGCGGCAGCAGCCGTTCGCGCTCGATCACGGTGTCGGCGCCCGCGGGCATCGGGTCCCCGGTGTCGACCCAGTCGAACGCCGAGCTCGGCAGACGCACACGGTCAGCGCGACCCGCGGCGGCGGCGCGCAGCGCGGCCGCGGCGACGGCGATGCCGTCCATCGCGGCGCAGTCCGACCGGGGCGACGGCCAGCGCGCGTGCACGTCCCCGGCCGTCACACGGCCCAGGCCATCGGCCGCCGGCACGTGTTCGACAGCCAGCCCGGCCAGCCCGGCCCGCCATCCGGCGCGCGCCAGCGCGTCCGTCCACAAGGCGTACGCCGCCGCGGGGCCCGGCCGGTCACCCGCGCCGGACGGGCCGCCCACCCCGGGTCCGGAACTGGGGCTCACCTCAGAACTATTGCCCGCGCCAGGGCCGCTCATACTCGGGAACCGGCGCATACCGGGAGGCGGCTCATAGCGACAGCCGCTCCGCCCCGGCGTAGACGTTCATCGACGGCCCGCGCAGGAAGCCGACCAGTGTCAGCCCGGCTTCCGCGGCCAGGTCCGCGGCGAGCGACGACGGCGCGGACACCGCGGCGAGCAGCGGGATGCCGGCGAGCACCGCCTTCTGCACGAGCTCGAACGAGGCCCGCCCGCTCACCAGCAGCGCGCACCCGCTCAGCGGGAGCTTGTCGTTCAGCAGCGCCCAGCCGACGATCTTGTCGACGGCGTTGTGCCTGCCCACGTCCTCGCGCACCGCGAGCAGCGCACCGGACGCGTCGAACAGCCCGGCGGCGTGCAGCCCCCCGGTGGACGAGAACACCTTCTGCGCCTCGCGCAGCCGGTCGGGCAGCGACGCCAGAACCGACGGCGAGAACCGCGTCGCGTCCGACGACAGCGGCGCCCGCGGCAGCACGCAGATGTCCTCGATCGAGGTCTTGCCGCAGACGCCGCACGCCGACGTGGTCATGAAGTTCCGCCGCGCGCCCGGCGTCACCGCCACCCCCGGGGCCAGCCGGACATCGGCGATGTTCCCCAGCTCGGCTTCGGAATGATCGCCGTGCCCGCATGTCACACCGTCGCAGAGCTTGATCTCGGCGATCTCCTCGCGGGAGCGCACCACGGCCTCGCTCACCAGGAACCCCGCCGCGAGCTCGACGTCGTCCCCGGGGGTGCGCATGGTCATGGTCAGCGCGGCGCCGTCGACCCGGATGCCGAGCGGTTCCTCGGCCGCGAGCAGGTCCGCGCGCGCCGCCGACCCGCCATCTGTCCCGTCGTGCGGGAGCGTCACCCGAAGCACCCGCCGCCGTGCCGTCCGCCCGGACACAGTACCGCCTTTCGCCAGCATTCCCCGGCCACCAGCGTACGACGAAGCCGCCGCGCCGCCGAGTCATGGCGATCGCGGGCGGGAGACCCGGGCCCGTTCTGAAAGTTGATCCAGAGGCCGCTCTCTGAGTAAGGTCTAGACCATAGGCATGCAAATGCCTGCCCGGCACAGGGGCCAGGACAGGCCGGCTCGCCGCTGGACCGGACGCGACCCCGGGCGACCCCCGGGGTCCGCGCCCGGTGTGCCGGTGTCCGATAATCTCCCGGTGGAGTGACACGTGGAGTGACATGAGGCCGGGGACGTTGGACTCTTGTCACGAGCGGAGATCGGAACGGAGACTGGGTGCTGTGACCACACGAGTTGGGATCAACGGGTTCGGGCGGATCGGGCGCAATTTCTGGAAGGCGGTATACACAACCGGGATCGACCGCGGCATCGAGATCGTCGCCGCGAACGACCTCGGTGACGTCGCCACGATGGCGCACCTGCTCAAGTACGACACCGTGATGGGCAATCTCAAGGAGCCGGTCTCGGTCGAGGGTGACACCATCCGCGTCGGCGATAAGTCGATAAAGATCCTCGCCGAGCGCGACCCGGCCCAGCTCCCCTGGGGGGACCTGGGGGTCGACGTGGTCATCGAGTCGACGGGCCGCTTCACCACGGGTCCCGCGGCGAAGGCGCACATCGCGGGCGGCGCCAAGAAGGTGATCATCTCCGCGCCCGCCAAGGACGAGGACATCACGATCGTGATGGGGGTCAACGATGACAGGTACGACCCCGCGAGCCACGACATCATCTCCAACGCCTCCTGCACCACCAACTGCGTGGCGCCGATGGCGAAAGTGCTCCAGGAGAACTTCGGCATCGTCAAGGGCCTGATGACCACGGTGCACGCCTACACCCAGGACCAGATGCTCCAGGACGGGCCGCACAAGGACCTGCGCCGGGCGCGGGCCGCCGCGCTGAACATCGTGCCCACCACCACCGGCGCCGCCAAGGCGACCGCGCTCGTGCTGCCGGAACTCAAGGGCAAGCTGGACGGCTACTCGCTGCGCGTCCCCGTGCCGGACGGGTCGATCACGGACCTGGTGGTCGACCTGGAGCGCGACGTGACCAAGGACGAGGTGAACGCCGCGTACAAGGCCGCGGCGGACGGCCCGCTGAACGGCATCCTGTACTACACCGAGGACCCGATCGTGTCCTCCGACATCGTCGGCTCCCCGGCCTCCTGCACGTTCGACGCGTCGATCACGATGGCGTACGGCAACCAGGTGAAAGTCTTCGGCTGGTACGACAACGAGTGGGGCTACTCCTGCCGACTCGCCGACCTGACCGGGCTGGTCGCTCGGCGACTCGGATAGCGGGCCGCCTGGGATAGCGAGAAAGCTGGCGATACAACCATGCACACCATCGACGACATCGAGGTCGCCGGGCGCCGGGTCCTGCTGCGGTGCGACCTGAACGTGCCGCTCGACTTGAAGGGCAGCGGCGCGATCACCGACGACCTGCGGATCCGCGCCAGCCTGCCGGTCATCCGCAAGCTGTCCGACCGCGGCGCCCGCGTCGCCATCCTCGCCCACCTCGGCCGCCCGAAGGGCGCGGACTTCGCCGAGCGCGCGGCCGGCGGCCCCTCGCTGCGGGTCGTCGCGGAACGGCTCGGCGAACTCCTCGGCAAGCCGGTCGCGTTCTCGGCCGACCTGGTGGGCGAGTCGGCGAAGGCCACCGTCGCCGGGCTGGCCGACGGGGACGTGGCGCTGCTCGAGAACGTCCGCTTCGAGCCGGCGGAGACTTCCAAGGATGATTCCGAACGGGCCCGTCTCGCTGCCCAGATGGCCACGCTCGGCGACGTGTACGTGGGCGACGGGTTCGGCGTGGTGCACCGGAAGCAGGCGTCGGTCTACGACCTGCCTCAGCTGCTGCCGCACGCGGCGGGCGATCTCATCGTCGCCGAGGTGGCCGTGCTGCGCCGGCTGACCGAGAAGCCGGCCCGGCCGTACGTCGTGATCCTCGGCGGGTCCAAGGTGTCGGACAAGCTCGGCGTGATCGGGAACCTGCTCGGCCTGGCCGACCGGCTGCTGATCGGCGGCGGGATGGCGTACACGTTCCTCGCGGCGCTCGGCTACGAGGTCGGGAATTCCCTGCTCGAGGCCGACCAGATCGAGTCGGTGCGCGGGGTGCTCCTCGAGGCGGAGCGGCGCGGGGTCGAGATCGTGCTGCCGACCGACATCGTGGCCGCGACGCACTTCGCCCCGGACGCGCAGTCGGTCGTCGTTCCGGCGGACGCGATCCCGGCCGACCGGGAGGGCGTGGACATCGGGCCGGACACCCGCGCGCTGTTCGCGGCCAAGCTGATCGACGCGAGGACCGTGTTCTGGAACGGGCCGCTGGGTGTCTTCGAGTTCCCCGCGTTCGCGGCGGGCACCCGCGCGATCGCCGAGGAACTGACCAAGGTCGACGGGCTGACCGTGATCGGCGGCGGCGACTCGGCGGCGGCGGTGCGGTCGTTCGGGCTCGCCGCGGACGCGTTCGGGCACATCTCGACGGGTGGCGGGGCGTCCCTGGAGTACCTCGAGGGCAAGACCCTTCCGGGTCTGGTGGCCCTAGAGTCATGAGCGAGCCCGGGAAGCTGCCGCTGATCGCCGGCAACTGGAAGATGAACTGCAATCACCTCGAGGCGATCGCGCTCGTCCAGAAGCTGGCGTTCACGCTGCGGCCGAATGACTACCAGTACGTCGAGGTGGTCGTGCTGCCGCCGTTCACCGCCCTGCGGTCGGTGCAGACGCTGATCGGCGGCGACAAGCTCAAGATCCGGTACGGCGCGCAGGACCTGTCGCCGTTCGACCACGGCGCCTACACGGGGGACGTGTCCGGGCCGATGCTCGCCAAGCTCGGCTGTTCCTACGTGCTGTGCGGGCACTCCGAGCGGCGCAAGTACCACCACGAGGACGACGCGCTGGTCAACGCCAAGGTCCGCGCCGCGCTCGTGGCGTCGATCACGCCGATCCTGTGCGTGGGGGAGCCGCTGGAGGTGCGGCAGGCGGGAGACCACGTGTCGCACGTGCTCGAGCAACTGCGCGGATCGCTGGCGAAGGTCCCGGCCGAAACGGTCGGCGCCATGGTCGTCGCCTACGAGCCGATCTGGGCCATCGGCACCGGTGAGGTCGCGTCTCCCGGCGACGCGCAGGAGATGTCCGCCGCCATCAGGGAATGGATTTCGGCCACGCATGGCGCCGAAGCCGGCGCCGGCGCGCGTATCCTGTATGGCGGGTCCGTGAAAGACGACAACATCGGGCCTATCATGGCGCAGCAGGACGTAGACGGAGCCCTCGTCGGCGGCGCCAGCCTGGACGCCGGTCAGTTCGCGTCGATTTGCCGGTACCGTGACAGCTTGGCAAGGAGATAGACCCCGTGGAGATCGCACTTTCGATCATCCTGATCATCACGAGCTCCGTGCTCGTGATGCTGGTTCTCCTGCACAAGGGGAAGGGCGGCGGTCTCTCTGACCTGTTCGGCGGCGGCGTGTCATCGACGCTCGGCTCGTCGTCGGTGGTGGAGCGGAACCTGGACCGCATCACCATTTTCTTCGGTGTTATCTGGTTCGTTTGCATCGTTGCCCTAGGCTGGCTCCTCAACCACTGAGGGCCGCGTGTATCTCCGGCCGGTGCCGGAGCATCTGGTGGTAGATGGCATGTACGTGCATGACTCCCACGACAAGGGGTGATCTGTGAGCAGCGGCAGCGCGATACGTGGAAGCAGGGTAGGCGCCGGCCCGATGGGCGAAGCGGAGCGCGGCGAGGCCGCGCCCCGGGTCTGGGTGTCGTTCTGGTGCTCGAACGGCCACGAGACCCGGCCCAGCTTCGCGACCGACGCCGCCATCCCGGAGCAGTGGGAGTGCCCCCGGTGCGGCTTCCCGGCGGGCCAGGACGAGGCCAACCCGCCGGCCCCGCCGCGCGTCGAGCCGTACAAGACGCACCTGGCCTACGTGAAGGAGCGCCGCACCGACGCCGACGGCGAAGCCATCCTCGCCGAGGCCCTGCAGCGCCTCCGCAGCAGCGTCTAGCGCTTTCTGGCGCGCCGCGTGGCGCTGACGAGCACCGGTCCCGCGCCACCTTCGCATCAGGGGCCACATCTGGCCCCGGCCATCTGCCCGCGAGGCTCGCTGTCCATGATCACGAAGAGTTTGTGCACTTATACGATGCGGAACTTTCGTGATCATGGAATCCCGGACGCGGAGCGTCCGGGAACGCCCATAGGGTCACGCCTATGACCAGTAATGACACTCCCTGGGAGCCTCCGTTCGCCGGGACCGAGGCCGAGCAGCTCACCGGCGCCATCGAGCGGCTGCGCGCGACCTTCCGGTGGAAGGCCGACGACCTCGACACTGCCGGGCTCAGTCACCGGATCGGCGCCTCTGCCCTCACCATCGGCGGGCTGCTCAAGCACCTGGCCCTCGTGGAGGACTACTACTTCCCGGGCAAGCTGGCCGGGGAGCCGCTGGGCCCGCCGTGGGCGGGTGTCGACTTCGACAGCGATCCCGACTGGGAGTTCAGGACGGCCGCCGCCGATTCCCCCGAGACGCTCTACGCGCTCTGGGATGACGCCGTCGAGCGGTCCCGGGCGCGGCTCGCGGAAGCCCTGGCCCGCGGCGGGCCCGGCCAGCTCGTGCACGTGACCGCGCCCGACGGCAGCCACGCCAGCCTGCGCCGCCTCCTGTGCGACCTGATCGAGGAGTACGGCCGGCATACCGGCCACGCCGACCTGCTCCGCGAGGCCGTGGACGGGCGGGCCGGCGAGGACCCGCCGCCCGGCTGGCGGCCCAGGTCGGGCCGGTTCCGGCTGCCCCCCGCTAAAGCCAGTCGAGGCGCCTGAACAGGAAGTACAAGCCGATCACGCCGATGACCATGATCGAGCAGGAGACCGCGAACCCCGTGTGGTCGCTGAAACCGGGTACGGCACGCCGGAGTCCGCGTCGAGCCGGACCCCGTGGACTGCTGTGTCTCCGTATCCATGAGATCCCCTAAGGTCGACCACCGCGTCGGACTTAAGGATCTCATCACCGTTAGCGCGGGCGCGCGGCAAGCGCTTCCTGAACCACCGGGTCCTCGTCGGTGCCGAGCACGCGCCAGTCCTCGCCGTCGGCGAGTATCTTCTCCGCGCCGCGGATGGCGCGGAAGTCCCCGTCACCGCCCAGCGCCGGCGGCTGCCCGCCGTGCTCGGCCAGGCCCTTGGCCACGCGCAGCAGTTGCCTGTGCATCCGGATCAGCGCCACGTCGGTGCTGCCCAGGTGCTCCCGAGTCCGGTCGTAGATGGGCCCGGCGGTCTCGGTGGCCATGCAGTCATGCGACCGGAACTCCGGGATGCCGCTGTAGGAGACGCCCTTCTGCGCCACCCGGTCGATCCCGTAGTCGTTCTCCCTGGTGTACTTCCGCGGCACGAGGCCGTGGAACGGGATGCGCTCGAACGGGTACTTCTCGTAGGTGGTGAACAGCGGCCCGCCGTAACCGCGCGGGTTGCGCACCGGCTGCGTGGTGAAGTTGTACCGGTGCGTCAGCGTGTCGTCGGCCGGCACCACGAAGATCAGCCGGGTGGAGAACGGGATCGCCGCGATGATCGAGCACGACGGATAGATCCACGCGGTGATCCGCGCGTGCTTGTGCCCGTTCGGCGTGACCCTGATGCCCGCGTAGCGGAACCCGTGCCAGGTGTCGTCCACCTCGATCAGCGAGCGCGGGTCGTGCCGCCAGAACCTCATCGACATGTACCCCGACGGGTACCCCGGCTGGTCGGTGCCGTCGTCGGGGATGTCGTCGATCGCGTCGAACTGGTGCAGGTTGGAGATGTGCGCGGTGTCGAGGTCGCCGTCCATCGACTGCACGAAGTTGCAGTAGACGGTCTCCTTGTTCGCGCTGACCAGTTCGGGCGGCAGTGACTCGGTGCCGAAGTCACGGAACGGGGTCATCGTCTCGGCCGGTCCCATGTACGTCCAGATGATGCCGCCAGACTCGCGGGTCGGGTACGACGTGATCTTGATCCTGTCCGCGAAGGGCTTCAGCTCGCTTCGCTGGTCGGTGCACTGGCCGGTCACGTCGAACTTCCAGCCGTGGTAGGTGCACCGCAGCCCGCATTCCTCGTTGCGGCCGTAGAACAGCGACGCGCCGCGGTGCGGGCACTGCTCATCGATGAGCCCCACCCGACCGGACGTGTCCCTGAAGGCGACCAGGTCCTCCCCGAGCAGCCGCACCCGCACCGGCGCGCCGTCTGATTCCGGAATCTCCTCGCTCAGGCAGGCCGGGATCCAGTACCGCCGGAACACCTCGCCCATCGGCGTCCCCGGGCCGACCCGGGTGAGGATCTCGTTGTCTTCCGCTGACAGCACGGCGCACCTCCACGTGGCGTCGATCGCCCCGGTCCACTGCCCCCTCGCCGCCTACCCTTTCTCGCGAACCGGGGAGCGTCAACAACCCGCGGGCCCAGGAGCTGGCGCCGATCGCTGAACGAAGTCACACATTTCCATTCGGAATAAACAGCGTTAATTCGCACCATAGGCAACGTCGATGCCCTAATCCATTCCGCTGCCCGCCACGCCGGCCCACAATAAGGGCACGCGATCTCACGGCAATGGAGCGAACGAATGAGAACCGCACGGAAAAGCACGCGTTACGCGGCAGGCGCCGCCCTGCTCGCGCTGACGGCGGCGACCGCGGCCTGCAGCAGCGGTTCGCCAAGCTCATCAAGCAGCAGCCCGGCTACCAGCAGCACGGCCAGCGGCGCCAGCGCCAGCAGCAGCGCGGCCGGCGCCGCGAGCGTCACCAACGTCACCCTCGGCTACGTGCCCTACTCCGACGACGCCTCGCTGTTCTACGCCCAGGACAGCGGCATCTTCCGCCAGCACGGCCTGAACGTCTCCTTCGTGGCCCAGGCGAGCCCGGTCGCCGTCGAGGCGTCCATGGCCAGCGGGACCGAACAGTTCGGGTTCGTCACCACCCCGGTGCTGATCAACCTCGCCTCCAAGGGCGTCGGGGTCAAGTGCGTGTCCACCGTGGACGGGAACGAGCCGACCAACCCGGCGGACGACACCACGGTCCTCGTCGCCGCCAAGGGCTCGGGGATCACGAGCATCAAGGACCTGGCCGGCAAGAACGTCGGCGAGGTCCAGCTCACCTCGCTGAACTCGCTGTCGGTCATGGTCCTGGCCAAGCAGGCCGGCATCAGCCCGAGCAGCGTGCACCAGATCGCGATGCCGTTCCCGCAGATGCCGGCCGCGCTCGCCCAGGGCCGGGTGCAGGCCGCGGTGATCGTCGCGCCGTTCACCCAGACCGCGCTCGCCGAGGGCGCGACCATCCTCACCCACCCGAACCAGGTCTTGTTCCCCAACGGCACCCTCACCTGTCTCGACGCGATGAGTTCCTACATCAGCGCGAACCCGACAGTGGTGTCGGAGTTCCGCGCGGCGATGAACGAGTCGGTCGCCTACACGGCGACCCACCAGTCGGTGGTGAAGCAGACCCTCGCCAAGGGCCTGAACCTGTCCATGGCGGTCGCGGAGAAGCAGGTCCTGTCCACCAACTTCAGCACCACCTTCAACGCCGCGTCGATCGGCCAGATCGAAAACGACATGAAGGAGTTCGGGATCATCACCACCGAGCCCCCGGCGTCGTCGCTGATCTGGAACCCGTGACGGTGCGCGGGTCCGCCCTCCGGTCCGTGCTCCGGCCCTGGCTGCTCAGGCTGGCTGTGCTCGCCGCCGCGCTCGGCCTCTGGCAGGGGCTGAGCGCGGCGGGCGTCATCCGGGCCGACGAGTTCCCCTCGATGACGCAGACCGCGAGCGCGCTGTGGCACCAGGCGTCGGCGTCCACGCTCTGGACGGCGATCGGGCAGACCCTGGAAGGCTGGGCGATCGGCCTGGCCACCGGGGCCGCGGCCGCGCTGCTCATCGGCACGCTGATCGGCCTGAACCGGTTCGCGTACCGCAGCGTGATCGGGGTGATCGAGTTCTTCAAGGCCATCCCGGTGATCGCGATCCTGCCGATCGGCCTCGTGCTGTGGGGCGCGACGCTCACGATGAAGTTCGCGCTCGTCGCGTTCGCGGTGTTCTGGCCGCTTGTCATCCAGGTCTGCTACGGCGTCCGGTCGCTCGACCCGGTGGTGCGGGACACCGCGACCGTGCTGCACGTTCGCGGTCCGCGCAAGTTCGCCCAGGTGATCATGCCGAGCGCGGCGCCGTTCATCGCGACCGGCCTGCGCGTCGCGGCCGCCGTCGCGCTCGTCGTGGACATCATCGCCGAACTGATCGGCGGCGGCACCGGCGTCGGCGAGCGGATCCTGCTCGCGGAGAACGCCGGGCCCGACGCGTACCCCATCATGTACGCCTACATCGTGGTCGCCGGCGTCCTCGGGGTGCTGCTCGCGGGCGCGTTCACGGTCGGCGAGCGGTACGTGCTGCACTGGCATGAGTCCCAGCGCTCCGCGGCGGGGGAAAGACAGAATTATCCCGAACGTACGGTGGTGACTCTTGCTGCCTCCTTATCTCCGGTTGGCGGGGCGGGCGCTGACCCGGGTCTGGCTGTTCGCCGTCCTCGCCGTCGTCTGGTGGACGTGGTCGGCGGGGTCGAAGTCGCTGTACTTCCCGCCGCTCGAGTCGGTGCTGAAGGCGCTGTGGGACCAGTGGGTGACCGGGCCCGCCCGCGCCGAGCTCGCCTCGAGCCTCGAGCACCTGCTCGCCGGGTACGCTATCGCCGCCGTCGCCGGCATCGGCTTCGGCGCGGCGCTGTGGTCGCTGCGCTACGCCCGCGAGGCGACCGCGCCGTACCTGTACTTCCTGTACGTGCTCCCGGCGCCGGTGCTCGTGCCGGCAGCGATGACGCTGTTCGGCATCGGGTTCACGATGAAGGTGGTCCTCATCGCGTTCGCCGCCGTGTGGCCGACGCTGCTCAACACCCTGGACGGAATGCGCGGCGTCGACTCCGTCAAGCTCGACACCTCGAAGGTGCTCGGGCTGTCGCGCGCCAGGAACGTGTTCCAGGTGGTGCTGCCGGCCGCCGCGCCGCAGATCGTCGCCGGGCTGCGCAACAGCCTCCAGGTCGCCATCATCCTCATGGTGGTCAGCGAGTGGGAGGCGTCGAGCGACGGCATCGGCTACTACCTCGTGAACGCCCAGCAGTCCTTCGACTACGTGGGCATGTGGTCGGGGATCATCGTGCTCGCGATCATCGGGATCGTGGCGAACCTGCTGTTCGTCGTGGCCGAGAACCGGGCCTTGCACTGGCATTACGGCGCGCGCGCCGTGGAAGGGGTGTCGCGGTGACAGAATCCGGGAGGGCAACCGGCGTGACCGAGGGAACGGGCACGCCGGTTGTGTCGCTGCGCCACGTGGCCAAGGCGTACCCCAGCGCGGCGGGGGTGCGCGTGGCCCTGCGCGACGTCACGTTCGACGTGGCGCGGGGCGAGTTCGCCTGCGTGGTCGGGCCGAGCGGCGCGGGCAAGACCACGCTGCTGCGCTGCCTGGCCGGGCTGATGCCGCCGACGTCGGGGGAGGCGCTGTTCGAGGGCGCGCCGCTGCGCTCGGTCCCCGACGGGATCGGCGTCGTGTTCCAGGACTACGGCCGGTCGCTGTTCCCGTGGCTGACCGTCACGCGCAACGTGGACCTGCCGCTGCGGGTGCGCGGCATGCGGCGCGATGAGCGCGCGCCGCGGGTGGCCGAGGTGCTCGCCTCGGTGGGCCTGGCCGACGCCGGCAGGCAGTACCCGTGGCAGCTGTCCGGCGGCATGCAGCAGCGGGTGGCGATCGCCAGGGCGCTGGCGTACCGGCCCGACCTGCTGCTGATGGACGAGCCGTTCGCCTCGGTGGACGCGCAGACCCGGTTCGAGCTCGAGGACCTCATCCTGCGGGTCCGCGAGGAGTTCGGGGTGACGGTCGTCTTCGTCACCCACGACATCGATGAGGCCATCTACCTCGCGGACCGGGTCGTGGTGCTGTCCAGGTCCCCGGGTGTGGTCGCGGAGATCGTCGACGTCACGCTGCCCCGGCCGCGCGACCAGATCGCCACGAAGGCCGACGAGGCGTTCGCCCGCTACCGCGAGCACATCCTCGGCCTGGTGATGTCCCGGGGCTAGTGCGCGAACGAGTGGCGCTTGGCCTGGATCTCCGGCGGCGGCTGGGTTTGCGGGTTGTGCTCGAGCATCCGCAGGTGCAGGCGCAGGTCGTCGAGGAACAGGCTCGCCAGGTCCATGCTGAAGCCGTTCCGCACCACGATGCGCAGCACCGCCATGTCGGTCAGGTTGTCGGGGAACGTGTAGGCGGGCACCTGCCAGCCGCGCATCCGCAAGTGCTCCGAGATGTCGTACACCGAGTACTTGTCGACGTCGTCGCGCAGCTTGAACGCGAACACGGGCAGGTCGCTGCCGTCGGTCAGCAGATCGAACTGGCCGAGCTTGCCGATCTCGTCCGCCAGGTACCGCGCGATGTCCTGGCATGTCTGCTGCACGTTCTTGTAGCCGGAGTACCCGAGCCGCAGGAAGTTGTAGTACTGCGCCGCGACCTGCGCGCCGGGCCGGGAGAAGTTCAGCGCGAACGTCGGCATCTCCCCGCCGAGGTAGTTGACCTTGAAGATCAGGTCCTCGGGCAGGGCCTCGGAGTCCCGCCACACCACCCAGCCCACGCCGGGGTAGACGAGGCCGTACTTGTGCCCCGAGGTGTTGATGGACGCGACCCGCGGCACCCGGAAGTCCCACTCGATGTCCGGCTGGAGGAACGGGGCGACGAACCCGCCGGACGCGCCGTCCACGTGGATCGGCACGTCGGGACCGCCCCCGGCCGCCAGGGCGTCGAGCGCGGCGGCGACATCGCTGACCGGCTCGTACGACCCGTCCATCGTCGAGCCCATGATCACGACGACGCCGATCGTGTTCTCGTCGCACTTTGCGGCCGCCTCGGGGGCGCCAAGGTGGTACCGTCCCGGCTCGACCGGAACGTACCGCGGCTCCACCTCCCAGTACCGGCAGAACTTCTCCCAGCAGACCTGGACGTTCGAGCCCATCACGAGGTTCGGCCGGTCCGCGGGCTGGCCGGCGGCCCGGCGGCGGGCCCGCCACCGCCACAGCAGCGCCATCCCGCCGAGCATGCACGCCTCGCTCGACCCGGTGGTCGAGCAGCCGATCGCCTCGCCGTGCGGCGCGTTCCACAGCGACCCGAGGATGTTCACGCACCGCCGCTCGAGCTCGGCCGTCTGCGGGTACTCGTCCTTGTCGATCATGTTCTTGGGCGAGCAGTCGGCCATCAGCTGCTCGGCCTCCGGCTCCATCCACGTGGTGACGAACGTGGCCAGGTTGAGCCTGGCGTTGCCGTCGAGGATCAGCTCGTCCCTGACCACCTGCAGCGCGGTGCGCGGCAGCACGCCGTGCTCCGGCAGCCGGTACCGGGGTATCTCGCAGCTCTTCTCGCGGAAGTACACGGGGTTGATGTCGAGCTCGGCGTTTGCCTCGTGCTTCTCAACCCGCTTGTGCAGTGCGTTCATGGGCTCAGCCTAACGAGGCGACCAGGGCGTCGGTGAGCGGGTCGATGGCGGCCAGGTTCCGCGTCAGGTCCGCCGGGACACCGTGCCGGGCGATGATGGCCGCGGGCGCGTAGTAGGACACCTTGGTCTGGCCGGAGTCGTCCCAGACGAGGATCTTCAGCGGCAGGTCGAGCGCGCTGAGCGGCGTGGCCGCCATCACCGGTGTCCCGGCCGCCGGGTTGCCGAAGATGACCAGCACCGTTTCCCTGAGGTCGAGGCCGGCCTGCCGGGCCTCGGCCGCCTGGTCGATGACCGCGAAGACCTGCACGCCTTTGCCGGCGAGGATCTCAGTGAATCGCGCGACGGTCGCCGCGACCGGGCGCGGGCTCAGCTTCGTGACGACATCCGCGTCGATCCCGGTTTCGCTCATCTCTAGCCTCCCGCGGCTACGTTACTCCCGGGCCGGCTCCGCCGGCGCGGTCACCTCCTCGGGTACGCGCTGCGGGGCGCGGGCGCGGACGGCGCCGACGAGCACGACGGCGAGGGCGCCCATGCCTGCGGCGATGAGGAACGACAGGCGGTAGCCGGCCACGACGTCGCCGGCCGCGCTGGCGGTGCGCGCCGCGGCGGCGGTGGCAAGGATGGCCAGGCCGACCGCCGCGCCGACCTGCTGGCCGGTGGTGAACATGGCGCCCGCGATGCCCTGGTCCCGGCCATGGACGCCGGAGGTGATCGCGACCGACGCGGCCGGCAGCGACAGCCCGATGGACAGCGACGTGAGCAGGATGCCGGGCAGCACGCCGGCCGGGTAGCTGGAGTGGTGGCCGATCTGGGCCAGGTACACCTGCCCGGCCGTCATGATCACCAGCCCGGCCAGCAGCACCCACCGCGCGCCGAACCGGGTGAGCAGCCGCCGGGTGACGAGCGTCGACACGAGCACCACGGTCATGGTCGCCGGGAGCAGGCCAAGGCCGGTCTGCACCGGGGTGAAGTGGTGGACCTTCTGCAGGTAGAGGGAGATGAAGTACACGTACCCGGCCAGCACGGCGCCGATCAGCAGCATCGCCGCGACAGCGGCGCGGCGGGCCGGCGACGCGAGCAGAGAGGGCGGGAGCATGGGAGCCGGGAGCTTACGTTCTGAATAAACGAAAGCAGCCGCAAGCAGCGCCGCGGCCAGCAGCGCGGCGACAGCCAGCGGGCTGCTGAAACCGTGCTGCTGGCCCTGGGTGAGGCCGAAGATGAGCGCGGCGATCGCGGCGGTGACCAGGGCCGCGCCGCGGATGCCGATCTTGCCGCCGCCCGTGGCGGCGTCGGCAGGCAGCCGGGGCACGAAGCCGAGCATCAGCGCGATCAGCGGCGGGTTGACGAGGAAGACGGCGCGCCAGCCGAGGTACTGGGTGAGCAGCCCGCCGGCGATGATTCCGGTGGTCGCGCCGCCGGCGGTGGTCGCCTGCCAGAGGGCGAGCGCGCGGTGGCGCGCGTGACCTTCGGGACTGGCGCTGGTGAGCAGGGACAGCGCGGCGGGGGAGGCGAGCGCGGCGGCCGCGCCCTGCACCATCCGCGCGACGATCAGCATGACCGGCCAGCGGGCGAGGCCGCAGCCGAGCGACGCGACGGCGAACACGATCAGGCCGATCACCAGCAGCCGACGCCGGCCGAGCAGGTCGGCGAGCCGGCCGCCGGCCAGCAGCAGCGAGCCGAAGGTCAGCGCGTATCCGGTGACGATCCACTGCAGGTCCGCCGGCGCCATGCCCAGGTCCCGCTGGATGGTGTTGAGCGCGACGTTGACGATGCTGAAGTCGAGCTGGAGGACGAACTGGGCGGCACAGATCACAGCAGTAGCCGCCGCGCCGCCCTTTTTGTTCACCAGCGCTAACGATATCAGCGCTGGCCGCTCCCGGGCTGCGCGGCGGGCTGCTCTGCTGTCGGCCGCTGGGGCGCGGGCGGCCGCGGCGCCGGGGCCGCCTGCTTGCCGCGCAGCAGCGACGCCAGGCCGGCCAGCACGGACAGCGCGGCCGAGACGCCGAACACCACGATCAGGCCGCTGTGGAACGGGCCCTGCAGCAGGCCGGGGAAGAACGTCCGCCCGGTGAGCGTCGCCTGGCTGGCGGCGGGCAGCTTCTGCAGCACGCCGCTGGGGCCGAGCAGGTGCGCGATCGGGTTCACCCCGAGCACCGAGGCGAACAGCGACGACACCGGCGGCAGGGTCGCCACCTGGTGCGCCACGCCGGCCGGTACCCCGAGCCTGGTCAGGCCGTTCGTCAGCGTCGTGGGCAGCGACTTGGACAGGCCGGCGATCAACAGCGTGAAGACGACCCCGATGGACACCGCGGTCCCGGAGTTCTGGAACGTGGCGCGCATGCCCGACGCCGCGCCGCGGTCGCGGGCCGGCACGCTGCCCATGATCGAGGAGGAGTTGGGCGAGGCGAACATGCCGCTGCCGATCCCGTTTAGTCCGACGAGCAGGGCGAACGCCAAGTACGGGAAGTTGACAGGGAGCAGCATGAGGCCGACGAAGCTCGCCGCGAACACCGCCATGCCGGACGTCGCGATCCCGCGCGAGCCGAACTTGTCCGACAAGATCCCCGACGTCGGTCCTGACACCAGGAACCCGGCGGTCATCGGCAGCATGAAGATGCCCGCCCACAGCGGTGTCTGGTCGTAGTTGTAGCCGTGTAGCGGCAGCCAGATGCCTTGCAGCCAGATGATCAGCATGAACTGGATGCCGCCACGGGCGATCGACACGAGCAGGCCCGCGATGTTTCCGGCGGCGAACGCGCGGATCCGGAACAGCCCCAGCCGGAACATCGGCTCGGCGACCTTGGTCTCGATGACCACGAAGACGATGAGCAGGACCAGGCCGCCGATGATCTCGCCGAGCACCACCGGGGATTCCCAGCCCATCGAGTTGCCGTGATACGGCTGGATCCCGTAGGTGATGCCGACCAGGATCGAGCCGAGGCCGAGCGCGAACGTGATGTTGCCCCACCAGTCGATCCTGCCGCGGTGCCGTTCGCCGTTGTCGCGCAGCCGCAGGTACGCCCACAGCGTGCCGAACACGCCGACCGGCACGTTGATCCAGAACACCGCCCGCCAGTCCCACGCGGCCAGCAGGCCGCCCGCGACCAGGCCGATGAACATGCCGGCCAGCGCGGCGATCTGATTGGTGCCGAGGGCGAAGCCGCGGCGTTCTGCCGGGAAGGCGTCGGTCAGGATCGCCGCGGAGTTCGCCATCAGCATGGACCCGCCGACGGCCTGCAGGAACCGCCACCCGATCAGCCACAGCGCGCCGCCGGAGGCCTGGAACGGGTCGAACGACAGCAGCACCGACGCGGCGGTGAACACCACGAAACCCTGGTTGTACATGCGGACCCGGCCGAACATGTCGCCGAGTCGCCCCAGGTTGACCACAAGCACCGCCTGCACCAGGCGGTATCCCA
>Ga0187812_1000338_pt1 | contig 17048 bp, 16 predicted proteins | sample NC_S_2_FD_130582 | JGI IMG/M metagenome (GOLD analysis project Ga0187812, IMG submission 130582) | Wetland sediment microbial communities from Neuse River Estuary, North Carolina, USA - ASW-S_2 | ecosystem: Environmental > Aquatic > Freshwater > Wetlands > Sediment | place: USA: North Carolina...
CAGCAAGCCACCCTCGCCATCCGCGCCCGCATCCCCCTCGACGTCCTCCGCGACGTCATCCAGCCCTTCCCCACCTTCTCCGAAATCTACGTCGCCGCACTCAAAACACTCCACACCCAGATCAAGGCGTGAACCGCGATGCCCTGGTTCCCGGACTTCGCCAGCGCCGCGGAGCTGGCGCGCGCGCAGATCCGCGCCGCGGGCCAGGCCGACCCGGTGCGGCAGTACCTCACCGCGCTGAACGACGGCGACACCCGGGCTCTGGAGACCGTGTGGCCGGGTGAGGTGGTTATCTTCGATCCTCGCGCGGGCGAGGTCCGGGGCCATCGCGAGCTGCGGCGGTTCGTGAGCCGTAATCAGTCCTGGCTGGGCCAGCACCACGCGCGGACCGAGACGGTGGCCACCACGTGCGCCGGCGGGCGCGCGGTCGTGGAGCTACTCGCGCACCTGGACGGAGACGGGCAGGAACTCGCGTGGCCCGTCGCGGTCGTCGCCGAAACCGCCGACGACCGGTCGGTGGTGTTCCGCACCTATTGCAGCCAGTGGCCAGTCGACGGGCTCCGCCCTATCAGGCCGCCCATCCTCACCGCCGGACAGGACCATCCCGGTGACGTCTGCGGCCGCTATCACGCCGCGCTGCGCGCCGGTGACGCCGACGCGGCGGTCGGCACCTTCGAACCGGACGGGTACTACCGCGAGCCCGTCGGCCCGCACGCCACCCACCGCGGCACGACGGAACTCCGCTCGTTCTTCGCCGCCCGGTTCAGCGCGGGCGGCATTGGCCTTGAGGACTGCGCCGTGACCGACGACGGCACGCGCTGCGCCCTGGAGTACAACTGTGTCCGCTGGGGCGACCGCGAGCTGGCGCCGCAGGCGGGGCTCGGCGTGTACGAACGCGGGCCGGACGGACTGCTCGCCGCCGCCCGCGTCTACGACGACATCGAACCGCCCGCCTGAGCCCGCTCGCTCAGACGGAGAAGTACTTGGCCTGCGGGTGGTGCACGACGATCGCGTCGGTGGACTGCTCCGGGTGCAGCTGCATCTCCTCCGACAGCTCGACGCCGATCCGCGCCGGATCGAGCAGCCGGGCGATCTTCGCCCGGTCGGCCAGGTCCGGGCAGGCGGGGTACCCGATCGAGTACCGCGCGCCCTGGTAGCGCACGTCGAAGAAGTCCGCGAGGTCCGCGGGGTCCGCGCCGGCGATGCCGAGTTCCCGCCGCACCCGCGCGTGCCAGTACTCCGCCAGGGCCTCGGTGAGCTGCACCGACAGCCCGTGCAGCTCGAGGTACTCGCGATAGGCGTTCTTCGCGAACAGCTCCGCCGTCGCGACCGACACCGCTGGCCCCATCGTGGCGAGCTGGAACGCCACCACGTCGGTCTGCCCCGATGCCGCCGGCCGGAAGAAGTCCGCCAGGCACAGTCTCTTGTCCCGGCGCTGCCGGGGGAACCGGAATCGTTCCAGCTCCTGTCCCGACTCCGACAGCACGATCAGGTCGTTCCCGTCGCTCACGCACCGGAAGTAGCCGTAGACGACCGCGGCTTGCAGCAGCCCCTCCGTCTGCGCCCGCTCCAGCCACATCCGCAGCCGCGGCCGCCCCTCGCTCTCCACCAGTTCCTCGTAGGTCGGGCCGCCCGCCTTCCGCGACGGCTTCAGCCCCCACTGCCCCATGAACGTCGCCCGCTCATCCAGGTACGCCCCGTACTCGGCGAGCGGCAGCCCCTTCACCACGCGCGTCCCGAGGAACGGCGGCTCGGGCACCGGGTTCTCCGCGGACATTTCGTCCGAACGTACGCGGCTGACTCCCCCGGCCGCCCCTGCTCCCGTGTGGTCGGTGGCCCATCGTCCACCCTCTTGCGTAGTCGATGGCCCATCGACCACGTTCGGGCCGGGGGTGGTGGATGGGCGCGGCCGAACGCGGCGAGTGCGCAGCTCGGGGAGCGCCGCGCCCGGGTCGCCGCGCTTGACGGACATCGCGGCCTCCATCAGCCGCAGGCCCTCGAAGGCATCCCTGGCGTAGCGGACCTGGCCCTGGAACAGCCCGGCGAGGTCCTGCTCGACGTAGGCGCGGGTGAGGGCGGCGCCGCCGAGCAGTACCGGCCAGCGGGCGGCCAGGCCGCGGGAGTTGAGCTCGGCGAGGTTGTCCCGCATGACCACGGTGGACTTCACCAGCAGCCCGGACATGCCGATGACGTCGGCCGAGTGCTCCTCGGCGGCGGAGATGATCGCGGAGATCGGCTGCTTGATGCCGATGTTGACCACGTCGTAGCCGTTGTTCGACAAGATGATGTCGACCAGGTTCTTGCCGATGTCGTGCACGTCGCCCTTGACCGTGGCGAGGACGATCGTGCCCCGGCCGGACGCGTCGGTGCGCTCCATGTGCGGCTCGAGGTAGCCCACCGCGGCCTTCATCACCTCCGCGGAGGCCAGCACGAACGGCAGCTGCATCTGCCCGGAGCCGAACAGCTCGCCCACCGTCTTCATGGCGTCGAGCAGCACGTCGTTGACAATCTCCAGGGCGGGCCGCTCCGCGAGCGCCAGGTCGAGGTCGGCCTCGAGGCCGTTCCGCTCGCCGTCGATGATCCGCCGCTTGAGCCGGTCCCACAGCGGCAGCCCGGCCAGCTCGGCGGCCCGTTCCGCCTTCGCCGACGTGGCGTCCACGTCCTCGAACAGCTCCAGCATCCGCGCCAGCGGGTCATACCCGGGACGGCGCCGGTCGTAGACGAGATCGAGGGCGACCTCCCGCTGCTCGTCCGGTATCCGCGCCAGCGGCATGATCTTGGACGGGTGCACGATCGCCGAGTCGAGGCCCGCGTTCACGCACTCGGCGAGGAACACCGAGTTCAGCACGGCGCGCGCGGCCGGCTTCAGGCCGAACGACACGTTGGACACGCCCAGGGTCGTCTGCACGCCCGGGTAGCGGCGCTTCAGCTCGGCGATCGCCTGGATCGTCTCCAGCGCGTCCCGTCGTGTCTCCTCCTGGCCGGTGGCGATCGGGAACGTCAGGCAGTCGACGATGATGTCCTCGAGGCGCATCCCCCAGGTGCCCGTGAGGTCGGCGATCAGCCGCTCCGCCACTTCCAGCTTCCACGGCGCGGTGCGCGCCTGGCCGCGCTCGTCGATGGTGAGCGCGACCACCGCGGCGCCGTGCTCGCGGATCACGGGCATCAGCCGGGCGATCCGCGAGTCCGGCCCGTCGCCGTCCTCGTAGTTCACCGAGTTCACGACGGCCCGCCCGCCGAGCAGTTCAAGGCCCGCCTCGATCACCGCGGGCTCCGTCGAGTCGAGCACGAGCGGCAGGGTCGCGGCCGTCGCAAGCCGTCCCGCGATCTCGCGCATGTCACCCACGCCGTCGCGGCCGACGTAGTCCACGCACACGTCGAGCAGGTGCGCGCCGTCCCTGGTCTGGCCGCGCGCGATCGCCACGCAGTCCTCGTACCGGTCGGCGATCATCGCCTCGCGGAACGCCTTCGACCCGTTGGCGTTGGTCCGCTCGCCGATCGCGAGGAACGCGGTGTCCTGCCGGAACGGCACGTGGCTGTACAGCGACGCCACGCCGGGCTCGGCGTCGGGGTCGCGGCGGGTGACCGGCCGTCCGGCCGGCCGGGCCGGCCGGACGCCGAGCCGCTCGACGAGCGCGGCGACGTGCTCGGGCGTCGTCCCGCAGCAGCCGCCGACCAGGGACAGCCCGAACTCGGCGGTGAACCGGTCGTGCGCGTCGGCGAGCTCGCCGGGGGTCAGCGGGTAATGGGCGCCGTCTGGGGTGAGCTCGGACAGGCCAGCGTTCGGCTCGCAGGAGACCGGGATCCGCGCGTGCGCGGCGAGGTACCGCAGGTGCTCGCTCATCTCGCCGGGGCCGGTCGCGCAGTTGAGCCCGATCACGTCGATGCCGAGCGGCTCGAGGGCGGTCAGCGCCGCGCCGATCTCGCTGCCCAGCAGCATGGTCCCGGTCGTCTCGACGGTCAGCTGGGCGATGACAAGCACGTGCGGGGCGAGAGCCGCAACCGCCCGTTTCGAACCGATGATCGCCGCTTTCGCCTGGAGCAGGTCCGGGCAGGTCTCGATGATCAGCGCGTCGGCGCCGCCGCGCAGCAGGCCGGCCGCGTTCTCGTAGTAGGAGTCGCGCAGCTCGCGGAAGGTGACGTGGCCGAGCGTCGGCAGCTTGGTGCCCGGGCCGATGGAGCCGAGCACCCAGCGCGGGCGGCCGTCGGCCGCCGCGTGGCGGTCCGCCGCGTCGCGCGCCAGCCGGGCGCCGGCCTCGGACAGCTCCGCGATCCGCGCGGCGATGCCGTACTCGCCCAGGTTTCCGAGGTTGGCGCCGAACGTGTTCGTGGTGACGCAATCCGCCCCGGCCTCGAGGTACGCGTCGTGGACCGCCCGCACGACGTCGGGGCGCGTCACGTTCAGCACCTCGTTGCAGCCCTCGTGGCCGTCGAAGTCCGCCGGGGTCGCGTCGCTGACCTGCAGCATCGTGCCCATCGCGCCGTCCGCGACGACGACTCGCTCAGCGAGGGCGCGGCGCAGCGCACCGGCTCGTTCGGTAGCCTCTGGTATCGCGCAACCACTCATAAGGGTCCTCAGTGTAGGGGTCGTAGGTGCCAGAGCACAAAAGTTACACCCTGAAAACTGTGGCTGCCACAGGTAACGCACCTGGGTTACGCGGCGACGTAGGCTGTAGTCAGGGCGCGATCCCGCGGCCATGCAGGAGGTGAAGTCATCAAGTTCAGCGACGTCGACGAACCGCTTCAGCATCCAGTGGCCATCGCCGCGTTCGAGGGGTGGAACGACGCGGCGGAAGCCGCGAGCGGCGTCGTCAGCCACCTGGGCATCGCATGGCAGTCCACCCCGATCGCCGCCATCGACCCCGATGACTTCTACGACTTCCAGGTGAACCGGCCGGTCATCGAGGTGGTCGCCGGAAAGACCGAACGGCTGGTCTGGCCGACTACCCGGCTGTCCCTGGCACGGGCCGCCGCGACGGGCCTGAGCCGGGACGTCGTGCTCGTGCACGGGGTCGAGCCGAACATGCGCTGGCGCGGCTTCACCGACGAGCTGATCGCCGGCTTCACCGAGCTCGGCGTGGAGATGGTGATCATCGTCGGCGCGCTGCTCGCCGACTCGCCGCACACCCGGCCGGTGCCGGTGCAGGTCAGCGGCTCCAACCCGCAGCTGCTCCGCGGGGTTGGCTCGGAGCCGTCCGACTACAAGGGATCGTCAGGGATCGTCGGCGTGCTGCAGTACAGCTGCGCCGCGGCGGACATCCCGACCGTCTCGCTGTGGGCCTCGGTCCCGCACTACGTCGCGCAGTCGCCGTCGCCGAAGGTCACGCTGGCGCTGCTGCGGACCGTCGAGGACATCATGGACGCGTCGCTCCCCCAGGGCGAGCTGCCCGAAGAGGCACGGGCCTGGGAGCGGGGCGTCGACGAGCTCGCCCAGCAGGACTCCGACGTGGCCGAGTACGTCCGGACGCTCGAGGAGGCCAAGGACGCCACCGACCTGCCGGAGGCGTCCGGCGACGCGATCGCCCGCGAGTTCGAGCGCTACCTCCGCCGCCGCGGCAACCACGACGACGCGGAATAGCCCAAGGGACGGCGGCCTCCGGCCGCCTCTTGCTGTTATCAGCGGCTGCCTCGCGGCTTCTTGCTGTTATCAGAGCGCACCTCCATGATCACGTAAGTTCCTGGTCGCTATGACGACCACAACTCTTCGTGATCATGAACTTACGGCGCGTCGCGCCAGGCTACACCGGGGGCCAGGGGATGGCGGGCCAGTCTTCTGGCGGGAACGGGTGCACGCGGTGCTTGAGGAGCTTGCCCACCCGGACCTTGGTGGCGCTGACCTCGCTCTTGCTCAGGTACTTCGGCAGCTCCCCGGCCAGCCAGCCGGTGGCCAGGTCGTCGGCGAGGCGGCGCAGCACCTCGACCGCGCGCCGCGGCAGCTGCTTGCCCCGCCACTGCCACAGCACGGTGCGGAGCTTGTAGTCCTCGGCGAAGCAGACCCCGTGGTCGCAGCCGTACAGGTGGCCGTCGGCGACCGGCAGCAGGTGGCCGATCTTCCTGTCGGCGTTGTTGACGACCGCGTCGAAAACCGCCATCTCCCGCAGCCCGGCGTGATCACTGCTGCGGGACAGCGCGACCAGGTCCACCTCGGGGTCCAAGTCGATCCACAGCTGGCACATGCCCGGGCCGAACGGCCCGTCTCGCATCACGGTCGGCGGCACGATGTTCCAGCCCGCTGCCCGGGACAGCACGTAGGCGGCGACCTCCCGGCCCGCGAGGGTCCCCGTCGGGAAGTCCCACAGCGGCCGCTCCCCCGCGACCGGCTTGTACACGCAGTTCGCCTCGGCGCCCGCGCCCTTGATCGTGCAGTAGAGCGTCGCGTTGGACGCGCCGACGAGGCGGCCTTCCACTTCGAGGGTGCCGCGCTCGAGCAGTTCGAGCGCGGAACGCTCGCCGTCCGGGATGTCCTCCAGGCCGGCGGTCGCGGCGTGATCAGGCATTGCCGGCCCGGTGGCCGTTCTGCCGCGGGCAGACGTGCCCGGCGGCGTCCAGCGGCAGCCCGCACAGCGGGCACGGGGGCCGTCCGGCGGCGACCAGTTGCAGCGCGCGCTGCGCGAACGCCCGCGCCGCGCCCGGCGTGATCCGCACCCGGAGCACTCCGGGGCCGTCCGGGGGAACGTCTTCCGCGAGCGGCTCGACCGGCTCCTCGCTTTCTTCCTGCGCCTCGATCACGACCCGGTCGCCGTCGCTGTCCCAGGCGAGCGCGATGGCGCCGACCCGGAAGTCCTCGGTCAGCGGCAGGTCGAGCGGATCGTCGTCGCGCAGCGCGGCCGGCGCCGCGGCCGGAATGGCGGGATTTCCGCCGGTGCGGCGCAGCACCTCGTCGAGCAGCTCGTCGATGCGTTCCGCGAGCAGGCTGACCTGGAACTTCTCCAGGACCACGCTCGTCGTGCGGTTACTGGACGTTGCTTGCAGGTAGAACGTCCGGTCTCCCGGCTGCCCTACGGAGCCGGCCACGAACCTGTCCGGCGGGTCATAGTAAAAGACCGGCATAATCCTATCCTCCCGCGCCGCCGGCGACACCGCCAGCCAGGGCGTCCCCTCCACTACTACCCGCACCGCCGCCGATCACGGCATCGCTCTCGCCGACGGCGGCGCCGCCGTCGGCGGCCGGCCGCGGCAGCAGGTCATCCACGCCGCCTCCCACGTCGTTCAGCCGGATCAGGAAGGGCCGCATCTTCGTGTAGCGGATGACGGTCAGCGAGCAGGGATCCGCGACGATGCGCTGGCATTGGTCAAGGTGCAAACCCAGGCTATCCGCCACGATCGCCTTGATGACGTCTCCGTGCGAGCAGATCAGGTAGGTCGCGTCCGTTCCCAGCTTCGCGTTCCACTCCCGCACCGCCGTGACCGCCCGGTGCTGCATGTCGAGCATCGACTCGCCCGCGCTGCCGGGGAACGTGACCGCGCTCGGGTGCGCCTGGACCACGGGCCAGAGCGGGTCCTTTTCGAGCTCCTTCAGCGACTTGCCCGTCCAGTCGCCGTACCGGCACTCCCCCAGCCGGCCTTCCGTGACCACCGAAGGCTCTCCGCCGCGGGCGGCGGCGATGGCCTCGACCGTCTGCTGGCAGCGGTCGAGCGGGCTGGTGACGATGGCGGCGAGCGGCACGGGCGCCAGCCGGTCCGCGAGCGCCTTGGCCTGTTCCCTGCCCCTCTCATCGAGGCCGACGCCGGGCAGCCAGCCCGTCAGCACCTGCCCTGTGGTAGCGGTGAGGCCATGGCGGACGAGCAGAACTGTTGTCACGCCTCCCGACTTTAGAACATCGCCCGTATCGGCACGGACCGGACGAGACGCGCCGCGGCCTAGGCGCCGGCCGCCGCGGTGAGCGAGTACCGGACGTCCCCGAAGCTCACCAGGTCCCCGGCCCGCACCGGGATCTGGCCGCGCACCCGCCAGCCGTTGACCCGGGTGCCGTTGGTCGACGACAGATCGGTGAGCAGCCACCCGTCCGGGGTTCGCTCGAGCCTGGCGTGCATGCGGGACACGGTCATGTTGGCGATCACCAGGTCGCAGCTGTTGTGCCTGCCGATGCTGAACACGGCGCCGGTGCCGCGGGGGAACTCCAGCGTCAGCACGCCACCCCCGAGGGCGGCGGGCCGCGACCGGCGCCAGGCGGCGCGCAGCCGGCCGGCGAGGGCGGCGGCACGCCCGGCAGGGGCGGCGGAACCCGGCGTCTCCGCGGGAAGATCCGCGACCAGCGCCGGCAGGTCTCCCTTGTGCCGCGATTTGAGGACCGCGCTCATGCGGTACATGAACGTGTCGTGAGACAGGCGGCCAACGGCGAACTCGTCCTTGAGCTTGCCGACGACCTCATCACGTTCGGCGTCGGAGGCGCGCACTGCGCCGGGGGGAGGCGCGTCTGGCTGCGTCGGCGCCTCGGCCGCTGAACCTCCCATGAAATGGAGTATCGGGACCAGCCGGGCGAAGCGCAAGGAGACGGGCGGCCGGTCGGCGATCGGTCAGACGCCGACCGCGTGCACGCCGCCGTCCACGTGGACGATCTCGCCGGTGGTGGCGGGGAACCAGTCGGAGAGCAGCGCGACGCACGCGCGCGCCGCGGCCTCGGGGTTGGTGATGTCCCAGCCGAGCGGCGCCCGCGCGGACCACACGTCCTCGAACTTCTCGAAGCCGGGGATGGACTTCGCCGCCATCGTCTTCAGCGGCCCGGCCGCCACGAGGTTGACCCTGACCCGCTGCGGGCCAAGGTCGCGGGCCAGGTAGCGGGCGCACGACTCGAGCCCCGCCTTGGCGACCCCCATCCAGTCATAACCGGGCCAGGCCACGCTGGCGTCGAAGTCAAGGCCGACGACCGACCCGCCGTCGGGCATCAGCGGCAGTGCGGCCATGGCCAGGGACTTCAGCGAGAAGGCGGACACGTGCACGGCCTTGGCGACGTCCTCCCACGGCGTGGCGAGGAAGTTGCCGCCGAGCGCGGACTGCGGCGCGTTGGCGATCGAGTGCACCACGCCATCGAGCCCGTCGACGTGCTCGCGCAGCCGCTCGGGCAGCGACTCGAGCTGGGCCACGCTCGTCACGTCGAGCTCGATCACCGGGGCGGGCGCGGGCAGCCGCCTGGCGATCCGCTCCACGAGAGTCGGCCGCGGAAACGCGGTGAGCACGACGGTCGCCCCCTGTTCCTGCGCGACCCGAGCCGTGTGAAAGGCGATCGAGGCGTCGGTGAGCACGCCGGTGACCAGGATCCGCTTGCCGTCGAGGATGCCCATCGCTGCCGCCTTCCGTAGTCAGTGCCCTTAGTGTCCCATGCCGAGACCGCCGTCGACCGGGATGACAGCGCCCGTGACGTACGCCGCGTCCGGGCCGGCCAGGAAGGCCACCGTGCCGGCCACCTCGTCCGCCGAGGCGAACCTGCCGAGCGGGATCAGGCCGAGGACGGCGGCCTTGCGTTCCTCCGGCAGCACCGCCGTCATGTCGCTCTCCACGAACCCCGGCGCCACCACGTTCGCGGTGATCCCGCGCGAGCCGAGCTCCCGCGCCAGCGACCGGGCGAAGCCGACCAGCCCGGCCTTGGAGGCGGCGTAGTTGGCCTGCCCCGCGTTCCCGTAGAGCCCGGACACCGAGGAGATGAAGATCAGCCTGCCGCGGCGCATCCGCATCATGCCGCGCACCGCCCGCTTGGCGACCCGGTAGGCGCCGGCCAGGTTGGTGTCGAGCACGCTGGTGAAGGCTTCCTCGCTCATCAGCGCCAGCAGCTGATCCTGCGTGATGCCCGCGTTGGCGACCAGCACCTCGACCGGGCCCTGGTCCTGCTCCACCGCGGTGAACGCCGCGTCCACGGACGCCGCGTCCCGCACGTCGCAGCGCACGACGGCCAGGTCCTCGACCGGGTCGCCGGACCGGGACGTCACCGTGACGCTGTCCCCGTCGGCGGCCAGGCGCCGCGCGATGGCCAGCCCTATCCCCCGGTTGCCACCGGTCACCAGGACAGAACGACCCATGTCCCGCCTCCTCACGTCGATCGGCCCGCCAGCCGAGGGTACTCCGCTCCCTGATGTGGTACTGCGATAGGTTCTTGAGGCGTGGATGAGGACAACGGAGGGATCGACCCCGAGTTCACGGGGCTGCCGCTGCGGCGTCTCGCCGATGCCGCGCTCGGCCAGGCGCGCGGGCTTGGCGCGCAGCACGCCGATTTCCGGGCCGAACGGATCAGGGGGCAGCGCATCGCGCTGTCCGACGGGAAGCTGCAGAGCCTGTCCGACGGCGACGACACCGGCCTGGCGGTCCGCGTCGTCGTGGACGGGACCTGGGGGTTCGCCGCCACCGTCGACCTGACGGTGGACGCGGCGCGGAGTGCCGCACGGCAGGCGGTGGAGGTCGCGCGGGTCGCCGCGGCGATGAACACCGAACGCATCGAGCTCGCCCCCGAGCCCGCGCACGGCGACGTCACCTGGGTATCGGACTACGATATCGACCCGTTCACGATCGCCCCCAAGGACAAGGTGGAGACGCTCGCCGGGTGGTCGGCCGGGCTCCTCGCCCACGAGGCCGTCAGCCACGTCGACGCGAGCCTTTACCAGGTCAAGGAGTGCAAGTTCTATACGGACGGCGGCACCACGGCCACCCAGCAGCGGATCCGGCTGTACCCGGCGCTCACCGCGGTCGCCGTCACCGAATCCGGCTTCGACGACATGCGCACGCTCGCCCCGCCGGCGGGGCGCGGCTGGGAGTACCTGACCGGGACCGGCTGGGACTTCGCCGCCGAGCTCGCCGAGCTGCCCGAGCTGCTCGCGGCGAAGCTGACGGCGCCGAGCGTCGAGTCCGGCCGCTACGACCTGGTGATCGACCCGTCCAACCTGTGGCTCACCATCCACGAGTCCATCGGCCACGCGACCGAGCTTGACCGCGCCCTCGGCTACGAGGCCGCCTACGCGGGGACTAGCTTCGCCACCCCGGACAAGCTGGGCTCGCTCAAGTACGGCTCGGACGTCATGAACGTCACCGGCGACCGGACGGCCCCGCACGGCCTTTCCACGATCGGCTACGACGACGAGGGCGTGGCGGGTCAGTCGTGGCGCCTGATCTCCGGCGGCGTCTTCGTCGGCTACCAGCTTGACCGGCGGATGGCGGCCCTGAAAGATTTCGGCCGCAGCAACGGCTGCGCGTTCGCCGACTCCCCCGGGCACATGCCGATGCAGCGGATGGCGAACGTCTCACTGGAATCGGCCGCGGGCGGCCCTAACACCGCCGAGCTCATCGCCGGGGTGGACGACGGCATCTACGTCGTCGGCGACAAGTCCTGGTCGATCGACATGCAGCGGTACAACTTCCAGTTCACCGGCCAGCGGTTCTTCCGGATCAGGAACGGGCGGCTCACCGGCCAGCTGCGTGACGTCGCCTACCAGGCGACGACGACGGACTTCTGGAACTCGATGGAAGCGGTCGGCGGACCGCAGACCTACGTCCTCGGCGGCGCGTTCAACTGCGGCAAGGGCCAGCCGGGACAGGTCGCGCCGGTCAGCCACGGCACGCCCGCCGCGCTGTTCCGGCAGGTGCGGGTGCTCAACACCGTGAAGGAAGGGGCAGCATGAGCCAGATCCGGCCCCAGGACACCGTCGAACGCGCCCTCGCGCTGGCCAAGCCTGGCGGCGAGTGCGTGGTGATCGCCGACGAGAGCTCGACCGCGAACCTGCGCTGGGCCGACAACACGCTCACCACCAACGGCGTCGCCGCCGCCCGCAGCCTGACCGTGATAGCCATCGACCGGCGCTCCGGCGGCCCGGCTGGCGACGCCGCCGGGGTCGGCGTGGTCTCCCGGTCCGGCGTCGGCCCCGACCAGGTGGAAGACGTCGTGCGTGAAGCGGAGAAGGCCGCCGAGCAGGCGTCGGCGGCCGAGGACGCGGCGCAGTTGGTCCCGGGAGACAGCCGCGTACGTTCAGAGTGGGAAGAATCTCCAGTAGCCACGGATTTCGGAGTCTTCAGGACCTTGGCGGCGGAGCTCGGGGATACGCTGCGCGCCGCTGAGGGCGCGGGGCGCAAGCTGTACGGATTCGCGGAGCACGGGGTGACCTCGACGTTCCTCGGCACGTCGGCCGGGCTGCGGCTGCGTCACGACCAGCCGACAGGACGGCTCGAGCTCAACGCGAAGAGCGCCGACCTGACCCGGTCGGCGTGGGCGGGGGCGGCGACGCGCGACTTCACCGACGTGGAGGTCGCGGCGCTCGACGCCGGGCTGGCCGAGCGGCTGTCCTGGCAGGCGCGGCGGGTCGAACTGCCCGCCGGCCGGTACGAGACGCTGCTGCCGCCCACCGCGGTCGCCGACCTGATGATCGCCCTGTACTGGTCGGCCGGGGCACGCGATGCCGCCGAGGGGCGGACCGTGTTCGCCAAGCCGGGCGGCGGGACGCGGATCGGGGAGCGGCTGACCGGGCTGGGCGTCGACCTGTTCTCTGACCCGGCGTACCCGGGCCTCGAGTGCGAGCCGTTCGTGGTCGCGCACGCGTCGGGACGCGATTCGTCGGTGTTCGACAACGGGCTGCCCGCGGGGCGGGCCTCGTGGATCTCCTCCGGCGTGCTGAGCGCGCTGCACTCCAGCCGGCATTCGGCCGCGCTGGCGGGGCTGCCGCCCACGCCCGCGGTGGACAACCTGATCATGTCGGCGGAGGCGCCGGGGGCGCCGGGCTCGGCGGCGCCGCCCGAGTCGATGATCGCGTCGACCAAGCGCGGCCTGCTGCTCACCTGCCTGTGGTACATCCGCGAGGTTGACCCGCAGACGCTGCTGCTCACCGGGCTGACGCGGGACGGCGTGTACCTGGTCGAGGACGGCGAAGTGACCGGCACGGTGAACAACTTCCGGTTCAACGAGTCGCCCGTGGGGATGCTGTCCCGGCTGGTCGAGGTCGGCGTGACCGAACCGACGCTGCCGCGCGAGTGGGGCGATTACTTCACCCGCGCCGCGATGCCGGCGATCAGGGTCGAGGCGTTCAACATGTCGTCGGTCAGCCAGGCGAGCTTACCTGTTGTCGCCGGTACGCCACCGGGGAGATAACGTGGAGGGATGAGGCTAGGCCCCGCCGCCCGCCGCCAGCAGGTGCACCTCGTCACCCAGGCGCGGCGGCCGATGTCCGAGGACATCAGGTACCGGCAGAACCGGTACCTGCTGATGATGGGCATCCGGCTGGTCTTGTTCATCGCCGCGCTCATCATGTTCGTCAATCACCTCGGGTGGCTGGCCGGAATACCCGCCGTCGGCGCGATAGTCATTCCCTATATCGCGGTGGTTTTCGCCAACGGCGGTCGTGAGCCGAACAACGTCCGCGGCTTCATGGAGTACCGGATGAATCTGCCGGCCCACAGGGAACCTTCAGGTTCTTCTGAAGACGGAAATGGCAGTTCCGGGGCTAATTAGGTCTTGACACCTAGGGGCGTCTCGCGGTGTACCATCAAATGGTGGTGCTCTGGTCCCCCGTCGGGGCACCGCTGCCGGCGTTCCGGGCCCCCGTCGGAGCGCCGATGAATGCGACGCCGGGTGGCTTGCCCCCGTAGCCACCCGGCGTCGCCCTTTCTCTCGCTTAGTTTTTCTTAGGTTTTGCGGCCGGTCTCACTCGGTCTTCTGGAACTCCACGATCGCTATGCCGAGCAGCACGGCGCCCATCACCGCCACCATTCCGAGCGACAGGCCGACGGGGACGGCCCAGCCGAACCAGGTGAGGGCGGGGCTTATTTCGGCGGACGCCAGCGGGGAAACAGACAGGTGCGTGAACACCGCGTGGCGCATCGGATACACGATGTAGGTGAGCGGGTCGAAGCGGGTGAGCACCGTGAGCCAGGCGGGCAGGCCGCGGAGCGGGTAAAGCGCGCCGGACAGGAAGAACAATGGCATCACGAGCATCTGGGTGAGCGCCATGAACGCCTGGATCTGCTTAATCCTGGCCGCCATCATCACCCCGAACGCCGTAAGCGTGAATGACAGCAGCAGTAGCTCACCGATTACGGTAAGGAACAGAACGGGATCATAGGGTACATGCGCCAGCCCGGCGAGCGCGAGAATCACGATTCCCTGGAAGGTGGATACCGTCGCTCCGCCGAGGCATTTACCGATTACGAGCGCGGACCTGCTGACCGGCGCCACGAGCATCTCGCGCAGGAACCCGAACTCGCGGTCCCAGACAATGGACGCCGCCGAGAAAATGGCGGTGAACAGCACCGACATCGACAGGACGCCGGGATAGATGAACGTCCTGAAGTCGATGCCCGCCGGCAGCCCGTGGCTGGCCAGGGAGGACAGGCCGGTGCCGAGGACGAAAAGGAACAGCACCGGCTGGACGAGCGAGGTGATGGCGCGCAGCCGGTCGCTGCGGAACCGGATCAGCTCGCGGCGCCAGACGATGCTGATAGCGCGCAGGTCCTGCCGCAGCCCTTTATCCGGAACCGCGACGCGGATCGCCTCGGTGACGTGATCGACGGACCGGTCGGTGACTTCGATCGCCATCCGGCTACCTCCCCCTGCGGAATGCCATGATGTGGGCGCGGTTCCTGTCGCCGGCCGTCGCCTCGGCGTCCCTGATCGTCTTGCCGGTGTAGGACATGAAGACGTCATCCAGCGAGGGACGGGCCACGCTCACGGATTTGATCTGCTCCGTCAGTTCCGCGAACAGCTGCGGCACGAAGTGCTCGCCGGACTCCACATTAAACGTCACCATGCCCTCGTGGATCGCCGCGTCGAGGCCGAAGCGCTCCTTGAGCTCCCGCATGGCCGCCTGGTCGTCGTTGGTGCTGATCTGCACCCGGTCCTTGCCGACGCTGGCCTTCAGGTTCTCCGGCGTGTCGATCGCCACGATCTTCCCGTGGTCGATGATGGCGATGCGGTCGCAGTTCTCCGCCTCGTCCATGTAGTGCGTCGTCAGGAAGATCGTGATGTCCTCGCGCTTTTTCAGGTCGTTGATGTACTCCCAGATCGAGGACCGGGTCTGTGGGTCGAGGCCCACGGTGGGCTCGTCGAGGAACAGCACGCGGGGCGCGTGCAGCAGGCCGCGCGCGATCTCCAGGCGGCGCTTCATGCCGCCCGAGTAGGTGGCCACCTCGGCGTTCCGGCGGTCCCACAGGTTCACCATCTCGAGGACCTGGCGCATCCGGGGGCCGAACTGGTTCTTCGGCACGCCGTACAGGTCGGCGTGAAAGCGCAGGTTCTGCTCGCCGGTGAGGTAGCTGTCCAGCGTGGTGTCCTGGAAGACCAGGCCGATGTTCCTTCGTACGGTGTCCCGCTGCCTGCGCACGTCATAGCCCGCTACCCTCGCGGTCCCCGAGGTGGGGTCCGCGAGGGTGCACAGGATCTTGATGGTGGTGGACTTGCCCGCGCCGTTCGGGCCGAGGAAGCCGAAGGTCTCCCCCGGCTCCACCTCGAACCCGATGCCGCGCACCGCCTCCACTTCGCCGTACCGCTTGACCAGGTCATTGACCAGGACTACGGGTTCGCTCACTCGGTTTCCTCCGGGGTGTCGCCGGCGGCTCCGGCTTCGCCGCTCTGGCCGGATACGTCTTCGGCCAGTATGCGGTACATCGATCGCCGGGTCTCCGCGAGCACCCGCCTGGCCTCGGCGAGCTGGCTCGCCGATCCCGCCCGGCGCACTTCCATGACCGCCATCATGACCTGGCGGATCATGTCGCCGAGCTCGATCGCCGTGTTGTCGGCCATGCCCGCGGCGGAATCCCAGGACGCGCGCAGCTCATCGGCGTGGGCCTCGGCGTACGCCCGGCCCTCGTCCGTCAGCGTGTACAGCCGGCGGCGGCCTTCGCCTTCGGGGGCGATCAGGCCCTCGTCTTCGAGCTGCTGCAGCGCGGGATACACCGATCCAGCGCTCGGCCGCCACACCCCCTGGGTGCGGTCGGCGATCTCCTGGATGATCTGGTAGCCGTTCCAGGCGTTGCCCTCGGCCAGCAGGTCGAGGATCGCGGCCCGGACGTCACCGCGCCGCGCGCGCGGGCCGCGCCCGAACGCGTGCCGGCCGAATCCCGGCCCTGGCGGCCCGAACGGCGGCAGGCCTTCCTCCCACGCCCAGCGGGCGCCGGGGCCACCGGGGCCGCCCCAGCCGCGTCCTCCGCCGCGTCGGCCCGGGCCTCGCCCGGGTCGTGGCCCCCACTCGGGGCGCCCTGACCGGGGCGGTCCCCAGCCTTCGTCTCGCTTGATGCGCCTGTGCTCCTCATGCATGGCGCTTCACCTCTTTCGATCGTCATTTATCGTCTTCGGTATGTCAACGATATATCGTTAACGATCGCTGAGGCAAATCTTATTTCCGTGACTGGGTACGCGGCAGCGCGCGGGGTACGCCGGACGGGCGGGCATCTTGCTGTTATCAGCCGGGCGCAGGGATGGCGGCGGCCCCCCGGCGCGATAGGGCCCAGCCCGCGGCGGTTAGCGGACCGGGAGGTCGTAGACGCGGCGGACGCTGGAGCCGACGCGGGTGATGTCGGTGCCGTAGATGTGCATCGAGACGGCGACGCCGGACCCGCTATTGCGCACCTGGTGGATGTCGCCGGGCGGGGCGAACCCGCTGACCGAGCCGACCGGGTTCTGGTTGCGCGCGACCACTTCGAGGCAGTCGCCGCGGAGGGCGAAGATCTCCTCGTATTCGGCGCCTTGCAGGACGCCCGTGACGCACCAGGTGAGGTGGTCGTGAACCGGGGTCGCCTGGCCCGGGCGCCAGACCATGACCACGACGGAGAACGACCCGTCCGGCTCGGCGTGCACCAGGTGGCTCTGGTAGCCGGCGGGGTCGCCGGCGAGCTGTTCCGGAGTCAGCAGCCCGGGGCCTGGCGGGTGGCGGCGCAGCACGGTGGCGACACGGTGGGCGGTGTCTTGCCATGAGCCTCGTGCCCGCACCTCACGGCGGATCGCCGCGGTGAGGAATTGCGGACAGGTACCGACGACCCCCACGGCTGACTGAGACATGACACCTCCCGTGCTGGCTGCCTCGTGTCTCACCGTAGCCGCGCGTCTGACATCAGCACTAATGCCACCTGAGCGTTAACTCATAGA
>Ga0187812_1000342_pt1 | contig 16898 bp, 25 predicted proteins | sample NC_S_2_FD_130582 | JGI IMG/M metagenome (GOLD analysis project Ga0187812, IMG submission 130582) | Wetland sediment microbial communities from Neuse River Estuary, North Carolina, USA - ASW-S_2 | ecosystem: Environmental > Aquatic > Freshwater > Wetlands > Sediment | place: USA: North Carolina...
CGGCATCAGCGAGATCGCGGAGGTGCTCGGCCAGCGCCGCGAGACGGTGAGCCAGTGGCGCAAGAGGGGCAAGCTCCCCGCGGCCACGCACGTGCTGGCGACGGGGCCGGTGTGGGAGGCGCAAGACATCGAGCCGTGGATCAGGGAGCAGCAGGAGCGCCGGGGCACATAGCCTCGGCGCTCGCCTCGTCACATCGGCGCAGTCACCGCGTGCCACAGCATCCACAGGTACAGCGCGGGCAGTCGCCAGCCCCAAGCGTAGCGCAGCCCTGCGAGCCTCAGCATGTCGATGCTGGGGCCTTCCGGCATGCGGCGGATGCGACCGCTTCATGGCCGAAAACCTGCTGGCCCGCTGTCGTGAGGGCATGCCCGTCTGAACGCGGCAACGCTCGGACCGGAGGCGCGATGCAGCAAGGCGGTCTGTTTCCGCTCTACTGCATTACGGCGGAGGACGTGGTATGATATAGATGATAGCGCGGTGTGGAGAACGACGGGCGAAGGCCGGATGTGGAGGCGAGCGGATGCGAGGACACTACCACGTCGTAGAGCACTTCGGTGTGAGGGATCTGCAGCGAGCCTGGATCGAGAACGACCGCGAGGAGACGAAGCGAGCGGCACAGGCCAACGCGCGGGATCGGGTCGCGCGACTGCGGGGAATCGGCTTCCGGGTCATGGGCTCGATGGCGGCGGGCTACCGCGCCGTGCGAGGCGCAGGCGACGAGATCACCATCGAGATAGCGGCGTGCATGGACCAGCCCTGTCACATGGGGTACTGATGGGAGAGGGCAACGGCGGCATCGCCTTCGAGCAGAACGGCCGCATCTGCGAGGTGCTCGTCGCGGCCGCGGCCGGCACCTCCGACCCACGGCCGGCCACAGAAAACGACCTGCGCTGCGCGCTGGAGCAGAACGCCGAACTCTTTACGCGACTCGTCAGTGGCGCAGACGTCGGCAAGGCGCCGCGGGCAGGCTTCAACCTCTTCGCCGCCCAACTGGCCGAAGCGCTGCGCAGCGACCCCGAACTGCTGGACGCCGTGGCCCGTAGGCTACTCCCGGACGCGAAGCTCCTGCGCATCCACTTGGGCGCCGCAAAACACGAGGACATCTGAGGAGGACCGCAACATGTGGGAAAAGGCGACCGTCCAGGACCTTACCGCGGGTGACATCTTCTCGCGCTGGGGGCGCATCTTCCGGCTGGTCTCCTTCCGTGGGCAGGGCGCAGGCGAACTGCTGGACCGCGGGCGCGGGCATCTACCGCCGCTGCGTCTGGGCGGGGAGTGGTTCTGGCCGGCAGAGCAGATGAACTGCACCGTGCTGATGCCCGTGCCGCCCGCGACGAAGGTGCTGCGCTACGTGCCGTCGGACGTTTGGCAAGAGCCGCAGGCCATCGGTGGCGCACTGAACGAGGGGGCATTGCGCCGGGGCGAGCCGGTGCCTGGCACCTACGCGGCCCGACGGGGAGCCACCCGGCCCCCCAAGGCCGGCGAGGAGGTCCCCGAGGGCAGCGTGGCGATCGTCGCGGTAGGGAGCTGGCCCGACAGCGAACGGAAGCACCTCAGAAAGGAACTCGGCCGCCTGCACCTGCCGGACCTCACCTTCACGAACAGCGAGGGGATCAGCCAGCTGATCGGTTGCGGCTTCGTACCGAAGTTCAGCGACCTCTTGCAGTGTTCGCGCATCATCCTTGTCATGGGCACGAACGCCAGGAACACCCCACCCATCGTACAGAAAGCCAGAGCCGCCAGCGTCTACGTGACGACGCTCCGCGCGCCGGCCGGCGCGGTACAAGAGACCCCCTGGTCAGACCCCATGCTGGCGCTGGAGACCAGGGAAGAGCGTGAACCGGTCATCATCGGCCGCCGTAGCAACAACCAGTTCATCAACACGGCAAACCCCTTCCCGGACGGCGACCGCTATGACGAGGAGTCGGACCCGGGCAAGCACCACCGTTGAGGGCCGATGAGACTCTGTAGCAGGAGGGGACCGCCGTGGCGCTGAGAGTGGGGAAGTACTTCGATGTCACCTGCGACGGGTGCGCCCGGTCGGTTTCGACCGACTGGGGCCGTGGCATGGCGCAGAGCGCCGCGGCGATCCGCGCCGTCGCGCGTGAGATCGGCTTCGCGGAGCGGCATGGGCGCACCCTCTGTCCGGATTGCATCGCCCAAGGAGGGCCGGCAGAGCTGGTGGAGTACGGGGACTGCGTACACTGCGGCAGCCCGGCCGAAGGCCGGGTCATCCACGTCGTCGATGCCGCGCAGGGCCTCGACGGCTACGCGCACGTCGCCTGCCACATCGCCCAGATGCCCGAGGGGCCCGCGAAAGACCGCCTGCAGCGACAGCTAGAATGAAGGCGCCGAAGTGCCAGGAGGCGCCATGCATCGCCGGGCATGAGCCGCGGGTCCAGGAGGATACCCAAGCACCGGGAACGGACTGGTCTCCGGCACGCAGGAAGCCAGGTATCCGAGCGTGCGATCACTCGCCCTAGGGCCACAGGGAGGCGCCGAATGGTCGGCGCCTCCCACTTATAAAAGGCAAACCGACATGATATAATCGGAGTGGAAAGTTGAGCCACATGAGGTGATGCGAATGCCGGATGGCGAGGGGATCGAGCAGGTGGGCAAGCCTGAACGCCTGTACCATACGATCTTTATCTACAGCGAGGATCTGCGCGTGGAGATGACCGAACTGCCGGAGTCCACGGTGCAGAACATCAGGCGGTCACTGCAAGCCAGACGGTTGCCGCACTACATCGAGTTCCTCAACCAGCGGACCGGTGAGCGGACGCTGATCGCCACGGACGGCCTCAAGGTCTTCCGAGCGTTCCGAAAGGAACCACCGCACCACCGGGAGCACCCGGCAGGGGACTGAGGAGTAGATCACCACCTTCGAGCGTGACGGAATGTGCCCGAAAGTTCTGGTGGCCCGAGCGACGGCAGCGGATCGTGAGCAAAGACGCGGACAAGCGACCGCAGACCTGGCTGGAAAGATTCATCGCTGCCATCCAGGACCTGCTACTGTTCATAAGTTCCCCGTGGTCCGGGTGACTGGCGGCACCTAGAGCCGCCGGACATCCGAACGAAGTCCAGCAGGAAACCCTGGGTGAACACAGGAGGGAGGCGGTGCACCAATGGGCTGGCCACGCAAGGATGAGGAGTACCGGCTCTACAAGGAGCCGAAGCGGGACACCAATGGCGGGACGTACCTCCTGGTCTACGTCAGGGAGGGCATCGACCGAGGCACCGGCGGGTTCCCCTGCCTTGGCGAACTGCGCACGGATAATGATCCTGAGAGGCCGATGCTGTGCTCGGGAGATGTCGCACCGAGGTACCTGTATCAGTGCCGCCGGGTGGCCTGGGAGGACCTCCCCGAGCCGTGGCGGCGGGTGTTCTGCACTGACCTGATGCGGACGGACGTGCCGGAGTACACACCGCGCGACCCGGCGACGATTCGCGGGCTACACCGCACGTCGCGGCGAGGCGCGGCATGAGCGGCCAGATGAGCGCAGAGGAGGCGGTCCAGTACATCCGCAGCCAAGGCCCCTCCATCGTCTTCGAGGCGGACGGGCAGTGCGTGCGGCTGATGCGTGAACCCTACGTGCAAGGCGAGCACTATGCGACGTGGGGGAAGTTCCCCGAACAGCGCGCCAGCGCCGCGGACCTCGCGGCGGCGCTCTTGCAGGACAAGGAACTCTGCGCCGAGGTGCTGACCCGGGTGCTGCCGGACGCCCTGGAGATTGAAAAGCGGCTGCAGGGCATCCCCTTCATTACGCCGCGCGGCTACATCCGTGAGGTGCTGAGGGCGCTAGGGACCAAAACGTGGTTTACCGCAGGACTGCCCGACGAAGTGCTGCGGTGGGCGGGGATCGCCAGGTGGCGGCCAGAACCACCGGCATCCGGCGAAGACGGCCCAAAGGAGTGATGGCATGAACGAGAGCGAGCGGCCGGCAACCTCTGTCCACCCAGACAACGTTGCGGCGTTGGCGCGACAGGTGGAACAGGATGTGCGGGAGTCCAACCTCTGCGACGACGACGCGATGCCGTACGTTTTCGGCGAAGATGCCACGGACGAGCAGAAGGCCGCCGAGGAGCGTCTCGTGCAGTGGGTGATCGCCTGTGCTGCCCAAGCCGCTCAGGCCGCCGTGGAGGAGCGGGTGGATGCCTACCTGCGCGAAGCGGACGCAGTGTCCCAGGCCCGCGAAGCACAGCTGCTCGGCGTGCTGGGAAGGGCCTTGCTGGACTTTGAGATGATCAATGGTCTGCCATCCGAGATCTATGCCGGCCACCCGTTCACGGAGGCCGTCACGGATCTCCAAGCAGCCCTCAAGAGCGCATCGCCCACAGCGCAGCAGCTGGCCGCAATCGTCGCGGCGGCCATCCGGATCGCCACGAGGTATCACCACGGGCCCTCCAGCGCAGAAGTCGACTGGAAGGACCTCGGGGCCCTGCGGGACGCCCTGCGCAACTCGCCGTGGGCCGGAATCGGCACCGCCGAGCAGGAGGAACAGCCATGAACGACCAGAGGAGTGACAAGGGCATCCGGCTGAGCCGGGACACCGTCTTCGGCTACCGCTGCCCGCTCTGCGGGCAGGGCAACGTGCACGACACGCTCTTTCCTGCCTATGAGACAAAGGTCAACGGGCAGCCATGGACCGTGCGCAACGCCCTCATCGGCGTCTGCGACGCCTGCGGTGAACGCGTCTTTTTTAGCGAGGAGACCCAGCAGTGGGATCGGGAAGCCCGCGCGCTCCGGCATGAACGCGCAGCCGAGGAGCAGCCGGGAAACGAGACGTCACCGGAGGACGCTGTGGCGGAGGTCATCGCGCGGCACACCCAAGCCTACGTGACACAGCTCGGCGGGGTCACGACGGGCGATCTGCACGTCGTGTATCAGTACGCCGCACGGGCCGTCCTGCGCCTGCAGGGCGCACCGGATCCGGCGAAGGTAGCGCAGACGATCGAGCAGCAGCTGCGCGGCCACGTGAAGCCACGCGAGGGTGTCACCGCGGCCGAGATGGAGCCGGTGTACCGAGACGCCGCCGAGGCCGTCCTGCACCTCTATGGCTTGCCGGTCCAAATGGAACCCGAGGGCAACGAGCGGTCGCTCACGTTTGAGCGCGCCGGCCGACGCTACCTCATCGGCGTGAAGGGTGCGCAGGACGACTTCCTGCACCGCCACCCCTGGCGCGACGCGCGCCCGGACGACCTCGTCGCGGTGCTCCTGCAAGATGAGGCCGTGAGATCCAATGTGTTGACGCAGGTACTGCCGAACGCGGACGAGATGCGGCAGGCGCTCTGGGAGGGCTATACCCAGCGCGGACTCGACACCACGGACACACCCTACGGGCCGATGGTGCGCGCCCTGCGTGAACAGATGGGGATCAAGGCCTGGCAGGTGGGTCCGTCGTCTTCGTCCTGAGCAGCGCGGGCGGAGTGGGCCCCTGTGTAGGTGGTGGACGGCGCTGGCCGTAGTGTTCCTGCTGCTGACGTTCTGGCCTGTCATTAAGGGCAGGCCAATGAAAGACGCGCGCCCGACCTACATGCTGGTTGGATTGATCGTCTTGGCCGTGTCCGCCGTCATCGCCGTGTTACCACACGGATGGAGGTTCTGACGGCAGCGGATGGGCCGTCGGGCCTCCGCGGTGTTCGAGATAGAGAGGGCCCTCGGCGATGCCCCGCCGGGGGCCTCTCTATTGCCGACAAAACGCCAGAATAAGTGATATAATCAAATCAACACGAGGACGGCGGAGGTGGTTCGATGGATCAGGAGATCAAGACCAACGAACAACTGAGCGACCTGCGCGAGACAATCGCGGCGGGCGCCTACGGCCCGGAGGGCAGCCACATCCTGCACCGCGAGGTGCCGGGAATCATCGGTGACCTCATCGACACGCGCAGTGAGCGAGACGATCTGCTGCGGCGCATCGGCACCGTCGGTGTGTTGCGGGCGCTGGAAGCCGTGCGCGACGACCCTGCGGTGGCCGGAGCGGACGAGGTGCAGCGCCAGGAGATCACCCGGCTGCTGCTGGTGGTCGAGGAGGCTCTCCAGGCGCAAGGCCTGAGCGAGACGGACATCGAGGCCATCGAGCGCAGCGCGCGGCCGCACGAGCGGCGCCTCACGAGCCTGCTCGGCACGCAGGCGGCGGATCTGGTCCTGCGGATGGGGAAGAGCGCGTGAGCGGTCTTCCCGGCACCCTCAGCATGTTGCATGGGCTGCGGCCCGCGCGCGGGGGGGAGACCTGCGCGCGGTGCGGCAAACCTGCGGCCTACACCTACGCCGCGGGGGGCCCGCACGAACACCTGCAACAGGTGAACATCTGCAGGGACGTCCTGGTGGAGAGCCTCGATGCACTGGAGCGGGACGAGGCGCAAGTCGCCCTCGACACCATCCGTGAGCAGCAGGAGCTGCGGCGCGCTGTAAGCGGCATCCTGGCCCAACACGGACAGATTCGCTTCTTCGGCGAGGCGGCGCTGGCCCAAGCGGCCGTCGTGCTGAAGCGCCGCCTGCGCCGGGAAGGCTGCCACATCGCGCCGGCGGGGCGGATCATTCCGCCGGGCCACAGCGCGGAAGATCTCACGAGCGGAGGGATGGCATGAGCACCAAAATCTTCAACGGCTACGCGCTGGGCTTCTCCGCCATGACCCCGATTTGGGAGATCGACCTCTGGGCTCAGCAGCTGCGAAGCCGCATCGGCCACGTCGAGCGGCAACTGCGAGCCAAGCTATTCGCCAGCACGACCGCGACCCTGATCGACCGGGTCTGTCTTCTGGAGGCGAGCGAGCATCTGCTGCCGCTCGTCAACGAGATGACGGGCGCCACCAGCCTGTCGGAGCACCAAAGCCAGTACAGGGTGATCATCGACCACATCGCCGGCCGCGAGCAGAAGATCCGCACAACGCAGCAGCGCGACCCGCTCTACGACTTCGAGTGCAACGTCCAGGTGCTCCACGCGTCAGGTCGCAATCTCCTACTCGCCATGCTTTTCACCGAGCAGGCGGCCTTCCGCATCATCTGGCGGCGGATGCCCGGTGTGCGGGAGTACGCCTACTGGAACAACACCGACCCGCCCGCCTACCTGACCAAGGAACAGTGGCAGCGCCGCGAACGCGACTGGGACAAAGCCCTTGGCGACGAGGGCATCCCCTCCCTGCGCGGCTTCAACATCGAGTGCCAGCACGTCTACGGCCACCCCGCCATGGAGGACATCCTAGGCGCCATGCCGACCTTCGCGGCGCGTGCGCGTGAACGCGGCGAGGACCGGCTGTTCCACGCGTGGCTCGCCGGTCGAGAGCAGACGGTCAGCAACTACTTCGCGACGCGCTCGGCCTACAAGCAATGGCGCAGCACCACCCAGGGCCGACTGGCCGCAGTGAAGATGCGCCACGAAGTCGCTGCCCATCTGCCGCAGGAGATCACGGCGGACCTGCTCTTGACCTCCGTCCAGGACCTCTTCGCGCAATCGCACAAGTAGCCACCGAAAGGAGGAGACGTGCATGAAGGAGACCTTGAAGGGGATCAGGGGCCCGGTTTCGCGCAAGCTCGTGGACATCGCAGGCACGACGCGCAAGAAGGAAGTGTTCATGGACGCGACCGGCCAGGAGTTCTCCGCGGAGGAGATGGCGCAAGCCTTCAACGCGATGCGCTACCGCCTGGAGCCGGACGTCAAGGCGCACGTGGACGAGTTCGTCGCCATGGTGCGGGCAGCGAGCGGCGAGGACCTCGCGATCCTCTTCGCGACCCTCCCGGCGAAGACGCGGGACTCCCTGCGGCAACTGCTCTCAGACCCACCCAAGCGGCCAGAGGGCGTTCCGGTCGGCGCGGACGGCGCCCTGCAGCGAGCGCTCTTCTTGGCCCGCGAAGACGCTCGGAACCTGCGCGAGGTGCTGGCGGAATGCCAGCGGCACACCCTCGGCGCCGTGCTGACGCGGGACGTCGGCGTGTGCAAGAAGTGTGGTGGCCATACGTCGAGCGGCATGCAGAACCTGTGCCACGGCTGTAACGCCGAGGCTGTCGCGGACGCGCTGGCGCCGCAGGGCACGGCCGCTAAAGCGTAGGTGGACCGCTTAGGACCCGGCAGTCTTTACGGACTAACGGGACACGGAAGGGGCTGACGTGATTGACCGCGGCGCGCACACTGCTCCTGCTGGCTTACGTGTGCATGGTGGCGACCATAGTCTTCGTTGAACAACAGAACATCCTGGGTACGATTGGCTGCGGCGCAGCGACGTTCGTCTTCTTCACACTGGGCAGACGGAGGGCGGGGGTCTGGTCCAGCGAGGAGTCTGACTGGACTTTGAACGGCGCCCAGAACGAAACCCGCTCACAGAGCGGGTTTCGGCGGTTAGAAGAGAGTCCTTGGCACTACATCTTCCTGTTCTTGGTCCATCTTCGGGTCACTGCCCGGCCCCGCTAGCACTTTGGCCGGCGGCCTTAGCCCAACGGCGGCAAAGGCTTCGTAGGCGCGCCCTTCGATCGGCGTACGCACCTGGTAGGTACGGTCTTCCGATCCCAAGGTGGCGACCGCCAGGCGATTGAGATCCCGCATGATCTCGTGGTAGTCGCCTTCGGCGATGACGGCACCCTTTTTGCCGGCCAGCGCCTGGCGCAAGGCCATCTCGAGCGCGTAGGCGAGGAAGCAGACCATCACATGGCCGCGGATCCGCTTGTCCGTGAAGTGGCGGATCGGACGGAGTTCGAGGGGTCCCTTGAGATCCCGGAAGGCGCGCTCCACCTGGTAGAGCTGGCGGTAGGCCAGGACAATGTCCTGGTGATTGAGCTCGGCATTGGAACGCAGGACGTACTTGCCGTCGTAGCGCTCGCTGCCCGCGACCTTTGCCTCGTCGATCGCGATCGCCTTGCCTTGGACGCGCAAGTAACTGCGGTAGGACGAGTTGCGCAGGAGATCCGAGCCGGAGGGGTTCTTCTTCAGCTGCTCGCGCAACCGCGCCACCAGCTCCCGGCGCCGCTCCCGATCGTGCTTCTCCTCCTCGGGGTTGTGGCAGACGATGAATGTCTCGCCGTCCACACCCATGGGCTTGAGCCGGATGCGCAGCCCCTCGACGTCCTGCCAGTTGGCGCCCGTGTAGGAGATGGCCTCTTCCGACGTCCGCGTCATCCGGGCGCCGACGACATACTCGATCCCCTCGGCACGCAGCTCCGCAAGGATCTTCTCGCTCACCATGCCGCGATCAGCGGCCAGCACCGCTCGCTGGATGGCGAAGGTGGACTTGAGTTCCTGCAGCATCTCCTTGAACGCCTTGGCGTCGTGCAGGTTGCCGGGGAAGACCTGGTGCCCGATCGGCACGCCGTCCCGCGCGGCCAGGAGCCCAATCGAGACCAGCGGCCGATCGTACCGCTTCTCCTTGGACTTGCCGTAGTGGGCGAGCGCACCGCGCGTCGCGCCGTGGAAATACGAGTTCGTCGTGTCCATGAGCACCAGATCCACCTGTGGCGCGAAGAGCTCCTGCGTACGGTTCCAGAGCGTCTTCTCGACGGTGGTCTTCTGCTCCGCCAGCATGTCGAGCGCCAGATAGAGGTGGTGGAGCGAAAGCTGTGCGAACTCCGGCGCGTAGATCGTGCCCAGCCAGTGCTCGAAGGTGCTCCGCTTGGACTGCGGCGCCATCAGCCGCGCCGCGACCAAAGCGAACGCCGCCTCGCCGAGGGGCATCTCCGTGCCCGCCGCTGCAGGCCGGAGCACGGACTCGATCCCGAGATCCCGCCACAGCCGTCGCCAGACCGGCAGGGCGCCAAGCTTGCGCATGCCCTGCAACCCGCCCTCGTCATGCGGATCAAGCACGAGCACGCTCTGCGTCAAGCCCGAAAGCGCCTGCACCATGGCGTCGATACGGCCGGCATCGAGATGATCGGCTCGCCCGAGGTTGCAGACCGTCTGCTGGACGACACGGCGCCCCTTGCGCACCGTCTCGACCAGCAGCAGGTATTCATAGGTCTTGCCATTCTGGTGGACGAACTTTTTACGTACAAACATTGCACTCTGACCATATCACCAGCTCCAGGCGATAGCAACCGCGCTTTCACCCTAGACCACCGGCCATTATTTTGCCACTACATTTGACGCCGTTTCGTCGCGTCAAAACACGAAAACACGAGAAAAACCTCGTCCGAGGGCGTGCGGACGAGGTGGTATGGGAGTCTCTAGGAGAGTGCGTTCAAACTCCAGTCTGACGGCGACGCGGAGAGCCGGAAAGCGACGAGACGATGAAAGTAGGGACTACTGGCACCACAGTGCTCGGACTCGGGGCTGGGTTGACCATCCTGGCTGTCGGAGACTTCGTCTTGAACCAGTACTTCTGGACCTCGGTGGTCCTGCTGGCTTGCGTCGTCGCGGGTGATCTCCTTCTCCGCCGCGCGCGGCAGGCCGCTCAGAAGAGGAAGGAGCAGCAGGGGCCGAAAAGAGCACGCAGAGAGAGGTGAGCAGCATGGCACAGAGCAGGCGCGTGGACATCAAGGCCATCCTGCGCGACCCACGGCAGCGCCGGGAGCTGATGGTGCAGACCATCATCGCGACGCAGGCCCGCGAGGGCATCGAGACCACCAGGGAGCAGGCCGAAGCGGCCTACGACAAGGTACAGAGAGAGAGGGAGCATCGCTGATGCGGATCGTCATAGTGGGCGGGATGCTGCTCCTCTGGTGTTTCGGTATCGTGCGCGTCGGCTGGGACCGAGAGCGCGGGGTCTTGGTGCGGCCGGTGCCGGACGCACACCTGCGGGCCCGGCTCGGCGGGCCGGAGCAGAGGAATGGCCTCGGTGCACACCTGGAACCGAAAGGCTGATCGGTCTCGGCATCTACCTACTGATCGCAGCGGTGATCGCGTCCCTCCCGGTCGACCGCGCGACGAGCAGCGCCCTGATACCGGTGGTTGTCGGGCTCGTCGCGCTGCGCATCCTCCTGCCCTGCCTGCGGTCCTGGTGGGCGGGGAGCGGAGTGAGAAAGGCGGTGGCGTATATGGCACAAGAGGCGGCAATGCGGGAGTACGCGATCTTTCTGCAGGAGAGGCTGAACCAGGAGAGCGATGGCGACATCGGGGTGCCTTACGGACCCATGTCACCGGACGAGATGGACGATGCGATCACCACCCTCTGTGACGGCGTGGAAGGGCCAGAGGTGACCGTCGATCGCGAGCCAACACATCAGCTCGACCCGAGCGGAACAGGCCGGCTCCACCTGCTGGCCTACGGCCCGCATGGCGAGGAAGGCAGGCGGCACGGCCGTCTAATCCTGCTGCTCTATCGGGGGGACCGTTGGACGGCGTACACCCGGCTCGGCCACGACTGGGCATCCGTCGTCGACGCGAGATGCATGACAAGCGGACAGCTCCTTGACTTCAGCGCCGGGATTCAGCAGACGCATGAGGCACTGGTGGCGGGGCAGGTGGAGAGTGCGATCAACGCCCGCGAACTGCACTTTGGCCTCGGCACGTCGCGCCTGCTGGCTGAGCGGCCGCTGGTGCCGCGCTACGGCACGCGCTACATCGACAACGCGACCGCGGAAGACGTCGTCGCGGTCCTGCGCGAGCACGAGGACCTCCGCAAGCGGGTGTTCGCGGAGTTTGGGATGCAGGAGGCCTGACAGAAGAGTGTACGGGTAGACCCAAGGAGAGAAGCTCGGCGAGAACAAGGGAGGTCGCAAGCGATGGTCAAGGCCCAGCGTGCATCCGATCCCAAGAAGATCCCCGAGGCGGAACTGAATGCAGCGCTCAGCAAAATCGCCGGCGAGGAAAGGCCCTTCGCGACCGACCTCAAGGCGACACGGGAACTCTTCGAGCGTCTACGGCGTAAGCTCGGCGGTCGCGGGCTCGTCGAGATCCGCGAGTACTTCGGTGGCTGGATCGCGAGCATCCGCCACTCCATGGCCGAGGACTCCTGGATCTACAGCCACGGCGACGGGGACACGCCGGAGCAGGCCTTTGCCGGTGCCGTGCTGGCGTTCGCCCAGGAGTGGGGCTTCGACCTCGGGATCTAGTGCTGACCGGAGCCGGCGCGATCATCTGTGAGAACCCAAGCCAAGGGTGGAGGGATGCGCCGTGAGTCTCTTCTACCTCATGGCCGCCTTCAGCAAGTCATCCGCGATGGTGCCCGTGTTCCGCTGGGCGGGCATCGTTTTCGGCCTCCTGGCCGTCGCAGCGTGGTCGATCGGTGCGGTTAGCCCTACCGCACCCGTGGTGGGTGCCCTCGCAGATCAGATCCAAGCCGCCGGGATCGGCCTGCGCGCCGGTACGGACCGCCGGCATCGGACGATGGGGGAGTGAAGCCTGATTGTACGCGCCACCGCCCGGTCGCGCGCCCCTCCGCAACCCCGGGGAAGCTACAGCCCACGGGGTTGTATAACGCAAGGATGGGTGAGATAATATGAATAGACAGATAAGCGAACCGGAGGTGGCCACATGTACAATGTGGGGACCAGGATCATCTCGATCAAGGGCGAACTGGACGACGACGAGAACGGCCTGGAGCGGCACACCGGCCCGAACGCCGAGGGCGTGATCACGCGCATCGAGCACGGCGCAGAGAAGCCCGAGTACATCTACTACTCCGTGGCCTTCAAGAACGGCACGACGGTCTTCCTCGACGACGCGGAGCTGGCCCGGCCGGAGGACTACACGGTGCTGGCCCGGCCGGAGGACTACACGGTGCTGCCGACACTAGGCCCGGTGGTCGTCAAGCCTGCCCGCTACATCGCGATCGGCGACTACGTCCGCGTCCCGGGCCAGCGGGGCGAGATGGACTACTGGGACCGCGTGGTGGAGATCAAGGACGCCCACAACCAAGACCGTCACGGACTGTCGCTCGGCCTGCAGAATGCCGGTTGGGCGAGCGTCTACGAGTTCAACACCTTCGTCGAGACGCGGCAGATGGAGGAGCCGGCCTGAAGGACCGGCTTGTCGCCTCGGCACCTGGGAGCAGAGCGCTCTGAGGGCCATCGCCCTCGCCAGTTCCGGGCTGGTGGGGCGATGGCCCACCAGCTCTGGGGTCGGCGATCGCGATGGTCGACGGGTTCCTGCCTGCCCGGCGTCGCGCGGGCCGGCAACGTCGGAGATCAGTGAAGGAGTGACGCGCTTTGGACATACAGACGCAGAGGATCGTCGTGAAGGTGGTCAGGCCGCACCAGCAGGTGCCGCAGGCCATCGCGGTCGGAGTGGGCATCGAAGGGTGCGAGTTCGAGGTGCACGCGCTGTCCCGGTTGCCACGCCGGCCACAGGCAGGCGACTGCATCGAAGGCTATGTGCTGCACGACGAGCAACGGGATGAGTTCTACCTCGAAGCGACCCGCTTCGCCAGTGAGGGCGAATACCGGGCGCAGGAGGCGAGCTAGCGCAAGAGCCCACGCGGAATGACCGCATGCGGTGGCGACCCCCCTGCAGGGAATGACGACAAGACGGCGTAACGGGAGAGTGTAGAGAGCACTCGCTCGACACGCCGTCTTCAAACTCCTACCGGACACTGGAGGGTACCGGCAGAAAGACGGACACTGCACCAAAGACACACCTGCAAGAAGGACATAGACCCTAAGAAGAAACCATAAGAGAAGAGATGTACGCAGGCCAATCAGACAGCGAAGGATCCGAAGGACTCCGACAGCAGGCGCACTGCCAAGCAGTGGCGCCTAATTTGATTCCAAAGAAAGAAGGCATTACGCATGACAAAGAACTACCGACGGATGGTCATGATCTTCGTCGGGCTCCTACTGGTGCAAGGCGCCGTCATGTTCGTAGAGGAGATCGCCAGTACGATGACCACGACCCAGACGGTCATCTTCCTGCTCGGCTCCTTGGCGACCATCGCCGCCACCGTGGCCATTGCAGCGGTGCAAGGAGTGGCTGACGAACGCGACAAGGCGACTCATCAGACGCTCGAAAAGCTCCGTGAGACGGTTGCCGGCGAGCGCGCGGAACGCGAGCGTGAAAACGCTCGGATCCTCCAGGCCGTACGCGAGTTGACGGACGCGGTGCACCAGGGCGAAGAGCGAGACCGGGTCAAGGACCAGACCATCCTCGCGCTCACCGAGGCGCTTCGCTCAGCCGAAGGCAAGTCCACCGCAGCACCACACGGCAAGCTGCCATAACACCGGAACGAGTGACCCCGCAGAAGGAGGCGCCCAGGCGCCTCCTTCTGCTTGCGCTTAGGAGAACGTCGCATGGCCGCCAAAGAGAATAGCGGAGATGGAGACAAAACACAAGGACACAGGTTATAATAAAGCCGGAGAGTATGCGCGGAGCGGAGTCCGGGTGAAGGGGGCGGGGGCATGTTGAAACCGACGCTGCCGCAGGAAGAGTGGGATCTGCTGTACCTGATGCGTGACCTGCTCAAGGACATAAACCTGCGGGAGGCCAACGAGCACACCCAGCGGCTGCTGCGCGACCTATCCCGGCACGGCCTGGTGTGCGAGGTCGAGGGACGTCCAGGTCGCCTGCAACTGAGCAGGGAGGGGCTGATGGCCACTGCCCTGCACCGCAGGGGCAGGCGCCCCTCCCGCCTGGGCCACGTGCTGCACAACCCAGTCACGGCCACGCTGCTGCTGGGCGTCTGCGGTGGCGCCCTCGTCGGTCTCCCACTGGGACAGGCGCTCGACGGTGCTGCTGCCGGCGCCATGCTCGCCGGACTGTTCGCCGCCGCGGGCACCCTCGCCTGAAAGGGGGACGAGCATGGTCAGCCACATGTACCTGCAGACCCTGTTGGACCAGGGCGACCAGATCTACTCCCTCTGTTTCGGCAAGATCGGCTGGCTGGTGGAGGCCAAGGGCAACTGGGCGTCGATCGAGTCGGTGACGCACGGCCACCCCTACTTCGCCACCTGGTTCGACCACGGCGGCATCGAGATTCGCCGCAACAGCTTCGGCGTCTACGTCCTCTACCAGGCGGAAGCCGTTCTGGACGGCGTACTCGCCGAACCACCGGGCGAGGGCATCCTGCCGCGCGTGGAGTCCGCCCAGGCCGCCCGCGAGCGGCGCAGCCTGGAACACTGGCAGAAGGCCGAGAAGCGCCGCCGGCGCGAGCAGAAGGGTACCCTCGCGGATCAGCTCCAGGCCGCCGGGATCAGCCTGCGCATCGGCACGGACCGCCAGCATCAGGCGATGGGGGAGTGAGGCCTTGATTCTGGTGCGTGGCCACCACTGGGCGCTCGCCGTCGAGCACCCGCGGAAGTGGCGGGAGATGACGGCACCACCCGATGCCGTGCCATACGTCGGATGCTGGCGCGGCCGCTTCGCCGCGCGGCCGGGCTTCCGCTTCACGGGCTACTATCTCTTCCCCTTCGCCCTGCGCGTCGCGCGACAGGAGCAGTAAGGAGGCACCATGTCCATCCCAAGCGAGATTGTCGACAAATACACCGCACCGGTCGCGGCTGTGGGGCACGCGGCGCGGATCCTGCGGCTCATCGAGGGCCGAAGGCACAACCGGGACCTCTGGCTGACCGAGGTGAAGACCGGACCGACGAACATCGAGAGTTCCGAAGGCCTGCGGCGACTCGACGGGCTGGCGCTCGCGCGCTCCTGGACGCGGCCGTGCATCACCGGCTACGAAGTGAAGATCAGTCGCTCGGACTTCCTGCGGGACAACAAGTGGCCCGAGTACCTCAAGGAGTGCCATGAGTTCTACTTCGCCTGCCCGCCGAACCTGATCCGGCCCGACGAACTGCCAGAGGATGTGGGTCTGCTCTGGGTAGACGTGAAGAGGCAGGTCATCTCGACAAAGCGCAAGGCGAAGCACCGTGCGATCGACTTGCCGCCCCTTCTGCTCTACTACATCGCGATCAACCGGCTCGACGGGGACCGCTACCCCTTCTTCAACAGCCGCGAGGAGTATTTCCGGGCGCAAGTGGAGCACCGTGAGGAGCGCAGGGAGCTCGGCGCACTGGTGACGGGCCGGATCGGGGACCGCCTGCGGGAGCTCGAAGGCATCGAGCGACGCCTGGAAGCCGCTGAGCAACAGCTCCGAGCCATCCGGGAGATTGCGAAGAAGCACGGCCTGAACGTCTTCTTTCTGCCGTTGGAAATCGACAAGGCCATCGGTTCACCTGATGCGGCGCAGCAAGAGCGTACTCAGCGCCTGCGCCGGCAGGTTGGCTACCTGGAGGACAGCGTAAAGCGCCTGCGCGAGGAACTCGGCCAAGACGACCCGGAGACACCCTGTCACCAGGAGGAGGGAGCCATGGTCGTAACCGTCACCGCGCGGCTCGGCAACCTGGAGTACAGCGCGAACTACCGGCACTGGGCCCGGCGCGTCTTTGACGCGCGCGACCTCGATCTGGGCCTCTTTGACGGGCACTGCCTCAAGGGCGCCTTCGTCAACTGGGGCGAGGGCTTGGTGATCGAGGCGGGCCAGTTCCTGGTACTGGCCTCAGAGCACCGGCTGCGCAGCGGCCGCACAGAGTTCGGCTTCGCACTCGTCGGCGTGGCGGAGAACCGGGCCCAAGTTATCCCGGAAGACGAGATCGCTGCAGCGATCGAGGCAGGCGAGGACATCTCGGCCGAACAGCGTGCCGTAGCGGCCCGCGACCGGCTCTACCGCTATGCCCTCTATTGCAGCCTGCGGTTCAGCCGCTCCCGGCCCGGGAACGACGGAAGCGCGCGAACCTACGCGCGGGTCGGGTTCAGCGTCGGGGATCTCACAGCGATGTGGCCGGAGCTCACGCCGCAGCAGGCGGAGGAGATCCTGCAGCGGCAGGAGACGGAGCTGTGCCGGGCCATGCTCGCCGCCGGCCGGGCAGTGTTGGAGCAGACGGTGGCAACGAGAACCGGATCCCCGGCGGGCAAGGGTGGAGATGTGATTCGTCGCAAGCCCTGGCACCCGAGGGAAGCGAACTTTGGCGCGGGAACCAGCGTCAACGGGGCTCCGGCGCGACGGTCGGAAGCAATCACCGGCACAAACTGCGAAACGGAACCTA
>Ga0187812_1000343_pt1 | contig 16861 bp, 17 predicted proteins | sample NC_S_2_FD_130582 | JGI IMG/M metagenome (GOLD analysis project Ga0187812, IMG submission 130582) | Wetland sediment microbial communities from Neuse River Estuary, North Carolina, USA - ASW-S_2 | ecosystem: Environmental > Aquatic > Freshwater > Wetlands > Sediment | place: USA: North Carolina...
AGGAACTCCTTATCTCGTTGAAGGAATTGGTCAGGATTGTCTTCCTAAAAATGTTCAGTTCGAGTACATTGATAAAATTTATAACATCAGCGATATGGATTCTTTTAACTTTGCTAGAATGCTATCCCGCGAAGAAGGAATTTTTTGCGGAGGCAGCACCGGGACAATTCTTGGGATAACTCTTGAAGTAGCGAAAGATCTTGATGAGAATGCCGTTATTGTTTTTATTGTTTGCGATACAGGCGAAAGATATTTAACTAAATTCCATAGCGATGAATGGCTTAGAGAAAAAAGATTGCTGCCGACAGACATAAGAACGCTAAAGGATATTTCACAAGCGAAGCACAACGGCAAAAAGTTCGAATTGGTTTCTTTGCTTGCTAACAATAAAGTGAAGGATGCTGTTGAAGTGCTGAACTCAAAGGGGTTTTCTCAATTTCCGGTACTGGATGGAAGCCAATCCGTAGGAAGCATCCGTGAGGCAAAATTAATGTCGATGCTTGTCGGCAATCCGAATCTGCTTGATTCGAATATTGAAGATGTAATGGAGCCAAGTTTTCCAACTCTCGATGAACGCACTGAACTTAATGTTGTAAAAAAATATTTAAGCGATTCTCCTGCGGTTCTTGTTACTGAATATGGAAGGATCATCGATATAATTACAAGATATGATATTTTAGAGCATACAAATTTTTAATAAAATAATTAAAGGAATTTTATGGGCTTTTCAACAGATGCAATCCATGCCGGTCAAAAGCCGGACGAAGTTACCGGCGCGGTTATAACGCCTATTTATCAAACTTCAACTTATGCGCAGGAAGAGCTTGGGAAAAATAAAGGTTACGAATACGGCAGAACTCAAAATTTTACGCGTCAAGCGTTAGAAGCCAATATCGCCGCGCTTGAAAAAGGGAAATATGGAATCGCGTTTGGTTCCGGTTTAGCTGCCACACATGCTTTAATGGGCTTACTTAAAGCCGGTGATCAAGTTGTGGTTTCAAGCAATGTTTACGGCGGCACTTACCGCCTCTTTGAATTAATTATGAAAGATTACGGTTTAAATTTTTCATGGGTCGATACAAGCGGTTTGAAAAATATAGAAGGCGCGATCACTTCAAATACAAAAATGGTTTATCTTGAAACGCCGACGAATCCTATGCTGAATCTTACGGATTTATCTGCCGCTGCCGATATTTGTAAAAAGCATAATTTGATTTCAGTGGTTGATAATACTTTCATGAGTCCGTATTTTCAAAATCCTTTAACACTTGGATGCGATATAGTTTTGCACAGCACAACAAAATATATTAACGGTCACAGTGATGTTATCGGCGGGATTATAGTAACGGCAAATGATAAAATTCATGAGCGGTTAAGATATATTCAAAATGCAATTGGCGCCGTACCATCGCCTTTTGACTGCTGGCTGGTTCTCCGTTCGACTAAAACGCTTGCTGTTAGAATGGAACGCCATAATCAAAATGCAATTAAGTTTGCAAATTACTTAAATGATTCCGGGATCGCTAAAAAAGTTTATTATCCCGGTTTGCCAAATCATCCCCAGCATGAGCTTGCGAAAAAGCAAATGCGAGGTTTCGGTGGAATGATCTCGGCGGATTTCGGAGATGTGGAAATAGCAAAAAAAATATTGAAGAATGTGAAAGTCTTTACTTTAGGCGAAAGTCTCGGCGGCGTTGAAAGCTTAATCAGTCATCCGGCAAGCATGACTCACGCATCTGTACCAAAAGCAGATAGGGAAAAAATGGGCTTAACAGAAAGTCTAATCCGCTTTTCTGTAGGAATAGAGGATATTGAAGATCTTATTTCGGATTTACAGCAAGCTTTGAAATAAATCGTCATTAAAAGTATCTCTTTCCTTTTCTGATACAAATTATCAGTTGTTTATTCATGGAAATTCTCCGTAAATTTATTCAAATAAATTTTTATTAACTTTTTTTTCGGGGAAGGAAAATATGAACACCGAAACAAAAAACACTCACCAAATTGATTCCGTAGACGATACAAAATATTCTATGGATACACATTTGATCTACGGGAAGAACTTAACAAACAAATGGGATTACTCCCATCATGTTCTTCCGCCAATTTCTTCGTCTGTCATTTACAAGCTTGATTCCGTCGAGCGCGGCGCCGAAGGATTTCTGGAATTTGCGAACTCTCCAATTACCGGCGAAGATGCAATGCCGATTTATATTTATGACCGGCTTGGCGAGCCCAACAAAGATATTCTTGAAGAAAATCTTGCCTATGCTGAAAAAGGCGAAATGGCTGTAACATTTGCGACCGGCATGGGCGCTATTTCGGGGATTCTTGGAATGCTTTTAAAATCCGGCGAGGAGATTATTGCGCACAGAACTCTTTACGGCTGTACTTATTCACTGCTTACAAATTGGTATCCGCGCTATAATATTAAAACTTCAATGATCGATCTAACCAATCCGCAAAATATCTTAAAAGTATTGAGCGATAAGACAAGAGTAATTTATCTTGAATCTCCGGCTAACCCGAATCTTGATATAATCGATATCCGCGCTATCAGAAAAATATCCGATGAAATTAATGAAAGAAGAACTGAAGCGGAAAGAGTAAAAATTGTAGTCGATAATACATTTGCAACACCATACTGCCAGCGCCCGATTGAACTTGGCGCTAATTTTTCCGTAAGCTCATTAACAAAAGGCATCGGCGGATTCGGTACAGACATGGGCGGCGTTGTAATAGGCAAGAAAAAATATAAGGATATGCTTCTTCTATATAGAAAGGACTTCGGCGCTGTATTGAATAATAAAAGCGCGTGGACTGTTAATACTTACGGTCTGCCCACTTTGCCTTTAAGAATAAAACAGCAAATGAAATCTGCTTTGCGCATCGCGGAATTTCTAAACGTTCATCCGAAAGTTGAATACGTAAATTACCCCGGCTTGCCTGATTATAAATATTATGGACTTGCACGAATGCAGATGCTGGATTACAATGGAAACTTTGCTCCCGGCAGTTTAATTTACTTTGTATTGAAAGGATCATCACCGGCTGAAAGTAAAGAGTTCGGCAGAAGGTTTATGAACCATGCTGCTGAAAAATCTTATACAATGACGCTTGCGGTTAGCCTTGGTCATACGCGGACACTAATTGAGCATCCGGCTTCTATGACGCATTCAATGGTGCCAATTGAAAAATTACTCGATTCGGGAATTGATCCGGGAGGAATTCGTCTTGCTATCGGCTTGGAAAATGTAGATGATATTCTGATGGATTTAGACGAATGCCTGAAAACTGTTTAATGAGTTGTTGTTAATTATTTTTGGTCACTCAAATATTTTTAAGTGACCATTTTATTATTTTTGTCTCCAGCTTTTCATCTTACCTGGAAAGGAATTTTTTATGCTAAGATATTTGTTAGTTATTTTCTTATTAGCATCACTTTTTTCATTTAATAATTTTGCGCAAGACAATAGTGCCGAATCCGATTCAGTAGAAATAACCGTCATCGATTCTTATGTAACACCGGAAAAGCCGCACACTTTTTTGCTTTCGTTTTATACAAGTGTAAACTGCAAAACGAAAGTAGTAATCGACAATAAATATACTTATCCGGTTTCCGATACTTTGATCGACAGCCATAATCTGAAGTTAGATATTTCAGCTTTACATTTTAAGAAGAAAGAAATTCCGTTTTATATTTTAGCAGAAGACTCAGCCGGGCATGTGACAAAAAGTGATATTAATACCTTTGAGCTTCCCAGTGATGTTAAGATAGAAGAAGGCGATTCAAATTTTTTACTTCTTTGTTTATTCGGTGCTACGGTCTTTGCGCTGCCTGACCCAGTATTTGTAACCGGTCCGCAAGGAAATCATTTTAGCTTGACGAAAGAAATTCCTTTAATCTCATTCCGCTCTAAAAATTTTGTTTATCCATTCGGATATTTTTCTGCGGAATATTCTTATATATTTAAATCGGATACAAAGAACTTTGTCCGAGTTGGATATAAAGAATTAATAGAGCTGCCGGTATTTGAATATGTTTCTCCCGGCGTGGATTTCTTTACCGATTTCAGAGGCTACAACGGTATCAGCGGCGAAGTTTCACTTGGTTTGTTTAGGCTGTTAAATACTTTTACTGTTTATACTCGGTACCGGTATAATTTTAAGCCCGGCGAAACCGGCTCGCAATTCAATGAAATATCCATCGGGCTTTATTCAAGTTTCTTCTCAGTATATTTTTAATTTTTTGGGATTCTATTTTGGCAAAAAAAAATAATTCTCTTATTGATTTGGGTGAAAGAGGGAAATTTAATCTCAACAATAAAATTAATAACTTAACAGGAAAAGAATGGATAAAATTTTCCAAGTCGTGGTTTATTCACCGCCCGCCGAGAAGAAAAAAAAATGAGATATTACACCCGGCTAAATTCCCTGAGACATTGATTGAAGAGTTCATTTCTTTTTTTACAAAAGAGAATGATTGGGTCCTTGACCCGTTTATGGGAACGGGAAGCGCGCTAATTGCCGCCGGAAATTGTGGAAGAAATGCCGTTGGAATCGAACTATCACAACAATATTTTTTTATTGCAAAGCAAAGAATAGAGAAAGAAAAATTTTCTTCTAAGATAATTCCCGTTAAAGGCTCGTCAGAAAATTTATGCAGACTTCTTGATAATAAAATGCCGGAGAAGATTTTGTTTGACTACATAATTACTTCGCCTCCATATTGGAATCAGCTTGAACGGAATTCTCTTCGTCAGAAAATTAGAAGCAGCAAAGGACTCGATACGAAATATTCTCAAGATAAAAACGATATCGGTAATATCAGCAGCTATGATGAGTTTATTGAACGTCAGGCAAAAATTTTTGATAATGTCTTTGACGTTACAAAAGTCAGCGGCTATTTAACAGTAATAACCAACAACGTTTATTTTAAAGGCAGACTTTATCCGCTTGCCTACGACACGGCAATTTCATTAACTAATAGAAAAGAAAAAAGCTGGATATTAAAAGACGAGAAAATCTGGCTTCAAGATGATAAGCCGCTCATTGCACTCGGAGTCAACAGCGCATGGGTCGCTAACCGGCACCATCAATATTGTTTGATCTTCAGGAAGGAATCTTAACGGTGTTTGAATTATCTGAAATTCTTTCCGTCTCTGAGCTTACAAAACAAATCAAGCAGACTTTAGAGGAAGGATTTCCGCAAATAAGCGTTCAAGGTGAAATATCAAATTTTAAAGCTCACGTTTCTGGGCATTGGTACTTTAACTTGAAGGATTCAAATGCCGTTATTTCATGTACTATGTGGAAAGGCTTTAACAGTTATGTTTTTTTCACTCCGCAGGATGGTATGAAAGTTACTCTTAACGGTAGAGTTACGGTTTACCCTCCGCGCGGAAATTATCAATTTGATGTTCGCTCGATGAAGCCAGCCGGCATGGGCGAGCTTCAAGCCGCGTTTGAAAAGCTGAAGCAAAAATTATCTGAAGAAGGTTTATTTGATGAGCAGTTTAAAAAACCTATCCCGGATTTTCCCAAACGAATTGGCATTGTTACGGCAATCGACGGCGCAGCTTTCCGCGATATGATCAGTATAGCGCGGAGGAGATTCCCTCTTATTGAATTGGTGATTGCTCCTACAAAAGTCCAGGGCAACGTCGCTGCTGAAAATATTGTTGAGAGTATTAAAACATTAAATAGGAAAAACGATATTGACTTAATTATTGTCGGACGCGGCGGCGGCTCAATTGAAGACCTCTGGGCATTCAATGAAGAAATTGTTGCTCGCGCAATTTTCGAATCTAGCATTCCTATAATTACCGGCATCGGGCACGAAATAGATTTTACTATCGCGGACTTTGTAGCTGATTTAAGAGCGCCGACACCATCAGCTGCTATGGAAATTTCCACTCCTGATAAATCTGATTACTTTGCCTTTATAAATGATTTTTCCTATACTTCCGCACGAAACATTAGCGAACTTGTTTTTAACAAGCGAGCCAAAGTTATAAATAATTTGAGCTCTTACGGATTTAAAATGCCGCTCGATTTTGTCAGAAGAAAATCACAGGAAGTTGACGCGAATTTATATAAACTAACGGGAAATTTTGATAGAAGAATTCTTATTCTCCGGAATAAAATTTTGCTGCTTTCAAAAACTTTAGAATCCCATGACGTTAAAAAAAATCTAAAAAAAGGTTTTGTTTTGGTAAGGCAAGATTCTAAATTTATAACAAGAGCAGAAAATTTTATGAGCGACGAAGATACAACTTTACAATTTTACGATGCCGAAATAAAAATTAGTTCAAAGCAAATTAAAAAATAATTTGTAAAACATACTTAAAAAATTAATGACTAAAAAAATATTAAAAGACTCTTTTGAAGATAAACTTAAAAGGCTTGAAGAAATATCAAGCCTTCTTGAAAGCGATAATATCGGGCTGGATGAAGCGATCAATCTTTATGAAGAAGGAATTGAGCTTTCCAAAGAATGTGTCTCTAAGCTTAAAAACGCAGAGCTGAAAATTACTCAGTTAAAGAAAAAGCTTGACAAAATGACGACCGAAGAAGAAGATTTTCTTGAAGATGAAAGGTAACGGATTTTAAAATGATCGATTCTGAAAAATATAAGGTTTTATCAAAAGTAAATTATCCTGAAGACATCAAACATCTGGATATTACCGAACTAAAAATACTTTGCTCCGATCTCCGCGAATATTTAATTGATACAATTTCCGAAATAGGCGGACATTTCGGGGGAGGGTTGGGAACTGTCGAGCTTACTGTGGCAATTCATAAAGTCTTCAACACTCCTAACGATCTTGTTGTTTGGGATACCGGGCATCAAGCTTATCCTCATAAAATTCTTACCGGCAGAAAAGAAGCTCTTAAGCAAATTAGAAGGCTTAACGGCATAAGCGGATTTTTAAAAAGATCAGAAAGTATTTACGATACTTTTGGCGCGGGACACGCTTCAACATCAATATCAGCGGCGCTTGGAATGGCTGTAGCGCGCGACCTAAAAAATGAAAAGAAAAAAGTAATTGCTATAATCGGTGACGGCGCAATGACCGGCGGCATGGCTTACGAAGCTATGAACAACAGCGGCTTTACCAAAGCAAATTTAATTGTCGTGCTGAACGATAACAATATGTCGATCGCTCCGAATGTCTGGCAAATCTCGAACTATTTTACAGAAATGATTGCGCATCCGGATTACAATAAGTTTAAAGGACAGATTTGGGATCTCACCGGCAAGCTTGATCAATTCGGAGACAGACTTAGAAAAATTGCCGTGCGTCTGGAGAATGGAATAAAAGCAGTCGTTACGCCGGGTATGCTTTTCGAGGCACTCGGCTTTAGATATTTCGGACCTATCAACGGGCATAACCTTCATCAGACAATAAAAATATTTGAGCAGGTAAAGGATATGAAAGGTCCGGTACTTGTTCATCTGCTTACTCAAAAAGGAAAAGGCTACAAGCCCGCGGAAGGTGATATTCAAAAGCTTCATGCTTCAACTCCATTTGATAAATTAACCGGGCAAGCTTTGAAGAAACCGAGTTCAGTGCCGTCTTACACTTCAATTTTTGGAAATGCATTAAAAGAGATTGTTAAAGACAATCCGAATGTTGTTGGTATTACCGGAGCCATGCCGGATGGTACCGGCTTGGATATTCTTCAGAAAAGTTATCCGAAAAATTATTTTGATGTCGGCATTGCCGAAGAACATGCGGTTACTTTTGCCGCAGGCTTGGCGACGCAGGGAATAGTTCCTGTAGTTGCGGTATATTCTACATTCTTACAGCGAGCCTTCGATCAAATTATTCATGACGTAAGTATTCAGCATCTTCATGTTGTATTTATTTTAGACCGCGCCGGCTTGGTCGGCGCAGACGGACCAACCCATCACGGCGCTTTTGATCTTACTTATCTTCGAATGATTCCGGGAATGATAGTAATGGCTCCTAAGGATGAATCCGAACTGCGCGATATGATTTATACCGCCGTAAAATATGAATCAGGACCAATTGCAATTCGTTACCCGCGCGGGAATGCACTCGGAGTTCCAATGAAAAATAATTTTGATCTTCTGGAAATCGGGAAAGGAGAAATTATTCGTGAAGGCAAAGATGCGGCTCTTTTAGCTGTCGGAGCAATGGTTGATTATTCTATTAAGGCGGCAAAGCTTCTGGAAAGCGAAGGCATTAATTGCGAAGTCGTAAATATGAGATTTATTAAACCGCTTGATGAAAAGCTGCTTGATGAAATAGCAAGCCGTTATACAAAAATTATTACGCTTGAGGAAAGCGCTTTGATAGGCGGTTTCGGCAGCGGAGTGCTTGAATATCTTGCAGAAAAAAATTATAAGAATGAAGTTTTAAGACTCGGGCTTCCGGATAAATTTATTGATCACGGAACGCAGCAGGAGCTTCATCATTTGCTCGGGATAGACCCCGGGGGAATTGCTGCTAAAGTGAAAATATTCTGCGGGCATAATACTAATCAAGAGGTGACGATCTAATGGAAAAGACAAAAGTGGCGGTTATCGGTCTAGGGGGAATTGCGCAGCTTGTCCATTTACCTAATCTTTCAAAATTAAATAACGCGGTAGTCACAGCCGTAGCGGAGGTTAATAAAAATAGATTAAATACGATTGCCGATAAGTTTAATATCGCAGAAAGATATTCAAACCATAACGAGCTTCTTGAAAACAGCGACGCAGAGGCGGTAATAATTGCGACGCCAACAAGCTCGCATAAGGATTTATCAATCGCATGTATGAAAGCCGGTAAAGACGTTCTTGTTGAAAAACCTCTTGCAAGAACATTCAACGAGGCAAAACAGATAACGGATGCCGCGAACAAATTTAAGCGGAAAATTATGGTGGGTATGAACCTGCGTTACCGTCCCGACGCAATGATATTGAAAAGCCTAATAAACGCGGGAGAAATCGGAAGCCCTTTTTATATAAAATGCGGCTGGATCAGGAGACGAAGCAGCAGCCAGGAATGGTTCACAAAAAAAATAGAATCCGGCGGCGGAGTAATAATTGACTTATCGATTCTTCTTCTTGATATTGCATTATGGATTTTGGAATTTCCTCCGGTTGTTACGGTTTCAACGCAAAGCTTTTATCAAAATACAAAAGATGTGGAAGATACATCGGTAAGTCTTTTGAGGTGTAAAGATTCAACCATAATAAATATTGAATCAAGCTGGTCGTTGTCGGTAGAAAAAGACAGTTTCTATTTTGACGTGTACGGCACTAAAGGAAGCGCTTCCTTAAATCCGTTTAGAATTTATAAGAGAATCCAGGAACAAATGATTGATCTTACACCCTCTCAAACTGAAAGCGCAATGAACTTATTTAAGAAATCATATATGAACGAACTAAAGAGCTTTATCGGCGCCGTAAAAGGGTTGAACCCTATTTTTTCTTCAGCGGACGAATCTCTTTCTAGAATGAAAATAATTGAAGCGATGTACAAATCATCTTCACAAAAAAAAGAAATTAAGTTGAGCCTATGAAAACGAAAATACTTCTTGTCGACGACGAACGCGATATTGTGGAATTCCTACAGTATAATTTAGTGCAGGAAGGGTTTGATGTCATAATTGCGTACGACGGGAAAGAAGCGCTTTCAAAGATCTCTGAGAAACCGGATTTAATTCTTCTCGATATTATGATGCCTAACATTGACGGCTACGAGGTTTGCAGAAAAGTACGCGCGACAAAAGGATTTGAAAAGACGCCGATAATTTTTCTAACCGCGAAGTCTGGTGAATATGATGAAATCCTCGGTCTTGAACTTGGAGCGAGCGATTACATTCAAAAACCGATTTCTCCTAAAAAATTAATTGCGCGCGTAAAATCCAACTTAAGAAGGAATGAAGAGCCGGATGGAAAGCCTATGAAATCAAAGATCGAAGCCGGACCAATTGTTATCGACAGGGAGCAATATGTAGTTTACCTCCGCGGTAAAGAAAAAATATTTCCCAGGAAAGAATTTGAAGTTCTCTATTATCTTGCGAGCAACCCGGGAAAAGTATTCAGCCGCGATACTTTGCTTAAAGACGTGTGGGGTACCGACGTTTTTGTAGTTGACCGTACTGTGGATGTTCATATTAGAAAAATTAGGGAAAAGCTCGACAAAGATTCCGATCTTATTGAAACAATAAAAGGCGTAGGGTACAGATTCAAAAGTGTTGACTAAAATTAAGTCTAATCTTTTATCCGCCAGGATTTACTTTCCCGAAGTTATTTTATTCGACTTCATTATTTTTTTTATACTCTTCATTTTTATCGACAACACTTATGCGATTCTCTGGTTGCTTATTATTCAAATTATCTTAAGCCTCATCATGCTTGGCTACATCGGCAAGAAAAGAAGCCTCGAGCTTGACGAAATAAAAAGAATAATTAATAACATACGCAAAAGCGAATATACCGGTTCGGATGAAATACATCTCAGCAAAAACCTTTCGGCAATTGAAGAAGACATTAAGAAAATGTTTGAGAAAACTAAAAGCGATATTGAATATCTTAAGCGGCTTGAAAGAATACGTACGGAGTTTCTTGCCAACGTTTCGCATGAACTCCGCACGCCGATATTTGCGATTCAAGGCTACATCGAAACTTTGCTTAACGGCGCCATCAACGATGTGAAAGTAAATAAATATTTTCTTGAGAAAGCCAACACTCATACCCTGAACCTGAATAATCTTCTGAATGATTTGATAGATATTTCTATGATCGAGTCCGGCGAGATGAAGATGAGCTTCAGGTATTTCAACATTAACGATTATCTTCAGACGATTGTAAATGAGTTCCAGCCGATGGCTCAAGAAAAAAATATTGAATTGATCTATCATCCAACGCATGAAAAGCTGCAATTCTTCGGAGATAAAAATAAGCTTAGACAGGTAATGATAAACTTGATCCAGAATGCGATAAAATATACCGAAAAGGGAAAAGTGGAAGTTCTGGTTGAAGAAGAGCAGAAGTTCGGAAGAATAATTGTTAGAGATACCGGCTACGGTATCCCGGAAAATGATATAAGCAGGATTTTTGAGAGATTTTACCGTGTGGATAAAGCAAGATCGCGTGCTGTCGGCGGCACCGGGCTTGGACTCGCTATTGTAAAGCATATCGTTGAAGCTCACGGCTCGAAGATCGAAGTGAAAAGTAAATTGGATGAAGGTTCGGAGTTTTCATTCAGATTAAAAAAATAATTGCTCTGAGGCAGCATAAAACCCAAATTAGGCGCTTTTAATTCGCATATTACAGCCGGCATGAAAAAAATCACAATAAAAATTGACTTGTAGACTTCAATTTCATAAATTTGTCATCTAAATTTTTAGGAAATGAGGTTCAGATGTTTGCAATTGTTGATATATTAGGACAACAATTCAAGGTTGCCGAAAATACGAAGTATTATGTACCGAAATTAAGCGAAGAGCTTGACAAGGAAGTTACGTTTGAGAGCGTTCTTTTGTTGAATGACGACAAAGAAACAAAGGTTGGCAATCCTTATGTTAAAGGTGTTAAGGTTCATGCGAAAGTATTGGAACACTTAAAAGATGATAAGGTTTTGGTCTTCAAGAAGAAGAGAAGAACCGGTTATCAGAAAATGAATGGTCACAGGCAGCAATTAACCAGAATCGAAGTTACATCGATCGGATAATAAGGAGTTTAAATTATGGCACATAAAAAAGGTCAAGGTTCGTCACGTAACGGAAGAGACAGCAATGCGCAGCGTCTCGGCGTTAAAAGATTCGGCGGTGAAAAAGTTTTAGCCGGAAATATTCTCGTCCGCCAGCGCGGTACCAAGTTTCATCCCGGTCTTAATGTTCAAAAAGGCGGCGATGATACTTTATTCGCTGTCGCAGACGGCATAGTAAAATTCGAGACAAAACGCGGCGATAGAAAATTTATCAACGTTGTTCAAGAAGCGTAATAATTTTTCTTCTGATGATTTAAAGCCCTCAGCATTGAGGGCTTTTTAAAACAATAATCCCTCTAAAGATTTTTATTCCTCATTCATTGCTTTTACTAAAACTTTTCATATTTTGGTCTTAACTAATTATAAATATTATAGGTTTACGGGAGTTATGCCTCTAAATATTCACTTCATCTTTACCTGCTGTAATAACAGGTTCATCTGTTAAGGACTAGTTGCGCTCCTATGAACCGGAGAACAATTAGTTCAAAAAAAAGCCGAATCTTTTTCATGCAAAAAGCATAGTCACTTAGCGTAAGATAAATTTCTTAACGCTTTGCACAAACGGATTAATATATAAGACGTTAATTAAATAATTGGTGAGAAAACATCTGTTCATTTTAGTAATGGATGGATTATAAGGAGGAATAAAATGAAAAGTTCAGCCAATTCTAACGGCAAAACACTTTCGCCCGGACCCTGGCAGTCCATTATGATAATAATATTTACTTTAATCTTTTTTTCAATCGTTTATGTAATTTACCACGGCGTTGTCCGCGGCAGCATGGATGAAAAGCTTCCCGACGATGTGAAAACTACAGTTACGCTTATCTTAAATGATACTGCGAAAACAAAATATCTGCCCGCAAATTTCGATTCAATAAAAGTAGATAAGGCGTGCAGCTTCATACTTTTGAATTTAGTCCCGAAAGACTCAGCCGCGGGAAAAATATTTAGAGCTAAATACGGGAATCTTTCTTCCGCTGTTATGCTCAGCATTCTGCCCGCGATATCTGTTTCGACCGGGAGTTATTTCTGGCTGAACACAAACAAAAAATATATTGAGGTCATCTTCTGGTCAATATTCGGAGTGCTTGCAAGCCTGTTGTATTTTATTTCCGAAGCGATGCGCACGAACTCATTTAAGCCTACCGAGATTTCAGTGTACCTTGCGAAAATATTTTACGCGCCGCTTATATCGGTCATTATAATTTTCAGCTACAAGCTGATTACAAGTTCCAACAGCGCGAAGTTTGATAACACATCTACAGAGCTTCTCGTCTTCTCATTTATACTGGGATTCTTTTCCGGAAGGGCTATTGAGCTTTTAAATAAGATAAAAGATATTATACTTCCGGGCAAAACAACCGCCGAGGACGAGGCTGCTAATTATTCGACGATTAAAGGCAGCATTAAACTGCCGCAAGGATTAACGGGTATTACGCCCGATAAAGTAAAGCTGAGCTTGATCCCTTCATCGGGGACGGGCAAAACAATCGAAGCGAACGCACTGTCCGACGGATCATTCAAAATAACCGGCATTCCGAAAGGAGAATATAATCTTAAAGCGGAACTTGAGAGCGGAGATAAGAAATTTTCTGCGTTGATCGCAAATAAGAAAATAATCGCAGGCAAGCCTTTGCAGGTTGATGACATCATTCTTAACGAGGATAAATAAAAAGGGGGATTAAATATGCCGGCGATAAATCTATCCGGCGAATTAAGAGATGAATATAAATCTCTCTTTGATTCGTGCGTAATAAATAATGACAAAGAAGTCTTTGTTAACGCCGCTGCCGATAAAATTATCGGCAATAAAGGCAGGTATCAATCTGTAAGCGGCAGGCTGAACATACCCTGGTACTTTATAGCGGCGCTCCACAATATGGAGTCTTCGCAGAACTTTAACACTCACCTTCATAACGGCGATCCGCTGACCGGGAAAACTTTTCACGTGCCCGCGGGAAGACTGCCGGACAAGGATCCTCCTTACACCTGGGAAGAAAGCGCCGCGGATGCTCTGCAATTACATCATCTCGACCAATGGTACGACTGGAGCATCGAAGGCATACTTTATAAGACCGAAGAATACAACGGCTGGGGATACCGGTTGAAACATCCGTCCGTTAAATCTCCTTACCTGTGGAGCTTCTCAAACCATTATACAAAAGGAAAATTTGTGAAGGACGGAGTGTGGGATGAGAACGCAGTTTCAAACCAGTGCGGAGCCGCGGTAATCTTATTTAAATTATCTGAAAAAGGAGAGATAAACTTTCCTGTAAGCAGTTCCTCGATTGAAAGCGGCGAACCGCTGCTAAAATACTCAAACACAAAAATCAAATACGGCGAAGAGCTGCAAGCCTTCCTAAATAAATTTCCAGGTATTGCCTTAACAGTCGACGGCGCACCCGGCGCAAAAACTTCCGACGCGTTCAAGAAGGTCGCCGGGTATTATCTGAAAGGAGATAAGAGAGCGGGGTAAACTAACTAATAAGAAAAAAGGTTACGCAACGTTCCACTAAAGAATCACAGAGTAACACAGAGAATAAAAAATCCGTGAAGCTCAGTGTAAGAAAAAAAATGATATAGAGCCGCTGCGTAATTAAAATAAATTAAAAATGAAAGGAACTTAAAATGAATTCAGAAGATGTGCTAAAATGCCTAATAAAATTTTTCAAATCGAAGGACGCGGTTGATATAAATCTGAAGGATGATAAAATAGCGGGACTCCATCTGCCTAAGCTTCAAATCTTCGAACACAGCATGGCAAATGATCCTAATCTAAAAAAGGAAGATCTCTACCAGGATATGATTGAAGCCTTGAAAGAATTATTCCCCGATCCTTCACAGCCGCCGTGCACTTCTCCAAACGATTGGACTATCTTCGATCAGGATATAACAATCAGTCAATTAGCGGATAATATTATAGAATATGTTTGAGACGCGGCAGTACATAAAAAATATTTTAAAAAACGAGGTGAGCTTATGTTTAAGAAAATAAATTTTGCGTTGATTGCCGTTTGGTTTATAGCGGCGAATATCCATGCCCAAATAGAGATTGATTCAATACAGGTTTTTAAAGATACAAAAGGTCTCTATACTATGGGCATATTATTTAATCACGCGGTAAACGATACATGCCGCGATTTATCTAATTACAAGCTTACGGACAGCATTGGCGAAAACATTCCGCTGCGCACCATCGCTAAATGGCGTCTAACAGGTAAGGGATTAAAATTTTCCGGGCTCGAATTATCTTATGATAATACTTATTATCTATCCTTTATAGATGAAAATATTTTGATAAACAAAAATAATTTTCAGATGCTAAAGGATAGCGCCGACAGCTACGAAAAGTACGAAGAACAAAAGTCCATCGGATTTAAGGTTACGGCGGCGCCTGTGTTGATACAGAGCGACAGCTCAAAAAATACGATCGGCAATCTCGGTCTTTACTGGTCGGCAAAGGCGGTAATAACAAACACCCTCAACTTTAATTTTGAGGGAACCATATCATCGCAAAAGGATGACCCCTCGAACAATATTAAATTCAATATATCATACCTGTGGACTCTTGAGCCGGTAATACCTGGGTTCTTAAAGATGCGTCCGCTGTGCATACAAACGCAGGAGAATACAATTCAAACAATGAAGTACCATGATATTTCCGGCATGCTGTTTACCTCGCTCGTGCTTTCACTGTTCCCAAATCTGCAGAGCGTTTATGTAACCGCCGGGTACGAGTACGCGAACGTTGCTCAAAATAATAACGTTCCGTTTCAAGAGGGAAGAATTAATGCCGAAGTCCAGTGGGGCTTCGCCGGGTTGATGGGAAAAGGCTCGGGCTTTTTTATCGGTTACCAGTACTGGAACAGAGTCGCAGCTACCGCGGTGTACGATCCTTCAAATAAAAAAGAAAGAAAATTATTATCGGTTGAGCTGAATGTTCCCGTAGCCGACGGTAAAATATTAAACTTAAAATACCAGGACGGCGATGCAGCCCCGACTTTTATAAATACAACGAATGTCTCGCTCGGACTGCATATAGATCTAAATAGTCTTAGCGTTCTTTAAGCCGGATGAAATTATGATTAGAAAAAATTATTAATAATAATAAAAAAAATAAAAATAACCGGGAAAAAATGACGGGAGTTTTTACAGTTTTTATGGAAGAATTAAGGCAGAGCATTCTTAATTATAAATGAATAACAAAATTCCTACAGAGGATAGTGAGATACTTATGCTTAATCGTACCGGCATGGAGAAAAATGCCGCACGGCTTCGATTAAATAAAAATTGCCGGCGGACAATCGGAAAGTGTTCTTTAAAAGACGGCATCGCGTTGAAGATAAATGAAAGACTGTCTTTAAAAAACGTCATCCCGCCGGAGCTAAACGGCAGATGGTCTTTAAAAAACGGTAACTCATCGGAGCTAAACGGCAAGTTATCTTTAAAAAATGACAACTCACCAAAGAAAAATGACATCGCACCGGAGGTAAACGCGAGGCTGTCTGTGATAAATGATAACTCACCGGAGATAAATGAAAGGTGATCTTTAAAAAATAACAGCGCGTCTTTAAAAAATACCGGCTCTTCGGAACAAAATGACAGAACGAAAGTGATTGACGGCATCGCACCGGAGATTAATATGAAAGTGAATGTGATAAATGATAAACCACAGTCGATAAATAACAAAAATTGAAGGAAAAACGCCAGGTGCGGGAAGATTGACACAGAATAACACAGAGAAAACTATCATGCAAAGATGTCGGCGAAGAAAAACACACCCCTTCTTTTCCCCTCTCGAGAGGGGAATTAAAGGGGTGTGTGGAGCAGCTAATAAAAAAGCAACTAACTAATAAAATCATGTTACACTTTTATGCATGTAAAACAATCATTGAAGAAATTTATTGAAACTGCTTATAGACATGCAGCGCGCCTAACGGAGTGCTTTGGACATCGGGTTATTTTTCTACAAACATATCGCTCCGCCGGAGCGAGGAAACCGAATGAATATCCAACTCCCGTAGGAGTTGAATGTTTATAGAAAAGAATATCCCTAAGTAATCCGAACTCCGTTAGGTGTTCAATGTAGACGGTTAGTATTCCGGCAATATCTTTATAACAATAAG
>Ga0187812_1000344_pt1 | contig 16842 bp, 9 predicted proteins | sample NC_S_2_FD_130582 | JGI IMG/M metagenome (GOLD analysis project Ga0187812, IMG submission 130582) | Wetland sediment microbial communities from Neuse River Estuary, North Carolina, USA - ASW-S_2 | ecosystem: Environmental > Aquatic > Freshwater > Wetlands > Sediment | place: USA: North Carolina...
AACTCGTAGCCGACGGTTACCTGGCCATCCTGCAGCGCCTGCGCGACGATTGCGGCTCGCCTGTCGCCGACGCGGACATCATGTCGCCCGGCACGCGGGACCTGGTCACGAGGGTGTGGCCCGATGGCGGCCCGGTCGCTGGCCCGGCCGGCAACGGGCAGAACACCGCCGTAGCCATGCTGTGGGAGGCGTGTGCGGGTGAGTCCGTCGTCGCCGTCGGTACCGACGGCGCGCTGACCGGTGCCGAGGTACGCGCCCTGGCCCGGCGGATCACCGCCGCCGTCCAGGGGCACGGCGTCGGCGTGTCCGACCGCGTCGCCATCCTGCTGCCCCGCGGCGCCCGGCTGCTGCCAGCCATCCTCGGCGTCTGGTCGGCCGGCGCGTCGTATGTGCCGATGGACCCGATCTATCCGGACCGGCGGCTGGCTGCCATGCTCGGCGACTCGGGTGCCGCCGCGATCGTGGTCGACAGCAGCGTCACCGGCGCGCCCGGGCTGCCGTCCACCGCAGCGCCTATACCGGTCATCGACCTGGCGGCACTGCCCGCCGCCAGTGCCGAGCCGGTGGACCTGCCGCCGCTGGCGACCGCCGTGACGATCTTCACCTCGGGATCGACCGGCCGGCCGAAGGCGGTCAGCGTCACCCAGGGCGGGATCGGCGCATTTCTGGCGGCTCTGACGCCGCTGCTGGCGCTCGGCCCGGACGACCGCCTGGTCGCCGTGACGACCTTCGCGTTCGACATCACCCTGGTCGAACTGGTCGTGCCGGTGCTGGTCGGCGGATGCGTGGTGATCGCCGATGCGGGCCAGGTGCTCGACGCGGCCAGGCTGCGGGACCTGCTGACCGACAGCGGCGCGACCGCGCTGCAGATGACGCCGGCGGGCTGGCGGATGCTCATCGACGCCGGTGGGATCCCGGACGCGGTGAAGTTGCGAATGTCCGGCGGCGAGGCACTGCCCAGGGACCTAGCCGACGTGATCGGCTCCGGGACTGACGTACGCCTGTGGAACCTGTACGGCCCGACCGAGACCACGATCTGGTCGGGCGCGGACGCCGTCGGCCCGTCGCCGGCTCCGATCGAGATCGGGTCGGTCATCGCCGGAACCCAGCTGTACGTGCTCGACGCCGGGCTGCGGCCGGTCCCGCCCGGCGTCTTCGGAGAGGTGTACATCGGTGGCGCCGGGGTGGCCCATGGCTACCATGGCGCGCCCGGCCTGACCGCAGCCCGGTTCGTCCCCGATCCGTTCGGCGGACGGCCCGGCGCACGCCTGTACCGGACCGGCGACATCGGCCGGTGGCGCAGGACCGGGCGGATCGAGCTGGCCGGCCGCGCGGACCGGCAGATCAAGATCCGCGGCTACCGGATCGAGAGCGGCGAGGTCGAGGCGGCGCTGCGGAGCCACGACGAGATCGCGCAGGCCGTGGTGGCGCTCCGCGGTGCGGGCCCCGACGCTCGGCTCGTCGGCTACCTGGTCACTTCCTCCGGTGCCGGTAGCCCGCCGTCCGGACTGCGCGAGCATCTCCGGGAGCTACTGCCGGAATACATGGTGCCGTCCGCCTTCGTGGTGCTGCCCGCACTGCCGCTCACCGCCAACAACAAGATCGACTACCGGGCCCTGCCCGAGCCAGACTGGAGCGTGCCCTCCGGTCAGGTCCCGGTCCCGCCGCGGACGCCGACCGAGTTGCGGCTCGCGACGATCATGACCGAACTGCTCGCGCTGCCGGCGCCGATCGGGGTACACGACAACTTCTTCGCGCTCGGCGGCCACTCGCTGACCGTGACCCGGCTGATGGCCCGCATCCGGGCCGTCTACGGCGTCGACCTGCCCATCCGCACGATGTTCTCCGATCCTACGGTGGCCGGCCTGGCCGCCGCGGTGGCCGCTGCTGGCGGCGGCGACGCGCTGCACCCGCTGCTGCCCGGCGGCCGGAGGTAGGTAGTTCCTGTGCGCTTTCCCGTGTCGTTCGCGCAGCAGCGGCTGTGGTTCCTCGATCAGCTCGATCCCGGCGAGCCCACGTACAACATGGCCTATGCGATATGGCTCGACGGCCCGCTCGACGCCCCCGCGCTGCAGCGAGCCATGGACGCCCTGGTCGCGCGGCACGCCGTGCTGCGGACGAGCCTGGTCGCCTTCGACGGCGCACCCGAGCAGATCGTCGCCGGTACCGGCCGATTGCCGCTCGAGAACATCGCGCTGCCCGGGAATCTCGACGGCGGCGAAAGCACCCGGCAAGCCGAGTCGATCGCGGCTGAGCGCGCGCGCCAGCCGTTCGATCTGGCCGCCGGGCCGCTGATCCGGGCTACTCTGATCGGCACCGCGCCCGGCCGGCACCTGCTCGTCCTGGTCATACACCACAGCATCAGCGACGACGAGTCCATCAAGGTCCTGATCGGTGACCTGTCCGCCGTTTACCGGGCCGAGACGACCGGTGCGCCCGCATCGCTGCCACCGCTGCTGATGGATTACGGCGACTACGTGGTGTGGCAGCGTGACCTGCTGCGCGGCGAGGAGCTCGAGCGGCAGCTGGGCTACTGGCGCGACCAGCTCCGCGGCGCACCGCAAGTCTTGACGCTGCCCGCAGAACGGGCCCGCCCGGCCCGGCAGTCCCCGGCCGGCGCGGCAACGAGGGTCACGATAGACGCCGCGACGACCCGACGCCTGGCCGAGGTGGCCCAGGGTGCCGGCGCCACCATGTTCACGCTGTTCCTCACCGGTTATGCGGTGGTCCTGTCGCGCTACGCACGGCAACGTGACGTCGTCATCGGCACCCAGGTGGCTGGCCGGACGCACGCCGAGCTGGACCTGCTCATCGGTCTCTTCGCGAACACCATCCCAGCCCACCTGTCGCTGACCGACGATCCGGACTTCACCGGGTTGCTCGGCCGGGTCAGGGACACGATCGCGAATGCGCTGTCACACCAGCAGTTCCCGTTCGAGGAGCTCGTCGAAGAGCTCGCGCCGGATCGCACGCTCGCCCACTCGCCACTGTTCCAGGCTCAGTTCCGCTACGGGTCGATGACGCCGCCCGTGCCGGACTTCCCCGGCGTTACCGCGCGCTCCGAGGCGCTGCTCACCGGGACCGCCAAGCTCGACCTCAGCATGTACGCGGACAGCCTGGACGACCAGACCACGACGCTTACCCTGGAATACAGCACGGACCTGTACGACCAGGCGTGGGCCGACCGGTTCCTGGGCTGCATGGCGCGTCTGCTCGAGCACGCGGCGGACGCGCCAGGCACACCGGTCAGCGACCTGCCGATGCTATCGGCCACCGAGCGCGACACGCTGATCCTCGGGCGCAACCGCCAGGAGCTGCCGGCCGACGACGAGAGCGTGGACCTGTGGTCCTCGCTGCAGACGTCGACGTCTCAAGTGGCCTGCGGCGAGGAGTCGGTCCAGGTGAACGAGCTGTGCGACCGTGCCGCCCAGCTTGGGCGGTTGCTCGTCGATCGTGGCGTCGGACCGGAAACGCTCGTCGGCCTGTGCGTCGGGCGCGGGATCGGCATGCTGACGGCCTTGCTCGCCGTGTGGTGGGCCGGTGGTGCTTACGTGCCGCTCGATCCCGACTTCCCCCCTGCGCGGCTGACGGCGATGGCTCGCGGCGCGGGGCTGCGGACCGTCATCTCCGACGGCGCGCACCGCGACCTGGCCAGGACCGTCGCCGATGGAGCGACCGTGATCTGCGTCGATGACCCGGTGGAAGCGGTGACAACGCCGCTGGATCCGGTGCACGTGCCAGCCAGCGCGCTCGCCTACGTCATCTTCACATCAGGATCGACCGGGCACCCCAAGGGAGTCGCCATCGAGCGTGGCGCCATCGCGAACCTCCTGGCCTCGTTCCGGCGGTCGCTCCGGCTCGGTCCCGGTGACCGCTTTGCCGCCGTCACGACGCTGTCGTTCGACATCGCCCTGCTCGAGCTTGCGCTGCCGCCGCTGTGCGGGGCCGACCTGGTGATCGCGACGCCGGAGGAGGCGCGGGAGCCGGTCCGGCTGCGGTCGCTGATCAAGCAGGCGGGCGTGACCGCGATGCAGGCGACGCCGCAGACGTGGCGCCTACTGCAGGCCGCCGGTGGCGTGCCTGCGTGCCTGCGGATGCGGCTGTGCGGCGGCGATACGCTCACCCGCGATCTCGCGGATCAACTCTGTGCCCAAGACGCGGTCCTGTGGAACCTATACGGCCCGACCGAGACCACGGTGTGGTCGGCGGCTGGCGTCGTCGCGGCCGGGACCGGGCCCGTCGAGATCGGGCCGCCGATCGACTGGACGCGGGTGTACGTTCTGGACGAGCACCAAGCGCCGGTGCCGGCCGGTGTCGTGGGAGAGGTCTATTTGGCCGGGCGGGGTGTGGCGCGCGGCTATCACGGCCAGGCGCGGCTCACCGCCCGGTCATTCCGGCCTGATCCCTTCAGTGCCGGGCCGGGGGCACGCATGTACCGGACCGGCGACCTGGGCCGGTGGCTGCCGCACGGCGGGCTCGAGCTGGTCGGCCGGACCGATCACCAGGTGAAAATCCGCGGTTTCCGGATCGAGTGCGGCGAGATCGAGGCCGTGCTGCGGGCGCACCCGGACGTCCGCCAGGCCGCCGTGATCACTGCGCCCAGGGGTGCGAGGCCGGCCCTGGTCGCCTACGTCGTACTCCGCCGGGGCAGTGTCGCCGCGCAGGCAGGCGCCGACTTGCTCGAGGCGTTCCTGCCGTACCTTCGCAGCACGCTGCCCGACTACATGATCCCCGAGCTCATCGTCGCGCTCCCCGCGCTCCCGCTGACACCAAACGCGAAGGTCGACCGGGCGGCTCTGCCCGCGCCGACGTGGGAGATCGTGCCCTCCGCCGCCGGCCGGGTCGAAGCCAGGAACCCGGTCGAGGCGACGCTCGCCCGGATCTGGAGCGACCTGCTCGCAGCGCCGACGTCGATCGGGGTGCACGACAACCTGTTCGCGTTCGGCGGCCATTCGCTCGCCATTACCAGGTTCATCGCCCGCGTCGCAGATACCTACGGCGTTCACCTGCCGGTCCATCAGGTGTACAGCACCCCGACGGTCGCGGAACTGGCCGAGGCAGTCGCCGCAGCCGACCCTGATTCCGGGACCGCAACGAGCCCGGTCCGGTACGCCGAGTTGGAGGCGCTCAGCGACGAGGAACTGGACGACCTGCTGCGCGCGGCGTTCGCGCAGCGCATCCGGCGCCGGGGCGCCGCGGCTGGATCCGATTCCTGACCAGACGCAGCCGCCGCGGCCGCACGCGTTCTCGACCTGCTGATGGAGTTCATTGAGCTTCTGGTGAAATCGCGGATGGGGGGTGCAGGCGGGGCGGGTGGGCTCGAACCCACGACCGGCGGATTATGAGAAGTACGGCCTTGTCCGCCGTAAGCGCTAGCTGCACGGATACCACGGAATCGTGCCGACGATGGCGCTAATTGCACTGTTTGCGCACGTGGCTCGGTCCACGAACCGGTCCACGGTCACCACGGCGAGCGCCCGATATAAACTACGGAGCGTCACTACGCACCGCGCGGAATCTGCCGTTCCGGTCGGCCGACGGCGTGCCTCGCATGATGTGGAGTGTCAGGACCGAGCGGTGCCGTATATCTGGGTCGCACGGCGGGCGTAGGCGCGCAGGGCGATCCGGGGTATGAGCAGCCGGGGCAGGGTGGGTGTGCTCGCTCGATTGAATACTGTCGGAGCAGGCGTACCGTCGCGGAACCGACGATCATCACAATTGCCGTGAAAGTGTTTCCGTACCGCTTGACAGTCGTGGGGCTGTGGCAGGCCTAGATCGAGGCCCAGCCAGGTTTCCCCAGCTGAAGTGCCGCAAACGGATAGATCCTCTGGCATACTGCGACCCAAAGCGCGATGGGGAGGGCGTGCCGTGATCGGCTTTAGGCATGGCGCTGCAACCTCTACGGGCCGCGTGCGGCGGGTAAACGAGGACAGCTACCTCACCGCCCCGCCGATTTACGCGGTGGCCGACGGGATGGGCGGCCACGGCTCGGGGGATCTGGCGAGTGCGCTCGCCGTGCAGGTGCTGGCGCGCTGCGCCCACCTCCACCCGCTGTTCCTCGAGGCGGTGCTCGCCGCGCTTGAGGAGGCGAACCAGGTCATCATCGAGCGCGAGTCGGCCAACCGGATGGGCACCACCGTCACCGGCCTGGTTGGCCTGGGCACCGCGGGTGCGGATCACCTGATGGTGTTCAACGTGGGGGACTCGCGCGTGTACCGGCTGGCCGCGGACGGGATCGAGCAACTGACCGTGGACCACTCCGAAGTGCAGGAACTCCTGCTCGACGGGGTGATCACCCGTGAACAGGCACGCATCCACCCCCGCAGGAACATCGTCACCCGCGCCCTGGGCACTGACCCCGTACTGCTCGCCGACCGCTGGCTGCTGCCAGCCGTCGGCGGTGATCGCTTCCTGTTGTGCTCTGACGGACTGTTCAGCGAGCTGCCGGACGAGGCGATCCGGCCGCTGCTCTCCGTCGGCACCCCGCAGCAGGCCGCCGAGGCGCTCGTCATGGCGGCCAACGACGTCGGCGGCCGCGACAACATCACGGTGGTCATCGTGGACATCGAGTCGGATGACGACGGCGCGGATGGGACGACGATGCCGCGAGAGGCGCTCGGCGCCCAGGTCCTTGGTGGTGCGCATGACGGCGATAGCTGACGTCAGCTATGCACCTGGCCCGCTGACGGCCGTGGCGGGCGACCGTTGCTGGGTGCTCATCGACGCGGCACCAGACTCCCCGGCGGTGGACTGGCTCTGGCAGCAGCTTGGCCAGCGCGCCCGGCCGGAAGCGATACTCGCGGGGCTGCTCGGCGCCGGTTTCGCGGGCGCGAAGGAATTCGCGCTGCTGTTCCAGGAGGACGGCGACGCTCACCGGCTATTCTGCCGTGGTGCCGTCGCCGCTACGCTGCAGGGCACCGAGCCGGCCCACGGTGACGGCACCGGCGGGCCCGGCGAGGCGAGGCGGATGGACGGCAGCGGCCTGCTGACCTGGCGCGAGCACGTGGTCCCTGGCAACGTCGGGCGCATCTTGCTCGGCGTGCCCCCCGCCGACGGCGCGCTACGGCTGCCCGCCACGGCCGGCGTGCTGCTGGCCAGCTGCGTGATCATCGACCTGACCGACGCCGCGGCGCGCGATCTGGCACCTTCTGCTATACGGACCGTCACCGACCCGGGCCTCCCGATCGACGCCCTTCCCCGTGCCGCCGGGGCCGCCTCGCCCGGCATCCTGGCGCCCACTCGCGTTATCCCCCTGGGTACCGTGGCTGACGGCCGGCGCGCGGTCGGCCAGACCGAATCCGCCGGCCATCCCGATTCGGTGGCGATGACCGGTCCGCCGGGCATTGCCGAGGTCATCGGGTCCACGCCCGCCATCCGTCCGCTTCCCGCCTCTGCCGACGGTCCGCCTGCCTCGGTAACTGGGGAGTACGACTTTCTCTGGGGCGCCACGCAGAACCGGTCGGTCGCGGAGGCGGCGATCAGGGCGCCCGATGCGGACGACCCCGGTCCGCCCGCATTCCTCGCGTCCGGTGCGTTCAACGGCGTGAGCGCAGGGACTCCGATGGCCACGAGCGCTCAGCACTTGCTCCCGCCGGTGGCGCCGTCACCGCTGCCGACGGCGGGCGGGCTGATCGACGCCATGCCCTGGGGGCCAGACCCGGCCGTACCGGACGAGATCGCCGAGACCGGCTTCACGGTCAAGCGCGCCAATCTGCCTGGGCCGACCGCTTGGGCGGCACCTCCCCCCGACAAGATCGGCCCGGCGGTTCCGGCGCTGATCTGCCCGGCCGGGCACGTGAACCCGCCGAGCGAGGCGCTCTGCCGCGGGTGCGGGGCGGCGCTGCCGCCGGATCCCGTGGTGGTGCCACGGCCGGTGCTCGGCGTTCTCCGGCTATCGGTCGGCGACATCATCTCGCTTGACCGGGACGTGGTGATGGGACGGAGCCCGAAGGCCGACTTCCCTATCGCGGACGGAGAGCAGCGCCCGCACGTCGTCAGGCTGCCGAGCGAGGACAGCGACATCTCCCGGACTCACCTGCGGGTGACGCTCGACGGCTGGCATGTCCTCGTCACCGACCTGAACTCCACGAACGGGACGTTGGTCACGCTGCCTGGCCGGGAGCCCGAGACGCTCCGCCCCGGCGAGCCCACGCCCATCAAGCCCGGGACCGTCGTGACGCTGGCCTACGGTATCGACTTCCGCTACGAGGCACCCGAGTGAGCCGATCGCAATCGCCCGGCAGCGCAGCGCCCGACCTGCCGGGATACCGCTTTATCAGGCACCTTGGCGCCGGCGGCAACGCTCAGGTGTACCTGTACGAGCAGGACCTTCCGTACCGCGAGGTAGCGGTCAAGGTGCTCAACGAATCCGCGCTTTCCGAGGCGGCCCGCCGCCGGTTCACCGCCGAGGCGAACGTCACCGCGGGCCTGGCTCACCGGCATATCGTCCAGGTCTTCGACGCCAAGGTCACCAGCGACGGCCGGCCCTACATCGTGATGCCGTATTACCCACGGCCGAACCTCTTGGTCCGGGCCCGCCGGGCGCACTTGTCGGTCGCGGAGGTGCTGCGCATCGGTATCCAGATCGGCAGCGCGGTCGAGACCAGTCACCTGCGCGGGGTGCTGCACCGGGACATCAAGCCGCAGAACATCCTCACCGACTCCTACGGCGAGTCGGCGCTGACCGACTTCGGCATCGCCACGACCAAGGGCGGGGACGGCCCCGAGGGATTGTCGGTGCCGTGGTCGCCGCCGGAGATCCTGTACGGCACCGGGGCGGGCGACCAGCGCTCCGACGTGTACTCGCTCGGTGCGACGCTGTGGCACGTGCTCGCCGGCCGGTCGCCGTTCGAGGAACCGGGCGGCGACAATGATCAGTTCGCGCTCATGGGCCGGATCAGGTCCGACCCGGTGCCGCCCACGGGCCGCGCCGACGTGCCCGACAGTCTCGAGCGGCTACTGCGGCAGGCCATGGCGAAGGACCCGGCCGCCCGCCCCCAGACGGCGATGGAGCTGATCCGAGGGCTGCAGTCGGTCGAGCAGGAGCTGCGGCTGCCGGTCACCCACCCGATCCTGCCCGCAAGTGATCGGGGGGGTACGCCGGGCGGCGATACCGTCGACTCGCAGGCGGTGCGGACCGGGGAGACGACGTTCGGCCGAGGGGACGGCCGAGACCTGGGGAACGGCGTCTCGCCGCCACCAACCCACGCCGCGAACGGGCGCAGCGGCGCCGCCAGGTCCGGCTGGGGACCGGCCGACCCACACACCCACGGCACCCCCGCTGGGCAGCAGTCCCGGGAACCGACGGTCCCGCCGCTCTGGGGCGGCGCGGCCGGGGACGCGACCATCACGCGCGGTTCTCAGCCCGGCGGATCCTGGCCGACCCCGGCTAGGCGGCCCGCTACCGACAACGGAGCTGGAAGGCACGGCCCAGCGCAGCCCGCCGCCTGGTTTGCTCCTGACGCGATTCCGGGCGACGCCGACGATCCCACCCGCGCCCGGGGTCCGCGGCGACTCGACCCGTGGAGCCCGGCACCTGGCGCGCAAGGGCAGCAGGCGCGCACCGGGAACCCGATGCAGCCCAGCTCGTGGGAATGGATGCCCGACGGCGGGTCCGGCGGTCGGGCCCGGCAGTTTCCGCCGGAGGCGCCCGAATCCGCCACACTGGCCCGTCCCCGGGCCGTCGCCCCGGGCGGTGGGGCCGACATCGGCCCGCTCGGCCCGACGGACGCGCCTCAGGGACGTGGCAAGTCACGCCGCGTGCTGGCGCTCACAGGAGGCGGCGTGCTGGTCGCGGTGGTGGCAGCCGTGGCCGTATTCGGCCTGGGCCACGGCGGGGGCAGCCCGGGGTCTGCGCCGACGTCGGTCAGTCAGTCCGATGGTCCGCCGGTCATCCCGACGGGACCCGGTCCGGTCACGGTGACCGCCCACAGTATCGGCCACGGCCAGGTCGAATTCAGCTGGGGGGGTTACCCTGGCTCCGCACCGAGCGATTCGTTCCGCTTTCAGGTGAACGGGGGCAGCTGGAAATCCGTCGTGCCGAGAAGGCCAGAACTCGTCCTCGGCATCGCCCAGGGGCAGCAAAAGTGCGTACAGGTCGAGGTCATCAGCGCCGACGGCATGGGAGCGGAATCACCAGTGTCATGCTGGCCGCAATCGTGAGCCTTTGTTCCTGACGGTGATTGTCCCTAGTTAGGCGAGGAGCCAGGCGATGGCCTCCGAGATGGAGGAGAACCGGGCCGGGACCGGGCCGCGCCCCGTGGTGACGACGCCGTGAGCCACCCGGATCGAGCGGATGCCGTCCGGGCGGACGACGTGCAGGAGGGCGGCGGCCGGGCGGGCCCGGCCAGGCTGCCCCGCCGGGTGCGCGAAGCCGTCGGTATAGATCGACTCGGCGAGCAAGGTGAAAGCCTGCCACTGCCCCGGAGGGGGAGCAATCCTGAAGTAGTGCACGCCCGCGTCTGCGACGGTCTGGTTCACCTCGATCGCGTCAAGCGCCGGGCCGTACAGGTAGACCGTGACCCCGCTCGGCAGCCAGTTGCCTTTCTCGTCGGCAAACAGGATGAACGCCCGCAAGCCTGTGCCGAGGCGCTTGGCCACCTCGGCGGCCAGCCCGATGGGCGTCCCGTCTGATTCGGCGAGGTCGCGAACGACCAGCGAGCGGCGCCCCCGATGAGCGGCCCGGCCGACACTCTCACGACTCCTCAGGTCGACCGTCGGCAGCGGCACGCGCCACGGGTCGGGAAGGGCGACCGCCAGCACGACCGCCTCGTCGTCGGTGAGCGTCAGCATGTCCATGACCGTCTCCATCACGTGGCTCCCCAGAGCATCTTGCCGACCTGCTCCCAGGTCTGTTTGGACTCGATCGCAGGCACGTAGTACTGCTGGAAGTTGGAGCCACTGAAGGGGCTCGGCACGTCCTTCCAGTCGATGCTCGCGGCCAGGTTGGCCTCCTCATCGACCAGCTTGACAGTAAAGCCGGCGGCAATGAGCCCGGCGCCGACTTCAGGATCTTCGTCGAACACGTAGCCGCCTGCGGTCTCCAGGCCGTCGCCGGCCATGTTGGCGAAGTCGTTCGCCGCCGCGCCGTAGTGATCCTGGGCCAGGTCCTTGCCGGCGTCGAACGCATCGTCACCCGTCTGGATCACGCCGACGGCAGTTCCCACGGGGCCCAGGTCGTCGTGAAGGAAACCACCGACGGGCGTCCCCTTAAGAAGCCCCGTCATGTCCACGAGACCAGCGACCGTGAGCACACCCGCGCCGAAGCCGGCGACATTCTCGGCGTCGCCGACGATGCGCTCGACGGTCCAGCCGCCTTCCGCGGCGCTCGCGGACGCCTGCTGGTCGATGTTGCTGACGAGGTGCGTGTGCAGGCCCGTCAGCGTGTCGTGCGCGGCGAGGAGCGACGGCCGGTGCTTGGCCTGCCAGTCCTGTTCGAAGACGGCCACCATGGGACCCTGCCAGGACACGGCGAGCCCGGCCACGACGCCCGTCATGGTGGCCACCAGGCCGGAGAGGGTATTCGCGTCCGAGTCGACTCGCGCGGCTAGTCCGCGTAGCTGATCAGCGTCCATGCCCTCGAAGGGCATTTGCGTGCTCCTTTCTCACTAGTCCGGGGGGCACGGGGTCGCCCCCGTACCCCCCGAGAGGACATCAGTACTGGTTGGACGCCGACTGCTGCGCTTGCAAGTTCGACTGCAAGTGCTGCTGCAGCTGCTGCAGTCCGCTGTGCGCCTGGTTGAGCGCGCTCGCGAAGGTCGGCCACTGGCTGTGGAACTGGTTGGCATCCGCTCCCGACCAGTGGCCCTCAATCATCTGGTACGCGCTGTTGGTCGAGCCGATGAGGGTCTCGAGCTCGCCGACCGCGTTGCTGATCGAGGACAGGGCACTGCTGACCTGCTCGACATCCATGCCTTCCATGGCCATGTGATTTCTCCATTCATCTCTTTGGGGATCTGCATCCCCGGGTTGGTATTGCGATAGGAAGGAAGCTCGGGGTGTGCGGGGGAACCATGCGCCCGTTCGGAATGATTGATGTGTTTCATTCCGGGATCGCCACCTGCAGCAGGCGCACACGGCCACCCTCGACTAGCAGGCCACGGCCCGGCGGGTAATCGCCGCGGCGGCTGCGCGGGAAGTCAGTCTTGTAGACGATCGTCCCGTCGCCTTGCTCAGGCTGGAGCGCCAGGCCGGTGCGCGCGGATTTCACGGCGTTCAGCAGCGGCCAGGCGCCGCCGAGTGCGGAGGTCTCCGCTTCGGCGATCACGACGTGGCCGAGCCTGGCCAGGGTCTTGATCATGGCGGCGAGCGGCGCGTCGGCCGGGGTGCTGAGGTACTCGTTGACCGCCTCGATCACCACCGCATACCGCCGGCCTCCCTCGCTGCCGACGGCCGCCTGGTCGATCTTCGCCGCGGCCTCCGCAACCTCGGCGGGGTCGGTGGCGATCTGCTGCCAGATGCCGAGGCTGGCCAGTGGTGACCTGCTGCCGCCGAAGAACACCGGCACGACGCCGGGCGCGGCCCGGTCGAGCGCGATCATGGCCGTGGCGGCCGCCGTGGTGCGGCCGCTCGAAGGCGGTCCTGAGATGAGGAAGACGCCTTCCGGCTTGAAGCCGACCGGCCCCAGGGTGTCGTCTGCCACGCCAATCGCCGGGCGGCCGTCGGCCGTGGCCGGCAGCTCGCTCAGCCGGACGATTCCGCGGAGCTGATCCACCCGGGGGGCGTCCGATACCTGCTGGCGCCGCATCGCGGCGGTCAGCTGGCTGATCGCCCGGGCCTGCGCGGTGTTCCCTGTCTCCCCGCCAAACACAGCCACCTGGAACTCCGCCCGACCGAATAGGCCCCGGCCCGGTGGCGAGTCCGGCGTCAGCATCCCGGCCTCGGTACCCGCCATGAAATAGTCGCTGTCGTCGGCGAGCCGCAGCAACAGGCGCCGCTGCACCCGTGAGGAGAACCTGGACGGCAGCGACGCCGGGCGGTCGGCGGTCAGGATGAGATGAATGCCGAGCGGCCGGCCGTCGGCCGCCAGGTTGGCGAGCGCGTCGAACCAGCGTCCGCCCTCCGCCGACTCGTACTGCTGACGGAACGCGGTGAAGCCGTCGAGCAGGATGATGATGCGCGGCTCATCTGGCTGGCCGGCCACGCGGCGGTACTCGGTGACGGTGCCTGCCCGCACCGCGGCGTAACGGCGCGCCCGGTCATCGGCCGCCGCGAGCAGAGTCCGCATCAGCCGCCGCAGCCGGTCGCCCTCGTCGGCGGCGATAATCGCGCCCACGTGCGGCAGGTCCGCGAGCATGTCAAGGCCCCGGGACGAGAAGTCCAGGCCGTACACCTGGCAGGGGCCGCCCCGCGCGGTGAGCCCGGCGGCGATCGCCAGGGAACGCAGCGCGGTGGACTTGCCCGCACCGCCGGTGCCGAAGATCGCGAGGTTACCTTCGTGGTCCGGGTAGAAGGCCGCGACCGACTGCCGCTGCTGGTCAGGCTCGTCGATGACGCCGAAGACCAACTCGTCGTCGCGCCGCCGGGTCGGCAGCCTGGCCAGGTCGTAGACGTTCGCGAGCTCGTCGAGCCACGGCCGCCGGGGCGGCGGCAGCTGGGCCAGCTCGGCAGCGCGCCTGATCGAGTCCGTGATCCTCGCGATGTCGTTGCGCCCCTGCTCAAGGTGCGCAGGCCGGGCCGCCGTCTCGGGGACCAGCCAGGTGCGCCCCTCGCCGATGACCAGCTCTTCGATCGTCACGTCGGGGTCGCGCTGGCCCGCGTTGGTCCAGCCGCCGACGTAGCCGGCCTGGAAGGGCACCAGCCGCCCCGGGCCGGTCTTGGACACCGCGCGGCCCGGCAGCCCCGGGTCGAAGTGCGCGGCCTCGGTTGACCCGAGCACGTCCGCGCTGTCGGCCTCATCGGCCATCCGCAGCGCGAGCCGCAGGTTCGTATTCGCCCGCAGGTTGTCCTTGATCACCCCGGCCGGGCGCTGAGTGGCGAGCACCAGGTGTAGCCCGAGCGAGCGCCCCCGCTGGGCCACGTTGACCACGCCGTCCACGAACTCGGGCACCTCGCGTACCAGCGCCGCGAACTCATCGACGACGATGACCAGCGACGGCGGGATCTCCTGGTCGCCGGTCTTCTCCAGTTCCTGCAGGTCCTTGACGTGCTTGGCGGCGAAAAGCTGCTCGCGGTAGGTCAGCTCCGCGCCGAGCGACCGCAGCGCGCGCCGGACCAGGTGCGGGCTCAGGTCGGTGACGAGGCCAACCGTGTGCGGCAGGTGGACGCACTCACGGAAGGCCGACCCGCCCTTGTAGTCCACGAGCAGGAACGTGACACGCTGCGGGCTGTGCGCCGCCGCCATGGCCAGGATCCACGTCTGGAGCAGTTCGCTCTTGCCTGAGCCCGTAGTCCCGCCGACCAGCGCGTGCGGGCCGTGCAACCGCAGGTCCAGGGCGTGCGGGCCGTCCGCCGCGGCACCGACGATCGCGCGCAGCGTGCCGGGGCGGCGCGAACTGCCGGGCCGGGCGGCGGGGCCGGTCAGGATCGACGTGGACTCCTGCCAGCGCTCGATGATGGCGCCGGGGTCGTCGGCGATCCTCGGGTCGTTCAGCTCAAGCCAGGAGACGGAGCGCGGTAGGTCGCTGTCATCGGCCACCACGGCGCCTGCGTCGACGAGCGGCGCCATGACCCGGGCGAACCCGGCGGCGGTCGCCGCATCGACGCCATCGGCGGCGATGCCCGCGGTAGACGTGGACGCGATGCTGTCGCCGACGCTCACGCTCCGGTCGCCCCGGACGTCGACGTAGGCGGTGCAGGCGGCGGGCAGGTGCTCGGCGCGCTGCGCCAGCCAGACGCAGTAGACGCCGGCCGCCTGGCCGAAGCGGCTGAGCTCGACGAGCCTGGCCCGGTCGCCGGGGGTGCGGCTGTCGATCAGCACGACCACCGCGGCGCCGCTGTCCGCGACACGGGCGGAGCCGCTGCCGCCCGGTCCGCCTGATGCGCTGCCGAAGCTGCCGGTACCGCCGGCCGGGCCGCCCTGGGCGGCGCTGCGGCGGGCCCGCACCAGATCTTCGAGCTGGGCGAGCAGGAGCGCCGACTCGGGCCCGGCGACCAGGTGCGGGCCGGTGATCGGTGAGTGCGCGGAGGAGGTGTGCGGCAGCCACTTCAGCCAGTCCCAGTCGCCGGCTGACCGGGGGCCGCAGAACGCGGTCAGCACCACCTCGGCGGGCGAGTGGAGCGCGGCGAGCTGGCCGAGCACGGCGCGCGAGACGTCAAGCGCCGCGATGGGGTCGCCCGCGATGCCGACCGCCCCGTGCCCGGTGAGCGAGAGGGTGAACGGTACGTCGCGGATCGCCCGGTACCTCGCGACGAGGCTGTCGAGCTCGGCCTGGGCGGCGGGCACGGCGCGCCGGTTGCGCTGCGTCTCGAAGCGGAGCCGCGAGTCGAGGGTGGCCGCGCCGACCCTGACGTCAAGGAACCGCGGCGCGCCCGGGCGGCGCGACCACATCAGCGGGGATCGCCGCGCGGCGGCGTCGAGGCATTGCGCCGTCGGCGGGTGCTCGGCGTTGCGGGCCCGCCACTCGTCGGCGTGCGCCTGGTCGGCCGCCTGGCTGAGTTCGCCGAGCTCGCGGCGCAGCGCATTCATCGAGCCCTTGGTGCCGCGCGACGTATTCATCCGGCCTTCGATCACGTTGGCCACCATCATGAGCGGGCTGAGGGCGACGAAGGCGAGCGTCAAGGCGTTGTGAGTGAACTTGTAAAGTACGCTGCCGAGCAGGAGCGGCGCGAGCAGCGGCAGGAGCTGGAAACGTGGCGGGCGTTCGGTCTCGGGCAACTCCGGCGTCTCAAGCGCCTGGCCCGCGTAGCTGCCGGTGATCACGGGCGACCGGTTGAATGCCGCGGTCGCGGCGTGGGCTGACCCTGCCGCAGCTGGAGTGCCCGTGAACTCGATGCCGAGCACCGTGTCGCCGATCCGCAGCTTGTCTCCGGGCAGCCAGGTGCCGCGGGTGACCGGCTCTTCGTTCAGCGTGATCCCGTTGGCCGAGCCCAGGTCGAGGATCTCGGCCGAGCCAGGCGCGAGGAAGAGCCGGACGTGGCGGCGGGACACCAGCGTGTCCGACAGGACCAGGTCGCAGCCGTTACCCCGGCCGATCGTGCTGTTCCCCCTCGGGAGCGGAACGCGCTGCCCGGCGTCCGGCCCCGACAAGACGGTGACCTGAGCCACCAGCCGGGCGGCCCGGTCGGCGTAGCGGTCGGCGGCTGGGGCGACGGTGACGTAATCGCCCGACTTGATGCCGCTGTCGGCGGCCGGGAGCGCGGGATCGAGGGTGACGCGCTGGCCATCGAGCACGGTCAGCGTGACGGCGCCAGCTGGGCTGGTGCCGCCTGGGCCGGTACCGCCGCTGCCACCGGAGGGCCATGACGCGCTACGTCCCCGGCCGTCGGGGTCCCTGAGGGCGAGCGCCGTAGCCATATCCCCGACCGTCGCGTCGGCGGAGGCGGTCAGCACCAGGTCGGTGGCGCCCTGGGGACGGTCCAGGGTGATCTTGAGCTTCACCGGGCCGCACCTACGGTCACCGCGCGCGAGGCCCATAGGCTCGCCGGGTTGACCGTGACCCAGGCGCGCCGCCACCGGGGCAGCCGCGCCCTGGCCCCGCGCCGCGACGTCTCGACAAGCTGCCACACGCGCTCCACGGCCACGCCGTCCGGGTCCGTCGGGCCGAAGGTGGCGGCGTCGGCCGCGACGGCGACGTCGGATGCCGCCGGCAGGCCGCGCGCCTCCGCGTACGCGGCGAACTCGCGGCGGGTCATGGCGCCTCCAGCGGCGACCGAACCAGCTACCGAAGCCACCGGGCCCGGCGC
>Ga0187812_1000345_pt1 | contig 16829 bp, 16 predicted proteins | sample NC_S_2_FD_130582 | JGI IMG/M metagenome (GOLD analysis project Ga0187812, IMG submission 130582) | Wetland sediment microbial communities from Neuse River Estuary, North Carolina, USA - ASW-S_2 | ecosystem: Environmental > Aquatic > Freshwater > Wetlands > Sediment | place: USA: North Carolina...
GAGGCCGACAGGTTCTTCATGACGGCGTTGCCGATCGTGGAGGCGCATAGCGACAGGCGATCACTGGGTTCTCTGTTGCACAGCATCGGGGATCTGCGACGCCGCGCCGGGCAGTACGCGGAGGCCGAACAGTACTACGCGCGGGCCGCGGAACTCTTCGAGAGCATAGAGGACCGCCGGTGGGGATCCGCGGTCAAGCGGAGCCTCGCCGACGTGCGCATGCGGCAGGGTCGGTACGACGAGGCGCTCGCGTTGCTTGACCAGGCAGCCGAGGTGTTCGATGAACTGGGGGACAAGCTCTGGGGGGCAGCCACTCTTCGCTGTCGTGGCGACGTCCTGTGCGCTCTGCGGCAGGTCGATGCGGCTCAGTCTGCACTGCTCGAGGCTCTGTCAAGATTCGAGAGCGCCGGCGACCGGCGCTGGATGGCAAAGTGCCACATCAGCCTGGGTGACGTGGCGGCCGGGAAGCACCAGGTGAGCGAGGCAATCGCGCATTGGCGGACGGCCAAGAAGCTCGTGGACGGCCTGGGTACGGCCGAGTCTGCGGACATTTCCAGGCGCCTCGAAGAGTCCGCGCAACCGTGAGGAGGGGTCGGCCCGGCGCGGCGCCGGGCCGACCCGCTGATTAGTCGTCGAGGGCGGCCGCTACGCGGCGGTGGGCCGCCCAGATTTCCTCGGGCAGGCCGGGGAACTGGGCCAGGTGGGCCTCGCGGAAGCCCATTTCCTGCTGCCAGCGGGGGATGTCGATGGTCAGCAGCTTGTCCAGGTCACCGGGGTCGATCTGGAGACCGTCCAGGTTGAGCTCGTCCTTGGCCGGCAGGATGCCGACCGCGGTCCTGACCCCTTCGACCTCGCCGTTCCTGAGCTGCATCAGCCACAGCAGCGCGCGCAGGTTCTCGCGGTAGCCCGGCCACAGGAAGTGGCCGTCTTCGGGGTCGCGCTGGAACCAGTTGACGTGCGCGAAGATCGGCGGCTGCGCGGCCCGGCCGATGATCTCCAGCCAGTGCGCCGCGTACGGGCCCTCCGGGTAGGACATGAACGGGCGCATCGACATCGGGTCGTAGCGGAGCTGGCCGTCCACGCCCTCGGCCGCGAAGGTGGCCTCGGCGCCGAGCGTCAGGCCGTCGTAAACACCCTCGGCCACGTCGGTGATCGCGCGGATCAGCGGCTCGCGGTCGCTGGTGCGGCCGCCGAAGATGATCGCGTCGATCGGCACGCCCGGCGGCTCGGCGTAGTCGCTGGCCACGTTCGGCACGTTGGACAAGGTGGTGGTGAACCGGCTGTTGGGGTGCGCCCACGGGTCGTTCGCCTCCGCGGCGCCGCGATCGGCGATCGGGTTGCCCTTCCAGTCCAGCCAGCCGTCGAGGTCCGCGGGCGGGTTCTTGGTGCGGCCCTCCCACCAGACCTCGTGCGTCTTGACGTTGTACGCGACGTTAGTGAAGATCGCGTGCGTGCCCGGGGCGACCGACTTCAGGGCCGTCGGGTTGGTCGTTTCGTTGGTGTCCTTGGCCACGCCGAACACGCCGAACTCCGGGTTCATGCCGTGCAGCCGGCCGTCCTGGCCGACCCACAGCCAGGCGATGTCGTCGCCGTAGAACTCCACGTGATAGCGGTCGCCGAGGGCGTCGGGGGCCAGCATCATCGCCAGGTTGGTCTTGCCGGACGCGCTCGGGAAGCCGCCGCAGATGTGGTAGCGCTTGCCGGTCTGCTTGTCGTCGATGCCGAGCAGCATGAACTGCTCGCCGAGGAACCGGCCGGACGACCAGCCGTCGTAAGCGGCCTGCCGGAGGCCGTGCGCGATCTTGCCGAGCAGCGCGTTGCCGCCGTATGAGGAGCCGAAGTGCAAGATCGTGCGCTCGTCGGCGACGGTGACGAAGTAACGCTTGTCCTCCGGGGTGCCCTGCCCGAGGTTCTCCAGGTCGCCGGTCACGTGGACGGCGCGCACGAAGAACCCCGGGTCCGGCAGCTCGTTGATGTACTCGACGCCCACCCGTGCCATCCGGATCATGTGCAGCACTACGGTGCGGTTGTCGGTCAGCTGGATGCCCGCGGCGTACTGCTCGAGCGGGGAACCGGCCGGTGCCATCGAGTACGGGATCACGTACATGGTCTTGCCTGCCGAGGCCCCGCGCATCAGCCCGGTGAGCTTCGCCTTCATCTCCGCGGCGGGACGCCAGTTGTTGTAGACGCCCTTGTCCGCCGGGTTGTTCGTCGCCACGATCGTGCGCTCCTCGGAGCGCGCGGTGTCCTTGTAGTAGCTGCGCGAGTAGTAGCGGCCCTCGCCGGCCGGCAGTATCTCGCCGGCGTCCAGGCATTCCCGGATCAGGCGTATGTCGTCGGCGGCGCTGACAACCTCGATGTGGTCCGGGCCAGTGATCCCGGCCCAGTAGCGCACGTACTCATGCACCTGCTCGTTCTTCAGTCCGGCGCTTTCCAGAACGGTGTCAACGTCGACCACGAACCCGATCCTCTCCATCCCGTTAACTTCGCCAAGGCGAAAGTTGCGATCCTCCATCTTGACAGCACCGGGCTCCGTAGTGGAGAGAGACTTTAGCCACACCGGCTCGCCGGGCCTTGCGGTCAGGGGACAAACCGCGGCAGCGCCGGCGGCCGCTCGCGCGCGCCGAGCGAGTAGTGCAAGACGGCCATCTCGCCCAGCCGACGAGCGGCGGCCAGGGTCACCGGCGCCGCCGCGGTGTGCGGGTACGCGGCGGGCAGGCCGAACCGGGGGGCGGCGGGATCGCCGACGAAAAACGGCGCTACGGCGAGGCGCAGCTCGTCGGCGAGATCGTCCGCGAGCGCGTCCCGCAGGATCCGGGAGCCACCTTCGACGAGGAGAGTCGCAACCGTACGTTCCGAAAAAAGATCGGCGAAGACGGCCCGCAGGGACGGGGTGTCGCCGGCGTCGATGACCACGGCCGCCCCGCCGAGCCTTGCCCGGACCGCCATCGTGACGGGTGTGGCGCAGTAGACCAGCGGGGTGCCGGGGCCGGCGAAGAAGCGGGCGGCCGGATCGAGGTCCCCGGTCGCGGTGAGCGTGACCCGCGACGGGTGCGGGGACAGGCCGGCGGCCTGGCGGCGGGCGACGCGCGCGGGATCGCGGACGAGCAGGCGCGGGTTGTCCCGGCGGATCGTGCCGGCCCCGACGAGGATCGCGTCGGCCGCCGCGCGCAGCTCGTCGACCTCGTCCAGATCCTCGGGGCCAGAGAGGACAAGCCGGCCAGCCGACGCGTCGTCCAGGCAGCCGTCGACGGAGACGGCGCAGCTCAGCAGCGTGTAGGGGCGTCGCGGCACGAACCGACTCTATCGGCGCGGCACCGGGGACGGTGGTTTACTTGTGCTCCATGGCAGGTCATGCGATATCGCCCGCCGCGCCCGGGTGGGGCGCGACCAGAGACACGTTCGAGTCGGTCAACCCGGCGACCGGCGAGGTGCTCGCCACATTCACCGTGGACGGGCAGCGGGAGATCGCGGCCGCGGTCCGGCGAGCGCGGGAGGCCGCCGCGTGGTGGGGCGGGCTCGGCTGGGACGACCGCAAGCTGCGGCTGCTCGCCTGGAAGTCGCACATCACCAGGTATATCGGGCGGCTGGCCCGGCAGGTGCAGGACGAGACGGGCAAGCCCGTCGACGACGCCACGCTCGAGATCGCCAACACGATCCTGCACCTGGACTGGGCCGCGCGGCACGCCCGCCCGGTGCTGAAGTCCCGGCGGGTGCCGAGCGGGCTGCTGATGTTCAACCAGTCGGCCATGCTCGAGTACCAGCCGCTCGGGGTGGTCGGGGTGATCGGGCCGTGGAACTACCCCGTGTTCACCCCGATGGGCTCGATCGGGTACGCGCTCGCGGCCGGCAACGCCGTGGTGTTCAAGCCGAGCGAGCTGACGACGGGCACCGGCCAGTGGCTGGTCCAGTCGTTCACCGAGGTGCTCAGCGAGGTGTTCGGCGAGACCGAGCCGGTGCTGCAGCTGGTGACCGGGCTCGGCGCCACCGGCGCGGAGCTGGCGAGATCCGGGGTGGACAAGATCGCGTTCACCGGGTCGGCGGCGACCGCCCGCAAGGTGCTCGCCGCGGCCGCCGAGACGCTCACCCCGGTGCTCGCCGAGTGCGGCGGCAAGGACGCCCTGCTCGTCGCCGCGGACGCGGACCTCGACGCGGCGGCCGACGCCGCCGCCTGGGGAGCGATGTCCAACGCCGGGCAGACCTGCGTCGGCGTCGAGCGGGTCTATGTCGCCGAGGCGGTCTACCATCCGTTCCTTGAAAAGCTGACCGAGAAGATCGGCAAGCTGCGCCCCGGCGAGGACGAGGGCGCCTCGTACGGGCCGATGACGCTGCCCGGCCAGGTCGACGTCGTGGAGCGGCACCTGGCCGACGCGGTGGCGCGAGGCGGCCGCGCGGTGTACGGGGGGCTGGACTCCGTGCGCGCCCCCTACGTGGATCCCGTGGTCCTCGTGGACGTGCCAGAGGAGAGCGCGGCGGTGCGCGAGGAGACGTTCGGGCCGGTCGTGACCGTGACTCCGGTGCCCTCGCTGGCCGACGCCGTGCGGCTGGCCAACGCCTCGCCGTACGCGCTCGGGTCGGCCGTGTTCACCAGGGGGCGGCGAGCCGGCCTGCGGGCGGCGCGCGCCCTGCGCGCCGGGATGACCTCGGTCAACTCGGTGATCGCTTTCGCGGCGGTGCCCGCGCTGCCGTTCGGCGGGTCCGGCGAGTCGGGATTCGGCCGGATACACGGCGCCGACGGGCTGCGTGAGTTCTCCCGGGCCAAGGCGATCACCAGGCAGCGCATGCGGCCGGTGGTGGCCACCACCACGTTCCGCCGCGACGCGCGGGACATGGACCGCATCGTGAAGCTGGTCACTATGCTGCACGGGCGGCTGTACCAGCCGCGCCGGCGCGGGCGGCGCTAGCCGCCGCTAGCCCGCGCCAGCCCGCGCTAGCCCGCCAGCGCTGGCGAGGCGGCGGCGTCGCGGGGGTCGGACGGGGCGAGCGGCGCGCGGCCGGCGATCATGTCGGCGGCCCGTTCGGCGATCGCGATCACCGGCGCGTTCGTGTTACCGCGCGGCAGCGTGGGCATCACGGACGCGTCCACCACGCGCAGCCCGTCCACCCCGTGCACCCGCAGCAGCGGATCGACGACGCTCGCCAGCCGGCTCCCGCCCGGCCGCGGATCGCCGCCCATCGCGCAGGTTCCCGCGGGGTGGTAGGTGCTCACGATCGACGCGCGGACGTAGTCGCGTATCTCCCGGTCGGTGTGCACGCTGTCGCCCGGGGCGAGTTCCGCCGCGCAGATCTTCGCCAGCGGCGCGGCGGTCCCGTAGTCCCGCGTCATCCGCACGCCGGCCGCCAGCGCGCCCAGGTCCTGGACATCGGACAGGTAGCCGGGGTCGATCAGCGGCCGGTGCCTGGGATCGCGCGACGCGAGCCTGAGCCGGCCCCGGCTGGCCACGTCGACCAGCGTCACGAGCACCGTCATCCCCCGCCGTGCCGGATCGGCCAGCCCCTGGTCCCTGAAGGCGACAGGCAGCACGTGCCATTGCAGGTCGGGGGCCGCCCGCCCGGAGTCGCTGCGGGCGAACCCGCCCGCTTCCGCGATGTTCGAGGTCAGCGGGCCCTTGTGGGTCAGAAGCCAGCGCGCGTACCCGGCGTTGCCCGAGCTCTCCCACAGGCCGCGCACCGCTGGCGTGGACCACAGCACCGGCACGGACGGGTGGTCGGCCAGGTTCCCGCCGACCGCCGGGTTGTCCACGATCACGTAGATGCCCTGGTCGCGCAGGTGATCGGCGGGGCCGATGCCGGAGAGCATGAGCAGCTGCGGGCTGCCGATCGCGCCCGCCGCGAGGATGACCTCGGCCTGGGCCCGGGCCGTCTCGTCACGGCCCTGGCTGCGGTAGGTGACACCGGCGGCCCGGCCGCCTTCGATGACGATCCCCGTGGCGAGGGCATTCGCCGTGATCGTCAGATTCGGCGGCCGTTGCCGCAGGTAAGCGTCGGCGGCGGAGCAGCGCCTTCCGTCGCGCTGGGTCACCTGATAGAAGCCAACCCCGTCCTGGCCCGGCCCGTTGAAGTCGTCGTTGTGCACGGCGCCGCGCTCGGTGGCCGCGGCGACGAAGTGGCGGGCGTGTTCGGACTTGTGGCGCAGGTCCTGCACCGATAGCGGTCCGCCCGCGCCGTGGTAGGCGCTCGCGCCGCGGCCGTTGTCTTCCGCGCGCAGGAAGTACGGCAGCAGCTCGCGGTACCCCCACCCGGCGCAGCCGAAGTCGTCACGCCAGCCGTCGTAGTCCAGCCGGTTACCGCGGATATAGATCATCGCGTTCATGGCCGAACTGCCGCCGAGCACCCGGCCCCGCGGCCAGTAGACCGGCCGGTCGCCGGCGCGTTCTTGCGGGACCGTTACGTAGTTCCAGTCGTACGGGCCGCGGAACAGCCGGTTGTAGGCGGCGGGCACGCCGATCTCCGTGACGTCCTCCGCTGCCGGGCCGGCCTCGAGCAGGAGCACCCGCGTGCCGGGGTCTTCGGCGAGCCGCGCGGCGAGCACGCAGCCCGCGCTGCCGCCGCCCACGATCACGTAGTCGAACACGCCAGACACCCTATCGGCCGGGCTGCCGCGTGCGAGGGCGGACAAAACGGAAAAACCGGGGTCCGGCGAGCCCCCGAGAATCGTCGGACCCCGGAGTCTTCCAGGGTTGATTACAAACTGTGGTCAAACAGTGCCACAACTTGGTGCTGTAGTGAATACCCCAGCTCAGATTGCCGATCACTTTTCAGTGTTGATTACTTTGCGTTACATTGCTGGCCCCCTCGCCTCCCGGCGGGGTCGCGTTACTGTGGTTGTATGGCGAATGAGCACAGGGACACGCCGGTCGTGCTGTCCAGGATCTACACGCGGACCGGCGATGACGGAACGACCGCGCTCGCGGACGGGAACCGCGTCGCCAAGACAGACAGCCGGCTGGCCGCCTACGCGGACACCGACGAGGCGAACTGCGCGGTCGGGATGGCGGTGACGTTCGGCCAGCTGCCCGCTGACATGACCGCGCTGCTCGGCCGGATCCAGAACGAGCTGTTCGATGTCGGCGCAGACCTGGCCAACCCGGTCAGCCCCGAGCCGCCGTCTTACCAGCAGCTGCGCATCGACGAGAGCTACGTCACGGCGCTCGAGGCGGCATGCGACGAGTACAACGCGGCGCTGCCGGTGCTGCGCAGCTTCGTGCTGCCTGGCGGCACGCCAGGCGCCGCGCTGCTGCACACCGCGCGCGCGGTCACCCGGCGCGCGGAACGCAGCGCCTGGGCCGCCATGCGCGACCACGGCGAGACCGTGAGCCCCTGGCCGGCGAAATACCTGAACCGGCTCTCTGACCTGCTGTTCATCCTCGCCCGCGCCGCCAACGCCGAGCGCGGCGACGTCCTCTGGCGCCCCGGCGGCGACCGCTAGCGGAAACCGCCAGCGGCGGGACCATGATCACGAAGACTTTATGCACCTATACGATGCGTAATCAACGTGATCATGAAATACGCGCCCAGCGGCTGTTACTCGAGAGAGCGGGGGGCGCAGAGGTGTTACAGCGCGTTGTTCGGGCCGTGAGCGGCCCCGACTGAACGCGCCCGAAACACCACAAGCCCCGCGCGCCGCACTCTGCACAGTCACTGCAGGCGGGGCGAAGACATGCGTACGTTCGGAATCAAGGAAGTAAGGCGATGTCTTCCAGGTGCGAGCCGGGCGGGGACGCCTCGAGCCACGCCAGGAAGCCGGTCAGCGCCTGCTCGGTCATGGCCAGCTCCACATGGCCACCGCCCGGCTCGGCGTGGTCGAGCTGGCCGAGCTCGACGACGATGTGCTCGGGGCCGAGCGCCGACGCCTCCGAGGGCAGCGACGGGCGGCGGGAGAGCACCGTGAGCGACCGGCGGTGGAACACCTGCTCGGGGCGGAACCGCACGTCGAGCGCGCCGTACCAGCACAGGTCGTCCCCCTGGTACGAGGCCACTCCGAGGCGCCAGGTGCCGCGTCCCGCGGGGCTGCGCAGCCCGCATTCCACGGTCCCGCCGTGCCTTTCCAGCAGGTAGCGGCGGGCCGCGAGCGCGGCGGCGGCGAGCACGATGAGCAGGAGGAAGGCGGCGAAGAGCCAGATAGCGTCTAGCGCCAGCGGTCCGCCCACCCCCGCTCCGCGTCAGGCCTGTTCGCCCGCGGCCCGCAACCGGGCCCGCGCGTACCTGACCTCGATCGGTTCCTCGGCGGCGGTCGTCGAGCCGGTCCCGCCCGTCGCCTGGTCCAGCTCGGAGCGGGCGGCCGGCACGTCGATCTCGCCGGCGAGTTCGCCCACCGAGGCAAGGATCGACACCCGGTCGCCGGCTACGGAAAGGAACCCGTCCCTGACGGCGGCGCGCACCACGTCACCGGGGTTGTCACTCCCCGGCACCTCGCGGATGCGGACCAGGCTGCCCGGTGACAGGATCCCGAACACCGGGGCGTGCCCGGGCAGGACGCCGATGTCGCCGTCCATGGTCTTCGCGATGACCAGCCCCGCCTCGCCGGACCAGAGCGACCGGTCCGGCATCAGCAGCTCTACGTGCAGGGTCACGAGCGCTCCATGTCCTTTGCCTTCCTCTCGACATCCTCGATGCCGCCGACCATGTAGAACGCCTGCTCGGGAAGGCCGTCGTACTTGCCCTCCGCGATTGCCCTGAACGAGGAGACCGTCTCGTCCAGCGGGGTGAAGACACCCGGCTGCCCGGTGAACTGCTCCGCGACGTACATCGGCTGGGACAGGAACCGCTCGATCCGCCGGGCGCGCTGCACGGTGATCTGGTCTTCCTGGGACAGCTCGTCGATGCCGAGGATCGCGATGATGTCCTGTAGTTCCTTGTACCGCTGGAGGATCTGCTGGACGGTGCGGGCCACGTCGTAGTGCTCCTGGCCGATGTACCTGGCGTCGAGGATCCGCGACGTGGAGTCCAGCGGGTCCACCGCCGGGTAGATGCCCCGCTCGGTGATCGCCCTCGACAGCACGGTGGTGGCGTCCAGGTGGGCGAACACCGTGTGCGGCGCCGGGTCGGTGATGTCGTCGGCGGGCACGTAGATCGCCTGCATAGAGGTGATCGAGTGACCTCGCGTCGAGGTGATCCGCTCCTGGAGCTGGCCCATCTCGTCGGCAAGCGTCGGCTGGTAGCCGACCGCCGACGGCATCCGGCCGAGCAGCGTGGACACCTCCGAGCCGGCCTGGGTGAACCGGAAGATGTTGTCGATGAACAGCAGCACGTCCTGCTTCTGCACGTCCCGGAAGTACTCGGCCATCGTCAGCGCGGACAGCGCGACCCGCAGCCGGGTGCCCGGCGGCTCGTCCATCTGGCCGAAGACCAGGGCGGTGTCCTTGATGACCCCGGACTCGGTCATCTCGAGGAACAGGTCGTTGCCCTCGCGGGTCCGCTCGCCCACCCCGGCGAAGACGGAGACACCGCCGAAGTTCTGCGCGACCCGGCGGATCATCTCCTGGATGAGCACGGTCTTGCCGACGCCGGCGCCGCCGAACAGGCCGATCTTGCCGCCCTGCACGTACGGGGTCATCAGGTCGAGGACCTTGATGCCCGTGACGAACATCTGCGTCTTGGACTCAAGCTGGTCCAGCGGCGGGGCCAGGCGGTGGATCGGCCACCGCTCCGTCACCTTAAGGCTCGATATCGGCACGTCTAGCGTCTCGCCGAGCACGTTGAACACGTGCCCTTTGGTCACGTCGCCCACCGGGACCTCGATCGGGGCGCCGGTGTTGGTGACCTCGGCGCCGCGGACCAGGCCGTCGGTCGGCTCCAGCGCGATCGCACGGACCACGTTGTCGCCGATGTGCTGCTCGACCTCGAGGGTCAGCGTCTTGGCCGTCTCCCCCTCGCCGGCGAAGGCGACGTCCACGGTCAGCGCGTAGTAGATCTCCGGCATCTGGTCCGCCGGGAACTCCACGTCGACGACCGGGCCGATGACCCGGGCCACGCGGCCGGTTCCGGTCGTGGCGGCCCCGCTCTCCGCGGGGTTTTCTACGGTGGCGGTCATGGCTTGTTACTCACTCCCTGCGTTCGCTTCAGCGAGCGCGTTCGACCCGCCGACGATTTCGCTGATTTCCTGGGTGATCTCGGCCTGCCGGGCGTTGTTCGCCTCCCGGGTGAGCCGCTCTAGCAAGTCGTTCGCGTTGTCCGTGGCGGCCTTCATCGCGCGCCGCCTCGCGGCCAGTTCTGAGGCCGCGGCTTCTAGCATGGCGTAGTAGATCCGGCTGGCCACGTACTGGGGCAGCAAGGCGTCGAGCACGACGTCCGTGGACGGCTCGAATTCGTAGGTCGGCAGCGGGCCGCCAGGCCGCTCGCCCTCCCTCTCCTCGATCTGCATGGGCAGCAGCCGTCGTACCGCAGGCCGCTGCGTGAGCATCGAGACGAATTCCGTGGACACAAGGTAGATCTCGTCCACCCCGCCGTCGGCCGATGACGCCTCGAATGCCTCGAGCAGCGCGGCGGTCACGCGCTCCGCGTCGGCGTATGACGGCTGCGCGGAGAAGCCGGTCCAGTCCCGCTCGATCGGGATCCCGCGGAACCGGTGCCAGCCGACGCCCTTGCGGCCCGCCACGTAGACGGCGTTCTTGACGCCGTGATCCTCGTTGCGCTGCCGCAGCCGGGTCGCCTCGCGCAGCACGTTGGCGTTGTAAGCCCCGGCGAACCCGCCGTCGCTGGTGAGAATCAGTACCGCTGCCCTCCGGATCATCCCGGGCTCGCTGACCATCGGGTGGGTGAGCGAGCCCGAGCCGCTCACCAGCGCCTCCACCGCCTGGGTGAGTTCGCGCGCGTACGGCTCGGCCGCCCGCGTGCGCTGCTGCGCCCTGATGATCCGCGACGACGCGATCAGCTCCTGGGCGCGGGTGATCTTGGCGATCGACTTGACCGCCCTGATCCGCGCCCGGACCGCGCGAAGCTGTGCCGCCATGGTGCCTACTCGCCGCCCTCGCCGTTGGCGCCGGCACCGGCGCCGGCGCCGCTGTTGTCGGCGGATTCCCGGTACCGCGGGACCGCCTCCTGGCCGTGCTCGCCCTCGGCGAGCGGCTCAGCCGGCTCCTCGTCGCCGGACACGAGCAGCTTCCCGCCAGTCACCTCGAACGTCCGGCGGAATTTGTCGGTCGCGTCCTTCAGCGCGGTGATGGTGTCGTCGGACAGGTCACCGGTCTCCCGGATCGCGGCCAGGATGCCGTCGTGGTCACGCCGCAGGTAGTCGAGGAACTCGTTCTCGAACCGCCTGATGTCCTCGACCGGCACGTCGTCGATCTGGCCGGTGGTGCCCGCCCAGATCGAGACGACCTCCTCCTCCACGGGGAACGGCGAGTACTGCGGCTGCTTGAGCAGCTCGACCAGCCGGGCGCCGCGCTCGAGCTGAGCGCGGGAGGCCGCGTCGAGGTCCGACGCGAACGCAGCGAACGCCTCCAGGTCGCGGTACTGCGACAGGGACAGCCGCAGGGTGCCCGCGACCTTCTTCATCGCCCTGATCTGGGCGTTGCCGCCCACCCGGGAGACCGACTGGCCGACGTTGATGGCCGGCCGGACACCGGCGTTGAACAGGTCGGTCTCCAGGAAGATCTGTCCGTCGGTGATCGAGATCACGTTGGTCGGGATGTAGGCCGAGATGTCGTTGGCCTTCGTCTCGACGATCGGCAGCCCGGTCAGCGAGCCCGCGCCGAGCCCGTCGTCCAGCTTCGCGCAGCGCTCCAGGAGCCGCGAGTGCAGGTAGAAGACGTCACCCGGGTACGCTTCGCGGCCCGGCGGCCGGCGCAGCAGCAGCGAGATGGCCCGGTACGCTTCGGCCTGCTTGGACAGGTCGTCGAAGACGATCAGGGCGTGCTTACCGTTGTACATCCAGTGCTGGCCGATCGCGCTGCCGGTGTAGGGCGCGATGTACTTGTAGCCGCTGGGGTCGGAAGCGGGCGCGGCCACGATCGTGGTGTACTCCATCGCGCCGGCCTCTTCCAGGGCCTGCTTGATGCCGGCGATCGTCGAGCCCTTCTGGCCGATCGCGACGTAGATGCAGCGCACCTGCCGGACCGGGTCTCCGGACGCCCAGTTGTCCTTCTGGTTGATGATCGCGTCGATCGCGATCGCGGTCTTACCGGTCTGCCGGTCGCCGATGATCAGCTGTCGCTGGCCGCGGCCGATCGCGGTCATCGCGTCGATCGCCTTGATGCCGGTCTGCAGCGGCTCCTTCACCGGCTGCCGCTGCACCACCGTCGGCGCCTGCAGTTCCAGGGCGCGCAGCGTCGTGTTCTCGATCGGGCCGAGGCCGTCGAGCGGCTCGCCGAGCGGGCCGACCATGCGGCCGAGGAACGCGTCGCCGACCGGGACGGACAGCACCTCGCCGGTGCGCTTTACCTGCTGGCCTTCCTCGATGCCGGAGAACTCGCCGAGGACAACGACGCCGATCTCGCGCACATCCAGGTTCAGCGCGAGGCCGCGGACCCCGTTCTCGAACTCAAGAAGCTCGTTCGCCATGGCCGAGGGCAGTCCCTCGACACGGGCGATGCCGTCGCCGGCCTCGACGACCGTGCCGATCTCTTCGCGCGCGACACCTTCGGGCTCGTATTCGCCGACGAACCGCGCCAGCGCGTCGCGGATCTCATCCGGCCGGATTGTCAGCTCCGCCATCTTCCCCATTCCTTTCGTGTATACCTGGGCCGGCTTTCCGCCGGCCACCCGGGGCCGGGCTCCGCGCCGGCCAAATCAGCCTGCTCAGCCTGCAAGCCTGCGCCGGACCTCGGCCAGGCGGCTGGCCGCTGTCCCCTCTATTAGCTCATCCCCGATCTGGACGGATACGCCACCTATCACCGCCGGATCGTGCACGACATTCAGGTGAATTCCGCGGCCGTACGCCGCGGTGAGAGCTTCCATGAGCCTGCGCCGCTGCGCGGCGGTCAGCTCGGTGGCGACGCGCACCACCGCGATGAGCTCTTCCCGCCGCCGGGCCGCGATTCCGGCGGCCAGGTCGATCACCACCTGCGGGGAACGCCCGCGGGGGTGCGTGAGCAGCTGCATGATCAGCCGCAGCGACGGGGAGCTGACCTTGTTCGCGAGCAGGTCGCTCAGCAGGTCGCGCTTGGCGTTCTCGGGCGCGGGCCCGATCAGCGCCGCCCGCAGCGCGGGCTGCCCGGACACGACGCGGCCGAACCTGAACAGGTCGTCCTCCAGGTCATCCAGCTTGCGCCCGCGCTGCGCGGACAGCGTGAACGCCTCGATAGCGAGCTGCTCGAGCGCGTCGGCCAGGTCGCCGGGGCTGGCCCAGCGGGCCGCCGCGGCCTCGGCTACCAGCTCCTCGGTTTCCGCCGCCACCTTGCCGTGCAGCAGCCGCCTCGCCACCGCCGACTTCTCGTGCGACAGCTTGGCCGGGTCAGCGAGCGCGCGGCGCAGCCCGTGCTCGGCATCGAGCAGGCGGACGACCGCGAACAGCTCGTCGCCGACCTGGTCCGCCATGTCGGCGGTCGAGACGGCAGCGTCAAGCTGCTCCCGCAACTCCTCGTAGGAAGCCCTGCTCGCGCCGCGCATTACTGCCCGGCCTCGGTGCTGCCCGCCTCGGCACCGGCCGCGGCGGTCGCGGCCGTCGCGGCCGTCGTGGCGGTCGCGGCACGGGATCCGTTGCCGTGCTCGAGGTCGGCGAGGAAGCGGTCGACCATCCGGCTCTGCCGCGCCACGTCGGTCAGCGACTCGCCGACGATGCGGCCGGCCAGCTCGACCGCCAGCGAGCCGACCTCGGTGCGCAGCGAGGCCAGCGCCTGCTGCCGGTCCGCCTCGATCTGGGCCTGCGCGGCGTCGGTGATCCGGCGTGCCTCGGCCTCCGCGCGCAGGCGCAACTCGGCGATGATCGCGGCGCCCTGCTCCCTGGCCTCCTCGCGCATCCGCGCGGCCTCGTGCCTGGCGTCGTCGAGCTGCGCCCGGTACTGCTGGAGCACGGCCTGCGCCTCTGCCTGCGCCTCGTCGGCCCGGTTGATGCCGCCCTCAATCTGATCGTGGCGCTCTTCGAGCGTCTTCATCAGCCGCGGCACCAGGATCCTGCCGAGGATGCCGAAAACCAGGAAGAAGCAGATCGTCCCGATGATCAGCTCGGGCCACGTCGGCAGCAGGGGGTTCGACTGCGTGGCGTCGGCTAGCACTTGCATGGTTCTCCTCTTCCGTCCCCGTCAGGCGGCGTGGAAGATGAACGGCACGACGAGGCCGAGCAGCGCCAGCACCTCGGTCAGCGAGAAGCCGATCCACATGTACAGCGAGATCCGGCCGGTGGCCTCCGGCTGCCGGGCCATGGCCTCGATCGCGTGGCCGAACACCAGGCCGATTCCGATGCCAGGCCCGATCGCCGCGAGACCGTAGCCGACCGCGCCGAAATTGATCTGGAGGACGGTGGGGGCAGCTGCAGCGAGAGTGGACATGTAACTAGTTTCCCTTCGGTTATCCGGACCGGCGGAGTGACCCGCCTGCTACGTCGTGGGTTGACAGGATCAGTGCTGCGCCTCGAGCGAGCTCGCGATGTAGACGGCGGTCAGCGTCGTGAAGATGAACGCCTGGAGGACGTCGACGAGCAGCTCGAGCAGGAAGACGAAGAGGACCATGACGGCCGAGCCCGCGGCGAACAGCAAGGCGACGCTGAGGGTCAGCAGGTACCAGGTGGCGACCATGAAGATGGACAGCAGCAGGTGCCCGGCGAACATGTTCGCGAACAGCCGGATGCCGAGCGTGAACGGCTGGATGATGAAGAACCGCAGCAACTCGACCGGGATGAGGATGATGTACACCGGCCAGGGCACGCCGCGCGGCCACATGTTCGCCACGTACCCCCAGGCGCCCTGGTTCTTGAAGCCCAGGTAGAGGTACAGGACGTAGACGGTGGCCACCATCGGGACCACGAAGCTGATCCTGGACATCGACGGGAACTGAATGACCGGGATCAGTTCCATCAGGTTGCACAGGAGGATGAAGAAGAACAGCGATACCAGGAGCCCCAGGTACTTGTCGCCCTTCCTGCCCAGCGACGGGCGCAGGATCTGATCCCGCACCGCGAGGACGCCAAGTTCGCCGAGGTTCTGCAGCCTGCCGGGGATCACCTTCGGCTTGGCGAACGCGAACCAGAACAGCGCGATGACGATGATCGCGCACAAGATGGTGACCAGCATCGGCTTGGTGAAGTTGAACGAGCCGACCGTGAAGAGCGGCTTGAAGTTGAAGTCCTGCAGGCCGGGAGCGGGGAATCCGCACCCGCTGAAAATGTGGCAGCCACCCGTCGCCGCCGCCGCGACGTCACCGGTCACCGATCATCTCCTCGCTTGTCTCCATGTCCGTAGATCGCGTCCCCCGACCTGCCGTACCGGTAGATGATCCAGCCGACCGAGATCCCGAGCCCGACCACCATCCCGATCGGGAAGAGCAGGCTGACGTGCACGGCGCGGCCGACCAGCCAGCCGATGGCACCGTAGGCGACCATGCCGCTGATCAGGTAGCTGAACACGTTCCACCCGGTGCTAAGCCCGAGGGCGCGGCTTGCCGCTTCCTGGTCACCGGCGCCGTCGCCCCGTCCGGGGCGCCGCCGCTCCCGCGTCCGCACCGTGGCCACGCCTTACCGCTTCCCGTCCGGTTCGACGTAGAGCACCCTGAGCCGCATCGCGGTCACGACCTGCGCCACCATCCACGCGAGGATGCAGGCGATCGCGGTGAAGCCGAGGCTCCGGCCGCTGAAGGCCGCCGACTTGCCGATCGCGATCAGCACGATCATGAACGCGATGAACTTGACGACGTAGGTGGCCAGGGCCGTCACCATCATCACCTGCGGGCTTATCTTCGCCGCCCGGCCGACCACCAGGATGCTGATCGCGAAGAAGACCGCGACCACCGCGACGCCGATCAGCGCTCCGTAGGCGCCCTTCGCGCCGACGAGCGCGGCGCAAATCAAGATCGCCGCGACGGCGACCACGCTGGTCAGCGCGGCCGACCAGCGGACGACTCGGCCGTATACCGCCATCATTTGCTGGCTCCTGAGGGATCGCTGGCGTCATTGCTCGGATGGGTATGTCCCAGCGGAGCGTCCCCGGAAGCGGCACGCGAACCGGCGATACCACATCCGCGGCCCGGATATCCGGGCAGGTCCACGAAAAATATCACGGTCCCCGCACTCGTCTTCAAGGGAGGTGCTTGTGAAGCGTATCACAAACTTCTTGACTGTTACTTTACCTAGACGACGACTTTACATGACCATCGCGTGGCCGCGCGACGGACCCCTCCCCAAGTTGGCGCACGTACGGACAGTGGTCACCCCCAAATGAACGTGCGATGGGCGCGCCGCCGGCGCGCCAGAGGTTAAAGGCGGCCCGGCCCCCGCCGGCTCGACAGCGGCGCGCGCCGCGTCGTGCCGCTCACGCCGTTCGCTGGGTCCGCGCCGTTCGCGCGGTTCGCGCCGTTCGCAGGGTTCGCGCCGTTCGCGCGCACACCGTCGAACACCGCGCCGCGCGCGGGCGCCCCGTCAGGGAACGTCGCGTTCGGTGCCGGGTCGCGCGGAGCTGCCGCCGCGTAGCTGGTGGCGCTCCTCGGTTCGCCCGAACGCAGGTGGCTGACTCTCCGCGCTCCATGTCTCGGCACGGTGTCGCTACGCCACGGGCGCCATCGCGGCATCGTCGCCAGCAGCAGCACCCCGATGGCGCCGACGGTGGCCAGCGCGAGCCAGATCAGGCTGATGCGGACGAGCGACAGGCCGACGACGGTGCCGGACAGCAGGGCCGCCCACAGGTACATGAGCACCACGCTCTGCCGCTGTGAGTGGCCCATGTGCAGGAGCCGGTGGTGCA
>Ga0187812_1000348_pt1 | contig 16729 bp, 16 predicted proteins | sample NC_S_2_FD_130582 | JGI IMG/M metagenome (GOLD analysis project Ga0187812, IMG submission 130582) | Wetland sediment microbial communities from Neuse River Estuary, North Carolina, USA - ASW-S_2 | ecosystem: Environmental > Aquatic > Freshwater > Wetlands > Sediment | place: USA: North Carolina...
CATCCGCGCGTCCGCCGCCCCGCCGCCTGGAGGAGAGCCGACTGCAACAGACTGCCCTGATCGAGCGGCTCTCCGGGCACGGTGACCGCTGACTGGAGGGCGTCGACCATGGTCTTGTCGCCGGTGGTCTCGCCGCCGGGCACCTGTCCCGCACGGCGAAATGCCGACCCCTGAGCGGACCGCTGGCGCCGCCGACCTGCGACACCAGCGTCCGCTCCCCGGGAATGGGAGCCTGACCTGCGGCGGCGCCATCCTGGGCCGCGACGGCTCGAGTGACAGCGTCCGATATGAAGTGTGGGCCTGCACCACCCTTGAATGCCGGTTCGGCGGCACCGGGTTCAGTTCTCGGCGGTGCGCGTGGCGCCCGTGACCGTCCGCTCGAGGTCCCGGATGATCATCGCCGTCGAGGTGGCGCCGGGGTCTTGGTGGCCGATAGAGCGCGCCCCCAAGTACGATGCGCGCCCCCGCTTCGCCTGCAAGGGCACGGTGGCACGCATCCCCGCTTCCGCCGCGTCCGCCGCCGCCTGGAGAGCCGATGGCAACGGGCTGCCCTGATCGAGCTGGTCTCGGAGCGCGGTGACCGCTGGCTGAAGAGCGTCCACCATGGTCTTGTCGCCGACGGTGGCGGAGCCGAGCTCCGCCACCGCGGCCAAGGCTGCCTCCAGCCCCGCTGCCAGGGTTACCGCATCGAAGGTGGGCGTGTCGCCCAGCACTCTGCCCGCACGGCGCAACGCTGACCCCCAGAGCGGACCACTGGCGCCGCCAACGTGCGACACCAGGGTCCGTCCCGCAACCAGCAGCAGCTGGCCTGGAGTGGCGCCGTCCTGGGCCGCAATGGCTCGGGTGACGGCGTCGAAGCCTCGATCCATGTTGATGCCATGATCACCGTCACCGATCGCGGAGTCGAGCTCCACCAAGTAGTCCCGCTGCTCCTTGACGGTGGCAGCAACTTGGCTGAGCCAGGTGATGACCGTGGTGCTGTCGAGTCGGTCTTCGGTGATCACAGCGAGTCCCTCAGGCGCCCCAGCGCAGGGCGGGGGTGTGAACCGGTTCGTCCCAAAGCTTGGTCAGCTCGCCATCGAGGGCGAGCAGCGTCAGCGAGGCGCCGGCCATCTCCAGTGAGGTGATGTAGCTGCCCACGAGGTTGCGCACCGGCACCAGGCCGGCGTCCCGGAGGCGGCGGTCGATCTCACCGTAGAGGAGGTACAGCTCGATCGCCGGGGTGCCACCCATGCCATTGACGAAGACGAGCACCGGAGTGCCCTTGGCCGCGCCCAAGTCGGACACCACCGCCTCCACCATGATGGCAGCGATCTCACCGGCAGTCCCGATGGGCTCGCGGCGCCGACCCGGCTCGCCGTGGATGCCGATACCCACCTCCATCTCCCCGGAAGGGAGGTCGAAGATGGGTTGCCCGGAGGCCGGCGGGATGCACGAGGAGAGGGCGATGCCGAAGGAGCGGGCCTGGGCGTTGACCTTGCGAGCCGCCGCCGCCACCGCGGCGAGGTCTTCACCCCTTTCGGCGACGGCACCGGCGATCTTCTCCGCGAGCACCGTGGCTCCAACCCCTCGCCGTCCGGCCGTGTACAGCGAGTCCTTGACCGCGACGTCGTCGTCGATGAGAACGGACTCAACCTGGAGGCCGCCGTCGGCAGCCTCTTCGGCCGCCATCTTGAAGTTCATGACGTCGCCGGTGTAGTTCTTGACGATGTGGACGACGCCGACGCCCCCGTCCACCGCGCGGGTGGCGGCGAGCATCTGCTCCGGCACCGGGGAGGTGAACACCTCGCCCGGGCAGGCGGCGTCGAGCATGCCGCGGCCGACAAAGCCGCCGTGAAGCGGCTCATGTCCCGACCCGCCACCAGAGATGATCCCGACCTTCCCCTTCTGCGGGGCGTTTGCCCGCACCACGATCCGCGCCGAGGCATCGTAGCGGAGCAGGTCGGCATGGGCGGCGGCCAGGCCGGTCAAGGACTCACGGACGACCCCATCGGTGGCGTTGATGAACTTGCGCATGCGTGGAGCATCGGTTGCCATGGTTCAAACTCCTTCAGCTCGCGCTCGACGCGGCGGGCTGGGTGGCGGTTTCCTTGTTCAGGAAGTCATAGAAGAGAGCTGCCAGCCCGGAACCGGCGAGACCGGCGACGACGTAGACGAGCACGAAGGGACCCCAGGCGGTCCGCGGACCCCCGGCGACGAAGAGCTGGTCGATGATCGCCGGTGCGAAGGCGCGAGCCGGGTTCAGCGACGCGCTGGTGAGCGGGCCGATCAGCATGATGATGGCGAGCACGACGCCGCCGATGACGAGGCCGGCGAGCATACCGGGAGCCTTGTCGTCGACGATGCCAAGGATGGTGAACATGAGCAGGCCGGTGCCGAGGAACTCGGCGCCGAAGCCGACTCCAAGGTTGGCAACGGCAACCGCGTTACTGCCGACCACGTGGCCGGTCCCGAGGAGCGCCGGTGACATCGCCGCGGAGGCGACCGGGTCGCCGGCGAAGAGGGCGTAGATCCCCAGGGCCCCGATGACCCCGCCCACCACCTGGGAGATCCAGTACAGCGGCACGTCCGACCACGGGCACCGCTTGGTGAGCGCCAACCCGAAGGTCACCGCCGGGTTGATGTGGCAGCCCGAGACCCTGCCGATCGCATAGACCATGGCGGTGATGACGAAGAAGAAGGCGAAGGCGATCCCGAGCAGCTCGGCGCCGCCGAAGTTGACCTTGTCGCCCAGCTCCAGGTGGACGGTGGCCACTACCGACCCCGCGCCTATGAAGACCAGAGCGGCCGTACCGAACACCTCGGCCGCCGCGATCTGAAGCTTACTGTGCATTCCTCGATCCTCCCACACCTGCTGAGTGCGATTCGGTAATGTCGAATCGCTGTCGGCGCACATTACTCAGGTTGGGAGGCTCTGTCAAGAGGTTGGAGCAAGCTTCAGGCTCCCCGCCCATCGCGGCACCGGGCGGCCCCTCGCCGGCGCCGGTCCCGCTCTGCGCCGTCCCCCTGGACGGCGCCCCGATCAGGCGCTAACCGACCAGCGGGGGGCCCCCAGCTCGCGAGAGACGCCGCGCGCCGCCTCGATGACCGCCTGGGCCGGGTGCCGAGCCGGGGCGCGCGGAAACACCCGTTCCGTCTCACCGGCAACGCCGATCGCCCCCACGGCCGCCCCGGTGCGATCGAAGATGGCGGCGCCGACGCTGGACTCGCCCAGCACCGCCTCGTTGCGCTCGGTGGCGACGCCCTGCTCGCGGATCGTCTTGAGCTCCTGGCGCAGCCGGGTGGCGCTGAGGGTGTGCTTGGTGAGCTTCGGCAGGCCCTCCTGGATCAGGCCATCGACCACGCGGGCGTCGAGGTGGGCGAGCAGGGCCTTGCCCAGGGCGCTGGCGTGAACCGGGAGTTGCAGCCCGACCTCGAGGATCTGGAGGGTGTCGTCGGGCCGGAATACGTGGTGCACGATGACCACGCTGGTGCCGTGCATGACCCCGGCTCTGACCGCCAGACCGGTCCGTGTCGCAAGCCGGTCGGCGTGGACGATCGAGCGGCTGCGCAACTCGTTCAGGTCGAGGTAAGAGTAACCGAGCTGGAGCAGCCCCGGACCGAGCTGGTACTTCTCGCTGGCGGGGTCCTGCTCCACGAAACCGTGGACCACCAGGGTCTGGAGGAGGCCGTGCACCGTCGGCCGCGCCAGCCCGAGGCGGTCGGCGAGCTCGCTCACCCCCAGCCGGAGCGGACCCGCGCCCAGGGCCTTGAGGATACCGGCTGCCCGGTCGATGGACTGGATGGTGGTTCGGCGTTCATTCGCCATCGGTGAACTCTGGTCGATGATCGGTGCGACCCATCCATTATCCTGAGTCGGCAGCGGCCGGCGCTGGCGTTCAGCCTGTGCCAGACACAGCCCGCTCCAAGGCGCGGAGGATCATGGCGGTCGAGGTGGCCCCTGGGTCCTGGTGGCCGATCGACCGCTCCCCCAGGTACGAGGCCCGCCCCCGCCTGGCCTGGAGTGGCACGGTCGCGCGCATTCCCGCCTCGGCCGCCTCTGCTGCCGACCGGACGGCCGAGCGTAGCGGCTGACCGGCGTCGACAGCACCCCGGAGCGTGCCCAGCGCGGGCTGGAGAGCGTCGACCATTGTCTTGTCGCCCAGCGTGGCCGCCCCGAGGTCCACGATCGCCGCCAGCCCCGCGTCGAGAGCCTCCACCAGAGCTGCGGCGTCGAACGTCGGTGCGTCCCCGAGCCGCTTGCCCATCTGTCGGAAGGCCGACCCCCACAGCGGACCGCTGGCCCCGCCGACCGAGTTGACGAGCGTCCTCCCCACCAGGATGAGGAGGCGCCCGGGCGGGGAGGTCTCGTCGGCGTCCAGCGCTCGGAGCACCGCATCGAAGCCCCGGTTCATATTGGTGCCGTGGTCACCGTCGCCAATGGCGGCGTCCAGCTGGACAAGGTAGTCGCGGTGCTGGCGCATCGCGGCGGCGATCTCGGTGACCCACCGGAGGATCGTGCCGCGATCGAGGGTCGACGTCACGCCGGCATCACGGTTCGATAGTGTCGAATGCATGGTGCGCCAAAGCTAGGGCTGGCGGGGCGCCGTGTCAATCGATTGGGGCAACTTGGTGGCGTGCCGCGTCCCCTCGGCCGCCGTGAGAACCGATTTGAGCGAGGCCCCGGAGCCGCCAACCATGGCCGCGGCGACCGCCCCTTCGACGAAGGGGGCGTCGGCGATGACGGCGTAAGGACAGGTTGGCTCCTGCTCAATCACGTGGCGAGCCGTGAGCACCGAACCCCCTAGATCACCGAGCACAACCACCCCGTCACCCCGGTTAGCCTTGACGATGCCGGCAAGGACCGCGGAGCCGGTGGCCCCACCGTAGCCGCCGTCGCCACCGACCGGCACGACCGGCACCTCCGGTTTCCCCAGGAGCACGAGGTAGCGGGCCAGGCTCTCGGCGAGATCGAGAGTGTGCGAGACGAGAACGATGCCGACCACCGCCGCTGTCCTCCGTTGACGATTGCACCCTGGGTCGGTATGATAGCATGCTGACATGTATTCGACAATGTCAAATCTATAACGACATGATCGACATGCGGTGCCGCCGGTCACACGGCGCGGCCGGATGACGACCTCCCTCCAGCTGCAGGGCCTCGGCGTCAGCTCTGGCGTCGCCGTCGGTCCCGTGCGACGCATGGTCGAGGGTGTTCCCGAGCCCACGATGGACGATGCTCCTCGGGCCGACCCCCTGTCGGAGAGGACGCGGGCCTTCGAGGCCCTGGAAGCGGTGGCCGCCGACCTGGAGGAGCGGGGACGCCGCGCTGGCGGGGACGCCCAGGCGGTACTTGAGGCACAGGCGATGATGGCCCGCGATCCTGGTTTGTCGAACGCCGTCGGTCTCGCCATTGACGCCGGTCGGGGCGCCGCGAGGGCGGTCTTCGACGCCTTCACCACGTACCGAGAGCCGCTCGCGGCCGCCGGTGAGTACCTGGCCGCGCGGGTCGCTGACCTCGACGACGTCCGCGACCGAGTGATCGCCACCCTGCAGGGGCTGCCCATGCCTGGCCTGCCAAGCTGCGACACCCCCTTCGTCCTGGTCGCTCGGGACCTCTCCCCAGCCAATACGGCTTCCCTCGATCCTGCCATCACCATCGGCCTGCTCACCGAAGAGGGAGGCCCGACCAGCCACACCGCGATCCTGGCGCGGACCCTGGGGGTGCCCGCGGTGGTCGCCTGTCCCGGTGCCACCGAGCTCACCGACGGCACCGTCATCCTGCTCGACGGCAGCACCGGGCTCGTCGACGTCGCTCCCGTCGAAGCAGAGATCGCCGCGGCACGCGCTGCCAGCGCCGCCCGCGCATCGGCGCTGATCACCCGCTCCGGGCCGACCGCGACCACCGACGGTCACAGGGTCGTGCTGCTCGCCAACGTCGGTAAACCGGCCGACGTGGCGACGGCGGTGAAGTGCGGCGCCGAGGGCATCGGGCTGTATCGCACGGAGTTCCTCTTCCTCGATCGGTCGGATGCTCCATCGGAGGACGAGCAGGCGGCCGTCTACGCGGAGGCGCTGTCCGCCTTCCCCGGAGGGACCGTGGTGGTCCGGGTCCTGGATGCCGGAGCCGACAAGCCCCTCGCCTTTCTGCCAACTGAGCATCCCGAGGCCAACCCGGCCCTGGGCGTCCGGGGCCTGCGCTTGCTTCAGCGCCGCCGGGACATCCTCGATGTCCAGCTGCACGCCTTGGTGCGGGCAGCGAGCGGCGGAGGCGGCAGCCTCGAGGTCATGGCTCCGATGGTGAGCGACGCAGACGAGGCCCGCTGGTTCGCTGGGGCGTGCCAAGAGGCGGGCCTGACCGGCGGCATCGGGGTGATGGTGGAGGTTCCCGCCGCGGCGCTGCGAGCCGCGAGCATCGCCGCCGAGGTTGACTTCTTCAGCATCGGCACCAACGACCTGACCCAGTATGCCCTCGCCGCCGACCGCGAGCTCGGCTCACTGAGCCGTGTGCAGGACCCGTGGCAGCCCGCGGTGCTCGATCTGGTCGCCATCACCGCCGCGGCGGCAGCGGCGTCTGGAAAGGGCTGCGGGGTGTGCGGCGAGGCGGCCGCCGATCCGGGTCTGGCTTGCGTCCTCGTGGGGCTCGGAGTGACCAGCCTCTCCATGGCTCCACCGGCGCTGAACGCTGTCCGAGCGGCCATCCACGCTCACACCCTGGACCAGTGCCGCAGGGCAGCCACAGCCGGACGCGGCGGGGCCTCTCCCGCCGATGCCCGGTCACTGGCAAGGGCCGCCCTGCCGGGCCTCGCCGGCCTGGGGCTGTGAACCTAGGGACCGTCCGGTTCCATAGGAAGTGCAGGGTGCGGGGTCAAGCCGTACTTGGGCAGTACACCTCTCCGGACGTCGCCCGAGGGCGCCCGGGCGGGTCCATATCGGGCCCCCTCGCCGTCGTCGACATCGGTTCGAGCTCGAGCCGGATGATCGTGGTGGGCGCGGGCTTGCAGCAGCACCTTGAGATACTCGCCGATGCCCGCGTGCCCCTCCGTCTGGTACGAGAAGTGGACGCGGGAGGACGATTGGGCGATTCCGCCGTCGCCGGCGTGGTCACGGCTCTTCGCGGCTTCCTCGCCGTCTCGCGCAACGCCGGCGCGGAGGCGCTGGTGGCGGTCGCCACCGCCGCCGTCCGCGAATCAGCCAATCGTGACGACTTCATGCGCCAAGTGGCCGATGCATCGGGAGTTGAGCTGGAGGTGCTCGACGGCGATCGCGAAGCCCGCTACGCGTTCGCGGGCGCGGTCCATGGGCTGCCTGTCGAGTCAGGGTTCGTCGTTGACATCGGCTGCGGCAGCGTCGAGGTGTGTCACTTCGGCCATCGGCGGGCGCTCCGCCAGTGGACGCTCCCTCTCGGAGCCCTTCGCCTGAGCGATCGCTTCCTCCGCAGCGACCCGCCGACGCCTGGCGAGGTAGAGCGTCTTCGCGCTTTCGTTGTGGCTAGCCTGCGCGGGGCCGGCGTGCCGGCGCTGGGTCCGGGGGAGCAGCTGGTCGGAACCGGCGGAACACTGCGCAACCTGGCCAAACTGGACCGCGCCCATCGCACCTACCCTATCCTTCGACTTCACGGCTACCGGCTGGACGCCGAGGCCATCGACCTCGCCGCCTCGCGCTTGGGCGCGCGCCCGCTGGCCCACCGCCAGCAGCTCTGCGGGCTCAGCCACGCCCGTGCCGACAGCATCGTCGGGGGTGCCCTGTGCGCACAGGCTCTGCTCTCGGCGATGTCCGCCGACGAGGTCCAAGTCGCCGGCTCAGGGCTGCGCGAGGGCATCGCCTTGGAGCGCCTCGGCCTGGAAATGCGGAGCGCCATCGGGCTGCGCAACGCTTCGGTCGCGGCCCTGGCGGGAAGGTTCGCCACCTGGGATCGCACCCGGGCACGGCTCCGATGGGCGATCGCCGCCGCGCTTCTCGACGGCCTGGCAGCTAAGACGGACGGTGTGCTGCAGGAGGTCCTCGACCAGGCATCGGTTCTTGTCGACATCGGCCGGAGCGTTGACTTCTACTCGCGCTGGAAGCACGCTGCCGACATCGTCGCCAACAGCGACCTCTACGGCTTTGACCATCGTCGCCTCGTTCTCCTGAGCGCCCTGCTGGAGAAGGCCGGCGAGGATCGGATCACCCTGCCGGGCTATCGCGCGGTGCTGAGCCGCCCAGACCGGGCTGCGCTCGAGCGTCTCGCGGTCATCCTCGCCGTAGCCGACGAGCTGGGTCGTCGGCTGTCTGCCAGCGTTAGGGTGCGGGTCCAATCGTGGCGCAACGTCGTGACGCTCCTCATCACCGAGGACATCGGACAGCTCGAGGAGGAGACCCATCGCCGCTTCGAGCGCTGCTTTGGAAAGCGTCTGCGCGTCGAGTTCGCGGCCGGTTAGGCTACAACGGAGCTCGGGGGGCGCGATCCAAACTCTAGCGCTCCTTGGTCTGGCTGAATGCCCGCCGACCAGATCCCGCGCCCCTCGCACTGTCTGCCACTCGCTCTTCGGCTACGGCCCCCCGCCAAGGTGACCGGGCGGGCCGGTGCCGCGACTCAGCGTCTGACGGGTGATCGCGCTGGCCTCCGTCACACTGGCTGAGCACGTCGTCCCCGTGGCGCACTTCGCCACCGTCGAGGTGGCCGGCCCATCGCGACGGAGGCGAGGCCGCTACCATTGCGGTGTGCCGTCAGGTGCAGCTGTGAATACGCGGCTTGACATCTTCATCCGTACGAATCCCTACAGATCCGTGGTGGTTGAGTGCCGTTCCGTACCGTCGTGTGCCGCTGCGGTGGGGGTACGGATGGGGGTAGTTGTACGCGCCATAAAAACCGTGGAGCCCGAGTACCCGGGACGCCAAGGTATTGACGAACTGTATGTACGTCTTGCTATGCTGACGGGGTGAAGCCACGTCGGGCTGTCTGGAGGGAGCACAACCTGCGGCACATCACTGAGGACCACCCTGAGCGCGGAGTCAGCCAGCAGGACGTCGAGGACGTGCTAGCGGACCCGGATCGGCTGGAAGCGCACGACCCCGCCCATGGAACCGTCGTCGCGGCGGCCCGCAACCGTGAGGGATAGGCGTTCGTGGTGGCCTTCGTGGAGCTCGCCGATGGGGACGCGTTCCCGGTTCACGCTCGTCGCGGACATATCAGTGACACGAGGGTGCAGAGATGACAGCACGACAGAAGACGGAGGATGAGCAGATCCTCTCAGTTGGGAGTTTCCACGATCCCTACGACACGATGAGCGACGAGGAGTTCAGCTCCTACGTCGATCGCCTCTTCGGTGAGTCACAGGGGCCCACACGGTCGATCACGATCCGAATGCCGGAAGACCTGCTGAATCGGATCCAGAGAATCGCGTCGGGGCGGCGCGTGCCTTACCAGCGCCTGATGAAGCGCATGTTGGAGGAGTCGGTGTCTGGCCTGGAGCGGCGCGCCGCGTCCTCGGAACGGACTGCCCCGCGCAGCACGCGGGCGCCAACCGCCAAGCCAAGAGCCCGAGAACGGTAGCGGTGACACCCACTGCGGTGGAGGGGCCCACCGGAGTGCCCGCAGATGGGCACGTACCGGTGGTGAGAGAGGCCTCGTCCAGGGTGAAACCGCCGGTGGAACGTCCGCTCTCTGCGATGAGGACGCGGGATGATCAGGGAGTCGATTCGTCGCTTGTGCTGTCGGGTTGCTCCGGGGTGTCTCCGGCGACTGCGCCGAAGAAGCGATACGCCCACTCCTCAGCGAAGCGACGCGATCCGGCGAAGACGACGGGCACCTCCGGGTAGCGTACGGCCAGCCGGCCGAGCATATCGGCTAGCCAGGAGCCGCGGCCGGGTTGGCTTCGGAAGAGGTCGGGGTAGTCACCCTCGACCACGACGGCCGCATTGCACCCGGCCTCGGCGAGCCGCTGCAGCTGGAAGGCCATGCTGCCATCGGCGAGCGAGGTCGCGAGGTTCTCGAGGGTCTTGCGCTCGATCAAGCCGACGGGTCTGCCATCGCTGACAACGGCGTAGTCACCAGCCGGCAGGACGCGCCGCTCGAGCACGACATCGCGAGCGGCGAACCGCCAGCCGTACCTCTCGCGGGTGTCGACGGCGATGGTCAGCAGCCCGGCGACGCGACCGCGGGGGATGCGGGCTCCAGGATTGGCGGCCTGGGCGGTCTTCTGCGTCTGCCACCAGACCGCCGGTCGACCTCGCGCTTGGGTGAAGATGAATTGGGAGCGAGCGTGCTGAGATCGATCCAGGACCAGGTCGATGGCGGCGCCGCGGCGCCGACAGACCAGGACATCGGCTTCGTCGACCACGTTGACCCGCTCGTCCCACGTGGTGCCCTCCTGCGAGCAGAAGACCCGCGCCGCTCGCGGCCATATCTCACGCGCCTTGAGGACCAGGCCACCCTCCAGCGGGAGCCGGACCAAGTAGGGGAGGCGGCTCTCGGCGTCGGGGTTCCGCGCCACCAGGAACCGATCGCTCATAGCGACCTTATTCTGCCGGAAGCGCGTTCAGGCCATTTGGCGGAGGGAGAGGGATTCGAACCCCCGAGGGCTTGGCGGCCCTTGCGGTTTTCAAGAGCGCCGATTGACGTGTTGTCTGGTGTCGCTGGGTGCCGTCCTCTAAGGCGAATCACGACCCGGCTGTGGTGGCCCCGTGCCGCCTGGTACCTCCCCGTGTCGTCGGGGTGGGGGTATGGGTGGGGGTACGAACCGATGGCTCCGAGCCATCCCTTCTAGGAAACTGCTGAGCAAGGCGCGCTGACGGCCGGGCGAGGGGGTGCTGCGAAGGCGGCACGATCGCCCGCAAGGCGGAGGAGGCCGGGGCGGATGGCCAATGAGCGCGCAGCTTGGGTGCGACGCAAATCGAGCGGGAATGGAGCCGTTGATAGACCGCTAGCCTTCCCATGGCGTGTCAAGCGAGCGGGAGTAGCTCAGTTGGTGGAGCGCGACCCTTCCAAGGTCGATGTCGCGAGTTCGAGCCTCGTCTCCCGCTCCGAGACGCGATTCGCCCACACGGAACGGTCAAGATCAGGGAGCACGAGAACGGATCGGAGCGAGCGACGCAAGCGTGGTCGCGGCTGAACGCGCCAGGGTCCCTGGCGCCTCAGCCGAACGTGAAGTCGTACGCCTCGACCGCGGGTGACACGGTGAGGACGAGCAGGCCCGTCTGCTCGGACGGGCCCGACACCAGCGTGTACAGGCGGGCGATGCCGGAGACGTCGATCGTCCCCAGCGCCCTGCCGTCCAGCGCCAGCGAGAGGGTGCCGCTGCCGCCGAGGACGAGGTAGACGTCCTTGGCCTCGAAGTCCAGCTCGAGCCGGGCATCCGCGCCCGCCGTGGACTCCTCGGAGCCGATCGTCCACATCCCCGACAGGCCGTACTCGCCCACCGTGATGGAGCTGGGGAACTCATACGTCGCCGGCGCGTCGTCCTGGATCGAGGTGACCCCCGCGAGGTACTGCAGCCGGCTGTAGCCGAGATACGTCTCCGGGCTGGTGAGCTCGGTCGGGGTGAGGTCCGGCACGTCGGTCGCCGGCGGCAGCTTCACATGCGGCTTGGCGTCGACGAGGAGCTGGCGGATGGCCGTCTCGGTCTGACCGTATTGGCCCTCGCCGAAGCTCTCGTAGCGCACCTCGCCCGACGCGTCGATGAGGTAGTCCGCCGGCCAGTACTCGTTGCCGTACGCGTTCCACGTGGAGTACCTGTTGTCCACGGCGACGGGGTAGGTGATGCCGAACTGCAGCACCGCGCTCCGGACGTTGGAGACGACATGCTCGAAGGCGAACTCCGGGGTGTGCACCCCGACCACGACCAGACCGTCGGCCTGGTACCGCTGGTACCAGGCCTCGACGTGGGGGAGGCTCCTCTGGCAGTTGATGCAGGAGTAGGTCCAGAAGTCCACGAGGACCACCTTGCCGCGCAGCGACTTAATGGTGAGCGGCGCCCCACCGGGTGTGTTCAGCCAGGCGGCGATGCCCTGGAAGTCGGGGGCCGGGAAGCAGTCCTGCAGGGTGGCGGACGTGGTGCAGCTCATCAGTGAGGCGCTGCCGCCCCCGGTGAGGCTGTGGAGCTGGCTCTGGACGGACTTGCCGCCCTCCACACTGCTCTGGAGCGCGCTGGTGTACCCGGGGACGTCCTGCTGCAACCCGTCGGTGAGATTGAGCCCGATGGCGAGGGTCATGACGATGAGGACGGCTCCGCCGCCGATGCGCATCCCCCGCGCCCTCTCGCGGAGCGCCCGGACGCGATCGATGACCGCGTCGCCGGCCAGCGCGGCGGCGAGCAGGGGGACGCCGGCTCCGGCCGCGAAGGCGAGCGTGAGCAGCAGGCCGGTGAAGCTCAGGTGGTTGGTGGCTCCGATCACCGAGATGGCGGCGAGCACGGGCCCGGCGCAGGGGACGAAGACCGCACCCAGGCCCAGGCCCAGGACGAATCCCCCGCGCGAGGTCGCCGGCCGGGGGGCGTGCAGGCGGAGGAAGGGGCGTTCGAGGATCTCCGCGATCGCCGGCACCAGCAGGCTGAGGCCGAAGAGGCCGAGGAGCACCAGCCCGGCGTCGCGCAGCAGGTCCTCGGGGAGCCCGAGGGCACTGAGCACGGTGGTGCCGAGGAGGGTGATGGTGCTGAAGCTGAGCACCAATCCGACCACCACGGCGACGGAGCGCCACCGGCGCGAGGCCGGCACCGTGCCTGTGGCTCCCGCCACCAGGACCATGGGCAGCACCGGCAGGATGCAAGGCGAGATGCCGGTGAGGAGCCCCGCGACGAAGCCGACGAGGAGTAGGCTGATCATCCCGTTCCGCGAGTCAGCTTACCCGCGGCCCCCGTGCAGCCGGCAGCGCGAATGCCCGGAAAGTGGCACATGGACCCACCGCGGGGACGCGGATTCGCCCGAGATCCGTGAGGGTTGTCTGGCCGCCTGACCGGTCATTGCCTTATCTCAGCGCGCGCAGTGCTGCGATGATATCTGCGGGCTCCATGCGCACGCGCCAATCTGCATTGACAAACCGCGCTCTGATCACTCCGTCGCGATCGATGATGAAGGTCGCCGGCACCGGAAGGTTCATCGAACCATCGGCGTTCCTGTCGCGAGGATCGTTGTGAAAGACGCTGACGTGCAGGTCCCTGAGCTCGCCTGCCACTGCGAACTGCACACGGTATGCTCGAATCACCGACTGATCCACGTCGCTGAGCACGGCGAACTCGAGGTCGTGTTTCTCAGTGAGCGAGAGGCTGTGGTCGGGTGACTGCGGACTCACCGCTATCAGCGAGGCGTTCAAGGCTCGCACGTCGGCCAGCGCATGCTGAAGACTGCGCAACTGAAGGTTGCAGTATGGGCACCACTCACCTCGGTAGAAGGTCAGGACAACCGGACCCCTCCCCAGCGCCGTCGTGAGGGCGGTCGGCCGTCCCAGCGCATCAGGAAGCACGAAATCGGGCGCGACATCGCCAATCTGCAGACCGACGGCCTCCCGTGCGCTCTGAATCTCGCCGATTGCCATCTTGACACGTGCGCGAATCCGCTCAGGGGTTCTGCCGGTGATGGCATCGAGCTGCTCCTGGAGTGAGGGCGCTTCGGGCACTACAGCCCCGCGGGCCTCTGGGTGTTCAGACATCACGCCGTGACCTCCAGTCGCGAAAGGCATCCATCAGCCGTTCACTCATCGCGGGGTCGAGATCTGCACCGGCAACTCCGCCGACGGCCAGAATCGTCCCGCGCATCTGCTCCAGGTAGGCGCGACAACCGCCGCAACCGTCAAGGTGCGCCTCGAACCGATGCCGATCGTCCGACGAGAGGGCGCCCTCTAGGTAGTCGGTGACGAGCTCGACCAGCTCCTGGCAGGTGAGTTCGGCACTGTCCGGCTCACCCCGGGCCACGTGGCCCGGCTGCCCGCGAGCGATTCGGCCCAAGCGATCTTTCCAGGTCATCTGCTCCCACAGTCTGCGGTCATGGGGTCCCCGTTACATCCGAGAAGTAGGCGTCGAGGGCGGCCCGCACATGTGTTCGCGCTCGATGCAGGAGTACGCGCTGATTCCCCTCGCTGGTGCCAAGCACGGAGCAGGTGTGCGCGGAACTGAGGTCCTCGATGTCGCGCATGGTGATCGTGAGGCGCTGGTTGGTCGGAAGGTCGGCGATGGCACGCTCGACCACAGCCCGGGTCTCCTTGGAGAGCAGGCGCTCCTCGGGACGATCCCACTCCTGCGGAGGAATGGACCACTGGCCCCGATTGGGCCCCTGATCGTGGAATCGCCCCGGATCAACTGCCGGAGCCAGCTCGTCGTCGCCGAGGTCGGAGAAGGTGATGGTGCGCCCCTCCCGCTGGGCCGCCGTCTTCGCCTTGTTGACCAGGATCCGGCAGATCCAGGTCTTGAGCGATGACCTCTCCTCGAAGCGATCGATGCCCTTAAGCACCCCGATCCAGGTCTCCTGCACGACATCGGCGGCAAGTTCTTCGTTGCTCACATACATGGAGGCCAGCCGGAGAAGAGTGGCGGTGTAGCGGTCGACCACTGCGCCGTAGGCGGCCTCGTCGCCGTTTCGGAGGGCCTCGATCAGGCCGGCGTCGTCGGCCCGCCCGCCCTCGGCGGGACGGGCGGGCTCCGGGCTGCTGGGCCGGTCCACCGGCACCATCGCGACGCTCTCGCCTCCCCTTTCGAATTGGCGAACCCGGCGGCCCGTCTTCCCCACCGGTGGCCCGCCCTGCCGGGATTCGGGGACATTCTGGCGCATCGGGATCTGCAACCCGGCGTAACGAATCGGGCGGATCCGGAGACCATGCAGAACCAGCCCCGCGCCTGAGCGCTTGGAGACCAATCATGAGTATCGATCCGACCACCACCGCCCCCCCACAGCGCTCCGAGAAGGAGTGGCGCCAGCAGCTGACGCCTGAGCAGTTCCACATCCTTCGCGAGAAGGGAACCGAGCGTGCGTTCACCGGCCAGTACTGGAACGTGCACGACGATGGCTCGTATCACTGTGCGGGGTGCGGTGCACTGCTCTTTGACTCCGATGCCAAATTCGATTCTGGCACGGGATGGCCGAGCTTCACCGCGCCCGCGGTCGCGGACGCCGTGGCGCTGCACGAGGACAACGGCTTCTTCATGCACCGTACCGAAGTTGTGTGCCGGGCGTGCGGTGGACACCTTGGTCATGTGTTTCCGGACGGTCCCGATGGCATGCCGCGCTACTGCATCAACTCCGCGTCTCTTGACCTGGAGCGCCGCGCCGATTCGACCGCCACGACCTCTGGGCAGTAACCGCCATTCCCTGTTAGAGAGGACTCACATCATGGCCAAGGCAACCTTTGCAGCCGGCTGTTTCTGGGGCGTCGAAGACGCCTTCCACAAACTCCCTGGTGTCACCGATACCTCCGTCGGATACACCGGCGGGCACACCGACGAACCGACCTACAAAGAGGTCTGTGGTCACCGCACCGGCCATGCCGAGGCGGTGGAGGTTGAGTTCGACCCTGAGCAGATCAGCTACCAACGTCTGGTGGAGAGGTTCTTCGCGCTCCACGACCCGACCCAACTCAACCGCCAGGGTCCAGACGTCGGAGATCAGTACCGTTCTGCGATCTTCTTTCACGACCCAGCCCAGCAAGCCGTGGCCGCCGAAGCAAAGGCACGTGTCGCGGCAGCATCGCACCGCGCGGTGGTGACCGAGGTCGTGCCGGCGACGATGTTCTGGCGCGCCGAGGAGTATCACCAGCAGTACGTCGAGAAGCGCGGTACCGGCGCCTGCCGGATCTGAGTGCGCCAGGTCCCGACGAGCATGAAGATCGGGCTTCGAGGGTTGTGTCTCACCCTGACAACGGGGGGCCCGCCCGCCCCGCCGGCGGGCGTTTCGTCAGTTACCCGGCCATGGCCTCGTCCTGTGCTCGCCACTACCCGTCCGGCCGGGGGCATCTGGTCAGCCGAAACATTTTGGCAACGTTGGGGCCTCACCCTCGGTCCCAGACCGCCTCTCCGCGGCGGCGCATCCGGCAAGGGAGGAAGCAGCACGATGTCCTTTCGACACACGATCCGCACGGCTCCGGCACGGTCAGCCGGTCTGATCGGTGCGGCGGCCCTGACACTGGCGGCAGGTGCCACCGCGACGGCCCAGGCCGCCGTCTACCATCCGACCGTCCTCTACACCATGAGCAACGCGGATGCCGCCCAGGGCGGCAACGCTTTACTGGCGTTTCGCGCCCAGGGCGGCGACGTCACCCCGTTTGGAAGCTTCGCCACCGGCGGCGACGGTACCGGGTCGGCGCTCGGGTCCCAGGGCGCAGTGGCGCTCGCGGATTACGGGCAGCAGGTGCTCACGGTCAACGCCGCCTCCGACACCGTCTCGGACTTCGCCGTCGGCTGGGGCGGAGGCCTCCGGCTCCTCGGCACCGCACCTTCGGGCGGAACTGACCCCATCAGCGTCACCGTCTGGGGGCAGCTGGTCGAGGTTCTCAACGCGGGCAGCAACTCTGTCTCGGGCCTCTGGCTCGGCGACGGGGGTATCTACCCCCTGGGCAGGGCGGACGCCACCGCCTCCCTCTCGGCCGGGGCGAACTCGCCCGAGCAGGTCTCCTTCACGCCGGACGGAAGCCGGCTGGTGGTGACGGAGAAGGGGAGCAGCACCATCGACACCTTCACGGTAGCCTCCGATGGGCGCCTCGGCTCCGCCGTGACCACGGTCGCGACGGGCGCGGCTCCGTACGGCTTCGGCTTTGACCGCTCCGGTGACGTCGTCGTCTCCGACGCCG
>Ga0187812_1000349_pt1 | contig 16672 bp, 19 predicted proteins | sample NC_S_2_FD_130582 | JGI IMG/M metagenome (GOLD analysis project Ga0187812, IMG submission 130582) | Wetland sediment microbial communities from Neuse River Estuary, North Carolina, USA - ASW-S_2 | ecosystem: Environmental > Aquatic > Freshwater > Wetlands > Sediment | place: USA: North Carolina...
GGACTGTCTTGGGGCCGGACCATCAGTCGCCTGCGTCGGGGTCCTTGGCGGCGCGCAGCGAGAACATCAGGGGGATCTGGAACCGGTCCGCGGGGATGCGCCACAGGCCGTCTTCGCCTTGTTCGAGGCCGTGGAACGGGGCGTCGGTGAAGTCGTATTCGTGCAGGAACTCGATGCGCAGGCCGGCGGCGGCCAGCGCGTTGACGACGCTGCCGATGTGATGGTTCCACTTGATGAAGGTGTTGGCGCTGGTCTGGGCGGGGCCGGTGTAGCTGCCGGCCGCCTGCTCGACCCATGGCCCGTGGTCGAGGTACCCGTGGCGCAGGCAGCGGACCTCGCCATCGACGATGTCGAAGCTGTCGGGGAACGGGTGGTAGTCGGCGATGTAGAAGAAGCCGCCCGGCGCGACCAGGGCGGCCACGGTGCGGGCCCAGGAGCCGATGTCCGGGATCCACTGTGTGACGCCGGTTCCGGTGTAGACGATGTCGAAGGTCTCTGCGGTCAGTGCCCGGTTCGCACCGCCGATCTCGGCGGCGACGAAGCGCGCGGAGCCTATCCCGGCCTGCGCGGCCAGGCTGGCCGCGGTGTCCAGGGCGGGCTGGGAGAAGTCCAGCCCGGTGACGACGGCCCCGCGCCTGGCCCAGGACAGGGTGTCCAGGCCGATGTGGCACATCAGGTGCAGCAGGCGCTTGCCGCGCACGTCGCCGACCTCCCCCGGCTCGAACGCGCGCAGCGTGTCCTTGCCGGCCAGGAACCCGGGAACGTCATAGAACCCGCTCGCGGCGTGCACCGGTGCCCGCTTGTCCCACCAGGCCCGGTTGAGCCGCAGCCAGTCGTCCGCCGGGGATGAGGCGACCTCCACGTCAGCGGACGCTACTGTCCCGCGACTGGCGGGGCAATCGAATTACGGCTTGGCCAGTTTCGGTTAGGTGCCGGGATCGATGCTGATGTCGCGGCCAAGTTCTTGGCGCAACTGATCCTCGACGCGGCCCCACCCAGAGCCAAGGGCTGCGGTCATCGCTGCTTTCACTTCGTTGGCGGCATCAGCTACTCGGTCGGCTACTTGCCGTACATCGGCTGGTGTCCTCGCCGAGACTGTAACGTCGTGCGAGTTCCGGCTGCCGTGCAGCGTGACCATCACGTTGCCCGGCCGGGTTGCCCAAGCGTCGTGGATCACCCGGTTGCGATCGGAGTTCGCTTCGCGACAGGCCTTGAGCGCTTCCAGCAAACCGTCCTTTTCCGGGCCAGGGATATCAGTGTGGTGCCTGGCGATGCGTTCGCAATCGTCGATCAGCGTGGCCGCAGTCAACCGGGCGTCCACAACTGCGGCGTACTTGCTGCCGACCAGTGCGCTGAACGCCGCTCGCAGCACTCGTTCCAGGTAGGCCGACTCAAGGACGACGCCACCGAGCGCATGTTGCAGCTCATCAACATCCATGCCATTGGACACTACGCAATCGGATCGTGTCACCTGCGTTCCGAGTGGCGCTATTGGCCTACCCGGCCGTCGATGCGTTCGCGCAGCAGATCGGCGTGCCCGCAGTGGCGGGCGTACTCCTCGATCCGGTGAACCCACAGCTCGCGGATGGCGATGCCGTCCCGGCCCACCCGCGTGCCCAGATCCGGATACCCGGCCAGCACCGCGTCGGTTGCCGCCTGTTCGCGGGCGAGATCGGCGAACGCGCCCTCGACCAGCGCCTGTTCCGCGACGGCTCCGTCGAAGTCACCGTCACCCGGTCCGTACAGCTTCGGAGCCGGGTCTCCTTGCGCAATCCAGTTGCGCCAGTCCCGCTCCACCTCGGCAAGATGGCGGAGCAGCCCCAGCAGGGACATGGTCGACGGGGGCACCGACCGGAGGGCCAGTTGCTCCGGATCTAGCCCCTCGCACTTCATCTGCAGGGTCAGCCGATAGCTCCTCAGGTAGTCCTGCAGCGTCGCCAGCTCACCGTCCGGGCTCACTCCGGCACTGTTGCGCGGATCCTCGCCAGGATCCACCCACATGTCGGGGTAGACGCTGGCCTTGCTCCACCGTTCGGGCACGTCGCTCACCGTGTTCACGATGCCGAGCAGTGGCCCGGCATGCAAGCGAGTATCGCGTCCACCACCTGGTCGAGGGGCTGCCGAGCATCGATGGCAATCGCGCCGGATGCGCGCAGGCGAGCCTGATATCCGGGCAGAAAGCGGCACAGGTACTCGCGAGTGTCCCCGATCCGGCCCCAGTCGTTGTCCTCGCGCTCATCCACTCGTGCCAGCATGGTGGGCTCGTCGATCTCCAGCAGGAACACGTGAGTGAAGCGATCGGCCACCTCTAGCTCATTGGCCGCTCCGCCGCAGACCCACAGCGTCGCGGGTACTGCCGCCGCGATTAGTTCGTCCAGGCGGACCGGATCCCATGCCCAGCTATGCCGCGAAAGCCAGGCGAAGTCCGGCTCATCAGGCTCTTCCTCCACCACGTTCCCGGCGAGGTCAACGGACCGCGCCAGCAAGGGGTCGTCGTCGGCATCGATGGATGTTAGGCCCCGGCGGGCAAGCACGGCGGCGATCGTCGTCTTCCCGGCGCCGGAACAGCCTGTGATCTGGACAGCGCTCATCGGCGTCTATCGTCGGCCAGCTCTCATGGCGGCCGCAAACGAGTTTTTGATCCCGGCTGACCCGCAGGAGTCCGGCAACCTCGTGGCTACTGAGACGCCGTTCAACGTTCGTTCGATCCGCCGCGTTCCCACTGGGGGTGGACAAGGATGGTGTGAGCGTCGATGAACGCGACCAGGTCGGACTTCTCGATGAGGAACTCTTCGCCGATGCGTTGCGCCGTAAGTTGCTGCGTGCGGATCAGCCACCGCACGGTGCGGGGCTTGACGCGCAGCCGTGAGGCCACCTCGCCAGTCGTGAGGTACATCCGGTTAGCTTGGGGCTTCATGGTGTGTTCGCCTCCTTTCTCCTGCTCAGGCAGCCGGTTGAACGCAGTCTGCTCTACTGACAGTTCAAACCCTGGCGCTGCCCGCGGGATAGTGGAGGCCAAGGAGCGACCGGGAGCGCGTAGGAGCGGATCCGCCCCGCGAGGTGCCGCAATCCTGACCACAACAAACAGGAACGGCTGAACAACAAGATATCCGCTTCCGCACTAATCGACCGAGTCTTGTCGCCGCCGAAAAGCCGCCCAGGCCGGCGTGTGACAGGACGTTACTAGTGAGACGGAATTGACAGTTGAGGCAGTTCCGGCGTGAATAGAGATCGTGAGGAGTCCTGTGGATCTTCCTCTGGTACACAGAATCCATGCGGTTTCGTGATGTTCTCTTGACACAGCCGGGCCTGAAAGCACAATGTGACTCGTATGACGACAGCGATCGCTGTGGCGGCTGTACTCGCTTTCAGCTTCGCGCTCGGCTCGCTGATTCTGCACGTCGATGGTGCGACGCTGCGGCGATGGCGGCTGTCTCGCAGGTGGGACGTCTCTCGCCTTGCCCGCGAGTTCATCGCGGCTGCCGACGAGCCGCTGGCCACCCTTCGTGGCCTGACGCACATGATCAATGCGTGGGAGCGCGGCGCTCGCAGGCCGAGCGAGCGCTACTGGCTGTTGTACCTCCGCATCTTCCCCGAGTGCATGACCGCTGAGACGGCAATCGGCGACCCGGAAGAGACCGAGGCGCTGCCCCGTGCCGCCGAGATCAACCCCGTGGAAGCCCCCACCTTCAACTCGGCGCGCTCCGCTGACCAGGGGGAAATCCGCGCACTGGCCGCGACGGTGCGGGCCCTGGAGCAGCAGATCGCTGGAATCTCCAGGCGCCTGGACGAGCTATTCCGCAGCGACCACGGCGAAGGGCTGGCTACCGCCGCAGAAAGCTCGGGCTGAACTCAAGCACCGGGTAGCGCGGCTGGGGATCATGCTGGCTTTTCGGTGCCGGATCTCTTAGCACAATGGAATTTGAGCAGAGATCTTACAACGGTCCAATCACGTGGGACGAGCGGGAAGTGGTTGAGGTTGCCTAAGTCGTCAACCATGTGACGGTGGCCGCCCGGACAGATGCCCATCGTGCAATCATAAAAGCCCTCGTCAACAAGGACATAGGTATCCCAGTCGGCGGAGCAGTAGTTCAGATCGCAATCAGGGCAGTAAAAGGGCGCCAGTTCCCAGTCAATCCGCCGAAGCGCAACCGGGTCGACCGCCGCACTGCTGACGGCCTCCTGGACCGCATCGAGAGTTGCGGCATCCGCGAACTTGGCGACCGTCCCCAGGAAGTAGTCGACGACTATGGAGTCGCGGTCGTAGGTCTCCTGGCCGAGAGGCGGCCCCATGTCGACGGTGACCCCAGCCCGGGCGACCTTCACCACGCCGGCCATCTCGCCGCATGCTGCGCACCGGAAACTCGCTGCGGCCCCCTGCCCGATCCGCTCCCCGAACCGGGTTATTCCTGTCACGGCCCTCACTCCGTGGCGCTCGGTCTTGATGGTGCAGAAGAATCCACGGTTAGATTGCGGTCGGTTGGCAGCAGCTGTTCCAGATAGCGAAGAGCCTCAGTATATTCATATGGAAAGAATGAATATTTGCGACCTGATTCAGTCGTTACAATGACGCAATGACGAGCGCGCGGGGGAAAGGAAGTTGGAAAGAAATTTGGACGACCACTGCCCTATCCGGGACGGCCGCTTGAGCGGGCACATACGCCCGACCATCTGAGCTCCTCGTCAATCGACAGCCTGAGATCGATTGTACTGAAGGTTACCAACCAAAGCCCGGGTATTTGCAGGCTTAGTTCTGCAGTCAACAAAATCACGAGAAGTGCGGTGGTGGAGAAGACTATATCGCTGAGAACGTTGCTGTAGTCCGCTTGCCACAATGCGTACAATTCGGTCATCTCGCCTAGGGCGCCAGCGATTAGCGCGAAAACGGCAAAGACCTGCAATAGGGACACAAAAACACGGATTGCTGTCGGCGGATCGCTTGCGTCGGAAATCTGTTCCTGGATCCACTTCCATAGTCCGCCCTCAAGCACCAGAGCCAGAAATAGCACTGGAATGATCGTGGCAGCAGTTATATAGAAATCAGGACTACCGATGTCAGGTTTAATGATCAAGCCCCTCTGTGCTTTTGGTGTGCTGATTCGGCCACTGCCATACTGCCAGAAGAGAGCGATTGCTGGGATCGAACAACAGAGGCCAATCGCAGTGAACGGGAACGCCTCGGACTGGATCGTGATAGCGACCGCGATGGCGATGATGCTGAGCACGAGGAGTGCGACGCGGCCCGCCGCGGGTCTGCGGACGGCGCATGCCAGGCGACGCACCAGGGTATTTCCCGTGGTGCGACGCCGGGGTGAAGATCATTTTGCGTCATCCGGAAGCGCCACCGGTCGGGCACACGCATCCGCTGGCCGACTGAGCGCTAGGCCCCTCCTGCACGACAACCCGTTACCGCACGGCCAGCAAAAGGAGAAGGCAATGAACGGCAAGCCGAGCATCGTACTCGTCCATGGCTTCTGGGGTGGCGCGGCCCACTGGGCCAATGTCATCGTCGAACTGAACCGGCGTGGTTACGACTCGCTGCACGCGGTGGAGAACCCCTTGACGTCCGTGGCGGATGACGCCGAGCGCACGCAGAAGATGGTCAAGCAGGTCGACGGACCGGTCCTGCTCGTCGGTCATTCCTATGGCGGGGCGGTGATCACTCAAGCCGGTGACCTCCCGAACGTCGCCGGGCTCGTGTACGTCGCCGCATTCGCTCCCGACACCGGTGAGAGCGTTGGCCAGATCGGCGAATGGCGGGTGGCTGAGGCCGCGGCGGCCGGGAACATCGTGCCGGACTCCGACGGCTACATCTGGATCAAGCAGGACAAGTTCCGGGAGAGCTTCTGCCAGGATCTGCCCGCGGACGAGGCGCTCGTGATGGCCGTGACGCAGAAGGCGCCGGTCGGATCGACTGCCGGGGACGCCATCTCCGACCCGGCGTGGAAAAAGAAGCCGGCCTGGTACCAGGTGTCGACGGGGGACCGCATGATCCACCCGGACAGCGAGCGCCAGATGGCCGGGCGCATGAAGCCACGGAGCACGATCGAGCTTGACGCGAGCCACGCCTCGCTGGCCTCACAACCAGCCGCCATCGCCGACCTGATCGACCAGGCCGCGACCTCGCTCACGTAACGCCAAGCGCGTGCCTAACATGTCCGTGGCTCTGTCCGCACCGGCATTCAGTCGCCCTGATACGGGAGCAACGTTCTGTGACCTGTGGTGCGACCCGGCGGGCTGGCACACCACTATGCATCAGTTTTGGTCGGTGGAACCGGTACAAAACGGACGCCGAAGCGACCAAGGGTGATGCAAAGACGAAAAGTGATGCGAAGTCGCTAGGCGCGGGTGAAACGGATGGGGATGGCGGGGTCCGCGGGGCGGGTGAAGGCGAGCAGATTCGCGGCTTCCCCGGTGATGGCGGACTCTTCCGCCGGGGTGAGGCTGCGGAACGGGGTGACCGTCAGCGCCTCGGCGGTGATCTTCCAGGTGGCGTCCCAGACGCCGTCGATCAGCAGGGTTCCCTGGGTGGCGCCGTTGCCGGGCCATAGCGGGACCGGGTGGGCGTGCGGGATCACCCGGCGGTGGTCGGCGTGCGACAGCAGCAGGTTGTCGTATTCGGGGAGGAACCTAGGCGGCGCCGGGATGTCCTCCGCTGGCAGCCCCAGGTCAGCGAGCTCGAGCCGGTCCGTCACCTAGCTTCCGGCCCGCCTGACGAACCGGCAGGGGCGCAGTTCGGACCGCACCGGTTCTACCCCGGCGAGGGCGGCGGCAGCACGCGCTTCCGGGGTGCCCGGTTCGACGTCGCGGACCTGCGCGGCGCCCGGTTCACCGACTGCGACCTGAGCGGCGTCACCATCAGGACGGCTGGCTGGTCGGCGTCAGCATTTCCGGCTACCTCAGCAACGTCACGGTGAACGACGTCGACGTGACCGACTTCGTCAGCGCCGAACTGGACCGGCGGCACCCGGAACGGGTGCGGTTCCGCCAGGCGCGGACGGCCGATGACGTCCGCGCCCTGTGGGACACCATCGAGCGCCTGTGGACGGAGGCCGGAGAGCGGGCCGGCCGGCTGCCCGCGGCCGCGCTGGCCGAGAAGGTCAACGAGGAGTGGTCGTTCGAGCAGACGCTGCGCCATCTGGTCTTCATCACCGACGCCTGGGCCAGCCGGACGGTGCTGGACGAGCCGGTGCCGTACCACCCGCTCGGCCTGCCGCAGAGCTGGTACCCGGCGGGCCAAGCGCGAAGATCGCGAACTCAGAGATCACGTCGCCCAGGGTGCATCCAGCGCCGCAGTGGCTCACCTCGATGGCCATCGTGACCCACCACGGCCTGGCCCGCTCGGCTGGCTGTGCGCGTTCCCCAGCGCCGGCCGCGCCGGTCATGTCGTGGTGCGCGTACTGGTGCGTCCGCATGTCGCTACCGGCAGACGCGACCAGGGACATCGCCGCTGGACTCGCGGACATCGGCGGCGTCGGCGTCCGGGTGGCCCGCGCCCAGCGCCAGTAGAACGCGAGAGCCAACGGGCCGAAGTACAGCGCGGTGATGGGGAAGACGAAGTTCATGACGCCCATCGGCTGCCGCCGGCGGTTGACGGCGATGTCATAGGCGATGACCCCAGCGCAGCAGAAACAGACCGCTAGATAGATCCACGCGACCACGGTCAGCCAGACCGGAGCCATAACCGGACTTCTCCCCGTGAACAGGCCGAACGGCGAGAGGTGTAGATGATCTGAGTCATGGCTTCATGCTCGATTCCCCCGGCCGGCAGCAGTAGGGATCAACCCGCTCGATGGTCATAACCTCTGCTTATGCCTCTGCCGCCCCAGAACGCCGGACCTGCCGGCCTACAGGCCGACGTACCCCAGATCGGGCACAATAAGACAAGGCCGCCTCCATATATGGGATGGAGGCGGCCTTGCTCGGCCTGACCGCGCGAACTATCCGGTTTCCCGGCTCGCCCGCCCTCGGGGGCCGCCCGCCGGGGCCAGACACCCGCTCAAGGTACCGGTTTCCCAGCTCCTCTCACGTCCCCGGAGTTTCCTCCGAGGTGGCGCCCGTTTCCGGCGGTGAGAGCATTTCTACTCCTGATCCCGGCGCGGCGCAAGTCCCCCACGGGCATTAAGTCAAAATTTTTTCTTATCCACAGAGCGGTGGTGGTTATCCGCAGATCAATACAGTTATCCACCGCCTTGTTCACAAGCTATCCACAAGACTTTCCACAACGTTGCAGGTAGCAAACCCCGGCTCACCCAGAGTGCCGGTCCATGCCTATCCTGATCGCCATAATTTGCCACTCGGTATTAGTCCAGCCATTTATTGGCGTAAACCAGCGAACGGTTTTCATAGGCCTTAAAGGGTGAAAAAACGGGTCCGTTCTGGATTATCTATTTACCGGGCAGTCACGATGTGCGGGTTGTCGCGGTCACCAGGGGCGGGTTACTCTAACCCGGCACGTGCCTGGGCGTGGTCCGAGCGGCAGTCGCGCGGCGACCGGTCTCGTCCCGCCCGGGCTGGTACCTGGACCAGCCAGGAGGCCGTGACGAGGCTGACGGACCGGATCCGCGAGCGCGGCACGCTCGACCAGCTGCTCGAGGCCGTCATGGCCGGGCAGAGCCGTGCCCTGGTGGTGCGCGGCGATCCCGGCGTCGGCAAGACCGTGCTGCTGGACTACCTGGCGGAGCGGGCGTCGCGCTCGGGGTGCCGGGTTGTGCCCGTGGCGGGCGTGCAGTCGGAGATGGAGCTCGCGTTCGCAGGGGTTCACCAGCTGTGCGCGCCGATGCTGGCCCGCGCGCGGCGGCTGCCGGCGCCGTTCCGGGACGCGCTGGAGACCGCGTTCGGCGTTGCCGCGGGACCGCCGCAGGACCGGTTCTTCGTGGGGCTGGCGATGCTGACCCTGCTCTCGGAGGTGGCCGCGGAACGCCCGCTGCTCTGCCTGATCGACGACGAGCAATGGCTGGACCAGGCGTCGGCGCAGGCGCTCGGGTTCGCGGCGCAGCGGCTAGGGCCGGACCCGGTCGGGCTCGTGTTCGCAGCCCGGCAGCCGGGCGCGGAGCTCGCCGGGCTGCCGGAGCTGGAAGTCGGGGGACTGGGGGACGATGCCGCGCGGGCGCTGCTCGAGTCGGCACTGCCCGGGCCGCTGGACGCGCGGGTGCGCGACCTGATCGTCGCCGAGACCCGGGGTAATCCGCTCGCGCTGCTCGAACTGCCGCGCGGCCTTTCCGCCACGGAGCTGGCGGGCGGGTTCGGGCTGCCTGGCGCCGCGCCGCTGACCGGCCGGATTGAGGACAGCTTCGGCCGCCAGCTGGATGCCCTGTCGGCGCAGACCCGGCGGCTGGTGCAGCTGGCGGCGGCCGATCCGTCCGGCGACGCGCCGCTCGTGTGGCGGGCGGCGGCGCGGCTGGGCATCCCGGCCCAGGCCGCGGCGCCCGCCGTGGCAGCCGGGCTCGTCGAGTTCGCTGGCCAGGTGCGGTTCCGGCATCCGCTGGTCCGCTCGGCGGCCTACCGATCGGCATCGCTGTCCGACCGGCAGGGGATGCACGCGGCGCTGGCCGAGGTGACCGACCCGCGGGTCGACCCGGACCGGCGGGCCTGGCACCGGGCCCAGGCCGCGTCCGGGCCGGACGAAAACGTGGTCGCCGAACTCGAGCGTTCGGCCGGGCGGGCGCAGGCCCGCGGCGGGCTGGCCGCGGCCGCGGCGTTCCTGGAGCGCGCGGTACAGCTCACGGCCGATCCGGAACGCCTCGCCGAACGTACCCTGGCGGCGGCACAGGCCAGCACGCAGGCCGGCGCGTTCGGCAAGGCCCTGGACCTGCTCGAGACGCTCGAGACGGCCGAGGCCGGGCCGCTCGGCGAGTTCCAGCGCGCCCGGGTGGACCTGCTGCGCGGCCACATCGCGGTCGCGTCGGGTCTCGGCAGCGATGCGCCACCGCTCCTGCTGAACGCCGCGCGCCGGCTCGAGCCGTTCGACCTGGAGCTCGCGCGCGAGACGTATCTGGCCGCCTGGTCCGCGGCGGCCATGGCTGGCCGTCTTGCCGGGGGGGACGTCCTCCTGGAGATCTGCCGCTCCGCCCGGGCCCTGCCTCCGCCGCCGCCGGGTGCTCCGCGTCCCCTCCACCTGCTGCTCGACGGCCTGGCCCTGCTGACCACCGAGGGGCGGGCCGCCGCGGCGGCGACCCTGCACCGCGCTGTCGGCGCGCTTACCGGCATTCCCGTGGCGGACGCGCTGCGGTGGGGGTGGTCGGCCACGGCCGCCAGCGACGCGCTGTGGGACTGCGAGGGCACGCTCGCGATCGCGGCGAGGCACGTCCAGATCGCGCGCCAGGCCGGCGCGCTGGCGGACCTGTCGTTTCACCTCGTCGCGCTGGCCCACGTAACGACGTGGTTCGGGGACTTCGCGGAGGTGGCTTCGCTCGTCGCGGAGAGCGAGAACGTGGCGACGGCGACCGGGACCCGCTTGCCGCCCTACGGGCTGATGAGGCTGCGGGCGCTGCAGGGGCGTGAAGGAGAGGCCTCCGCGCTGATAGCGAGCTTTCTCGAGCAGGCCGCGGTCAGCGGGCAGGGGACGGCGGCGACCTGGGCGCACTGGGCGGGCGCGGTCCTGTACAACGGGCTCGCCCGCTACGAGCAGGCGGCGGTGGCGGCCCGCCAGGCCACCACGAACACCTGCGAGCCGTTTGTCTCGGCATGGGCGCTGGCCGAGCTCGTCGAGGCGGCCGCGCGCCGGGGAGACGCCGGGCTCGCGCGCGACGCCCTCGCGCGGCTCAGGCAAGAGGCGCAGCCCTGCGGGAACGATTCCGCGCTCGGCATCGAGGCCCGCTGCCGGGCGCTGGTGAATCAGGGCCAGGGCGCCGACGACCTGTACCGCGAGGCGATCGACCGGCTGGGCCGGACGCGGCTGCGTCCGGAGCTGGCCCGCGCGCACCTGCTGTACGGGGAGTGGCTGCGCCGCGAGAAGCGGCGCATCGACGCGCGCGAACAGCTGCGCACCGCCCATGACATGCTCGCCACCATCGGCATGGAAGCATTCGCCGAGCGTGCGGCGCGGGAGCTGATCGCCACCGGTGACAAGGCGCGAAGCCGCACCGCGGAGACGCGCGACCTGCTCACACCGCAGGAGGAACAGATCGCCCGGCTGGCCCGCGATGGCCTGTCGAACCCGGAGATCGGCGCGCGGCTCTTCCTCAGCGCGCGCACCGTCGAATGGCACCTGGGCAAGGTGTTCGCCAAGCTCGGCATCGGTTCCCGCCGCGAACTGCACGCCGCGCTTGCGGCACTCGCACGGGAGGACCCCTCGGCGTGAGTCAGCGGCCGGCGGTCAGGCCGCCGTCGATGTGCAAGATCTCGCCGGTGATGTACGGCGAGGACTCGAGGAACAAGATGCCGTTCACGACGTCGCTGACCTGCCCGGCCCGGCCGAGCGGGGGAAGCCGCCCGTCGCGGCCGTCGTAGCCGCCAGCCAGGCGCACCGGGGTCTCGATGACCCCGGTGTGAAGAGGAGACCACCCGCCACCGCGGCGAGCGGTGTCATCGGCGCGTTTTCGGCCATGTCTACTCCCGGCTAGAGAAGATTGAAAGGAAGAACAGGAAGACGTTCAGCACGTCGAGGAAGATCGACGCGGCAATCAATGGCGCGATGGAGATGTCGGTGTTGTTCCGCAGGCGCTGGAAGTCGAACATGGTGAACCCGGCGAAGATGACCAGGCCGAGCACCGAGTACACCAAGTCGCCGCCGGGGATGTTGACGAAGATCGCCGCGATGCCGAACACGATCAGTGCCAGGAGCGCCCAGAAGCAGATCCGGGCGACGGCGCTCAGGTCCCGGCGGGTGGCGTATCCGGCCGCGCCGAACCCGGCGATGAACAGCGCGGTGGCCCCGCCCGCCTGCCACAGCGCCCGCGGGTCCATGCTGCCGTAGTACGCGACGGTCGGCGCCACGGCGATCCCGATCAGGAGGCCGAACGCGACAAGCAGCCCGACGGTCAGCTGCACGGACCGGCGGGCGGTGAATCGCATGGCGATCAGGGCGGCGAACGCGGCGATGAACGCGACGATGCCCACCCCACCGGTCAGGTTGCGGCCCAGCCAGGCGCCGAGCGTGAAGAAGCCGGCGGTGGCCGCGACGTACCCCATGGTCTGCGAGAACAGCGCGTGCGCCTGGCTGCGCTCCGTCTTTCCCATCTGCTGGTAGCTAAGCGCCGCGGTCATGACGTCTGCCCTTCCTGGTGATGTGAGGTCACGTGTTCACGGTGGCCTACCGGGACGGCGGGTCGCGCCCGGGCAATCCCCGGGCTATGCCCTGGTCCGCGAACCTGGGCGGAATGGGGTGCGACTCACGCGAGCCGGGTGGCGTCGATGAACCAGTTCGGGCTGGCGGCGGCCGCCCGGTCGGCGATGACGCCGGGGACGCCCGGCGGTGGCCACCGGCCGAGGCCGCGGGCCACCGCGTACATGTCGTGCACGTCGGCCTGCCACCCGTGGGCGGCGAGGAAGCCGCCGGGGTCATCGGTGCCGAACTGCCAGCGGGCGCCGCGGGCGGCGGCCAGAGCGTAGTACGGGGCGGCGGCCGGGTTGGCCAGGGCGACCGCGCTGATCATGTCGACGCCGAGCCGGCTGCCTGGCGCCGCGATGACCGCCGTCCGGTCCAGCAGCAGCGCGACAGCCTGCTGAGTCCTTCGGCCACGAAGACCGCCGGGGCGCCGGGGTCGAATCCGGCGGCGGCCAGCGCCGCGGGCCACCGCGGCCCGGCCAGGTCGGCGGCGACCGGCCGCCGCGTGCACTGCGGTACCGCCTGCTCGCGGTCCAAGATGGCCTGCTTGTCGGCGAGCACCGCCGGGTCGTCGAGCTCGTAGACGATGGTGCCGGCCGGCAGCGGCAGCCGGAACGCCCGGGTGTCCATGCCCGCGGCGAGCAGGACCACCTGACGCGATCCGTCGCCGGCCGCGCGGCCGATGAGCTGGTCGAAGAACCAGGTCCGGGGGCCGATGGAGGGGTTCTCCGGGGGAGCGCCGGGCGGGCGCATCTCCGCCATCCACCGGAAGCCGTCTGCACCGGCCAGTGCCTGCGCCAGCGGGTCGTCAAACAGCCGGTCCGGCCGCCGGCTTTCCTGGGCCCGCCCCGCCGCGGTCATCTTGGCCGTCATCCCAACCCCGCTGAAGGTCATGACCCCATGATGGCCGGCCCGGCCAAGGTTGCCGGCCCGGACATATGCCGTTAACCGGACCGCCTATCGGCGTTGGGACATTCGCCGGCGTGTCGCAGGTGGGCGGGGCATTCAGATCGGGCACAATAAGACAAGGCCGCCTCCATATATGGGATGGAGGCGGCCTCGCCCGGCTCACCGCGCGCGAGCCAGCCGGTTGCCCGGGCTCACCCGCATTCGGCGGTGAATGAATTTCTACCCCTGATCCGGGCACGGCGCAAGCCCTTATGGGCACTATATTGATAGTTTTTTGACTATCCACAGAAGGGCGGCGGTTATCCGCAGATGAATGCGGTTATCCACCGCCTTGCTCACAAGCTTTCCACAGGTCATCAACAAGCGGCGCCCTAGCTAAGCGAGGGGTGAAAAAACGGGCCCGTTCTGAATTATTGCTTTTAAAGAGACAGTCACGACACGGAGTGAAATCGGGTGGGCCTGATGGCGTGCTGAACCGTCAGGCCGCGTCCGGGGCAGAGCCGCAGGTTTTGTCGAGGGCGGCGATGTCCGCCTCCACCTTGGGGCCGGCCGACCGCCAGCCCGAGGCGCCGTTCGTGAGCTTGGAACCGTCGTTTTCCAGGGCGGTGACCGTAGCGGCGAACTGACCCGCGCCCAGCGAGCCGGTGCCGATGTCGCTGAGCGCGCCGACCAGGTCGGTGATGGCCTGGTCCTGCGCCGCCGTCGGCGTGGATTTGGCCCCCGTGGTCGCGCCCTCGGCCGCGGTCCACTGTCCGCTGATCGCCTGGTTGTCGGTGGCGAGCTTCTGGATGTCGTAGGCCAGGGTGTCGCCGCTGGCCATCATCGACTCGCAGGACAGCGTGCCGTGCTCGGAATGCTTGAGCAGCGGGTTGGTCGAGGAGTTGCTCGCGCACCCCGCCACGGCGGCCAGGACGGCTGCGCACGCGACGAACATCAGGGTTCTCATGACTTGTCAGCCGCCCCTCTCTGACAAACGGACGCACCCCCGGGTAAGCGAGCTACGCGCCGGTCATTGACGAATCCCGCCCCGCATTCTATTTCCTCCAGACGCGCGCGAAGACGGGCCGGTTCCGCGACCGGGGATCTGTTACCAGGATGTTGTGGGCCCCTGCCGGTTGGCCATCACGTGGCGGTGGGGACGGGTGATGTCGCTGGTGACGTTTGACCTGGGGCGGTGGTGGTCGACGCCGGCGTGCGGCTCGGATGCGCCGTCCGCGTGCGACTGGGCGACGGTGACGGCGAGTGGGAAGGCGTCGGCGACAGCGTCGCACTGGGAGCTTTCTTCTGAACGTACGGTTGGTGGCTCTGGGTGGGAGTCATGGCTGGCCGGACGTTGCCGGCCGCCGTGGTGGGTACCGGGCGGACCAGGATGTAGAGCGCGAACACCGCTGCGAACAGCCCCATCAGCACCAGGGTCGAGGTACGGGGCCGCCTGGCGAGCAGGCGGTTCCCGTGGCGCCGCCGCCCGGTCATGAGTTCCCCGTGGCGGCGCCGGTGTCGAGTTCGGCGGACACGAGGATGCCCTCCGTGCGGAAGGCGGACGCCACTCGCGCGCGGATCTCCCGGCCGACGTCGAACTGCATGCCGGGAAGCGTCCGCGCCACCATGCGCACCTTGAACGTGTCGACGTCGATGCTCTCGACGCCCATGACGGAGGGCTGGTCGAGCATCATCTTGCGCAGCCGATCCTCGGCGTAGACCTCCTTGCCGACTTGCTCGAGCACCTCGGTGGCGTGGCCGACGTCGACCGAGGAGGGCACGGGGACGTCGATAACGGCTCGGGCCCAGTCGCGGGACAGGTTGGTGACCTGCACGATCTGACCGTTCGGGATGATGATGACCTCGCCGCTTTCCGACCGGATGCGGGTGACCCGGAGGGTCACCTCCTCGACCGTGCCGAACGAGGGCTGCGCCACGCCGGTAACGGAGATGCGGACGACGTCGCCGAAGCCGTACTGCCGCTCGCCGGTGATGAAGAACCCGGCGCCGATGTCCTGGACGAACCGCTGCAGGCCGAAGCCAAGCCCCGCGCTGATCAGCGCCGCGGGCGCCACCAGCCCGGCGAGCGGAACGCCGAGGTCCTGCACCACGAGCACGGTCGTCACGACGTAGATCACGGCGACGACGCACCAGGTGACGACCTGGGCCGCGACGTGCCGGTGCTTGGCGGCCTCGGAGCGCACGAGTTGGTCGGAGACCTTCGCGCGGGCGTCGATGTGCGCCATGACCTTGCCGCGCGTCCAGTCGGCCAGCCGTGTGAGTAGCGTCGCTCCGAGTACCAGCAGGATGATTTCCAGGAGGTTGCTGCGCGCCCAGAGACTGAAGTCAGATAGCGATGCGATCGCGCCCGTCAATAAGCCCCCTCTGGTAGACGATCGTCCTCACACGAACCAACAAGTGTAGGCAGCAGGGAGCGCGGCTTCCGGGCGTCTCGCGCGATCGTGGCGCACTTCACAGCATCTGCGGCGGCTCGGCGGACACCGGGACGGCCGCTGGCTACTCTCGTGGGCATGACCGATAGCACGGAATCCAACAGCGCGGCGGGCTGCCGCACGGCGCTGGTGACCGGCGGCACCAGCGGACTCGGGCTGGCGATGGCGGCCGCGCTCGCCGGCGCCGGGCTGCGGGTGGCGGTGGCCGGGCGGTCAGGGCAGCGGGCCGACGCGGCCGCTGACAGCCTTCCCGGCGCGTTCGGCGTCGAACTCGACGTCCGCGACGAGGAATCGGTTTCCCGCGGCGTGGAGTTCGCGTGGTCGCGCCTGGGCGGCATCGACATGCTGGTGAACAACGCGGGCATCGGCATGCGCACGGTGAACCCGCGCTTCATGTCGGAGCCGCGGGAGTTCTGGACAGTGTCGCCGGCCGGGTTCCGCGACGTGATCGCGACCAACCTGACCGGCTATTTCCTGGTCGCCCGTGAGGTGGTGCCGCGCATGCTCGCGGCCGGCGGCGGCCGGGTCGTGAACGTCTCCGTGAACCATTCGACGATGATGCGGGCGGGCTTCGTCCCCTACGGACCCTCGCGGGCGGGCGCGGAGTCACTGTCCCGGATCATGGCCGCCGACCTGCGCGACACGCCGGTCACCGTGAACGTGTTGCTGCCCGGCGGCGCGACCCGCACAGGCATGGTGCCCGCCGAGATCGCGGCCGGGCTGCGGGACCTGCTGGAACCGGAGATCATGGGGCCGCCGATCGCCTGGCTCGCCTCCGCCGAGGCGGCCGGGGTGCACGACGAGCGGATCGTGGCTGCCGAGTTCGGGCCATGGCTCCGGGATAAGCGGGATAAGACGGCCGCGGGATAACACGCGGCCGTGCAGGCGCGCGGCCTGGAGAAGGTCCTCGCCGAGGGCTTCGATGCCGCGCACCAGGGCGCTTTCGCGTTGCATGCCGTAGCCGATGAGCAGGGCCGGGGGCGCGGTTTCCCGGTCGGCCCAGTAGCGTGCCGCCTCCTCCAGCTGGATGCCGTGTTCGGCGGCGACCGCCGAGACCATGGCC
>Ga0187812_1000351_pt1 | contig 16651 bp, 13 predicted proteins | sample NC_S_2_FD_130582 | JGI IMG/M metagenome (GOLD analysis project Ga0187812, IMG submission 130582) | Wetland sediment microbial communities from Neuse River Estuary, North Carolina, USA - ASW-S_2 | ecosystem: Environmental > Aquatic > Freshwater > Wetlands > Sediment | place: USA: North Carolina...
GTGATGCAGAACCCGCTGCTCCAGGACCTGCAGCGGCAGCGTTCGCAGGTTGCCAATCTGCTGGCCGAGGCGCGCGCCACGCTCGGGCCGAAACACCCGAAAGTGCTGCAGTTCGAGCGCCAGCTCCAGGACCTGGATACCCAGATGGACGCGCAGATGAAGGTGGCGGCGGGGCGCATCGAAAGCGATTACCAGGCCGCGGTGAATCGCGAGGATTTGCTGCGGCGGGCGTTCGAGCAGCAGAAGAACGAGGCGAATTCGCTGAACTCGAAGCTGGTGGAATACAGCTTGCTGCGGCGCGACTACGAGACCAACCAGCAGCTCTACGAGGGCCTGCTGCAGCGGCTGAAGGAGGCGGGCATCTCCTCGGGGCTGCGTTCGAGCAATATCAACGTGGTGGATCGCGCCCGGCCGCCCATCAGTCCGGTGCGGCCCCGGAAGTCGCTGAACCTGATGCTGAGCCTGATCGTGGGCCTGGCGCTGGGCTGCGCGCTGGCGCTCTTCAACGAGTATCTGGACAACTCGGTGAAAGTTCCGGAAGACGTGGAGCAACTGGTCAACCTGCCGGTGCTGGGCATCATCCCCGCGGTGTCGAGTGTGATGTCGTATGCGGCGAGGCGGAAGCCGCTGCCCCGCGCCGTGGTGGCTACCGGCATGACCTCGGAGCTGGCTACGGTAGCGCAGCCGCAGTCGGTGGTATCGGAAGCCTACCGGGCGCTGCGCACCTCCATCCTGCTCTCCACGTCGCGGCACGCGCCGCAGTTAATCCTTATCTCCAGCGGGCAGCCGCGCGAAGGGAAGACCACCACGGCGCTGAATCTGGCAATTACGCTGGCTCAGCGGGGTGACCGCGTGGTCCTGATTGACACGGACCTGCGCCGGCCGCGGATTCACCGTTCGTTCCAACTGACGAACGACCGGGGGCTGAGCACGTTTCTGACGAGCCAGGCGGCACCGGAAGAGCTGGCGCGGCCCGTGCGCCAGGTGCCAAATCTGTTCGTGATCACCTCGGGGCCGACGCCGCCGAATCCGGCGGAGCTTCTCAGTTCGGAGCCGCTGGAAGCGTTGTTCGCGGAATTGCGGCGCCATTTCGATTTCATCGTGCTCGATTCACCGCCGGCCATCAGCGTGGCGGACAGCATGATCCTGGCGGCCCACGCCGACGGGGTGATGCTGGTGGTGCATGGCGGGGTGACCACGCGGGAGACGCTGAAACACACCACGAAACTGATGAACAGCGTGAATGCGCGGATCCTGGGCATCGTGCTGAACAACGTGGACGTGCGTTCAGTGGATTACAAGTATTACTACATGAACTATTACGGCGACTACTATCGGCACATGCTCGAAGGGAAGGGGTATGGCTACGGAGAGGACCGCGAAGCTCGCGGGGAAACCAGAGCCCGGTCCTAGCGGACGCGTCCCTCCCGGCCCGGCACAGCGCGGGGGACGGGGCGACACCGGAAATTGCTGACCAATCATGGAACTGGTCCTGGAACGCTGGCCCAGCAGAATCCTTGCCGCGGTTGTGGCGGTGGCGGCAACCGCAGCTCTGTCTCTCGATTTGTGGAAGCATCTGGAAGCCAGTTGGCTGGCGCAGGAGGGAAGCGTAGCGAGCCTGGAGCACGCGGAGCAGCTCGAGCCTCGCAATGCCGAGCTCTACTGGCGCGCGGGCCGGCTGGAGCTTTTCTCGGAATCGGGCACCCCTGCGGACGCCGTTGCCGCCCTCGATCAGGCCACGAAACTCGATCCCCGTGCCGGCGCCTACTGGGTGGATCTGGCCCAGGCGAGGGAAAGCGCCGGCGACGTGAAGGGTGCCGCACAGGATCTGCAGCGTGCCAGGGCCGCAGAGCCCCGGACTCCCGTGATCCTCTGGCAGGCCATGAGCTTCGCCCTGCGGAACAATCAGCCGCAGCGCGCGCTCGAGCTGGGGCGCGACCTGCTGGCATCTGCTCCTCCGTACACGGGCCGGGTGCTGCCGCAACTTGTGGAAGTGGCGGACATGGGCACGCTGATCGGAAGCGTCCTGCCGGCCAATCAGGAGACTTTCGATGTGCTGGTCACGTATCTCTGCGATCGGGGCGACCTGAGATCCGCGGAGACGCTGTGGAGCCGCGTAATCGCGACGGGACAGCCGCCGTCGAGTTTTTATCTTCGCCGTTTTCTCGACTCCCTGATCAGCCAGGGCGATGGAGAACTGGCGTCGCGCGTATGGAAGGATTCGGTGCGGCGCGGCTGGATTGGAGGAGATCCGGAGGGGATGGGGGAACCGCTCTACAACAGCGATTTCCGGCGGCCCATGCTGGGCTTCGGATTCGATTGGAAAGTGATTCCGCAGGAAGAAACCTCGGTGTGGGTGAGCGACGAAGGCCCGCAGCCGGGGGAGACCTGCCTGTGCGCGGATTTTTCGGACCGTGCCCGGGCCGATTTTGGCCACATCTCGCACCCGGTGGCCGTAGAGCCCAGCGAGCGCTATTTGCTCACCGCAAAGCTGCGGGTCCGGCATGTGGCCACGCGCGCCGGGGCGTTTCTCTATGTCGCCGGGATCGGCGCCCCAGGCCAGCAGCAGGCGACGACGGATCACGTCGTGGGGAGCACCGGGTGGGAGGACGTATCTACCGAATTTGAGGCCGGTCCGGAGACGCACCTCGCGCAAATCGTGCTGGCGCGTCCCGGGGTCGGCCCCGACGAGCCCCCGGCGAGCGGGCAGGTGTGCCTGGCGGGAGTGGAGTGGATGCACTTGCGCGTGAGCGAAGACAAAGCCGCAGCCCCGGCCCACCGCGGGGTGGCGCGATGAGCGTGCTCATCAGCCGCGCCGAGGCGTGGACCGTGCGCGAAGAGAGCACGGAGAGTACGCTGGCGGGACGCCTGGTAGCCGGAGGCGTCTGCGCGGTGCTGATCGCCGCGCCGCTGGCGTTCGGCGCCACTTCAAAGATTGCGGCGCTGGTGCTGGTGGCGGCTTCGTGGTGTTTATTTTTCGCCTGGTTGCTCCGCGGCATTTTGCGGGGACGCGTGCCGGTGATGGGCCACCCGATGGCCCTGCCGGCGATCGCCCTGCTTGCTTTCACGGCCGTGCACTGGGCCACGGGAATTTCTCCGGCACCCGTAGCCAGCGAGATGGAATGGCTGCGCTGGGTGGGATACGTGGCGCTGGCCATCGCTGCCGCGGGGACCGTGGATTCACCGCTGCGGCTGCGCACGTTTTGCGCGGCGCTGGCCGTGGCCGGATTTCTAATTGCCGCAATGGGTGTCGCGCAGTACCTGACGGCGGACGGCCGGCTGTACTGGGTATGGAAGCTGGAAAGCGGCGGGCGGATGTTCGGGCCGTACGTGAACCGGAACCACTTTGCGGGGCTGATGGAGTTGTGGTGCCCGCTGGCGCTGGGCATGGCGCTCGTGCCGGGACAGCGGCTGGGGCGGCTATGGTTTTGGAGCGCGCTGGCGGTGGTGATGGGCGGAGCCGTGGTGCTCTCCGGGTCGCGCGGGGGGACGATCGCACTGGGCGTGGCCGTGGTGGCGTTCGCACTGCTGATCGCGGGGCAGCGCGGGGGAAAACGCGTGGTGGTGTGGCTTCTCGCGGTCATGTTCGTGACCGGTGGCACCGTTCTGGCGCTGGACCGCGGCGAACTTCTGGAGCGCTACAAGGCGGTGCTGCGGCCGCACCAGTTCCAGCAGGAGGACGCGGCGGCCTATCGTTTCGCGGCCTGGAAGGACACGCTCACGCTGATCCGGGAGACGCCGGTGGCGGGCAGCGGGCTCGATACGTTTGCCACGCGGTTCCCGGCTGCGCGTTCGTTCGCCACCGACCTGATCTGGACGCACGCGCACAATGACTGGCTGCAATTCCTCGCCGAGACGGGAGCGATTGGCGGGGCGTTGGCTCTGTGGATGTTTGTGGCTGGGGGACGCGAGGTTGCCCGGAATTTGCGGCGCACGAGCGGCACGGCCACCGGCGCGCTGCTCGCAGCGATGGCCGCAGGGTGTATCGGTTTTCTAGCGCATGGCTGGCTGGACTTCAACTTTCATATCCCGGCCAATGCGTCGAGTTTCGCCGTCCTGGCCGCAGTGGCGGCAACGCGGGACTGGGACGAGTCGTAAGAGTTTTGTTTTGTATCGGTTGCGGCTTTTGGCGATGTAACCGAAAGGGCAGAGCTTTGTCTTCAATTCAACAAATCGATATTGCCAGGGCCGCCGGCAGCCAAATTGCCGCCAGCCTCCACGCAGACCTGGATCTCACATTGCCCTGGTTCGCGCTCTACACCAGGTCGCGGTTCGAAAAACAGGTGGCCGAACAACTGGAACGCAAACGCATGCCCGTCTTTCTGCCGCTGCGCAGGGAAGTGCACCGCTGGCAGGACCGTTACCAGAAAGTCGAAGTGCCGATGTTCCGCGGCTACCTGTTTGCGCAGTTCTCCCCGGATTCACCCGAGCGCACAGCGGTTCTGCGAACCGCCGGCGTGGTGCGCATTGTGGGATTCGGCCAGAAGGACGCGGAAGTGCCCGTGGAACAGATCGCATCATTGCGAAGAGTGGCCGAGGATGGCGCACTGCTCCATTCCCACCGCTACCTGCGCATCGGACAGCGCGTGAAGATAGCGAGCGGCGCGCTCGCGGGAGTGGAGGGGATCCTGGTGCGCATCCGGAAGCAGGACCGGCTGGTGATCGCGGTGGAGGCGATCCGGCAGGCGGTGGCAGTGGAATTGGCGGGATACGAAGTCATCCCGGTGTAGCGGAGTGATGGGCACGAAAACGAATCCGGTAGGGGAGACGCTGGCGGTGGCGGCCGGGGGCGCGTTGGCGCCGGTCGGGACACCGGCGGCGGGCGTCGTGCCGGTGGTCAAACGGATCGTACCGGCCGGGCGCTGGTTCGCCTGGAACCTGAAGGAACTGTTGGACTACCGCGAACTGCTCTATTTCCTGGTGTGGCGCGAAATCAAAGTCCGCTACAAGCAAACCCTCATTGGCGCGGGCTGGGCAGTGCTGCAACCGGTCGCCACCATGGTGGTGTTCAGCCTGTTCTTCGGACGGCTGGCGAAAATTCCCTCGGGCGGGCTGCCCTATCCACTCTTCTTCTACGCCGCGTTGCTCCCCTGGACGTATTTCGCCGGCGCGCTCACGGGGGCGACGGGCAGCGTGGTGGAAAACCAGCGGGTGATCACGAAGGTGTATTTCCCGCGGGTGCTGCTGCCGCTCTCGGCCGTGTTCTCCGGGCTGGTGGATTTTGGCATCGCCTTCGTGCTGCTGATCGGCATGGGGTTTTACTACCGGGTGACGCCGGGACCGTGGCTGGCGTTCGTGCCGCTATTCCTGTTGCTGGCCATGCTGACGGCGCTAGGCGCGGGACTGTGGCTGGCGGCGCTGAACGCGCTGTACCGGGACGTGCGCTATGTGGTGCCGTTTCTGGTGCAGTTCTGGCTGTTCGCTTCGCCGGTGGCGTATCCCTCGAGCCTCGTGCCGGCGCGCTGGCGCGCCGTGTACGGATTGAATCCCATGGCTGGCGTGATTGACGGGTTCCGCTGGGCGGTCACCGGACAGAATCCTCCGAGTGTGGCGTTGCTGGTTGCGTCGGGGGGAGCCGTGGTGGCGATGGTCGTGGCGGGGTTGTGGTATTTCCGGCGGATGGAAGCGACGGTGGCGGATGTGGTGTAGGGCGATGCGGGGCACGGGGTTTTGATGAGCGCAGCGGCCATCAGCGTGGCTGGGCTGGGCAAACGCTTCCGGCTGGGCGAGCGGGAGCGCTACGTGGCGCTGCGCGACGTGCTGGCGCGGGCGGCGAAGGCGGCCTTCCGCCGGCGCAGCGGCGGAAACGGAAACGGTCGCGCGCACATCTGGGCGCTGCGCGAAGTGTCGTTCGACGTCCGTGAGGGGGAAACGATCGGGATCATCGGGCGGAACGGCGCGGGAAAATCTACGCTGCTGAAGATCCTGGCGGGCATCACGCTGCCCACGGAGGGCTGGGCGGAAGTGCGCGGCCGCGTAGGCAGCCTGCTCGAGGTGGGCACGGGGTTCCATCCGGAGCTCACCGGGCGCGAGAACATCTACTTTTCCGGGTCCATCCTGGGCATGAAGCGGCGGGAGATTGACCGGAAGTTCGACGAGATCGCGGCGTTCTCGGGCGTGGAGACTTTTCTCGATACGCCGCTAAAGCATTACAGCAGCGGGATGCAGTTGCGGCTGGCATTTTCCGTGGCCGCGCACCTGGAGCCGGAAGTGCTCCTGGTGGACGAAGTGCTGGCCGTGGGCGACTTGGAATTTCAGAGAAAATGCCTGGGGAAAATGGAAGAGGTGACGCGCGGCGGGCGCACCGTGCTGTTCGTAAGCCACAACATGGGCGCGGTGCGGCGCATCTGCACGCGCGGCGTGTGGCTGGAAAGCGGCGCGGTGCGGCTGGCGGGCTCGGCCGGGGAGTGCGTGGACGCGTATACGGCGAGCGTGGAAGCGGCGGCGGAGGCGGGCACCGGCGTCTTCGAATTGACGGCGCGGAGCGACCGGATTGGGGACGGCCGGGTGAAAATGACCCAGGCGAGGATGATAGGAAGCAGCGGAGCGCCGCAGTCGTCGTTTGAATTCTGCGAGCCGATCCGAATCGAGTTCGATTTGGAACCTTGGGAGTACGTGCGCGCATGCTTCCTGGGCTTCACGATAGTCGCGGCAGACGGCACGCACCTGGTGAGCTCGAGTCATACCGATTCCGCGGAGGTGCTGGAGCTCACGCCCGGAGGAAGACGCACACTGGTTTGCCAATTTGACGAAAACACGTTGAAGCCAGGGATCTACTCTCTCCAGGCGGCTGTTCTTGATGTGGCCACGTGGGAGTTCAGCGACTGGATCCACAGCATCGGGCAATTCGCGATTGAGACTGGTTCCGGGCGGTTCGGACGCCAACCGGATGCGCGTCCCGGCTACCTTCAGCCATTGCTGCACTGGCACTGGGATTGAAGGGCGAGGCTGGGAATCCGGGGCTTGAGGGCGTGGGGTACCGCGCAATGCGGGACACGGAAGTCCGATGCCAATAGCACACATTCGAGTGCCGATGTATGTGCCACAGTGGCTATTTCCTGCGGCGAGGCGGTTGTATCGCCGAATCGCTCCCCAGCGAAAGCGACCTGGACGGAGCCTAGCCGGGGACAGGGAAGTGGAATTCAGCTTTATTGCTGCAAACCTGCCGCCGGGCCCAGGTAAGGCGCTCGACTTTGGAAGCGGTCCGGCGGTTCTTAGCTTAGAGGCGGCGGAGCGGGGATACGAAGTGACCGCGCTAGACATGATCTCATACGAGGAAGAGATCTTCTGGCGCCACCCAGCAGTGAAGTTTGTGATCGGAGACGTGCTCTCGATCAATCTTCCGCTCAGCAGCTTCGACGTGGTCATGAATTGCTCCGCCGTCGAACACGTTGGGCTTGCCGGGCAATATGCCGTGGAGGAGGAGCGAAGCTGCGGGGATCTGGAAGCGATGCAGGCGATGCGGCAGATCCTGAAGCCCGATGGCCTAATGCTGCTGACAGTGCCTTGTGGGCGCGACTCGGTCTTCCGCCCGTTTTTTCGGGTCTATGGAGAGCAGCGGCTGCCTTGCCTCCTCAAAGGTTTCCGAGTGGAAAAGCAGGAATTCTGGGTGAAGGACGACGCGGACCGCTGGGTCCTTCGCGGACCAGACGAGGCACTGGCCTACACAGCCTCCGCCGACCCACTCCAGCCTTTTTACAACTCGTATGCCCTCGGCTGTTTTGTCCTCCGCCGGTCCGCGGGCGACGAGAGGGAGAAAAGGTCTGGCTCAGACCCCAGATGAGCGAGTGATGAGTCCTGTAAGCATCTACGTGCCGTGTTACAACGCCGCCGCGTACCTCGCGCGCGTGCTGGAGGGGGTGTTGTCGCAGACGATGCCGGCCGATGAAGTGATAGTGGTGGACGACGCGTCGCGGGACCGCAGCGCGGAGATTGCCGCGCGGTTTCCGGTGACGCTCCTCCGCCAGGAGCAGAACCGCGGGCTTGCTGCGGCACGCAACACGGCCATGCGCGCGGCGCGGAACGAGTTGGTGGCCGCGCTCGACTCCGACGTCGTTCCTGACCGCGAATGGCTCGAGCGGCTGGCGCCACATTTCGAGAATGCGAAGGTGGCGCTGGGCGGCGGCAAACTGGTGGAGGCCGTAGACCGCGGCGTGGCCGACCGTTGGCGGGCCGTGCATCTGCGGCAGCACTGGGGTGACGCGGCGATGGAGAATCCCTGGTTTGTTTTCGGCGCCAATACGATGGCGCGGCGCTCGGCCGTGCTGGAAGCCAGCGGCTACGACGAGCGACTGCGCACGAACGGCGAGGACTCGAATCTATCCATGCGGCTGCGCGAGCGAGGATGGACGACGTTTTACGAGCCTGCGGCGCTGTGTCGGCATCTGCGCGAGGATACCGTTCGCACCGCGCTCGAAACCTATTGGCGCTACCGCCGCGATTTTCTGAACCCTATGACGCCTGGGAAAATGTGGCGCATGTTCCGCTACCAGCACATCGGCAGCGCGCGGTACGTGCTACGGGAGGACCTGCGGGCGCGGCGCTATGAATTCCTCGGAATGGACGCGCTGCTGCTGTTCGCATCTTCTTGGAACGACGCAAAATTGTGGCGATCCCAGCCCCCGGCCCCGGGAGGCCGCCAGAGCGAGGCTCCTTCGAGCGAGGTGACATCCTGATGCGCATCCTGATTACGGGCGGAAGCGGATTCGTCGGCGCGCAATTGGCGTTTTACTTCGCGCAGCGGCGGCACCGGGTGACGGTGATGGACAACCTGGTGCGGCGCGGGAGCGAACTGAACCTGCCGCTCTTCCAGCGCGAGGGGATCGCCTTCGTGCACGGAGACGTGCGCAACCGGGAGGACTTCGCCAACCTGGAAGGCGGGGTGGACGCCATGGTGGATGCGAGCGCGCAGCCCTCCGCCGTTACTGGTTTCGCCAATCCGGTGTTCGACCTGACGAACAACACCTTCGGCCTGGTGAACGCACTGGAATTCGCGCGGGCGCGCGGCTGCCCCTTGGTTTTCTTCAGCACGAACCGCGTGTATAGCGCCGCCCGCATCAACGCACTGCCGCGGAGTGAGGAAGCCACGCGGTGGACCTGGGACGCGGCGGCCTGGGAGGCGCTGCCGGCCGCGGAGCGCGTCCCGGGATTTGATCCCGCGCACGGCATCGCGGAAGAGTTCAGCGTCGATGGCGGGCAGCACGGCGTCTACGGGCTGAGCAAGATCATGGCGGACCTGGCGTGCCAGGAGTACGCGGACGCCTTCGGCGTCAAAACGGTCATCAACCGCTGCGGCGTGTTGGCCGGCGAGGGGCAGTTCGGCAAATCGGAGCAGGGTTGGACGGCGTGGTGGGCCATCGCACATCACTTCGGGCTGCCGCTGCGGATCATCGGATGGGGCGGAAAACAGTTGCGCGACGTGCTGTTTATCGAGGACGTGTGCCGGCTGGTTGAGCGGGAGATCGAGCAGGTGGACCGCATCGCCGGCCAGGTGTTCAACATCGGCGGCGGCGCGCGGCAAACGGTTTCGCTGGTGGAAGCGACGGATCTGATGCGCCGGAAGTTTGGGCGGAGCGTCCCAGTGACGATCGAGCCGGAGGCGCGGAAGGCGGACCTGTGCGTCTATTTCACCGACGCGCGAAAGGCGCAGCAGATCCTCGGCTGGGCCCCGCGCATCGGCCTCGAAGAAGGCTTCGACCGCATCATCGCCTGGGTGCGGGAAAACGAAGAGGGGCTGCGCGGGCTGTACTGCGGGGCGCAGCAGGCCGTGGCTGCGCGCTGACGCAGCTCTAGAGGGAACAACCGCGCATTTCGCCGGAATCCCAGATGCCATCGACGTCGAACGCTGAAACAGCAAGCCGCCCGAATCCCGCGGCAACCCGGGGCGACTGGCTCGGCGGGAAGGCTCCTGATTTCGAAACGCCAACGGCCCGTCCCGAAACTTCTGGCCAGCACGATGAATGGCAGCGCGCAAACCGGGGCTGGTGGGAAAACCATCCGATGCGCTACGACTGGAATCGTCCGCTGCCGGGCGATTCGGGCGAATCTGCGTGGTACGGCGAGATCGACCGGCGATTTTTCGAGGCAGCCGTTCTGCCGCCGAGTCCAGATCCGTTCGGCGCATTGCTGCGGCGACAACTCGTGGCGGGGAAGAGCGTGCTCGAAGTGGGCGTAGGAATGGGATCCCATGCGCAAATCCTCGCGGGAGGCGCGGGAGGGTTTGTAGGAATCGATCTCTCCTGGCCGGCCGTGGCGGGCACACGGCGGCGCCTGGAGCTGGCGGGAGAGCGCGGGCATGTGGTGCAGATGGACGCCGAGAGGCTGGCGTTTCCAAACGGGGCATTCGACGTGGTGTGGAGTTGGGGCGTGATCCATCATTCGGCCAACACGCGCCGGGCGCTCGAGGAAATCCGGCGCGTATTGAAGCCGGGCGGCTGCGCGCTGGTGATGGTGTACCACCGCGCGTTTGTGCCGTGGTTTGTCTACACCGGCTTGATTCGGGGCGTTCTGCTCGGCGGGCTGTGGCGCAGGCGGGGGATTCATGGTCTCGTCCAGGAATTCACCGACGGCGCGGTGGCGCGGTACTACACCGCGAAGGAATGGCGTAAGGAAATCGAGGGCTTGTTCCAGGCGGAGTCGCTCGCGATATACGGCAATCGTGGCGAAATTCTTCCGCTACCCGCCGGGCGCTTGAAAGACGCCTTGACTCGCTCGATTCCTGAATCGCTGATGCGCTTCTGGCTCACTGCCTGCCGCCAGGGGACATTGCTCTTCAGCGCGCTTCGCCCGGTGGATACGGAATCTCCGGAGCTCTGCGCGGACCACCTCGCGGAGGCCGCGAGCGCGCCCTGACTCTCGAAACCTCGATGCACATGTCCGAAAGACCCCAGATTACCGCGCTGATTGACACGTACAACCACGAGCGCTTCATCGCGGAAGCGATCGAAAGCGTGCTGGCGCAGGATTTTCCCGCGAGCGAGATGGAAATCCTGGTGGTGGACGATGGCTCGACGGACTCGACGCCGGAGATCGTGCGCCGCTACGCGGAGCGTGTGCGTTACATCCGCAAAGAGAACGGCGGTCAGGCTTCGGCCCTCAATTTGGGTTTCGCCGAGGCGCGCGGCGAAATCGTGGCCATGCTCGACGGAGACGACGTGTGGCTCCCTTCCAAAATCAGCCGCGTTGCCGCCGAATTCGCAAAGGAACCGGACGCGGTGGTGGTCTGCCATCCGTACATCACCTGGCTCTGCGACCAGAATGTTGAAATCGAGGACCAGACCTTTCATCCCGTGCGGGGCAAAATGCCACTGGGGCAGGAGGATCTGCTGCGCTACGGCGATTACGGCACGTGCGGCATGGCACTGCGGCGCGAGGCGGCCTCCCCGCTTTTTCCCTTACCGGAGGGCCTGAAAATCTACGCGGATACCTACATCGTGTTTCTTGCGATCTTCGTCGGGAAAGTGGTGGGAATCAAAGAGTGTCTGACGAAGTACCGGTATCACAGTTCGAATCTTGCAGCTTTCCGTGAATCCGATGCAGTCAAGGAGAAACGCCGCTGGGCTTCCTACGTGAAGGCAACCGAAGAGGCCAGGAAGTGGCTCGACGGCCATAATTACGACGCAGGCCGGCCCGACCTGGCCGCCTACTTGAAGCGGCACAACCTCGTGACGCAGATGCTCCGCTTTTATTGGGATCCGCCGGGACGCGCGGAATATTTCCGTTACTTGCGAGATTCCCAAAAGCTTTACGCCCCGCTCTGGACGCTTCGCTATCGTGCCTTCCGGACGCTGCTCTCGCTTGCGGGTTTCGCGCTCGGATATCACGGGCTGGCTCACCTTCAGGAGAGCTACCGGCGGTCGCGGGCGCCACTCCGGCTGCGCCGCGGATTATTCCCCGCGCATGGGGCGGAGGCTTCTCTGCTGTGAACTTGAACGACCGCGGATTCTACGAGCGATTCTGGGGCGAGTTCCACGGCCCGCCTGAGATGCAGCTCGCCATTCACCGGGAATCGCGTCGTCCGCTGCTGAAGCTGCTCGCCGGGCTGCTGCCCCCTTCTGGCTCGGCGCGCACGCTCGAAGTGGGCTGCGGAACCGCGGTCGATAGCTGCCTGCTGGCCGCGGCGCACCGGGGAGTGGGTGCGTACGCCTGCGACTTGTCGGAAAAAGCGGTCAACGTGGCGCGAGGGAATGCGCGGGCCCTGGGAGTCGAGCTGCGTACGTTTGCCGGCGATTTGACGGCGCTGCCGTTTGCCGACGCCTCCTTCGATCTGGTGTTCAGCCAGGGCGTGCTCGAGCACTTTTCCGATCCCGGGCCCGCGATGCGCGAGCAGGTGCGCGTGCTCCGTCCGGGAGGCGCGCTGGTGGTGGACGTGCCGCAGAAATTCAACGTCTACACGTTGCGGAAACATCAGGCCATGCGCGAGAACCGCTGGCCCTGGGGCTGGGAGACGGAGTACAGCGCCGCGGAGCTGCGAGCCTGGGCCCCGCGTTACGGCCTGCAATTGGCCGGCGCGGTTGGTTACCAGCACGGGAAATTCATAGACCGACTGCTCGTTCATCCCCATCGGTCGCTGCGACGGCTGCTCGCGCGCCGCAACGGCCATGCCTCGCCGAATGGATACCAGCCCGGTCCCCTGGCGCGACGCTGGGAGGCGATGTGGGACAGCGTGGACTCCCGGCTTGGGCCCTATCTGGCCATCAACGTTGCTGTCGCGTTCCGGAAAACCTCTTGAGAATTTGTACAAACCGATGAGCCACGCGGCCGCCATGGAATCTCCGGCTCCTGCAAATGGAGGGGTGACCGCGCGTGTTCAGGAGAAGGCCGCCCAGCCGTTGCGGGTTCTCTTTGTTGCGGCTTTTGGAGGCGACCGCCGGACGGGCGCCGGGAATGCGGTGTCCTCCCTGGCGGAGGCACTGCGCGGGCGCGGCCACATCGTGGATCTGATGCTGGCGGGAGATGTTCCGGCTGCGGCGCGGGCCGGGCGATTCGCCCGGCTGCTCTTTCCCGTGGCAGCGGCTCGGCGCATCGCGGAGCGCGAGCGGCGCGGGACACATTACGACGCGGTGGTGATTCACGAACCCTCGGCGATGGCCTATGCCATCGCGCGCAAATGGAATCCCCGGCTTCCGCCGTGCGTGGTGATGTCGCACGGGGTGGAGCAGCGGGGCTGGGAGCTGGACTCGCAAAAAGCCCGGCACTCGCTGAAAACACGCCTGGTTTATCCGCTCACGGAGCTTTTCCAGGCGAATTACTCGCTGCGGCATGCGGACGCGGTGGCGTGCCTTTCGAGCGACGATGCCGAATATATTGAACGCCGGCTGGGCGTGCCCGCCGGGCGGATTCGCCGCATGAGCAATGGCGTGGATGCGGAGCTGTTGCGCGTGGAATTCCCGCCGTGCGCCGAGCCAGGACTGCTTTTCATGGGCTCGTGGATTCCGCGGAAAGGGACGCGCGAGCTGGTCCGGGCGTTTGCCGAGCTGCGCGCCGCCTCGCCCGGCCTGCGCTGCACCGTCCTCGGTTCCGGGATTTCCGCGGAGGCCGTGCGGGGAGAATTTGCTGCCGGCGACCGAGAGGCCGTGGACGTGATCCCCTCGGTCCGCCGGGAGGAGCTGCCGGGGCTGCTGGCGCGGGACCAGATTTTCGTCCTGCCGTCGCATTTCGAAGGCATGCCGCTGACGCTGCTGGAGGCGATGGCGGCGGGGCTGCCCTGCGTCACCACGAATATCTGCGGCATGCGGGACCTCGTAACCAACGATCGCAACGGCTTGCTCGTCGCGCCCGGAGAGGCACACGCTCTGGCGCAGGCCATTTGTCGCCTGATTCAGTCTTCGGCGTTGCGCACCGAACTGGGGGGAGAAGCGCGCAAGACGGCGGAAAGGCTCACCTGGGGAGCGGTCGCGGGGGCTTGGCAGACGTTGCTGCAGCAGGTCGCGGGGACCCCCGAGACGATTTCGAGCGCGTATGACCGCTGGCACGAGCAGGTGGCATCGCGAGACGACCTGGAGGAGGACCTTAACAATCCCTGGCACCGGTTCGCACGCTCTCAACTCGGCAAGCTGGAAGGCCGGACGGTCGTGGAGGCTGCATGTGGCCGCGGGCAGTTTACCGGGTGGCTGGAGAGGGGCGGCGCGCGTACTGTTGGTCTTGACCTTTCTCTCCGCGCGCTCGGGATCGCACGAGCGCGCCTGAGTAGGAACGGAGAATCGGCGGCGCTGGCGTGCGCGGACGTGCAGGCCATTCCCCTGGGTAGCGGCGCCGCGGACGTGATCGTGAGCTGTGAGACGCTGGAGCACGTTCCGGAACCTCGAGCCTGCCTCCGAGAACTGCGCCGCGTCTTGCGGACGGGTGGGCGGCTGATCCTCACCACCGAGAATTACCTGAACATCTGGGGCCTGTACCGGTTGTATATCGCAGCGCGGCGCCGTCCCTACAACAGTGGCGACACGCCACAGCCGATTGAGCAGTGGATGTTTTCTCCCCGAACCCGGCGGATGGTCCGGCAGGCGGGCTTCCGAATTCTGAGGACGGATGGTGAGGGGCACCATCTGGTCTTGCTCCCGGGGGTGAACCCGTCCCGGCTGGAAGCGCGTTTCCTGAGCCATGTGCCCTTTTTGCGGCGGGCGTTGCGTTACTTTGCCCGGCACTTCTTTCTTCTCGCCGAGGCCGTCTGAGTGGTTGTCCAGTCGGAAACTTCGCGCTATAGAAGCGGCATGACGGAGCGACTGCAAACAATGTCCGCACTTCGGATGCGTGCTGGGGCACGCCCATGCGCCTAAAGCCACTGGACATCCTGCGGGCCGCCGCCGTACTACTGGTGATCGGCCGGCACTTTCCCATCACGAAATTTTTGTACCTGGGTGGATGGACGGGAGTGGATCTTTTCTTTGTCCTGAGCGGTTTTCTGATTTCCGGCTTGCTCTTCTCGGAGCACAAGAAGCACGGGAAAATTCGCGTGGGCCATTTTCTCATTCGCAGAGGCTTCAAAATTTATCCTCCGTTCTACCTCCTGGTCGTTTGGACGGTCTGCATGTTTGTGCTCTATCGGCACCCCTTGCCATGGAGCCGGTTTTTTTCCGAAGTTTTCTTTTTGCAGAGCTACCACACGGGCATCTGGACGCACACGTGGTCCTTGGCCGTGGAAGAGCACTTTTATCTCGCGCTGCCCGTGCTCCTGATGCTACTCGCTCGGCTCTCACGGAATCGGGCGAACCCGTTTTGCGCTCTCCCAGGAATCTTTCTTGTGGCGGCCATTGCGATTCTCGGGGCTCGGCTCACATCCGTTCCAATTTCCGGCCTCTTCAGTCAGCAGGTCTGCACCTGGACGCATCTCCAGGTTGATGGCCTTCTCTTTGGTGTCTTGATTTCCTATTTTTTTCACTACCACCCTCTCGACTTTCAGCGCTTCGTCGGCACCTGGCGTGTTTGGCTGGGGGTGATTGGCTGTTTGTGTGTCTCTCCAGCCTTCTTTTTGGACAGGGACCAGAGTTATTTCATCCAGACCGCCGGGCACACTCTTCTGTATCTGGGATACGGTGGTTTGCTCATGTTCGCGCTGTCGCATGCTGGTAATCAGCGGCCTGCTCAATGGCCACTTTTTGCCTTCCTGGGGGACCGGCTGGCCTCCATCGGCGTGTATTCCTACTCCATCTATCTCTGGCACGTTCCGGTGAATGCCTGGGGTCTGGAGATTCTGCGCCGAGGGGGGCTGCTTCCGGGGAGTCGCGGCGCACAGTTTCTTATCTACCTTTTGGGGAGCGTCCTTGTCGGTGTCGGGATGGCCAAGCTGGTTGAATACCCGGTGTTGCGACTGCGAGACCGCTTGTTCCCTTCGCGCAGTGGCGCTCTCGTGCTTCCCCAAGGTCGAGTTTCCGTCGAAGCGGTCCTCCCGGCATCTCCTATCGCTGACGCAACGGCCTGAACCAAGCTCGGTGCCGAGTCTGATCACCTGAGAAAAAATGAGCGAGCCAGCAATCGAAACGAAAGAGCTGAGAGACCCGCAAGAGGGAAAGCGCGAGCTGCGGCAGTATTGGGACGCGCATCCCATTTCCACGGACAGCGTGCCCTACGAAGCGGGGACGCGCGAGTCGTTCGAGGCCATCTACGAAAAGTGGAAAGGCACGATCGATCAGATGCGGCTGGACTTCTTGGAGTCATGCCGCGGCCGGCGCGTGCTGGAAGTGGGCTGCGGCATCGGCAAGGACGCCCGCTTCCTGACGGAGAACGGAATTGACTACACCGGCCTGGACTACAGCTTTCGCACGCTGGGCCTGGCTCACAAGCATTTCGACTTTGCCGGGTTGCGCAGGCGGTTTGTGAACGGGGACGCGGTTGCGCTGCCGTTTCCGGACGGATCGTTCGGTCTAGCGATGTCCATCGGCGTCATCCACCACATCGTGGGGACGCCGGAGGCGTGCCGGGAGCTGGTGCGGGTCACGGCGCCCGGCGGGATCGTGCGTGTGATGTTCTACAACCGGGAGTCGTATCACTACGTGCTGGTCAACTGGGTGGTGCGGCCCCTGATCTGGCTGATGCTGCGCGTGCGGGCCCTCGAGGTGTTGCTGCGCTGGGCGCCGGAAAAGTACCGGAACCTCTACGCCATCTCGAAACAGCACGGGCTCTCGCGCGAACGCCTGCTCGCCACCAGCGCGGACAC
>Ga0187812_1000352_pt1 | contig 16632 bp, 19 predicted proteins | sample NC_S_2_FD_130582 | JGI IMG/M metagenome (GOLD analysis project Ga0187812, IMG submission 130582) | Wetland sediment microbial communities from Neuse River Estuary, North Carolina, USA - ASW-S_2 | ecosystem: Environmental > Aquatic > Freshwater > Wetlands > Sediment | place: USA: North Carolina...
GCACCGTCGCTTCCGGGGGGAAGTGCCGTATGCGGCCAAAGTTGCACTTGGAAAACTCCTCTGGCGAGCACAAGGGCTACCCGTCGCGTGAGCCGCCAAACCCGTGCGGGCCGTGGCAGTCGGCCCGGCCCGGGCCTCTGATTGGAAGTCGCCCGGCGCAACGTCGTCCAGACCGGCAGATGCCAACAGATCTCGATCTGCTGAGGCCGGGGCACGGCTCGCCTAATCGATGGGTGTGACACCGTGCCTATTCTTCCCGGTAGCATGCCACTTTCATCGACTGGCAGCCGCCAGGATGGTGCCGGTTGACTCTGACACTGTGTCAGGCTGTAAACCGGGGTGTGTCATGTTCAGCATTGGTGAGTTCGCCCGGCACGGCCGCGTCTCGGTCAGGATGCTCCGGCACTACGACGCGATCGGCCTGCTCCGGCCCGCCTGCGTGGATCCGGCCAGCGGGTACCGCTTCTACCGGGCGGGCCAGCTCGCCGAGCTGAACCGCATCGTCGCGCTGAAGGACCTCGGCTTCTCCCTGCAGCAGGTGCAGGCGATCTTGGCCGAGCAGGTCAGCGCGGCGGAGCTTCGCGGCATGCTCAGGCTGCGCCGGGCCGAGATCCGCGCCCAGATCGAGGCCGAGACGACGCGGCTGGCCCGGGTTGAGGCTCGGCTGCTGACCATCGAGGACGAGGCCCGCGTGCCCATCGACGGGGTCGTCGTCAAGCCGCTGGCCCCGGTCCGGGTGGGCGAGGTGACCGGGACGGCGGCCGGGTACGAGCCGGAGGCCATCACGCCGGCCATCGGCCCGCTGTACTGCGATCTGTGGCAGAAGCTGGCCACCGCCGGCGTCACCGCGGCGGGCCCGGCCCTGGCGTACTACGAGGACACGCCGGCCGGCGACGGCGCCATCGTCATCCACGCCGCCGTGCCGGTCGCCGCCGGGGCGCCAGATGCTCCAGGGGCCGGCGGGGATCGCGGCTTCGCCGTGGTGGACCTGGCGGCGGTCGACCGCGCGGCGGCCATCATCCACCACGGGTCGATGGACGACGTGCTGTCGACCGGGCAGGCCCTGGCGCGGTGGATCGACGCCAACGGGTACCGTTCGGTCGGCTACGCGCGCGAGGTGACCCTGGAATGGACCGCTGACCCGGAACAGTGGGTCACGGAGTTGCAGCAACCCATCTATGCCACGGGAGGATGATCCATGTCAGCAGCACCGGAAATCGTCGAATGGCCCGCCCGGCCGTATATGGCCATCCCGGTAAATGTCACGATGGCGGCGATCGGCACGGTGGTGCCCCCGCTGAACGGCGAGGTATTCCGCTGGCTGGCGGAGCGGGGCGCCGCGCCGGCCGGGGCGCCGTTCTGGAAGTACAACGTGATCGATATGGATCGCGAGCTGGAGATCGAAGCCGGGGTCACTGTGCCGCAGGCGCTGGCCGGCGACGGCCGGGTGATCGCAGGCACCCTGCCGAGCGGACGGTACGCGACGCTCACGCACGTGGGTCATCCGAGCGAGCTCGCGGGAGTCACGGGAACTCTGCTGGACTGGGCGGAAGGTCAGGGCCTGACCTGGGACATGTCGCCGGACGAGGAGGGCGAGCGGTGGGGCAGCAGGCTGGAGATCTACCTGACCGACCCCAGCGAGGAGCCTGACATGAGCAAGTGGGCGACCCAGCTCGCGTTCCGGCTGGCGGACTAGCCGCCTCAGCCGCCCAACTCTGTACCCTCGAGTGGGCGCGCCGAGGGCACCTCGACCGTAACCGGGCGCTCGCCGACCGGGGCTATCGTGTCCGTGTGGATGAGCTGGCCGATTCCGCGTCCCTGGTGAACGACCAGGCAGGCTTGCGCAGGCGCCTAGCCGACGACGGGTACCTGTTCTTCCGCGGCCTGCTGCCGGCCGACGAGATCCGGGCGGCCGGGCAGGCGGTGCTAGCCGCGCTGCGAACCGGCGGCTGGGTCGATCACCGCGCCATACCCTCCGTTGAGCCGCGCGCGGTCAACTCGATGGACGCGCTCAGCGATCCAGCGTTCCGTCGCGCCACGACGAGCGGCGTGTTCAACCGCATTCCCTACTTCCCCGCGCTGCGCGCGGTGATCCGGCGCGTGCTCGGCCCCGGATCGTTCTCCTACCCGGCGAAGGTGCTGCGCGCCGTCTACCCCGAGCGGCCGGAAGCCCGCCCGCGCGGCCGGTACATCCACTACGACTACGGGGTGGCCGGCGTCCAGGACATGCTGACCAGCTGGATCCCGCTGATGGACATCCCGGTCAGGATCGGGGGCCTGGCCGTGCAGCCCGGCGGTCACCTCGGCCCGCCCCGGCCGCCCCGCCCGCTGTCCGCGTCCGAGCCCGGCTGGGCCACCACCAGCTACGAGCCCGGCGACGTGATCGTCTTCCACTGCCTCACCCCGCACGCCGCGCTGCCCAACACGGGCTCCGCGCTGCGCATCTCCGGGGACTTCCGCTGGCAGCGGCCGGACCAGCCGGCTCCCACCGAACTCATCCTCGGCCCCCCCGGGCCGGGCGGGCGCCGGGTTGAACTGTTCAGCCGGATGTTCGGCCATGAGCCGTGGTGGGAGCCGGTGCCGGCCGGGCTGACCCTGCAGCCGCGGGCGCAGATGGCGGAGGTCGTGCCGGGGCCATCCCGGCTGGTCACCGTGCACCCGGGCTGGAAACGCTGGCGCCCGCCGCCACCCGCGGCGGTGCACTGACCGGACCGCGCAGAAAGGACGATCATGCCAGTCGCGCCGCTCAGGCTCGAGCCCGACGAGGAGCGCCGGCTCGCCGCCACGATCTTCAATCACGTCTGGGCCCTGCTGGGCGAGCCCGAGCGCAGCGCCAGCCAGGACTCGCGCGGGCTGAGGCGGCCAGGATCGCCGACGCCGAGGGCCGGGGGATCCCGGACTCCGATCTGGCCAGCCTGTTAACCTGCGCCGATCGCAGCCAGCAACACCAGCAGGATGGTGAGGGTCGCGAACATGCCGTGGGCCGCCACCACGATCACCGGAATGCGGGCCCGGCGGGCGCCAGGGCCGGCGGCCGGGGTGGCGTCCGGGCTGGCGCCCGCGTCGGCGACCGCGCCGGCCCGGGCGGGGCCGGGCAGCGCGGCGGACAGCACGCCCATGCCCAGGCCCGCGATCAGCACCACCATGCCGAGCGCGACCCAGGCCAGCACCGCGAGGCCGGAGGCGACGAAGCCGATCCACACGCCCAGTCCGGTCAGGGCCAGCCCGAAGTGGCTGACGGTGAACGCCGTAGCAGCGTCCGCCCGCCTGCGGTGCCGGCCCCGGACCAGGCGCGCCAGCCAGGTGACGAGCCAGCCGGCCAGCAGGTACACCCCGGCCGCGGCGGTGAGGACCCACGCCGCCAGCGCGGCCAGGTCGAGCGGCAGGTCCCGCGAGGGCCGCGCGGGCGCGGCGGCCTGCGGGCCCGCCGGCGACGCGGCCGGCGGCTGTGGCGGGATGGCACTGACCAGGCGGGCCAGGTAGGCGCGGTCCTGGTAGGCCAGGTGCCGGGCGATGGCCTTGGGCCACGGCCCGGTCACCTCCTTGATGGCCCGGGCCGCGGCCAGGTTGACCTGCGCCGGGCTCAGCCCCGCGCAGGCCGGCGGACGCGCGCTCAGGGTCACGTGCCGCTGCAGGGCCCGGACCGCGAGGTCGTAGCAGGCCTGTTCGGAGGGCCGGTACGAGGTCGCCTGGCTCGCCGAGCACCCGCCCCCCAGCAGCACCGCCAGCATCGCGGCCAGCAGCGCGCCGGCGAAGCCGATCCGTCCGCGCGCCGCCGTCACCGTGCTAGCTACCGGTTACTCGTACGTGAGCAGCGTCAGTTCCTTGAACCGGAGCACGCCGGACTCGTCGTCGTTCTTATTGAACGCCAGCACCGTCACCGTGAACTCGGTCGTGTCCTGGGGCAGGGCGCTGAGCGCCTCGGTGATCTCCAGCGTGGCGTTGAACGGGATCAGCGGGTGCGGCGGGCGCCGGTCGAACGCGCTGACCGGTTCGGGGATATCGCAGTGGCCGACGTCGCCCCAGCAGTCGCCGTGCGCGAAGACGGTCAGGTAGCCGGCGTACCGCTGCTCGGCCGTGTGCAGCGTCGCGTCGTCCGCGTCAGGGTGGTTGAGGAACACGTGCATCACGAAGGACGCGCCATCATGTTCGACGCCCTCGAACTCGAGGTCGGCCCGCTTCCAGTTGGTCCGCGACAGGGCCAGAGCCTGGGAGGTCCAGCGCTGCATCATGCGCTCCCGGGAACGGTCGATTGCGTGCCAGCGTACTCGTACCCCAGCCGGGTCACGTCAAGCACCGCTCGCACGGTGATGGCCGGATCGGTCTGCAGCGACTGGCCGAGGATGTCGGCCGGGGGAGTCCCGCCCGGGTGGGCCGACTGCCAGATCCGCCACGCGCGGTCGATGTTGGCGTGGTGGGCGAAGAACAGGGGGTCGAACGCGGCCCAGTCGAGCTGACCCATGGTGCCGCCGACCCACACGTGGACGCTGTCGTGCAAGCTCCAGATCAGCCGGCTGAAGTCGGTGTAGTTGTCCGCCTTCATCGCATTGGCCCATTCCTGCGCAAATGGCGGAGCCGGTGATTGCCGTACCTCGCCGGGAGAACGGGAGGTCTCGGTGGGCCAGCCCGATTGGTGCGCGGCGCCGAATACGTTGATCGGAGCCTTCGCGAGGATGTTCTCGCCGCCGTCCGCCTGCGCGATCGAGTAAGACTCGGGAATGGCCGCGGCGGTCGACGTGTCCCACCACGGCAAGGTCACGCCGGGAACCTGCGACTGCAAGGCTAGCTCCAGCCAGTACAGGTAGGCCCGGTGCCACGGCAGGAACAGCGGGTCGTGATGCTGGCACCAGCCGAGTGGCACGCCGTGCCAGCCCGCGAAATACTCGTAGCTCCGCTTATCTTTCAGCGCAACGGATTCCCTGATCGCCCGGCGCAGGTCGGTGAGTTCCGGGGCGCTCAGCGCATTGATATTCTTGCGGATCTTAAGGCGCGCAGGCGCGGCGTTAGGCGCTGGCGGCGCAGTGATAGGCAATGCGCTGCTCCTTTCGGCGTGGTAATGACCAGTTTACTGCGACCGTGCGGGGCGGCGCGTTATCGCACTGGCCAGAAAGGCGGGAGTTTCCCGGCGGGGATCGGTCCGAGCCGTAATCGCCATAACCAGGAGCCCGGGCAGAATAGAACAAGGCCCCCTCCATGTATGAGATGGAGGGGGCCCTGCCTGGCCGCGAAGTAGCACGTCAACCAGTTGCCTGGCCTCCGCGTCACCCGCGGGCCTTCCGCCAGGGCCAGGTACCCGCAAGCGTTCCCAGTTTCCCGGTTCCACCTGCGTCCCGGAGTTTCCTCCGGGCGGTTCCCGTTTCCGGCAGTGAGGAATTTCTACTGCTTCAGCGGGGCGCGGCGCAAGGGTTTTCCGGAAAATCGTCGCGAGTTTTTTTTATCCACATGGTGTCCACAGAAAACGGCCAGTTATGCGCATGCGGCGGCGGTTATCCACCGTATTATTAACAGCTCATCCACAGGTTACCGAATGTCACCCGAATGTTACCGGAAGGCTATCATTTCCCCGGTCGCCGCGGGTAATCGGCCGATGCGCTCATTTGCGCCTTTCCGTGCGGCCGGTCGTGCCGCTCAGGCGGCCTGCTCGGCCTGCAGCCGCCGGACCACGTCCAGCGCGTCGTTGACGTGCTGGCCGATGTTGGTCATCGAGTTGAACACGTGGCGGACCGTGCCGGCGCGGTCGATCACGTAGGTGACCCGGCCGGGCAGCAGGCCGAGCACCGCCGGTACCCCGTAGCTCTTGCGGACCTGGCCGCCCTGGTCGCTGAGCAGCGTAAACGGAAGCTGGTGCCGGCCCGCGAAGGCGGCGTGCCGACCGGTGGAGTCGGAGCTGATCCCGATCACGTCGGCGCCGGCGTCGGTGAAGGCCTCGTGACTATCGCGGAAGGCGCACGCCTCGGCCGTACATCCGGGGGTGTCGTCCTTGGGATAGAAGTACAGCACGACCACGTGGTCGCCCAGCCGGTCACGCAGCCGGACCGACTCCCCGGACTGAGACGGGAGGGTGAAGTCCGGCGCCTTGTCGCCTACCTGAATGCCGCGTGCCATGCTCTGCCGTCCTCCTGCTCCTTCCCCCCAGCGATCGTACGGCAAGTGTAACCAAGCCTCCGTTTAGGGGAGGGTCCGGTGAGGCCGTGCTCGGTGCCAGGATGGCCTGGTGAGCAGCGGGCCGCCCAGGTGATCAGCTTCACCGCCCCGGCTACCGGGACGGAGGGCGGGTCGGCGACGCTGACCGCCACCGGCGGGGGCTCGGGGAATCCGGTGGTGTTCTCGGTCGACAGGTCCTCGGGGTCCGGGGTCTGCACCGTGTCCGGCACGAACGGCACGACCGTCAGCTACCTGGCCGCGGGCAGCTGCGTGATCGACGCTAACCAGGCCGGCAACGCCAGCTACTCGGCCGCGCCCCAGGTCACCCAGACCATCGCCGTCGACCAGGCACCCGCCTTCGTCGCCGACAGCCCGCCGCTGACCGCGGCGGCCGGGCAGACCTACGACTACACCTTCGCCGCGTCCGGCGCCCCGGCTCCTACGTACGCGCTAGCCTCCGGCGCCCCGTCATGGTTGTCGGTCAACGCCAGCACCGGCGAGGTGACCGGTACCCCCGCCGTCAGGCACCACCTCGTTCAGCTACGCGGTCACCGCGACCAACCCGGCCGGCACGGCCACCGCCGGGCCGTTCACCGTCACCGTCGGCGGTACCACGACATCCATCAAGGCCGACATCTCCGTCGTGTTGTCCTGCCCGGCCGGCATGACCGTCGGCGGCACCGGCACCTGCACGCTCACGGTGGGCAACGCCGGGCCCGCCACCGCCAGCAACGTCGTGGCCGGAGTACTCCTACCGTTCGCGCTGTCGGAGGTGTCATGTACCTCGGGCTGCGCCCGTCACGCCAACGTGTTCACCTGGACCCTGGCCGCGCTGGCCAGCGGCGCCTCGGCGAAGTTCTCTATCACCGCCAAGGCCTACTTCGCGGGCCGGGTGCTGGTGCTGGCCTGGGCGGCCTCGCACAACCCCGACCCGAACCCGCGGAACAACGTCTCCTTCCAGCGGATCACCATCAAGTACCAACCGGGCGGGCGGCCGCCAAGGCCCTGGCCCTGGCCTACCTGGGCAGATGCTCTTTGATGCGCCTCGCCGGGAAGCCAACTCGGGGCAACCGTGATGCTAGGCCCTGCCGTGCGCGAGGTGACCAGACAGATGCGCTCATCCGCAGATCGCCCAGCTGACGACACCGCTACCGGTGAGTCCGTGCGGCCGGAGTCTGCTGCTGGGAGGCCGGTCAGGTAGCTTCGACGGCGTGGATAACTTGGTCGCACTCGTCACCGGTGCCAACAAGGGAATCGGCCAGGAGATCGCCCGCCAGCTCGCGGGCGCCGGTCTGACCGTCTACGTCGGCTCTCGCGACGCGGCGCGAGGAAAGCGCGCTGTCGAGGAGATCGGCGGCGACACCAGGTCGCTCGTCCTCGACGTGACCGACGACGCGAGCATCGCCGAGGCCGCGCGCCAGGTCGGCACCCTGGACATCCTGGTCAACAACGCCGGCATCTCGGGCGACGACAGGACCCCGGACCAGGACGACGCCGGCACCTTCCGCCGGATCTACGAGACGAACGTGTTCGGGGTCGTGGCGGTGACCAATGCCTTCCTGCCCGCGCTGCGGCGCTCCGCGCACCCCCGGATCGTGAACGTCTCCAGCGGTACCGGGTCGCTGACCTGGGCCACCGACCCGCAGTCCCGGCACTCCTCTGGCCGGTACGCCGCTTACCGCTCGTCCAAGACCGCGCTGAACGCGCTCACGGTGTTCTACGCTCGCGCCCTGGCCAACGACGGTATCAAGGTCAACGCGCTGGCCCCCGGCCTGCGCCGGACCGACCTCAACGCCACCGCCGCGGCCAGCGACGGCGACCCGGCCGAGGCCGCAGCGGGCGCCGTCCGGCTGGCCCTGCTACCCGACGACGGGCCCACCGGGGAATTCTTCTCCTGGGACGGCACCCCGGTCCCCTGGTGACAGCTGATAGATCACCATGGCTGACCATGAGCTAGTTCAGCGTGATCCGCAGCTCTTGGACGCAGTGGCGCGACTAGCTGGCGTCGACCGTGTTCTGGTCGTCGCTGAGACGCTGCGCGGGGAATCCCGTTCGACCTTTGCCGTTGCCGCCGGCGATCACGAGCTCGTCGTCAAGCTGGTCCCGGGCGCCCAGGGGGCCATGGACAACCAGCGGCGACTGGTGCGCCTCGTGCGCGACCTGCGCCGGCGTGGCTACCCGGCGCCCGAGTACCTCGGCGTGGGGGAAGCGGGAGGCACGATCTTCACTGTCCAGCGGCGCCTGCCCGGCCAGACCCTGCAAGGCGGACCAGGCCTGCCGCCGGAACCCGGATTGTTCGCGGCGCTGCTGCCCAGCCTCCTGACCGCCATCGAGCTGCAGCGCGACGCCGGCGATCTGGCCTACCCGCCCTGGCCGGCCTGGTTGCTCGACACGATCGAAACCGGCGGTGACGGCTACTGCCTGCACGCCACCATGCGCCAGGCCCCCCGCACCGCCGCGCTGCTCGGCTGCCTGCAGACGCTGGCCCGCCGCAACCGGCCGGACCAGGCCCGGGCCCGGGACGTCGTGCATTTCGACATGAACCCCGCGAACATCCTGCATGCCGGAGGGCGCCTCAGCGGCGTGGTCGACTGGAACATCCCGTTCGACGGCGCCGGGCAAGGCGACCGCGGCTTTGACGTCGCGACCTTGCTCTTTTACACCTACGACATCGGGCCAACCCGGGACGCGCTGTGGGAACGCGCACTGGAGCTCAGCGGCCTGGCGTGGACCACGGTGTATCTATGCCATCTCAGCCTGCGGCAGGCGGAATGGTCGCGGCGGCACAGCCCCGGCAGCGCCGGCGAGGAGCGCTTCTTGGCCATCGCCGAAGCCGTGCTGCACGACTGCGAGGCGCAAGGCGCGTGACCAAACCCTGAACTCTACGAGTTCTACTTCGGCGAGTTCAGGGCCGCCTATGTCAGCAAGCTCGCCAGCTACGTCCAGCGCCGCACCGCAGCGGGACGGCTCCGGCCGGTACCTGACGCCATCGCCGCCGCGCGGTTCATCACCGAGTCGATTGCCTGGTTCGCCTGGCACCGGAAAGCCGACGCCTACTCCAGCATGATCTCCGATGCGCAGGCGCGCCAGACCGTCCGGGAACTCCTGGTGGCCGCCTTCATCCGCGACTCAGGCGAGCCGACCACGGGATGGGCCACGAGCTAGCCGCCCAGCAGACCCCGGCGGTGCTGGGCACGGGCCCATCTCGTCGCTCGGGTGGCGCTGGGATGATGATGTTGGCCGCAGCCAAGACGGCCGACAGCAGGGCAGAGGAGCGTGGTATCGCGATGCCGTGGTTTCCGGACTTCGTCAGTGCCGTGGAGCTGGCGCGCCAGCAGACCCGCGCCGCGGGCCGGGCCGATCCGGTCGCGCAGTACTTCGCCGCGCTGGACAAGGGTGATGCCCGCCTTCTGGAGGACGCGTGGCCGGGTGAGGTGGTGGTGTATGACCCTCGCGCGGGCGAGGTTCGCGGTCATCGGCAGCTGAGCCGGTTCGTCAGCCGCAACCTGTCCTGGCTGGCCGGCCTGCATGCCCGTACCGAGACCGTGGCCGGCACGGTGGCCGGCGGGCGGGCCGTGGTGGAACTGCTAGCGCACCTGGATCGCGATGGGCAGCAGCTCGTGTGGCCGGTGGCGGTCGTGGCCGAATCCCCCGATGACTTGTCCGTGGTTTTCCGTACGTACTGCAGCCAATGGCCAGTCGACGGCCGGCGCCACCTGCGGCCTCCCGTGCTCGGGCCCGGGCCCGCCCACCCCGGTGATGTCGTGGGCCGCTACCAGGACGCGCTGGCCGCCGGCGACACCGAAGCGGTGCTGAGCACCTTTGCGCCGAACGGGTATTTCCGGGGCCCCTTTGGCCCGCACGACGCTTACCACGGCACCGCTGAGCTCCGCTCGTTCTACGCCAAGTGCTTCAGCGCCGGCGGCGGCATCGGCTTGCAGCCGTGCGCCGTGACTGATGACGGCGTACGCTGCGCGCTGGAGTACAACTGCGTCCGGTGGGGCCGCCACGACCTGCCGCCGCAGGCGGGCCTCGGCGTCTACGAGCGCGGCCCGGACGGGCTGCTGGCCGCGGCCCGCGTTTACGACGACATTGACCCACCTGCCGGGGACTCCTGAAGGCCGGGCATTCCCGAGCCAGAAATCCCCGAGACGGTGTCGGATCGGGGCAGAGGTGTTCGTAGCAGGGGTGAGCGGCCGCCCACGATGGCGGCCCCGAACCACAGGAGATGATCCGACATGCAGTACCTGTTTTCCGTGATCGACGACACGGCCGGCCTGGCCACGCCGGAAGAGATGGCGGCCATCGACGTGTTCAACGACCGGCTCCAGGCCGAGGGGCACTGGGTCTTCGCAGGCGGCCTCGGGGCGCCCATCGCGGCCACCGTCATCGACAACCGAGGCGAGGCGACGCTGTTCACCGACGGGCCGTTCGTGGAGTCGAAGGAGCACGTCGCCGGCTTCTGGATTATCGAGGCCGCCGACCTCGACGTGGCACTCAAGCTCGCCGCCGAGGGGTCGAAGGCCTGCAATCGGAAGGTCGAGGTCCGGCCGTTCCTGTAAACGGGGCCGACGTTCGGGAGGCGATCACCCAGGCCCACCACGAGGAGTGGGCGCGGGTGGTCGCCTCCCTGACCAGGCGCTTCGGTGATCTCGACCTCGCCGAGGAGGCGGCGGCCGAGGCATTCGCGGCCGCCGTCGAGCGGTGGCCGGCCGACGGCGTACCCCCCAACCCGGGCGCCTGGCTGACCACCACCGCCAACCGCAGGGCCATCGACCGGATCCGGCGCGAGAGCAAGCGCGGCGACAAGCACCAGGAGGCGCAGATGTTGTACGACGACGACCCGCCGGAGCCCCTCGGCGCCGTCGACGACGAGCGCCTACGGCTGATCTTCACCTGCTGTCACCCGGCGCTCGCGATGGAGACCCGCGTGGCGCTGACGCTGCGCATGGTCGGCGGTCTGACCGTGCCCGAGATCGCGCGTGCCTTCCTGGTGCAGGAGACCGCCATGGGGCAGCGGATCACCCGCGCGAAGGCCAAGATCAAGGCGGCTCGCATCCCTTACCGGGTGCCGTCCGCGGAGGACCTCCCGGCCCGGATCTCCGGCGTACTTGCCGTCCTCTTCCTCGTCTTCAACGAGGGCTACCTGGCGACCGGGCCCGACAGCGATCCCGTACGTCAGGACCTGACCGCCGAGGCGATCCGGCTCACTCGCCTGATCCGTGCCCTCCTGCCGGACGACGGTGAGGTGGCGGGGCTGCTGGCGCTGATGCTCCTCATCGAGGCCCGCCGCACCGCTCGGGTTTCTTCGAGCGGCGAACTAGTCACCCTCAGCGAGCAGGACCGCGGGACCTGGGACGCGGCACTGATCGGCGAGGGTCACCAGCTGGTGCGCGAGCGCCTAGCCGCGCGGGTGGCTCCGGGTCGCTACCAGATCCTCGCGGCGATCAACGCCGTGCACACCTCCGCCCGCGACGTACGCGACACCGACTGGTCGCAGGTCGTCGCCCTTTACGATCAGCTCGTTCAACTCGATCGCTCGCCCATCATCGCCCTTAACCGGGCTATCGCGGTCGCCGAGCTTGACGGCCCGCAGGTGGCACTGGCGGCCGTCGACGGTCTTGAGGACAAGCTGGCCGGCTACCACGCCTACCATGCGGCCCGCGCCGACCTGCTGCGGCGGCTGGGCCGCAGTCAGCAGTCGCGCGCGGCGTACGACAAAGCCATCGAGCTGGCGGGCAACACCGCCGAGACCGCCTACCTGACCCGCCGCCGCGACCAGCTGGGGTAGCACCCCGCATCCCGATCGAAACCCGTGCCAAGTGGCGGCCGGCCTCGGGGGCGGCCCGCCGATGCAACATCCACCTGCGGCGCCCGAACACTAGCCGCTCAGATACCCGGCGCTTTTTCGGCCGGGGTCTTCGCCGCTGTGGCGGGCCGGTACCGTACGTTCACGGCCGACGCGGGGTCGCCTGCGTCGGCCCGGCGGAGGCGGATCGGCTCGCTGCCGGGGTTGTCGTACAGCCGGATGCCCTCGCCGAGCAGGACCGGCAGGATGTGGAGGTCGATCTCGTCGATCAGTCCCAGCTCGAGAAGCTGACGGCCGATGGTGGGCGAGAACACCTCGAGGTTCTTACCGCCGGCCGCCGCCAGCCCGATCTGCACTGCCTCGGCCGGGCCGCAGTTCAGGAACGTAACTCCGGCGGCGGGCGTCGCGTCCTCGGGGTGGTGGGTGAGTACGAAGATCGGCCCCTCCCAGGCGCCGCCGTACGGGCGGCTGCCGTCTACGGCGTGGTCCCATCCTTTCCGGCCGCCCAGGACGGCACCCGTCGTCTTGATGTACTCCTCGTGCAGGCCCGGACGGACCGAGACCCCGGTCATCCAGTCCATCTCGTGATCTGGTCCGGCCACGAATCCGTCCAGGGACATCGCGAAGTGAAAGAGCACCTTCCCCTCTGCGGTCTGCGGCTTGGTGTCGCTCATCGGTCGCCTCCTGCGATATGTGTACGCCCGCGTCAGAACCGGAAGCGAGTCAGTCCGCCCGGCTCCGTCGCCACGACCACGATCGCCGAGCGTGGCTCAATCCGGTACACGTTCCACGGCGGTGGTCCTTGCGACGGTGCGTTGAACGGGGCAGTGATGCCCGATCCGCTGTCGTCGGGTTGGGCCGGCCAGCCGTTGTCCGCCCACGCCTTCGCAACACGCGCCACTGCACCCGGCTCGGTCACCCGGGTAGCGTCACCCTCGAGTACCACGTCCGCGTCGCGGATCGACACCGCGATCGAACACCGCGGATCGCGCGCGACATTGCGCCCCTTCCGCGTGCCCGCGCCCGTCTGGAACCAGAACGTACCGTCCAGCCACAGGGCACCGACCGCAGTGACATGCGGGCTACCGTCCTCGTTGACGGTCGACAGCCAGGTCGTGCGGGAGTTCAGCGCGTCCGGAGCCGGCGCCGACCCCGCATCGAGCTTCGCCATGACTGCAGCCCAATCCACCGGCGGCAGCCCATCCGCCTGGCCCAGGTTGGTGATCTCCATGAGGTATCCCTTCGTTGCCTAGCGGACATCCTGGCTAACGGCGTGTCGTAGATAGGACGCTTACGCCCGCGAAAATCATCGCGCATGCGCCGGTCATGAGCCGTCCGAGCGCGCACGCATCAACCCAACAGGGTGGTCCCGCCGCGGCCTGCCAGCAAGAGCTGCGCGAAGAACTCGGCATCGACCGGCACCCTGGCGCCTCCTGGTCATCGAGCGGGCGCTCAAGCATCCGGCGAAGATGACGCCGCCCTGAGAAGCGGCCTCGGAGCGACGTCGCGCAGGTAGCACCCGCTGTGTAATGTGAGCAAAATGGAGACGTTGCGGCTTGCGGCGATCCGCTTCTTCGCCGACTTGCCCGAAGACGAGCTTGCCGCCGTCGCGAGCATGGCGTCAGAGGAGGAGATCCCTGCCGGGCAATTGCTCGCTTCAGAAGGACGCGTAGGGTATTCGCTGTACGCCATCGAGAGCGGTACTGCCGATGTCGTCATCAATGGCGCGGCGGTGGGAACGATCGGGCCCGGTGATGTTGTCGGCGAAATGGCCGTGCTTATCGCTCCGCCCGACTGGTCCGCGCCGCCGGAGGTGGCGATAGGCGGTTTGCGCACCGCCTCAGTCATTTCGACCTCGCCGATGCGACTGATCATGCTGTTCAAGCGCGACGTTTGGGCGCTGGACCGGCGAGCGCCGGTCATGACTCAGCGCTTGCGAGCGGTGCTCGATGAGCGTCGTGCGCAAGACGCCGAGCGCGGGCTGGGCCATCAGCGCGCGCAAAGCGAGCAGGGCGGTTCTCCGGGCGCAGATCCACCCGCCGACAACGCCCAACGTTAGCTCCCGCACCTGTCGGCGGCTAGAGCAGGCCGCCACCCTAGGCGGCGGTGTCTGGTTGGCCGGTTTCTGACCCTCTGCGCAGATCGCGGGCCGGGGCTCGCCGTCACAATCTCGGAGGCGGCCGCAGCGGCCGCCTCCGGAGTGAGAAGCCGGTCATCGTGCGCGCTACGCCCAGAACTCCGCGGCTGCGGCGGGATCAGATGAGTAAGTCCAGACCTCGGTTGCCTTGCCGTTCTCGGAGTGGATGACATGGACCAGGTTGAGCTGAAGCTGCTTTCCCGACCGTTCGGCGCGTATCGCGGCGAGCGCGACTGTGTGGTCATTGCTGACCAGGACGTCGTGCAGTTCCGTTTCAACTGTGCCCCCGGACAACTCGGAGATCTTGCCAAGCACCCCCATCACCTGGGCGATGCCCTCGTAGCGGCCGGCGAGCGGACCCGAGCCGGCCACATGCCAGATGATGTTCTCGGCAAAGAACTGTTTCTGCAGAGCGCTGAAGTCACCTCTGCCGAATGCCGAGCTGGCCGCCCACGCCAAGTCCTCGTCTGGCTGCGTCACCGGATCTCCTGGAGCTCAATATGGCCCATCAATCATCAACGCTTATCAGTAGACCGTCAAGGGTCACTGGCGCGGGTCGCCTAGTGTTCATCCAACAGTTTTCGCCCGCTGGTTTCGTGTGGATATGGACCATTATGTCGCGGATTAGCGGGGTTTCTGTGCAGATTTGCAGAAGGCCCTGACTTGCCCGGGTGGCTCGAAAGGAACTGCAGCACTCTGAACATCTAAATGCCGGCGATCAGTCTCCGAGTTACCTAGCGTTACCGGACCAGCCCACCCGTCGCAATGTAATTCCGCGCCCTGCCGAATAGGGCTCATCCCAGGATCGGCCTGGCCGTCGGCTGTTGCGGCACCGCTCGCCGCGATTGTCGCCAAGATCAGCGGCGAACGCGGCGGGCTGTCCGGCCTTGATGTCGCCGTGGAGGGCGCACCACCCCTACCGGAGCGGCCGGGATCGTTGCCGCCTACGCCGAGGCCGGACTGACGTGGTGGGTTGAGGCGATGGGCTGGTGGCGCGGTGGAATCGCCGAAGCCCGCTCCCGGATCGCCGCCGGTCCACCGCCACGATGAAAGGCGATCCCGCGTGACACGCCGCGGCGGCGATCAGCCCAGCTGATAGATCCCGTAACCGAAAAACGGCGCATGCTCGGGCACTCGCCGCGCCGTGACAGCCGCGTACGCCACCGCATCGTCGGGATCGTCGAACAGGTGCCATTCGTTGAGCAGAGGCACCCACACCGGTGCCAGCGACGCCGCCTCCTCGGGCGTATAGCCACAGTTGGTCAGGCCGCCCAGCAGGTCGTAGTCGGCGACATCGTAGCCAAGCAGGTCATACCTCTCGAGAGCCGACCCGACTGGATCAGGGCTTTGCGGTGTCTCTCCATCCTCTCCAAGCGCCGTGATCCGCACCACCACGGCGCCAGCCTGGTCCAGTGCGTGCGCCGCCGCGAGCAGGTCGGACAGATCAGGCCACAACCCCTCCGCCTCGGGCGACGGCGGGAGTCCGGGCGGCCGTTCCCAGACCAGCGGATCGACCGAGCGCACCGCCGGGACGTCACGGCGTAGCAGATGGCGCGCCCTGCGATCCGCGGTCCAGCTGGGGTCCGAGACGATCGAGCGAAGGTCGAATCCGATAGTCGCTTCCATCACTCCTCACCAGGCATCTTCCCACGACCCGTCACCGTCGGCCGCCGCCACCCTGAACCAATGCGAAGTCTGCGCTAACCGATTGCCCGGCACCTAAAGACTTTTACCCGTGTTTGACCCACGCCCCCGGACCTCGCGGTGCCCGCACATGCCGGGCGGCGGCTCGGCAGGCTGACAGCCGCGTGACCGAAGCCGCCAGGGCAGAAGTGGGACTTTTGCCACTCAGGCAGGGTGACCATCGACCCTGCGGCTGCGTGGAGTCCGGTCGTAGCCTGCCCGGGACTGCGGTCCGGATGGTGTGGATGGTGTGACATGAACGCTGCTCTCATCGGTGATAGCAGGCACCGCGGCCGGGCGAGCCACATGCCGCGGCTGCACGTGCCGCGGCTGCTGGTGATCATCGTGGCGCTGGGCCTGGCGACGGCATCGTGCAGCGGGCACCCGGCGCCGGCGGCCAGCGCGCCGCCGGTGAACTCGCTGACCGTGAAGTCGTGCACGGTGCAGGGCCTGCCGGCCCGGTGCGGGACGCTGATCGTGCCGGAGGACCGGCTGACCGGCCAGGGCCGCACGATCCCGGTCCGGTTCGTGGTCTTCCCGGCGACCGGCCGCCACCGAGCACCGGATCCGGTGGTCTATTTCGCCGGGGGACCCGGCGACTCGGCGGTCGGCGACATTCCCGGCCAGCTGGACGCGGTGCTCGGCCTAATCCAGGACCGTGACCTGGTCTTCATCGACCAGCGGGGCACCGGCGGCTCGAACGGCCTGACCTGTCCGTCACCGCCGAACACGCTCGCCTACAAGTCCCTGGTCCGAGGCACCATCGAGGCCTGCCTGGCCAGCCTGCGGTCCAAAGCCGACCTGCGCTTCTACACCTCCGCCATGGCGGCCGGGGACGTGGCGCAGGTACTGACCGCGC
>Ga0187812_1000353_pt1 | contig 16618 bp, 12 predicted proteins | sample NC_S_2_FD_130582 | JGI IMG/M metagenome (GOLD analysis project Ga0187812, IMG submission 130582) | Wetland sediment microbial communities from Neuse River Estuary, North Carolina, USA - ASW-S_2 | ecosystem: Environmental > Aquatic > Freshwater > Wetlands > Sediment | place: USA: North Carolina...
GCGTGGTTCTCACCGGAAGAGTACAAGCAGCTTTATGAGGCAACGCGAAAACGCGCCCAGGACCCAAAGCAGCCCCGTTTTCGTTGGGAAGCGGAACAGCTTCACGATTATGTTCTTTTCTCCGCCAACACCGGACTCCGCCCCGATGAGGCGAGGCGTCTTCAGTTCCGCGATGTCACGGTGACCGAAGACGAGGGGAGCGGCCAAACGATCCTTGAAATCGAAGTGCGCGGAAAGCGCGGCGTTGGTTATTGCAAGAGCACAACAGGTGCCGTACATCCGTTCGAGCGGTTGAAAGCACGCCCACGTCCAGATGGAGGGCCAGGAAGATCGGGCAGCCGAACCGAGTCAATCGCCAACGGTGAATGGCACGCGCCCGGCCCCACCGATCTTCTATTCCCGAAATGGCCGCGTGAGTTGTTCAACGCAATCCTTGAGGAGGAAAAGCTACGCACCGACCGTGATGGAAGGCCGCGAACGGCGTACAGCCTGCGCCACACCTACATTTGCCTGCGTCTGCTTGAAGGTGCCGACATCTATCAGATTGCCAAGAACTGCCGGACAAGCGTGGAGATGATTGAGAAATACTATGCGGCGCATTTGAAGACGCAACTCGATGCGTCCGCTATCAACATCATGAGGCCCCGGCCGAAGAAAAAGACGGTTCCCAGGAAAGGTCCCGAACGAGTCGAGGCCGTCCGTTTGGCTGAGGAAGCATAGACCAGCACTGCGTGCTTTCTGATGATCGTAACACCGTTATCCAGTGAGCCAGGATGGAACCATCCTGGCATGGTTTTGGGGCCGGAACCGGCCCCAATCCGGCCCGGCACCGGGCCACGGACCGCCGTCTGCCTTATTCGAGTTCACATACCCCAGTGAGCGATCCGATTAAGACGATTGAAGAGTCCGTCATGACTTTCAGCGGCGCATTACCACCAGGCGCGCGCGCTGTTGATTGTATCCTTCGGAATATCGGAATCTTATGCAACGGTTGACACAAGACGAGTTCGTTCTGAGATCACACAAAATGCACGGCGAGAAATATGATTACAGCCGGGCAAAGATCGTCAGTGCCACCGAGAAGGTCACCATTGTCTGTCCGCAGCACGGCCCGTTCGAGCAGGCACCCTACGTCCACTATTTGATGGGATCGGGTTGCCCGGCTTGCGCCGGAAAGCGAAAGCTGACGATTCGAGACATGCAACTCTTGGCGCAGCAGAAAGGCGGGGCCTGTCTTTCCAAGAAGTATACGAATAGCACGTCGAACCTACGTTGGCGCTGCTCCAAAGGTCATGTCTGGGAGGCCACTCCCTACAATGTCGGGAAACTCAAAGGCACGTGGTGTCCCCACTGCGCAGGCGTCGCACCCCGAAACCTTGACCAGATGATCCAGATCGCCAGAGAGCGTGGCGGACTTTGCCTCTCTGAGTCCTACACGAGCCTTAAGGGAAAGCTGCTCTGGCGCTGCAAGAACAACCATGACTTCTGGATGACACCCAACATGGTGATCCACCGAAATGCCTGGTGTCCTCGATGCACGAAATACGTGAGCGAGCGCATTTGCCGAGGCGTCTTCGAAGCCCTCTTCAAACAGAAATTCCTTAAGGCCCGTCCCGAATGGCTGACAAGTTATCGTGGTAATCGGGCTGAATTGGATGGCTACTGTCCTGGGCTGAAGTTAGCCTTTGAGCGCCACGGTGAGCAGCACTATAGGAGAGTTGGACACTTCCACCGAAACGAGCGTGCTTTTCTTGAGCGCAAACGGGACGACGCCCACAAGCTAATGCAGTGCCGCAGACATGGCGTCAGACTTTTCGTCGTGCCTTATATCGTCCAGTATGACGAAATGGAGGATTTCATCCGAGCGGAGGCAAAACGCCGAAACATTCTCGTGCCCCGCAAAAAGCGCGTTGCTTGGAAGAGTCTTGAAGGTGTTTACGACCCCGGACATCTCCATCGCATGCAGGAGTTAGCCAGCGAACATGGCGGGAAGTGTCTTTCCGAAGCGTATATCAACAACTCGATCAAGCTGCATTGGCGGTGCGGCAAGGGGCATGAGTGGAAGGCAACACCGGCCCACATTGCGATGGGAGGTTGGTGTCCCCTTTGCTGCGGCAGAAACAATCCAAGAAGTCTGGAGAGAATGAGGGCCATCGCTCAGGAACGTGGCGGAGAATGTCTTTCGAGGGTCTACCGACGGAACGAAGTCAAGTTGAGATGGAGGTGCGCTCTCGGGCATACGTGGTCTGCCACTCCGAGCGGTATCATTTCAAGCCACTGGTGTCCTCAGTGTGGAGGTAGCCAGCCGAAAACGATTCAGGATATGCGACGTGTGGCTGCAGCGCGGGATGGTGAATGCCTGTCGCGTACCTATCGCAATGCGGTAACCAAACTGCGGTGGCGCTGCAGGGATGGTCATGTTTGGTGGGCCGTCCCAAGTAGTGTTATGGCGGGCACGTGGTGTCCCAAGTGCAAGGACTTGCACAGCGGCGATAGCCAGAGACTGACGCTTGAGGATGTGCAGGCAACCGCAGCGGCGCGTGGTGGCAAATGTCTGGCCACGGAATATCGCAATAGTTCGACGAAGCTGCGCTGGCGCTGTGCCGATGGGCATGAATGGATGGCAACCCCGGGTCACATTCGGAGTGGTCGCTGGTGCCCCAAATGTAAGCGGCTACGCGCCGGTGCGAGTCAGCGGCTCTCAATAAAGCATGCGCAGAATCTTGCTGAAAGTCGTGGCGGAAAGTGCCTTTCACTGGCCTATAAGAATGCTTCAACACCGATGGAGTGGCAGTGCGCTGCGGGGCATCTTTGGAAAGCGACGTACAACAAGGTTCAGCAGAAGCATTGGTGCCCGCTTTGTCGGACCGCCTCGTGATACCTAGACGAAGCGGCCTGAAATCATGTCGAATTGCCGGTATTCCAATAGGAGCGAGAACTGCTTCCGCGGTGTTTCAAGGGAATGCCGCTGTCAGTATTATCCCCACAGCCGTTGCAATAAATATCGCTCCAGCGACCTACAGCAATGCTCATCTCTAAGCAGTGACCGGATGCTTCTATCCGGCTCTCAGATACTCCGAGGGCGTGACAATGCGCGTTCCCTTGTACGCGCCGAGAATCAGTAAATCCTTGTCCCCTGCAACCAGCAAATCCGCTTTCGCAAGGGCGGCGCACTCCAGAAACATATCGTCATGGGGATCACGGCATTCCTTTACCGTGCCCCGAATCTTTACACGAATGCCACGCGCCAGAATCGCTCGCAGCGCCGACATTGCCCTGTGTTGTTCCCAGGAGAACTTTTCCGTCAGGACGCGCACGATCTCCGCGTCAATCTCGTCACAGGTAGCAATCACGTCTTCGCTCATCGCTTTTTCGAGCGCCAGAGGCGGCGTGCCGCGACGATTCGCAAACTGAAGCGCGGAAATCCAGACGTTTGTGTCGATGACGACTATCACCCGTTAGACCGTACCTTGCGGCGGCGCGGCTTCTCGGCACGCACTTCTCTAATCAGTCGCGGCACATCGGCCTCGGTGTAGCCCTTCGGGTTGCGGCCTGCCGCATAATCGCCCAATTCATCCAGCGTCGTTCGCGCCAGCTGCGCAGAATAGGTGCGGAAGGCCTCACGGAATAGCTCGCTCATAGTGCGGCTGTCCCGCTGAGCCAGCGCCTCGGCCCTTTGTGCAAGTTCGGGCGGCAGGCTGATCGTATAGACTTTCGATTTCCTTGCAGTAGCAGTAGCCATACCTGAATATTACACCGTAATGGATTCCATTACAACCGATGGGGGACGCTGCCTGCAAGCGAAAGTCGATTCCACCGGGTTGTGCGGTTGGTTGGCTGCCCAGTCATCCACAACTTGGATTCCGCCTGCCCCTACGCAGATAATGAATACCTGTATTCTTTGATCCGAACGAACGCGACGGTTCACATAGAGACGAGATCAACGAAAGTGCAGTGTGCCATATGGATCGTGTGAACATCTACGACCGTTGCGTTTACACGTCCCCGGATGGGCTATGCTCTGGCCGATCTCCACTGCATCCAAACGAGCACTATCTGCCTGCAGGCATTGGCAACTTCAAGGACGATATACATCTCAAGAGCTTCATTTGCTATGACTGCCAGGAAAGATTTAGCAAGTATGAGGCTGTCTTTCTTCAAAACAGCCCGGAGGCCTTCTACAGAAGAATCCTAGGCTATAAGGGAAGAAGCAGCCACGCACGGAAGAACATTTATGCCGATCCAACCCACGGCATTCCTCCGTTGACGGTGAAAAGATTTCATCCAACATTTCAGCATGATTTGCTGTGGGAAATGACATCGCCGGACCAAGGCGCGTGGATGCACCAAGTCGCTTTTAAAAAGGAAGATGGCTCGCTGGAACTCCAACCTATTCGGCGTGGCAAGTTGCTCAAGGATCTCAGTCGCTTTGGGGAGGAATGGAGAAAGTGGAGAATTGCCGGTTGCATTTCGGGGGCTGACGAAGAGGAAGAACTACAGGCAACCTTCGGGCCAGAAATGAGTACGATGCGGGACGTACCACTGGAGCCCCCCGGCGGTGCGGAGCCGACCGCTAGAATGCATGTGGAGATTACACTCCCGTACATACAGGCAATCTCGAAGATCGCATTTCATTTCGTCTTGGCGCGATTTGATTTAACGGGTTTCGAGCCAGAGTTCAATGCAATCAAACGTTTTGTCTATCAGGGCACTGGAGGGAGCCCCTTGCGTACTGTGGAAGAACCACTCCTGCCCCAGTTGGTCCCGATGGAGGCGAGGCTTCGTGAGTGGTCACATATCCTGACAGCGGAATTTAACCGCGAACGATTCATTTCGCGCATTCAGTTCTTCGTGGGTCCGCGCCAAAAGCCTCCGGTTTTGCAAGTTGATCTAGGCGGGAGTCCATCACGAATAGTTGAGGAGATGTCTAAAGGGTTCAGGTTCTTCTATTACCCACGGCGGGATACCTCGGGCTATGATGGAGCGATCGAGCAATTGATGATAGGGCCCAAAATTTATCCTACGCCGCAGTGACTCAGATCCTGCACTACCAACCCCGGAAGACAGTTCGCAGAATCCCGATGATGCCAATTAGCTCGATTGCGGCCAACTTCGCGATATAAATGCGGTGTCGCACTTCTGCCTTTCCTATGGCCTTCGCGAGGTTGTCTTGTCCCTCCAGCACTAAATCCGTGCTGGCAAACCTGTCTTTGAGGAGAGACCTGATTCGCAGCAGGACGACGGACTGATCGAATGCGGCTAGTCCGTTGCTCCTGCCGACAGAAGTAATAGCAAAACTGAAACTGGCATAAATGAGAACAAGGAAAGCAATGACCAGAGTCTGAAATCCAGGATCGACAGCGCCAATCATCAATAAGATGACGAGGACCTCGATAACCGCCACGACCCCGACGAGAATATGCCGAAAGACGCCTCCAGGCTTGACCTCTGCGCTCTTCCCAATGATCGTTCCGAGTGCTATTGATGATTGAGACGTCCGCTTTATAGCCTCCGCCACCCCATATTGCGCGACATCGCTGATGAGTGAACTGACACGATCAAAGCGCCCCGACTCCATCAGAACGATAACAAACCAAAAGACTAAGGATCTTTCCTTCTCCGGTGAATTGGGAGCGCATTTGGCAAAAAAATCGTCAAGGTGCATCTGAACGAGCGCATCGGACAATGAGGTCACACGGCTGCGTCGGTCGTCTTCTGAGTGAAACTCCTTGATTGCTTCCTGTGCATCTTCGACGCTCTCGAAGCCGAAATCGTCAGGACGCTCCGAGGAAATCCTCTTCAAGTCGGAGGACATCGGTCTCTTTTCAAAGGCCCATTGAAGCGCGTCCGTTGCCTCACGAACGGCATCTAGGTCAACGGTGGATTTCGCGTTTTCTTGCATACGAATATGAGAATTGAAGCGGGGACTTCCTGACAATGTAAATCTGATCGTGAGTGGCCGGATCGTTAGTAGGGCCGCTCACACCGGGCACCCTGTGTAGACGAGAAAAACCTCCGTCCTTCATTGCAAAACGCGGTGCGCTGGTTGCCTAAGAAGACGAAATCATCCTGCCAAAGGACAGGCGGGCGCAAGCGGCTCCTCTGGCATCCATCATGCCCGCCAATGCCGGGGGCAGATCGACTATCAGTCCCGGAGTTCCGTGTCAGGACGAGCATCCCAAGACCAGCGCTGCCTACGGCATCGGGTGAAAGCATGACACGTCACCCCGGCTCGGGTGCTGCAAGGTTGCTGGAGGTTCCTGCGGCGGGAACCTCTTGAAAGTGCAGCGGTTGACCGCAAAACAGACTGCTCAGGGTTCCTGCGGGAGTAACCTGCGGCTTCCGCTCGGGGAACTTCTTGAAACCACAAGGCGAGAGGCTGGAACCGGCATCCCGGCGCGCTCACGCGCGTAGCCTCCGCTCCCCCGTCCGTAAAGGCTCTGCGCTTCGCTCCGACCGCTTGCGCGGCTCCCGTTGGTCGGCCTTGACTGACGGCTCCGCTACGGCTGGTTTGCAGCTATGAGAAAAATGTCTTTTTCTCATGTTCCACATGACAAGGCCACGGCCCCGATGTGCGGCGGCTCTGGGATGGGGCCAACGGCTCTGACGGCAGGGCGAGTCAGGCAGCGCCAGGGTTGTGGCTGAGAAGCGATGAGGCAAAATCGCTGAAAACGGGTTACTCTGGTAGCAACCTGCGGTTGCTGAAGGGGTAACCCAATGACTCCCCTCCCTTTAGCAAGAAAACGGCTCGGCACGGCCCCGTGTCCTGTACGTTGCGGCGCGCGGGCGGCGTGTGGCCTGAATCCCGGTCCCAATCCCCAACACAATCGAGCAGGCGGTGAGCGATGAAGGCCCCGCTGCGCACCAAATCCATCGGCACGAAAGTGAGCGAGGAGGAGTTCGCGGCGCTGGAGGAGTGTGCTCGCCAGGCCGACATGACGCTCTCGGAATGGGTGCGGGCAGTGTTGCTGGCCGCGCCAGGGGTGGAGCTTCCCGATGATGAAGCGGCGCTGGCCGGGCGGGTGACGCTGGCCGAGGTGCTCGCTTTGCGGACGCTGTTCCTAAATCTCCAGTTCCGGCAGGCGCAGGGTCCGATGACCGAGGCCGAGATGCGGACTTTGATCGAACGGGCCGACGCGGTAAAGGGAGAGCGGTCACGAGAGCGAATCGAGGCGGCGCGGAGCCAGGCGAGGAAGCAGGCCGGAGTCCCGGCTGAGAAGCCGGAGGCTGGGGAGCCGCAGGCAGAGGAGGGCTGAATATATGGCGGAGTGGGGCCGGAAGCAGTACAGCAAACCGTGGCCGAGCCGGGCGCACGTGTGGACGTGGGGAGCATTTTTCCTTAGTTGCCTGTTTTTCGTGTTCATGGTCTGGCGGGACGGGCGAGTGAACTGGACGGCGGCGCAGCGGCTGTACCTGTCGGACTATCTCAAGAGCGGCGCGCGGTCGAAACTCCCGGCAGCGAAGGCGCGTTACACGCTGCTCGAAGGGGTAACGGCCAAGGGCGGGCAGGTGCTTGTTACTGGCGACGAAATCGAGGCTGTGAAGGGCCAGGACGGGCGCTACGGGTACGTGCTAACCGACGACGGCATCAAGGACGGACTGACCCGGTTGCAATGGACGACGGCCATATACAACGACCGTGGACTGCATGAGTTAATGGGCAGCTATGTTTATCAGAACCAAACTCTGTGGGACTTCGTGAAGCGGCCCACGTACTGGACAGCGGCGTTCTTCGTGGCGCTCTTGTTTATCGTTGTGCCGAAGGACCGGGCACGGCGGATGGTCTGGAAATTCGGGCGACGGCTACGCGGACCGGAACTGGTCACGACGGCGGAGTTCAACGAGAAGCTGGGCCGGAAGCGATGGCTGAGGACCTATTACCCGGACGGAATCGCGCTCGTGAATCTTGAGCGCACATGGTACGACAGCCTGCTCAGACGAGACCGTGGCCGCTGGGTCTGTGTCCCGAAGGAACGGGAGGCGATGCACTTCCTGATCGTGGGAGACAGCGGCACCGGCAAGAGCGCGGCCATCCGGCAGGTACTCTCGCAGATCGCCGACCGTGGCGAGTCGGCAATCGTGTACGACCCGGCGCTCGAATACCTGCCGCAGTTCTACCGCGAGTCGCGCGGCGATGTGATCCTGAATCCACTTGACGCGCGCTGCCCGTTTTGGATGCCCAGCGACGAAGCACCGCACGAGGCAGAGGCGTTGACGGTAGCAGCCTCGCTGTTCCCGGAGCGCGGCTGGGAGAACCGCTTTTTCGTGGACGCGCCAAGAAAAATCTTTGCGCATCTTGTGAACCTGAAGCCGACGCCGGAGCAGTTGACGTACTGGATGTGCCACGAACAGGAGATCGACGCCCGAGTGCAGGGTACGGAAATGTGGGCCATGATCCACTCGACCGCGCCGAATCAGAGATCGGGAGTGATGGGTTCATTGAATATGGTTGCAGATGCGTTCAAATTGCTGCCCCCGGAACGGGAGACGAAGCGTCGCTGGAGCGCGTATGAGTGGAGCCAGGAGCGGCGCGGATGGCTGTTTCTTACGTCGAAGCCGACGGTGAGAGAGCGCCTGCAGCCGCTGCTGAGCCTGTGGCTCGACCTGTTAGTGCTGCGGCTGATGAACGAAGGCGGGAGCGGCGCACGGAAGACGTGGTTCGTGCTGGACGAGGTAGCGACGCTGCAACGATTGCCGCAGCTTACGACGGCGATCACGGAGAGCCGGAAATCGAATTGCCCAATGGTCCTTGGCTTTCAGGGCAAGGCGCAGGTGGAGACGCTGTATGGGCATATCGCCGAGGCGATGCTGTCGCAACCCGCAACGAAGATCTTCTTCAAAACGAGCGAGCCTCATGCGTCGGAGTGGATCTCGAAATCCATCGGCGAGATAGAAGTGGAACGCTTCCGGGAGAGCCGGACGCGGGGAGTGTTCCCGCAGCAGCGGGAGAACGAACAACGGGAAATTACGCGGGAGCCGCTAGTCATGGCGTCGGAGATCGGCGGCCTTGAGCCACTGCACGGGTACTTGAAGCACGGCAACTTGGTAGTACGGATGCGCATGCCGTATCTGACGCTGGACGAACCTGCAGAGAAATTCATCGAGCGGAAGATAACGACGCCGCCGGCAGTGACTCCGCCTGTGATGACGCCGGCGAGAGACCCGGAACCGGCGCAGGTGATCGCGCAGACAGCGCCGCAGCGGAAACCTGTGCGCTCCGTCCAAAAGAAACAGGAGCAAGAGCAGCGGCCCGCAGCAGTGAACGAGCAGACGCCATTCTTCGAGTGAAGCGATGATTACGCTGTCGAAACCGATTAGCTCTGGCCAGGCGCAGGCGTACCACCGGGAAGAGTTCGCAAACGCCAAGGAGAACTACTACACGGAAGGCGAGCGCGTGCATGGCGAATGGCAAGGGCAGCTTGCAGCGCGTTGGGGTTTGCAGGGTGAGGTTCAGGAGCAGCAGTTCGCGCGGCTGGCCGAGGGCCAGCACCCGGAGACAGGCGAGCAGCTTGTGCAGCACCAAACGGCCCGCGAGTATGTGAACGCGCAGGGCGAGACCGTGCGCACGATGGAGCACCGGGCGGGATGGGATGCGACGTTCAGCGCACCGAAGAGTGTATCTCTGACCGCGTTGGTTGGCGGTGATGATCGGCTACGCGAGGCCCACAGGGAAAGCGTGCGCACGGCGCTTGACGAGATGGAGAAGTACGCGCAGGCGCGCATGGGCGGCAATGTCCCGGCGCAGACGACGGGCCAGTGGGCAGTCGCCAAGTTTGAGCATGACAGCAGCAGGCCCGTGGATGGCTACGCCGCACCGCAGTTGCACACGCACGCGGTGATTTTCAATATGACCGAAACGGCGGAGGGCCAGACGCGCGCGCTTCAACCGCAGGAGCTTTATAGGACGCAGCAGTACGCAACCGCCGTCTATCGTTCGGAGCTTGCGGCACGGTTGCAGGAGCTTGGTTACGAGATCGAGCGCGGCGCGCATGGACAGCCAGAGATTAAGGGTTACACGCGCGAGTATTTGGAGGCATCGAGTCCCCGGCGGCAGCAGATTGAAGAGCACATGGAGAAGGCCGGGGTGCGGGGGGCTGGCGCCGCGCAGATCGCGGCGCATCAGACGCGCGATGCCAAGCAGCCGCTATCCCATGAAGAGGTTCGGGCGCAGCATCTGCGACTCGCAGCCGAACACGGCCAGCAGCCGCAGCACGCTGTCAAAGAGGCGGCGCAGCGGCCAGGTGTGGAACTGAAGCCGGAGCAAGCGGGAGTTGCCGCGCACGAGGGCGTGAGCTATGCGCGTGAGCGCGGCATGGAGCGCGAGGCCGTAGCCGATGAAAGAACGCTGATGCGCGATGCCCTCAAGCACACGATGGGCGAGGCAAGGTTGCAGGAAGTTCGCGCCGAGTTCGAGCGGCGTGCAGAACGCCAAGAGCTGATCGAAGTGGAGCGCAGGCCGGGACTCGCAGGCCGCGCGTTCACGACCGGCGAAATGCAGGGTTTCGAGCGCGAGCTAATCGAGCGGATGAAGCTGGGCCAGGGCACGCGCGAGGTTTTGGCAGACGGCCAAGTGCGGCAGCAGACAATGGAGCAGCATCCGCACTTGAGCGTGAGCCAGCGGCACGCGGTCGAAGATGTGCTGACGAGTCGAGACCGCATGATGGCGCTTGAAGGCGTAGCCGGGGGCGGAAAAACGACTTCTTTGGCGGCTGTCCGTGAAGGGGCGGAGCGCGCGGGCTATCAGGTGGAAGGACTCGCGCCGACATCGCGGGCCGCGCAGAAACTCGCCGAAGCTGGCATCGAAACGCAAACGTTGCAAAAGCATCTTGCACGGGGCGAGCGGCAGGACGACGGGCAGAAGCGGCTCTACGTGGTCGATGAATCGAGCATGGCAAGCACGAAGCAGTTACACACGTTCGTGGATCGGCTGAGAGAAAACGACCGCGTGCTGTTTGTGGGCGACGTGCGCCAGCATGAGGCGGTCGAAGCAGGACGGCCCTATGCGCAGTTGCAGGAGGCGGGAATGCGCACGGCCAGACTGGATGAGATCATCCGGCAGAAAGACCCGGCGCTCAAAGAGGCCGTGGAGCAGCTTGCGCGCGGCGAAGTGCGCGAAGCCATCGGCAATTTGAACAGCCAGGGCCGCGTACACGAAATCGGCGACCGACAGGAACGCATCAGCGAAATCGCCCGCGAGTATCTGCGCTCACCTGAAACGACGCTTGTCGTTTCGCCGGACAATGCTTCGCGCCGCGAGATCAACGAGGCGATCCATCGCGCGATGCAGAGCGAGGGCAGAGTGTCACACGACGAGCAGCACGTACATGTGCTGTACGCGCGCCAGGACGTGACCGGCGCAGACCGACAGCACGCGCAGAACTACGAGAAGGGCGACGTCCTGCGCTACTCGAAAGGTAGTAAGCCTCTCGGCATCGAGGCCGGAGAATACGCGCGAGTGTCGCACGTTGACCGCGAAAGCAACACGCTCACAGTGAAGCGGCACGGCGGAGAAGAGCTGAGCTACGATCCGCGCCGCTTGCAGGGAGTGACGGTCTACCGCGATAGCGAGCGCAAGTTCGCGCAGGGCGACCGCGTGCAACTCACGGCCCCGTACCATGAGCAGAAACTCGCCAACCGCGAACTGGCGACCATCGAGCGGATCGAGCACGACGGCAATCTGAAGCTTCGCACGGACTCGGGGCGCGAGGTCGAGTTCAACGCGAGGCGGCATCCGCATCTTGATTACGGTTATGCGGTGACGAGCCACAGCAGCCAGGGTCAGACAGCAGACCGCGTGCTGATCCACGTGGACACGGAGCAGGCTCCCGGCGAACTTATCAACAGCCGCATGGCCTATGTGTCGGTATCGCGTGCGCAGTTCGACGTGCAGATGTACACGAACGATGCGAAGGCGCTGGGATACGAGTTGAGCCGCGACGTGTCGCATCCGACCGCGATCCAGCAGGAGGCAGTAGCGGCACAGAAAATCGAGCCGCAATCGGTGGGTATGGAAGTCTCGCAGGGGCTTGGCGTTGGATAATACTCAATGTAATGACCTACAAAACACTCTGTTTCGCCGCTTTAGCTTGTGTAATACCTCTCGTTTGCCTGAAATCACTCGCGGCGCAAGGCGATGATCGCAAACTTGAGTTCGATCAATTCCGCGTCGATGTATACCACGGGGGTCCTAAAATCCCTCGGGAATTCCATAAGGACCGAGATGGACTTTGGGTTGACGAATCCGGCAAACCGGCGTCAGCCCCACATGTGAACTTCGCAGGGGAATATTTCCTCGCAGCTCATTCCTGTGGAACTTGCTGCCGCTACTACACACTGAACGATCTTCGGACAGGCGGTGAGATCGGTCAGGTCAGTATGTTCGACGCGAGCGACCGTGCTCCTCATATCACCAAGGACGGACACACCTATGTTCCAATCCTCTTTTTCAAGCCTGACAGTCGGCTGCTAATCGTTCAGTACGAACTTGATCTATGCACGCGAGTCCAGCACAACCAATGCAGGCAACGCTATTTCGTTTTCGAGGACGGTCGTTTTCATGCGGTTTCGAAGACACTGTCGTCGTGCACTCGCCAAGGTGAGGAACCCGAATAGGCTTTGCGTTCGGATCAGCTTTTGTATGGTCTAATAAAGATGATGGCTTGATGGCGGAATCGGCATACGCGGTGGTCTCAAAAACCATTGGGAGCAATCCCGTGTGGGTTCAAGTCCCACTCAAGCCACCAGATCGATCCAGCCCTCTGCCTACCCAAAAAACCAATGCAAAAGATTCCCAGGGTGATCAGTCAGGGGCCAAGGCTGATTCTCGTAAAAAAGTCGAAATTTACACATTTTCTTCCACAGTTCTCAAGTACGGCGTCATAACCAATAGATAATGCGATGTTTACGGACGTACTTGGAGGACTCAAAATCCGCCGGCCCTTGCGGCCATGGGGGTTCGACCCCCCCTCCCGGCACCAACATTCAAAATGATTTACGACGATTCTGGCCTCTCGATTCCGAGAGGCCAGAATCGTCTGGTGGCTGTTTTGATGGCTGTTGGATTCTACAGAGAAGGCGGCCGTCCAAAAGGGGAAGGTGGATCGCTGTTTAGTGGCTACTTGTGCCAGGTGTTCCTGCATTGCGCTCGACGACGGACAGCTTGTGCGCTGACGAGAGGTGACTGTAACGGGCGGACATTGTGATCGTCTTGTGAGCCACCTCATGAATCTGCTTGATGGCGGCGCCGGCGATTGCGAGTCATGAGCAGAAGGGATGCCGATTGCAGTGCCAAACGTAGATGTTGATGCCCGCCTCCTCGAGGCAGGGCTGAAACCATGACCGCGTATCGAACCGTCTCTTGCTCCCCTCACGCGGAAACACAGGATCGGTCGGCCGCTGCTTAGGGCGCCGCAGAGATTCGAGGGCGGCCACGGCGTCGGAATTCAGATGGACCGTTCGCGCCGACCCGTTCCTGGTTTTCGTCAGTTCAACCGTCCGCCGGTCGAGATGCACCTGCAGCCATGTGCAGGAGAATTGCTCGGTAAGACGCATCCCGTTGGAACGCTGACCACGAATTCGGCCTCGTGCTCAGGGAAATGTTTGACGATCGCCTTGTGCAGCCGGTCGTACTCGTCTCGGCTGAGAAAGCGCAACCGGCCGCCGCCCTCCTTTCGTTACCGAACGAACTGAGCGGAGTTGACGCTCACCTTTCCATTGCGAATGCCTTCCGATAGTAGAGGGAGATGAAAGCCTTGTACCGGTTAGCCGTTGCAGCAGTGTTGCTGTGCTATGAATGCTTGAGGCCAATCCACCTATGGGGCAGATGGTCTTGGTCAGTTGGATAAGCTGCCGACAAGATTAAGATCGATGCCGACCTCCTTGGCAACCTTGAGGATAAAAATGCTCGGGTCTTTGAGCCCCCATTGAACATAGGGCACCGTGAAATGGCCCTTGGCCGTCATGGTTTTTCCATCGATGTGGATATGCATTGGCACCGTGATGTTGTGCGGCGTTCCGTGCAACGTGAAAACGCCGGAAACCTGAATGGTCGAATCGCCCGTGGGCGCGAGCGCTCCCTGATAGCTGGTGGGCGCAAAGGTCACTTCGGCGTAATGCGCGGAATCCAGGACTTCGGTATCCATTTTTTTGTCGCGGCTCGGCTCGCCGCTGTTGCCACTGCCCGCTTCAACAACCACAGAACCGGAAAGTTTCTGGGCGCCAGAGTTGAAGTTCACCGATCCGCTGTGCACCTGGAATGCTCCCTGAACGTGGTGCCCGCTGCCGCCCAGTACGAAGACAACCTGGCTTGCATCCGGCATGACGGTGAAGGTCTGCTGTTGTGCGAATGCATTGGAAACAAGCGCCAGCGGAAGGGCGAGAAAAAGAAATCCTGCAACGTTCTTCATGAATCTTCTCCTGGTGGTTGTGAGATGGTTAGCGTTTATTCCTTGACTGGTGATCGAGCTGCAATACCCAAAGGCCGATAGAAGCAATCTGCACATCGGGCAGGTATTCATGCCCGGGCATATCGGTTCCGGGAATGCCGAACTTGGCGATTTGCGCCAGCCGCATCCACTGCTGCAGGCGCGTGGCAGAGGCCGGCACGTCCTCAAACGAGCCTTGCGCGAGGTTTGAAGGAAGGTGCTTGAAGCTGGACTGCCATGCGAGGCGCGTGCTCCCATTCGAATCGTGGCACGTGGCGCAGAAGCGGAAGTAGAGTCGCTGGCCATCGGCAACATTGGCATGTTCGAGCGCGGCACCAGAGGGCTGCCAGAGCAACTCCTTCGCGATGTGTTCCTGCACGCCGGCTCCATGCAGGCTTTCGAGGTAAGCGACAAGATCGCCGCCCCGCCGATCGCGAAATAGAAACGCATACGACGGCATGATGGAAGCGCCGCTTACCCCGGAGGGATCGTAGAGATGCATCTTGAGCCACAGCGAAGAACGGCGCGCGCCCACGTTGGACAGATCGGGACCTTGGCGGCGATTGCCAATCAGCGGTGGATGTTGCCGGCGGATTTCCTCGATCGATTCGACCGGGCCCCACATCGGCACGTCCGGTGAATTGGGGCGCACGTATTGCGAATGGCAACCGATGCATCCTTCCGAGATATAGATTTGCCGTCCGCGCTCAATCTGCGACGCAGCAGGTTCGGAGGTGGCGGAGAGGAAGTGGTTCCCGGCCAGCGCCGCCGCCAGCACTGCCGCTGTGAGGACCACCTCACGTTGTCGAATCAGAAACAACCGAATGAACGATGGCAGCACAATGACCAAAGCGGCCGCACCAACAAATGCAGGTGGGACATGGCCGAGATTCTGGGCCATGCCGATGCCCAAAACGGATGCGCCCCAACCGGCAACGGCGTAGATCCATCCTGCCTGTCGGGCCCGCTCGGCCGGGCTGCTTGCGGGAGCGAGGAACGAGGGGTAAGCCACAAGAGCGACGGAGTAGAGCGAAACGCCGATGGGGTAGAGTATCGACGCGGGCAGGGCGCCGGGAGGCGAGAGTAGCAGCAGGCACGCGCTGCCCAGCGCGGCCGCGGCGCCGCTCAGAACCAGCGCAAGACCTCTGGTTCGAAGCAGCCATGCGCTCAGCAATGCGGCGGTAAGGTGCAGCCCGGCGTTCGTCCAAAGATGGATAGGGCCCTGCCAGGTTCCGGCCTTCAAGACAGGCGTATTTTGGATGATCAGAAAAGCGGCGGAATCGAGCCAAACCAGGGCGGCAAAACCCGCCAGCACGTGAATGAACGAGAGCTTCGATTTGGGAAGGGATTCGTCCGGTTCGCTGTCGCGGCCCGGTGAAAGAGGAAGGCACAGGGCTACGAGGCAAAGCGCACCCGCAACAATGGATTGGACCTGCGGCGATGCCGTGAACAGCGGGGGGAAATTACACGCGAAATAGCCGGCGCCGGCGCCAAGACCGACATAAAAAAGTGCGTGACGATTCCCGATCCACGATCGAAGGTTTGCTGCCAGGGTTACGGTGAGAATGCCGAGGCCGGAGCCGATAAGGAAAGCCACGCAACCCGCGACGATGAAGCTGAGCGGGAGCAGCGAGAAGAACGCCGCGATGCCGGAGATGCCCAGTCCAATCCGGAGCCGCAGGGCGGCCGAGGGGAGAATCTTGAGCCGCGCCGGGAGCAGGCTAAAGAGAATCCCACCGACGGCCATGGCCGCCATCACAATCTTCAGCGCGGTTGCCGCAATGCCCATGCTGGCGAGGCGATGGAGAAAAGCAAATTGCGCAAAGATGAGGAAATAGACGTAGGTGATGGCAATCAGGGCGACACCCTGACTTCGCGACGAACGCGCGCTATTTCGCAATGGCATGAACGAGCCACTTCTGTCGCAACCCGACGGCCTGGATGAGAACGAATGCGCCGTCGGAAATTGCCACTGTTAGCCACGCCGCCTGCAGCGTGCCAGCCATCACGCGCTGAGCGAGAAAGATTGCGACCGCGCCGCGCGTAAATGCGGTGAGGAGCCAGATCATCTCCATCCTTGTGCGGCCTTTGCCGCGCGCGGCGAGCCATGCGCCGTAAAAGCAGGCAAGGCCCACGGAGAAGACAAAGGCGCCGATGAACGACACGAAGGGCATCGCGTCGGCAGGCACCCGGAC
>Ga0187812_1000355_pt1 | contig 16517 bp, 11 predicted proteins | sample NC_S_2_FD_130582 | JGI IMG/M metagenome (GOLD analysis project Ga0187812, IMG submission 130582) | Wetland sediment microbial communities from Neuse River Estuary, North Carolina, USA - ASW-S_2 | ecosystem: Environmental > Aquatic > Freshwater > Wetlands > Sediment | place: USA: North Carolina...
ATCGCGCCTTCGATGTCTCTTCCGATCTCGATCGTGCGCTGGAAGACGCGATCGCCAGCGGCGCCGATCGCATCCTCACTTCGGGCGGAGAGCCGGACGGGGTCCGCGGTGCGGAGCGGATTGCGGGCCTGGTCGCGAATGCACGCGGCAGGATCGCGCTGGTTGGCGCCGGCGGCATCCGGCACAACAATGTGCGTGAGTTTGTGCAGAAATCGGGCGTGCGCGAAGTCCATGCCGCACTGCGCGCGCGCGTGAACAGCCCGGTGCGCTTCTGGAACCACGCCGTCGTCTTCAGTCCCCACGCCGACGGACTGGCCCGCTACGTGGTGCGTGAGGACGATGTGCGCCGCCTGCGCAAAAATCTGGAGGCGGCCGCGGCGGGAAACGGCATTCTCGTACAATGACCACAGACCCATCGATCTGGTAAACGAGAAAGAATGTCTTCCAAGACCGATAAACGCGCCAAGGAAATTCTGCGCCTGCTTCTGCACCACGGCAACGCTTCAGTGGACGATCTGACCGCCGAGCTGACCGCATCGCCGGCCAGCATTCGCCGCGATCTGGCGCGGCTCGAGGAACGCGGCCTTGTCTACCGAACCCACGGCGGCGCCATGCTGGCCGGCAAGGCTGTCTATGAGCCGTTCCGCTTCGATGCTTCGTTCCAGGTCCGGGAAGACCGCTTTGCCGCCGAGAAGCAGCGCATCGCTCAGGCCGCGGCCGAGCTGGTCAAGGAGCGCGAGACCATCGGCCTGGCCGCCGGCACCACCACCACGATGATTGCGCGCCACCTGCGCCATCGCAGCGGCATCCACATCCTCACCAACGCGGTGAACATCGGTATGGAGCTCAGCTCCATCACCGCGCTCGAAACCACGCTCACCGGCGGCTCGATGCGCTGGGCCGGGGCCTACTCGCTCATCGGCCCGGCGGCTATTGAGACGCTGAACATGTATGTACTGGACCGCGTCTTCCTGGGTGTAACCGGCGTGGATCCGGAGCGGGGCGCAACCATCATCGAGCCGGATGAAGCAGCCGTGCTGCGCGTGATGGTGCGCCAGGCGCGCGAGGTGATCGTGGTCGCCGATTCGAGCAAGCTGGGCATGGTGAGCCCAGCGGTGATCTGTCCGCCACGCGACATCGATCTACTGATCACCGACGACGGCATTTCAGAGGAAACGCAGCGCGCCTTCGCCGCAAGCGACATCCGTGTGCAGGCCGTCTAAACCGGCTCCCTCGTCACTTTGGTGCCACTCGCGCGAAACCTGCTCGGCGAGGCGCGGCTCTGGAGCGGTGGAGTCGTCACGGTCCTGTCTAACGGCCATGAGACTGGAGCAATTGCAGAGTTGATGTACCCATCCTGTGGCTTCCCACCCTTTTCACGGTGAAGCCGTGAAAAGGATGGGGCACCCGAGCATCTGGGTATAGCAATCCTGGAACTGTTTTAATAACCCGCGGCCTTGCCAAAGTTCCGGCGATGGTCGTGGCCGCCCTCCAACTCTCCGGTTTTGGGATCGACTGCGATGGCTTCGCCGTCGCTCCAATGACCGATTTTGAGCGTATAGCCCCGCGCACGCAGGCTGGCCACCGTGGCGGAAGTAAAACCAGGCTCCAGGTAAACAATGTCGGGAAGATATTGCTGATGGAAACGCGGTGCATCGACAGAGGACTGGATGTTCAGCCCCTCGTCTGCCGAGCTGAGGAAGATATTAGCGACCGTGGTAATGATGCGCGCGCCGCCCGGCGAGCCAAGAACAAAGCGCACCTTGCCGTTCTCAAGAACAATAGTGGGCGTCATGCTGGAGAGCGGACGCTTGCCGGGCGCAATGGAATTGGCCGGCCCCTGAATGAGCCCGAACATATTGGGTGCGCCCTGTTTCGAGGCGAAGTCGTCCATCTCGTCGTTGAGCAAAAAACCGAGGCCCGGAACGGTGACGCACGAGCCGAAGCCACCATTGAGCGTGGTGGTCACGGCGACGGCGTCGCCCTGCGCATCCACGATGGAGAAATGAGTGGTGTCAGCGGCCTCGTGCCGCACCTGGCCCATGGTGGGCGGCGGAGGCAGGAACCCCGTCGGCCGCGCGAGTCGGCCGGACGGAGTGGCGCGAAAGGGATCGATGCCGGCACGCCAGGCCACGGCGTATGGCTCGCTCAGCATCTCCGTCACCGGCATCTTTACGTAATCGGGATCGCCGAGATATGCATTGCGGTCCATGAACGCGCGGCGAAAGGCCTCGAGGATGAGGTGCATTTCGCCGGGAGTCCGGTCGCCGAGGTGTTGAAGATTGTAGCCCGCGAGAATATTGAGCGTCTCGATCAGGGTGATGCCGCCGGACGAAGGCGGAGGCGCGCTCACAATCGTGTAATCGCGATACGAACCGTAAACAGGTGCGCGTTCCTTGACGATGTAGGCAGCGAGGTCTTTCGCGGTGATGAGGCCGCCGCCCTTTTGCATCGCGGCGGCGATTTGGCGGGCGATGGCGCCGTGGTAGAAATCGCCAGGATCGGCGGCAATCGCGCGGAGCGTCGAGGCCAGTTCCGGCTGGCGGAAGACCTCGCCGTCGCGATAGTCGTCCCCGTCGCGCTGGAAGATGCGATGGGAGGCCGGGAAATCGGCGAGATGCGGATCGCGCAGCATTTCCGCCTCCTCCTCGCTCAGGACAAATCCGTCGCTGGCCAGGCGGATCGCCGGCTGCATGACTTTATTCAGGCCTAAGCGGCCGTATTTGTTTTCGGCGTATACGAGCCCAGCCACCGAGCCGGGAACGGCAATCGCGCGGTAACCGTAGATGCTGTCACCGGGGATGACATCGCCGACCTTATTCAGAAACATATTGGCCGTGGCGGCCAGAGGGGCGCGCTCCCGGAAATCGATAAACGTGTTTTTCCCATTCGCCAAATGGATGAGCATGAACCCGCCCCCGCCCAGGTTGCCGGCGAAAGGATAGACGACTGCAAGAGCGAAACCCACGGCAACCGCCGCATCGATGGAATTGCCGCCCTCGCGCAGAATGCGCACACCGGCGTCGGTCGCGAGGTGCTGAACGGTGACCACCATTGCGTGGCGGGAGCGCACCGGCTGTTCGCTCAGGTATGCGCCCTGCTGAGCAAATGCCGGTTGCATCGCCAGCGCAAAAAGTGCGGACGCGACCGCCAACCATCTGGACCATTGCCCGCGAAACGTGGGGCCTCCATGATGCGCTTCAGGCACGCTCTTTCTCCTTCAACAACCTGGTGACCGATCGCGACTACCGAACCGGATCGCGGTTCAGGTCGATCTTGAGCTGCTGGCACTTCTTATATAGATGGCTTCTCTCAAGGCCGAGCGCTCGCGCCGTTTCTGAAATTTGATACTGGCGCCGCTCAAGCTCGGCCAGAACACATTGCCGCTCGAACTCGAAGACACGTTGCGCGAGCGGCCCTTCCGGATTTGCCATTGCGCCCGAATTCGCTGGTTGCATGCCCGCGGGCGCGGCCGGCAACGCCATGCTCACCGCATCCGCATCGACTTCCGCATCGGCCAGGAGGAGCAGGCGTTCCACGATATTGCGCAGCTCGCGGATATTGCCGGGCCAACTGTACTGCGCCAGCGCATCGATCGCCGCTGGGACGAAGGTGACGGGCTTCCAGCCATTCTGCGCACAGATTTGCCGCGCGAAGTGGTCCACGAGCGCAGGCAGGTCCTCGGCGCGCCGCCGCAACGGAGGCAGTTCCACGGGAAAGACAACGACGCGATGATAGAGATCGCGGCGAAATTCGCCGGCCTCGACCAGCTTCTCGAGATTGCGGTGCGTGGCCACTACCACGCGCACATCCACATTGATCGGCTTGTCCGCGCCGATGCGCTCGACCTCGCCTTCTTCGAGCACGCGCAGCAGCTTGGCCTGCATGGCCAGGGGCATGTCGCCGATTTCGTCGAGGAAGAGCGTTCCGCGATGCGCCTGCTCGAACTTGCCGGCATGGCGCTGCGCCGCGCCGGTAAAGCTGCCCTTCTCGTGTCCGAAGAGCTCGCTCTCGATAAGCTCCGCCGGAACCGCGGCGCAGTTGAGGGTGACGAAGGGCCCGGCGGCGCGATGGCTCTTTTCGTGCAGCGTGCGCGCCACCAGCTCTTTGCCGGTTCCGGTTTCGCCGTAGATGCAAACGCGCGATTCGCTGGCGGCCACGCGCTCGATCTGCGCCATCACGCGGCGCATCGTCTCGCCGGCAAAGACCAGCGTGTGCTTGCCGATGCGCGCGCGCAGGTCGCGATTCTCGGTTTCCAGGCGCGTGAGCTTGAGCGCGTTCTCCAGCGTGACGAGGAGCTTTTCAGTCGAGAGCGGTTTCTCGAGGAAATCCAAAGCGCCGAGCCGCGTGGCGCGCACCGCCATCTCGATATGCGCCTGCCCGCTCATCATCACCACGGGCGCGGCGACGCCGGCGGTTTTGAGATCCTCAAGCAAGGCCAGCCCGTCGCGGCGCGGCATCACCACGTCGCTGAGGATCAGGTCGAAGGGCTGGGAGCGGGCCAGCTCCAGGGCACGCGCGGCGTTGTCGCAGACCACGGCCTCGTGGCCGGCCAGGCGAAAGGCGCGCGAGAGCGACGCCAGCGTACTGGCCTCGTCGTCCACGATCAGGATGTTTGCCTTCGCGCTCATGCGTCCGCCCTGGGCAATGTAATGGTAAAGGTTGTGCCGCCGCCGGGGCGGCTTTCGACGGCGATCGTGCCTCCGTGATCGGCCACAACCGATTGCACAATGGCCAGGCCGAGGCCTGTCCCGTACTGCTTGGTGGTGTAGTAGGGCGTAAAAAGCCGCTCGCATTCCTCGGGCGTGAGGCCCTTGCCGGTATCAGCCACGCGGAGTTCCACTCTTTCCTCTTTTGGACGAGTGCTTAGTGTTAACACGCCCCCATCGGGCATGGCGTCCATTGCATTCAATACCAGATTCGACAGCGCGCGATGCAGCAGCTCGGGATCGGCGTCGATGGGCAGTGGAGCGCTGGGTAATTCGACGGCAAAGTCGATCTTCGCAGACGAGGGAGCCGCTCCTTCGTAAAGTGCTCGCACGCGGTTCACCACGTCGCGCGCGTCGATGCGCTCCAGCTCCGGCCTGGGCATTTTGCTGAAGTCGCTGAAGCGGGCAATGATCGTCTTCAGATTGGCGATCTCGGTGCCCAGCGTAGCGGTGCTCTCGCGGAACACTTCGTCGAACTCTTCGGCGGGCAGCGCCCGGGCGCGGACGAGGTTTTCGACGGTGAGCTGCAGCGGGAAGAGCGGGTTCTTGAGCTCGTGGGCGAGGCGCCGCGCCAGTTCGCGCCAAGCGGCCACGCGCTCGCTCTGGATCAGCCGCTCGCGCTGGCTGGCGAGCTCTCCGGTCATATGGTTAAAGCTGCGTGCCAGCACATTCAGCTCTCCGCCGCCGCGCTCGGGCACGCGCGTATCCCAGTTGCCCGCCGCCACCTCTTCGGCTGCACTCGCCAGTTGCTCGATGGGCCGCGAGACGCGCGCCGTGATCCACAGGCTGAAGACGATGGCCAGCAGGATGCCGCCCGCGGCAACGCCATAGGCGATGGCGCGAATGTGCTGCTGCGCCTCAACCATACCGCGCCGCGAGAGGGCCACGGTGAGGATGGCAAGCACGTTTCCCTGCTTGCCGCGAAGCGGGATCGCCGTCGCGTTGAGGCTGTCTTCGCGGCGGCCGGTCACGTCCACGAGTCCGCTGGCCGGCTGTCCGGTGGTGAAAGCGGCGGTGATCAACGCTCGATAACGCTCCCCATCGGGCAGCGCGCCGGCCGGCCCGAGAAGACGTGTTGCGTCGAAGATGGGTACAGGAGAGCCGGCCGCGCCGGCAGCCAGATTCACGTTCATGCCAGCGTCGCGATATAAACCGATCTCCATCCCTGGAGCGACGGGCAGGTCCGAAAGAAAGCGCTGGTCGAGACGCTCCCCACCGATCAGCCGCACGTTGCCGGCGCCGATCGCCCGCACCGCAAACAACCCCAGCGCCGTCGACCCGTCCGGCAAATCTTCACCCTTTAAGAACGCGGTTTGCGATGCATCGGCGGCAGCCGGTTCGGGATAGCCAAAGCGCGCCGGCCACTGCGCGGAGCTGATGACATTTCCATCCGGCCCGACAATCTCGAGGAAGTCGAGCTGCGCGTCCTGCGCCATGCTGCCGGCATCGGTAAGAAAGCTTGAAGTGTCGCTGCCTTGAGAAATCTGGAAAGCCATCTCACGGGCGTGCTCGGACGCGGCCAGCCGGTCCACGGCCGCCGCCACTTCCGCCGAGCGATGCTGGAACTCGCGCTGAAACTGGCTGACGAACAACGTCGTCTCTTCCTGGTCGCGCTGCTCGAAGACATGGCGGATGCGCACCAGCACCGTCCACGCCACCGCCTCCACGGCCGCGGCCACGGTGAGCGAGAAGAGCAGCAATAGCTTCCGCAGGCTCACGGCGCATCCTCCACCGAGGCCGAGGCGAGATCGGGGATTCCGTAGGCACCCAGCGCAAAGTTGCGCACGCGGCCGCCAATGGCGTACGCGCGCGGCAGATCGAGGAGCGGCACGACCGTGTGCAGATCGAGAAAATCGCGCTCGGCGCGATAGAGCGCCTGGGGATCGCGGCCGATAACGGAAGGCGATTGGCCCGCGCTCAGCAGCAGCGTTGCCAGCGCGGCGGCGGGATCGGAGCCGGCGATGGGCAGCTCCGTCAGAATCAGGTCCGGGCGCTGCGCGTTGCCCGCCACCTGTACATTGAATCCGGCTTCGTGCAAATTGAGCGCCAGCCGCTGCGCCGTCAGTTGCATCGCGCCATCGCCATCCGTCTTCAGCGTGAGAGGCGGAGGGTTAAGTCCGCCCCGCAGCTCGTTGGCTTTATTCAGATCGCGGTCCGCCGGAAAGAGAAACGAATAACCGGTAAGCGACTGCGGCAGCAGGCTTGCCGTGACTTCGCCCTGCTTTTGAAAGATCACATTGAAAAGCGCGCTGCGATCGACTGCATGCGCGATGGCCGCCCGAAGCATCGGATTGGCAAGCGCCCCGGAATCGGAGACCTGGAGCACAAGCAGCATGACCGGCGGCGAAGCGACCACGGTCAGCCGCTGCTGCTGCGCCTGCCGCAACTGCTCGGCCGGGACTTCAACCACGTCGGCGCGGCCCACGTCCATGTCGAGCCACTGGTCGTGAACCGGGCGATGCGTGGTGAGTACAATCTGGTCGACGAAGGGGCGGCCCTGCCAGCAGCTCTCGTTCGCGGCCAGCGTGATGATGTTGCCGGCGGTCGCGGCTACCTGGAAGGGCCCAGTGCCGGTGGGCTGGCTGGGCGTCTGGCCGCCGGCGTTGCGCGTGAGGGTGATGAGAAACGCGTTGCCGGCCAGCAGCTCCGGCAGGTTGGGCAGCGGCGAATCGGTGGTGAAGATGAGCGAGCTGCCCACTGCACGCACCGCCGTCCACGGGCAGTTCGCGGCGCAGGAAAGATTGAGCGACATGACAGCGGCCGCCGCCGTGAGCGGCGAGCCATCGTGGAATTGCACGCCGGAACGCAGGTGGAACTCCCAGCGATGCCCGTCGTCGCCGGACTGCCAGCTTGCGGCGAGCGCCGGCTGCACGGCGCCATTTGCATCGAGCGAGGTGAGGCCCTCGAAGACCAGCCAGCGGGCCAGGCCTTCGCTGCCCTGCCACGCGTCGCCGGCGATTTCGACGTGCAGCGTGCCGCCGTAATGCGGGCGCGTGCGCGCTCGCGTAAGGACGCAAACCAAAACCAGGGAAAGACTAATTGCACAGCGCCGTAACACGGTCCACCTCGTATTGATGGTTGGCATTGCGCACAATCGCCAGCACGGATTTTTGATCGGGCGCGGTGCTGAGGGCCTTCACGGTTCCCTGAATATCGAGCGGCTCGCTCGCGGGTTCGGCCTCCGCCGCGGGCACCTCGTAGGCGCGCAGGCTGTCGTTGGGCGCATCGCCCGAGCCGGAGACAATCACCTGCGTCCCCGCCCCGCAGCCGGACTCGAGAACAGCGAAATCGCTGCCCCAGTCGCGGGTTCCGTCGATCGGATACAGCGCGCCGTTCTCCACGGCCTGTACCTTGCCATCGATGCCCCCGATGAGCAGCGCGCTTCCCGCCGCGCGCGGCAACACGGCAAGCGAGTAGAACGGCGACAGAGCCGGCCCGGGATCGGGGACCAGCACGCCGGTGAAGTAGTTGCGCGAGGCATTGTAAAAAGCGCGGATCGACGGCGCCGTTTCAATCGTCCACGGATCGTCGCTGGCATGGCACTGCATGCTCCACGCGGCCGATGAACCTGCGGCAGGGGAGCCGCCGATGCAGTGTGCTCCCGGGAGCCACGCGTCGAAACTCTGCGCGTTCTCCCATACGAACATGCCGCGCGGATCCCGTGCCAGCGTTGCTTGCGCGCCTATATTTGTCCGTTGCTGCTCCTGCCAGCCGTCCGCGGCGTGAGCGTAGAAGACAATCTGTTGCGGTTCGAGCGCGACCAGTTCCAAGCCCATGTCGAGAACCGCCAGGACCGGCTCACGCGCGGTAAGGATGAGCTGCTTGCGCAGCACCAGCGCGCCCGCGGACTTTGCCGCGCTCGCGGGCGCTGGACCCAACTCCAGCATCACCACCTTCGCATCGTCTCCTTCGGCGACCTCCGCCACCCACAACCGTTCCCGGGCGCTCTCGCTCAGCGTGACGCGGATGGCATTGGCGCTCTCGGCGCCGGCCAGCGTAATGCCGCGGGCTTTCAAATCCTGAGCGAGCAGCTTGCGGATGACGGGAATCTGCTCTGCCGGGATCGAAGAAAGATTCTGGATCGTCAGCCGCGCCTGGCCGGGCCCGAGGGTATCGGCGACCTTGCCGGCAAGCACGGAGGCGGGTTGATCCCAAACCCCCTGTGCCGCCACGGAGCAGGCGAGCAGGCTCAACACCGCGGCCGCAACGGGCACGCGGATCGAATGCGCAATGCGCCCGCTCCGCCGAGTTGCCCGCACGGAATCGCCGGTTCTCCGCATTACGGTAAACAGCAGCCCGGTGCGCTCCATGGCCCTCATCTCAATTCCTGTTTTTCCGTTTGCGCGGATTATAACTGTTCGCGCGCCGGGCCAGCCTGCGCGCCCGCGCGGAATGACTCCGCGAGGCAAAGATCGCTCTCTGCCTCGCGGAAATGCCCATTTGTCAGTGGCCCGGATCCGGCGCAGAGCCCTGCTCGGAATCCATCTCCTGCTTCACGATCGGGTTTGCCGCCGCGCTCTTGAGCACGTCGCTGGCAAAGAAGAACTTGCCGTCCGACGGAACCATGACCACCTGGATCTTGTCCGAGAGCCGCTCGGCCACGATCTTGTTGATCAGCAACGGCGACTTATTCAGCAGGTCGGCTTCGCTGGCCATGCGCTGCGCGTTGGCCGCGGCCACCACCCGGATGCGGTTGGCCTCGGCATCCGCCAGCAGGTTGCGCCGCTCCAGCTCGGCTTTGCTGTCGATCACCTTGGCCTGGGCATCGGCCTCGGCGTTTTCGATGGTGGCTTCCTTGCGCGCCTCCGCCTCCAGCTTGCTTTGCTCAATCTGCTTTTGCTTGAGCGGCAGCGTGTACTGCATGGCGTCGGCCTCGCCACGCGCCTCCACCACCTTGGCCTGCGCCTCGCCTTCGGCCTCCTTCACCTTCTGCGCGGCTTCGGCTTCAGCCTCGAGCTCGGCGATCTTCACCTGCTTCTGCTGGATGTCGGTATCCACGCCCATCTGGTCGTCCTGCTGCTCCTTGAGCAGCAAACCCTCCAGGCCCTTGGCGTATTCCTCGGGCAGTTGAATATCGGAGAGCATCACCTCTTCCACCACGATGCCGTCGGCTCCGAGCTTGCGGGTGATAACCCCGGCCGCCTTGGCCCGCACCTCTTCGCGCTTGGTGGAGAAGATTTCCTTTACCGTGTATTGCGGCGCCAGTTCGCGCCAGGCGCTGGCCACCACGGCAGGCACAAGCTGGGTGTCGGCCGGCTGCGGCAGGTGCGCCTGCACGCTGGCCAGCTTGTTGGGGTCGAGCCGGTAGCGCACCGTGATGCCCAGGCCGATGTTCAGGCCCTCCATCGATTGCACAGTCAGCATCGCCGGCTTTGCTCCGGCTTTTTTTACGCCTTCGTCGAGCACGCCCGCCGTGAACAGATGGTCGCGCAGGTCGAAGATCTGCACGCTGTCGACCAGGGGCGTGACGAAGTGCGCGCCCGGATAGAGCGTGCCCGGCAGCGTGCCGCTCACCTGGCTTACGCGCACGCCTCCCATGCCGCTGGGCACCACCACGATGCCCGTGGCGAGGATCAGCGGCGCGCATCCCGCAATGGCCAGCGCCGCCGCGCGCCGCCAGTCGATGTCGGGTTGTGGCAGCTCCGGCTCGGCGGCCGGCTCGTTGGTTGTTTCGGTTTCGTTTGTCTTGCGGCGCGTAGCCTTCACGCGCAGCCAAAGGCCATAGAGCGGAATCGCTGCCGCCGCAGCTAGCATCAGCACTCCCGCAATCGTCAACAACAGCTTCAACGCGATCATTTCCCGCCTCCACCTGCAGGTTTTGGGCTCGTATGTTTGCCGGTATCCGGCCGCGGAGCCAGCAGCAGCCGGACCAGTCCTCCGTAGGTCAACTCTTCGAGAAGAAGCGCCGCCGAAAGTGGCAAGAGCATCGCGCCGAGCCAGGAGAGAGCACTGTCGAACCAGTCCATCGCGCCCTCCTCACATCGAGCCGTTTGCCGTCGCGGCTGCCGGCACGGGATGCGCCGCTGCCATCGTTACCGGCTGCTGAGCGGCCGCAGGCGGCTTCGGCCCATCGCCGAACAACTGCGCCGTCTCCTGGTTGCGCGCGCCGATCAGCTCAACCGGGTCGCCCACCGCAACCAGCGAGAACAGCTCTTCCACGTCGGCCTTGCCCATGCGGATGCAGCCATGCGAGGCCGCCTTGCCGATGGAGCTGGGCACATTCGTCCCGTGAATGCCGTAGCCGCGAATGCTCAGTCCCATCCAGCGGTCGCCTACCGGATTGTTCGGTCCCGGGGGAACCACGCGGCCATCGTGGGAATAGGTGGGGTTCATCACCCGGCGCTCGATGGTGAAGGTGCCCACCGGACTGGGCGTCGAGCGCTTACCCACCGCGACGCGGTAAACCTTCATCACCTTGCCGTCTTCGACCAGCGCCAGCCTGCGATCTTCCAGGCTCACTACGATCACGCGCTTGGGCGCAATCTGCGCAATCTGTGCGCTTGCCAGGCTCGTCTGCGCCGCCGCCGGCACCGCGAGAACGGCGCTCATTGCCATTGCCGCCATCCAGTTGAACTGCCCCATCCGATTCATCGTTCCCTCCGCCGGTGCATCCTGAACTGCGTACGCCGGAGAGAAATGCAATGGGCGAGCCACTGCTGGCACGTTGAAATAAAAGGACTTAGCGAGCGGGAGGATGGGAGAGCGCGTGTCAGCTCGCACACACCTGTGGATGATCTGACACGCTACGCGACGGCGCCAGGGCCGGCCGCTCGGCATGGAGGCTATCTATATCGCAGGGAGATGTATCGGAAGGGGATGTGTGAACGGGACACCCGGACGCTCAGCCCTGATGATGAAATGCCGCGCATTCTCGAAGGGATGGACATTCTGGCGCCACACCATGAGGGATAGCAATCGTTCTTATCGATCATAAATCGATGCACAATGAGCGATAGAGGGAGCCGCTATCGCTCATGACATGGAACTGGCAATAACCGGATTGGCCCAATCTCGTGTAAGACCGCTCGCGGATATCCGCTGCCGAAGAGCGGTTCCTCCTTGGCGCGAGCGTTGCCATCGGCACAGTCAAGCATCTCGCCGAAGACGAACACAATCAACTCCTCGGGGAAGTAATCAGCAGAGAGGCCGTGACCACATCGGCCATTGAGGGCGAAGTCCTCAACCGGGCCAGTGTGCAGTCGACCATCCTGCCTCGACTGGGACTGGCATCTCCCGATAAACGGCGCGTCAAGCCCACGATCATGAAGTAGAGTTTGCCGGGGGTAATCCTGGAAATGGCGCTCCACCCGTGCTCGATGACTGCTTTGGGCATCTGTATCCGTCAATCGAGAACGACCGACGACTGCATTTCTCGCCGACGTAGCGGAAAGAATTTCATAACGGTCTCGGGAGCACAGTGCTTGGGGCGCACATTCCCCCAACTCCGTTCTACGGCGCGGCTTCAACTCGGTCAGAACACGCGCATTCGTGGAACGCCGCTTCCGTATATATTGTGAGACTGCAAACGTAGGCCGGCCAGATGTGTTTGAGCATTACGTCACGCCCGTTGCTCCCACCGGGAGAGAGCCACCGTCGATAGTCGCGGCTGGGAGCGTCGACGCCACCTTTGTCGTTGGCAAATCCGGCGACGAGACGCTCGACCGATGCCGCAGAGAAGTCGGGCAGGCCGTAGGCGTCTGAATAGCGATATTCCAGGCTCCAATCGGCGCCGATTCCGGTCTTGTTGTTGTCGGCGAACACGCTGTAGTCAATGAGCGTGGCAGTAGACGCTGCGACGGTGGCGACAAGGAAGGCAGGATTGTTGCCATGGACCGGAGTGATGGACGGTACAAGCTTGGCTGGTATCGCGGCGCATGGCTCCTGTCGAGGGCCGCACCCGTTCGCTTCGAGGAGGCGAATCTCATCGTTATGCGTGTGTCCGAAGATCGCCAGGCGCACCACATCGCTGAACCTGGCCAGTGTGTCGGGCAGCGCGCCGGAACTCAGAAACATCTTGGCCGGATGCGCTGAACACGCATCGCGATTTCTCCGGAACGTAGAAGGAACATTCACTCCTGGAGGAATGTGCGCCATGACCCATACCTGTTCGCCGTGGGCGCGGGCCGCGGCAAGGTGCTCTGTAAGCCACGCGATCTGCGTCTTCGCCGCCTGCCGGTCATTTGCGCCGGCGCAAGTTCTGTAGGTGGACGACTGAAAGATATCCTGGAGCACGATCAACCGGGTTTTGTTCATCGGCCGGGGCAACGCTATATCGTAGTCCCCCTCGTGGGGAAAATCGCGCAGTATGGCAACCTTGCCGTCCGCACTCGCGCCGGCGGCCACGCTTTGCGCAACAGAGCGAAGGAATTGGCTGCCCGGCGTTTCCTGGAAATCTCCGCAACCCGAGTCGTTATTCCCAAGAGCCAGATAGATGGGCGTGTGCGGAAAGGCAAGCCTGAGCTCAAGCGCAACGAACGCCACCGTCTTTGCAGCAAATGCGCTCAAGGCGGATGAGCTCTCCCCAGGCGCCAGAGTGTGGAAGCGGCATTCAAACTGGTGCACCATGAGATCGCCGCTTATGGTGATGAAGAGCGGCGACGGTTGCCGAGCTTTGGCTGCGCGCAGACTGGAAGCGAGGAGCCTCCAGTCCGAATCGGGGGCCTGGGCGTCGCAGGTTTGCTGCAAGGATGCGAAATCGCTTGCCTGGGTGGGCGAGTCCGGCGCTGCGAGAATCTTCTCCCACCCGGATACTTCAGCCGAGCGCAATTGCGCGAATTTGGCCGGATCGTGAAATGGGTCGAAGTGAATGTCGCTCATCATGACGATCGGAACTGTTTGGGGCGTCTGGCCCGGTACTGCCCACGCAGAGGACACTGAACAAAACATCCATACCAGGGCCGTCAGGTTGAGAGTGGATTTCCGCTTCATAATTGTTTGCTTTCTCCGGCATCGCCGGATACATCCGGCTAATGCCCTTCGACAAAGCCGGGGTTGATCGCCGCTGCGGCGAAGTGACGAAAATCGTTCCATGCGCACAGTCCGCCCCCAGAGGGGCATCCTGGCACAACAAGATCGAGTTGCGCGGGAGGATTCCGGCGGCTCAACGATTGCAGGTTTCGCATCTGCGTGAGTGTTTGCACCACGCAGCGCAACCGAATGCTTGCGCGTCCCTTCCGGTCCCTGAACACCAGGAACTGGACCTCCGCTCCCGGAGGTGTATCGTCCGCGCGGCCATCGACCGTCCAATTGAGATGCAGCAGCGCGGCCAATGCTGCGAGGTTGGAATCGTGACCAACCAGAATCACAAGTTTTGTCCCCGGATCGCCGAAGGCGCCGGGCGTGCGCTCTCCCGCGATCGCTTGATTCAATGTGCGCAGGATGCGATCGAGGAGATTCGACGCTTCGACCTGCGCAACGAAGGGCGTGCGATGAGTCAGTTCGAAGTACGCGGTATGCAATCCCACGAGCCTTCGAATTTGTCCTTCATCGAGCATTCCCCATCCGACGGAAGAGATCGGATCGCCGTTCGCGTATTCCATCAAAAGGTCCTCGGCCAGAGATGAACTGGTCGCCAACGGCCCGCGCAGTTCGAAGAGGTGATCGTCGTTTCCCGGTTTTATAGTTGCGGGTATCTCCAGCAACCGCTTCGCCGGCGCAGGCGGGACTGAAGAGCATTGAGCCCCGATGCCGCATCCGTCGAGCAACTGCTGCATCTGGTCGAGCAGCCGTTGGTTGGTTGAGGTGGGTAGATTTGGGTCGCCGTGAAGCCGCTTTCGCAACGATTCGAGCGCCACGTCGCGCGCGGCGCCTCCCAAGGGCAAAGCCGCGGGATGGAAAAGCACGTCAAGCTCTCCCGGAGGACGGGAGTGCACATTCAGGCGGCATTCCGGGCTCAGACCCTCGGCGAGGGCCTGTCCGCTCGCCACGGCGCGCTGGTCCGAATCGGCGTGAATGAATACCAGCTTTTCCGGGCAGGCCCTGATCGGAAGCACCCCCTCCCCGATAAGCCAGGCGCGATGATAGGCGCCGAACCTGACCATTGCCTCATACCCGTGCGCGGTCAGTTTCCCAGGAGCGACCTCCCACTTCGGCCACGGTCTCGCCGAATACCGATCCAGCTCGGCATTGGTTGCCAGAGGGGAACGCACGCCGTGCCGGCTCACGATGAGCACGAATTCGAGCTTCTGCTGTAGCCTTTGGCTCGACGCCGGGACGCCGCAAGCAAACAAAACGACGCCCAGGAAAGTCGAAAGCCCGGCAGTGCGGGAGGCGATTTTGTAAGCGATCCGTCTCATTATGTTCCGAAGGCTTCGGCGGTCCATCGGGCCATCGTTCCTGGCACGCGATTAAAAGAACAGCTTGATGGCCCCTTGCATTTCGCGCGCCGGATAGGCGCTGGTGATCCGGCCAAAGGTGGAGTCGCTGGCGTCGCCGTCCGGAACCTGATAGTTCACGCGGTTCAGCGTGTTGAAAGATTCTACCCGTAATTCCAGCGCGCTCGCTTCCGACCACAGCGGAAAGCGCTTGTGAAGCCCGATGTCCAGATCGTAATAATTCGGGGCCAGGGCGCTGTTGCGGGAAGCGTTGCCGAACGGCATGTCGTTAGCAGTTGGGGCGGTTACGGTTGCGGGGTTCAGGTAGCTGAAATACGCAGCCGTCTTTACGCGTGAGGCAGCCGGCAATACCGGATCACCGCTGACGTTTGCCCGATAGTAGCCGCCCAGATCGGAGCTGTCCACTTCCTGTCCAATGGTTGGATCGTAGGTCAAATTGGTAGGCAGCCCGCTGGTGTACTGGCTGATGATGCTTGTCTGCCACCCTCCGGCGATCAACTGCAGCAGGTAATTCGCGCCCGAACCGAGCCGCCGGCCGCGGCCAAAGGGCAAATCGTAGGTGATGGCGAGCGTCTCATTCAGTGCCTGGTCGTAATCGGAGCGGCCGCGGTCGCTGGCGATGTTGTAGAGATTCACATACGCGGTATCGCCGTCTACGTCTTCCAGGTGGCCCGCCGCATCGTCGATGGCGTGAGACCAGGTGAAAGAGTTGATGAAATAGAGCCCGCCGGAGTAACGCTTCTCCAACTTGGTCTGCAGCGAGTTGTAGTTCGACTGGCCCTCATCGAAAACCATCGAGACGTCGCCGCAGCAATTTGTCCCGTTAAGGGGCCGCCGGGATTGGAGTGCCAGCGTGCCTGCGGCGTTGTCGGGGGTAGCTTGATTCAGATCGGCAAGCAGGAGCTCATGCACGCCCACGTTGCCCACATAGGCGATGCTGAACAGCAGGTTTCTCGCGATTTCGCGCTGAATATCGAGTTGGAAGCTCTGTAGATAGGCAGTCGGATTGTGGGCGGGAATGTAGGTGGGTACGTTCAACAGCAGGTTGAAGGGCGCGGCGGGCGGCGTCAGCATATCGTTCGGATAGCCCTGCTGGGTGGTGACGAAGCAACTACCGACGGGCTGTGTCTGCGGCGAGGCACACACTGGCTGAGCGCCGCTCTTTGCGGAGGGTGCGAATTGCGGAACGGCGGTGTCGAGCGCAAACGGCAGGTTATCGGCAAGCTCGTTGGCCGCGGCCACGCGATTGAACTGCACATAACCAATGCCGTATCCGCCGCGAACCACCGTCTTCGGGTTCAAGCCGTAGGAGAAGCCCACGCGCGGCGCAAAGTTGAGCCGATTCGGATGTACCAGGGCGCGAGTGTAGAGCGAACCCGGCGAAGCCAGGATGAGTTGCCGCGTGCCGGGATCGAAATTGGAGAGATTGTTGTGGGACTCCCATATCGGCGTCATGAACTCATAGCGGAGACCG
>Ga0187812_1000356_pt1 | contig 16508 bp, 12 predicted proteins | sample NC_S_2_FD_130582 | JGI IMG/M metagenome (GOLD analysis project Ga0187812, IMG submission 130582) | Wetland sediment microbial communities from Neuse River Estuary, North Carolina, USA - ASW-S_2 | ecosystem: Environmental > Aquatic > Freshwater > Wetlands > Sediment | place: USA: North Carolina...
ATACGGAAGAATTTTCCTCAAAAGAGGAAGCGATAAGAAGGGAGAAGTTTCTAAAGACCGGACAAGGCAGAAAATGGTTGGATGAAACTTTACCGGAATTTCGGAAAGGTGCAGGAGTGGTTTAACTGGCACGCCTGGAAAGCGTGTGTATCTTAACGGATACCGAGAGTTCGAATCTCTCCCTTTCCGCTCATATATTTTTTATAGAAGTTACAGAAAATTTCTAATCTTCATGTCCGTCTTTTGCATCATCTTCAAAACCCTGCCTGAACGATGCTCTTATTTGCTGATCTATCATCATACTGTTTGTCGGATTAGTCGGATCAAGGTATTCTCCGTTAATGTAAAACCATGTATCCGGGTTTACGATAAGTGTTACGTTGACAAAACTGATCGACTTTACTGTAACCGGGTTTTGGAATTGAACTTCCTGATCGGTATTAAGCCTTGATTTATATACAAAGGGAGTTCCATTAAAGAAACCTTTAACTACAACTGAATAGCCGTCATCATCGCCGCTGACAGGTGCAAATTCACTGTCGGGAGAGATTTCATTTGCGTTTAGCTTATGAACTTGAAATTTTGCTGCATAATAAACTCCCGCGGGCACGCTGTTAACGGTAACTGTATTTACGCTTCCGGTTAAATTTAAAGAAACTACAAATGGTCCGGCTTTCAATTCAACTTCATCATCTCCTTGTTCATCATTGGTATCTTTATTTTGAGTTGAGTCTGTATAACTTCCTTTAAGCTTAAGGTCTTTAATAAGAATTTTAGCGGAAGTAATTACAACACTATCGGAAGAAGTTTTTACCATCGCAGTGCCGGGAGCAAAGCTTACAGAAAAATTCCCTGCTTGCGGACCTACATGATTTGTACAGCCGCTTAATAAAAGAATTACAAATATGATTACCGCATTTCCAAAAGAAATTAATAATAAGTTTATCTTTTTCATAGTAATACTCGCATTCTGTGATAATATTATTTTGAGTAAAGCAGATACTATGCCATTTAAATAATTCAAAATAAATTTAAAAGAATAAGAATATTTATATAATAGATATGGTTTAGCTGTTTTTCTTAAGGCTACTATGAAAATTATTTACCCAGCGAAATTATTTCGGGTGAACAAAGTGCCCATAATTTTTGTCTACATTTTACACATTAGGCAGGAAGGTAACATTAGTACGTAAAAAATATTATTTACTTATCTATTTGAAATACAGAATCCAAAACAGTTCCATCAACCCATTTAACTACAGCGACAACTTTGTTCTTATTTACTTTTGGTTTTGCCGGAGCGCCGCCGCAAATTGAATAAACTTCATCTCTGATTTGTTTGATTGACTTTATCGGCAGTGAAGTATTTTCCATTGCTTTAATTAAATCTTTTCTCTTTGGATTGATCGCAATTCCTCTTTCAGTGATTATAACATCAATTAATTCTCCTGGTCCGCAAAGAGTTGTAACCTCATCAATGATTACAGGTATTCTATCTCTGAAAGAAGGTATTGCAAGGATAGTACATTTTGAATAAAGACAATTCTGCCAGCCGCCAATACCATGAAGTAAATAGCCATCGGAATGGCTTACAACGTTTGCATTGAAGTTTACATCAACTTCTGTTGCACCTAAAACAGCTACGTCAATTATTGAAGCGAAATTTCCTTTTCCATGAAAATTGTAGCTTGTAAAAGGACTTGTGTTTACGTGATTAGGATTTTCTCTCATGCTTCTTACGCCTTCTAAATCGAAAGTTTGTCCGTCAAGAATGTAGTCAGTCAAACCTTCTTCCAAAAGCTGAACCAAATATTTTGTGCTGCCGCCTCTGACAAATCTTGCTTTTACATTTTTAGCTTTCATTCTTTCTTTTAAGTAAAGAACGAAAGCTAAGTTTGTCCCGCCGGAGCCGGCTTGGAATGAAAATCCGTTTTTCATTATTCCGGCTTCATCAATAAATTGAGCAACATATTCTGCGATTAAAAGTCTGTCCGGAGATTTTGTAACTTCAGTTGTGCCGGAAACAATTTTTGATGCATCGCCGAGCGAATCAACCTGAACAACATAATCAACATTGTTTCCTTGAATCTGCCACGGCACGCAAGGGAAGGGCACAAGATTATCGGTAACGACAATTACTTTATCGGCGTACTCGGAATCAGCAAGAGCAAAACCAATTAATCCCGAAGCTGATTTTCCATTTACACCATTTGCGTTTCCAAACGGATCAGAAGTCGGAGCGGCAATAACGGCAATGTCAATATGAACTTCGCCGTCCTGAACAGATTGGTATCTTCCGCCATGCGAGCGCAAAACGCCAACGCCTTTCATTTTTCCTTCGGTAGTAAATCTGCCAAGCGGACCGTTCATACTTCCTTCAATATGATGAATTGTTCCATCTTCCAAATATTTAATTAAATGTTCATGAATAGGAAAAGAAGCGCTCGGAAACCAGCGAATATTTTTTACTTCCATAGAATGAATTGTATCGAACAAAGTATTAGTCAGAACATCGCCGTTTCTAAGATGATGATGAGTTGAAATAGTCATTCCATCTTTTAGACCGGCTTTTTTCAATGCTTCTTTTAAATTCTTTACAACTTTGTTCCCATCTTCAGGGTAATCAATGCAAGAATTAATTCTCGGTTTCGCTTTATTCCCGATCGGTTTGAATTTATTAATTCCTTGAAACGGAATTTGTTTTTGTCCGTTAACTTCTGTTGGAACTAATCTTCCGATATTATTTTTAATCAATTTCATTTTTTACTTCCAATTTTCATTCATCAAATTATTTAGAATTGCAAGATGAATTGTCTTTTGTGCTCGCTTTACAACTGGAGCATCAATCATTTTGCTGCCAAGCGATACAACTCCAATACCTTTTTTCTCAGTTTCTTCAAATGCCAAAACAATTTTTTTCGCTTTTTCTATTTCATCTGCCGTCGGCGCAAAACCTTCGTGAACAACAGGAACCTGCCGCGGATGGATGCAGCCCTTACCCTCAAACCCTAATGACTTTGCTTCAATTACACTTTGCTTCAATCCTTCCATGTCGCTAACATCCGAAAAGACTGTATCGATTGCTTGAATACCAGCTGCCTTTGCTGCGTTAACAATCATTGATCTTGCAAAGAAACTTTCTCTGCCTTCAAGTGTACGCTGTGTGCCGAGATCAGCAGTGTAATCTTCAAGTCCGATTGTAAGTGCGCAATTATTTTTGGAAGCGGTTGCAATTTCATATGATTTAATTATTCCAAGTGCGCTTTCAATTATCGGCATAAAATAAATTTCATTGTCAATTGAAAATTCTTCTTTCAAACGATTGACTTCATTCTCAACATCAATTACTTGCTGCGCAGATTCACACTTTGGAATTAAGATTACATGAACGTTATGCGGCACAATAAATTTCAAATCTTCTAGTCTGCGTGGGAGCTGGTTAATTCTTACCATTCTTTCAGCGCCGTAAAAGTCTACACTTCTCAAAGCATTTCGAACTAACAACTGTGCAGCTTCTTTTTCCGAATGAGCTACACTGTCTTCCAAATCCAAAATTATTCCATCGGGTTGATGCAAGCCTGCATTGAGAAAAAATTTTGATTCGTTCCCCGGAAGATATAAACGGCTTCTGCGCAGACGATCCTTTGTAGTTTTGGCTAAATTATTTTTATTAAATGGTAAAAGAAATTCTTTTTGATTTTCCGGGAACAACCTTTTAACAGCTAATTCAAATCTCGCTGCAATAACAAAGGGAAGTGCGCCATTATCTTCAAGTAAAATATTTGCATTTTTTAATCCGAAAAATTTGCACATTTCGTTTAGCTGATTCTTAATTGAATCACCGTACATCGAAGCAACTTTGCTTTTAACATCTAATTTTATACCGCCGGAATTTGTCAGCTCGATTTCGAAATAACAATCTGAGCGGACATTATCTCCTCTTTTGCCTGCACAGGATTTTGTAATTATATTTTTCATAATCTTTCTTCTTAAAGTGTATTGTTACAGCCAAAGGCTGATCCACCTTCGGTGGAAAACTTTTTAAGTGCTGAAAACAATTCGGCAATTTATCAATTAAACAATTAATTTTTCCATAAACTCTCTTGTCTTTTTCTTTTCACAATTGAAGATCATCTGCTTAATGCTTTTTTGTTTAGCTTTTGCTAGAAGGGAATCAGACAAAGAATTAAATTTATTATCAAGATCGTCTTCCGTCATTGGTTCACGCGGATCACCTTTTGGATATTCAAGGTATTCAGAAAATTCCTTTCCGTCTTTAGTTTTGATAACAACCTTCGACGGCTGCTTTGCCGGAAACATTTTTTCAAATTCTATTGAAGCTTCACCTTTTATTTTATCGATCATTTCCCAAATCCTTTTATCTTTCATCTTCTCTTCAGAAAAAGATTGAGTTGTAATTTTGTGATCAACTAAAGCAGAAGCAATGCAGTAGGGAAGGGAATGATCAGCAGTTTCTCTTGATTCCGGTCTGTATTTATGCGGATCGAAAAGAATATCGCAAGCACGCGCAATCGTCGTAACGGTGACAGAATCAATTTGATCATACGTAATATTATTTTTTGTAACCACTTTTAATGTGGCGGAAATATGTGTGTGTGTTAAAGCTTCGGTCGGGAATGCTTTCATACCGCATTCTAAAATTTTGAAATTCCTTCCAAGATTTCCTACTAACTTTTCAAGATCCCATTTCCATTCGCCAAGAGAATCTCTTCCCTGCATTTTTACCGGATTTGGTTTTTCATCTTTTGCATCCCATCCGAAGAAGCAATCCATAAATCCCTCTTTGCCTTCAAAAACTTTTTCTGTTCCGGTGAAACCTTCTTTTGCCATCAATGCCGCGAACACGCCGGATTGAACCGCCATCGGATCAACCGTATTTTTCATCATCGTTAATTTGCCGGCAGTCGGACATCCGATTGTATGATTGTGGCTTCCGTTTATTCCAACCGCGTTTACCATTTGATCGACAGTTAAACCCAAAAGTTTTCCGGCAACGATTGGTGAAACAAACTGAGTTAATGCTGCGTGGTGCCATTTACGTTCGCGGATTCCGGGAACTGCAAACTCACAAAGCCGCTGTTCAAATTCATACGCAAGAACTATTGCAGTAATTACATCTTTCATTGATGCGTCAACAAGTTCGCCGACAGCAAGCGCTGCCGGAATTAAATCCGAAGGATGCGAAGGGTCTTCTTTCCAATAAATATCATTGAAGTCGAGAGCGCGAATCATCAATGAATTTACGAGCGATACGTTGACCGCCGGTAATTTATCGCCGTAGCCAATGATAGTTGCTTCTTTACTACCGCGCATTTTTTTGTAAATGTCGCGAAGGATTTTTACATCCTTTGTATGATAGCCGCTGAAAGCGCATCCGATTGAATCATACAAATATCTTTTAACTTCGTTAATTACTTCTTCCGGTAAATCTTTGTATTTAAGATTGACCGCGAATTCTGAAATTTGTCTTGAGATTGATTTGTTCATAAATAAATTGTTAAACTGGTTAATTGTTAAATTGCTAAAAATCAAATTTGTAATTTTTTATCGATAAAAAGGATAAGACTGTTGATTGCCTTAGGCATTTTTATTAATTCAGTAAATGTACTCGAATACTCTTCTTTATTTAATAATTTTCTTGTGTGTGATTTTTCATTCCAATCCAACGATTCATATACAGAACCATAACTGTACCTGAAAAACTTAATCTTGTCTTTCTTCGAATAGCGTCCGAAGCCTTCTGCTATATTTGCTGAGATAGAATCTATGGCTCTTACAAATTGGTTGCCGACTGTATCTCTTTCAAAGTAATCCCATTTCAAAACCAGATCCCAAACTTGATTGCTTAATTTAAAAGCGATTTTGTAGGCTTCAATGTCATTCAGTTTTAAATATTTTTTATCATCCATGCAGTTGCCTTTTCATAAAAGCAATTTAACAATTTGAAAATTAAGCAATTAAATTTTCTTTAACCCATTCTTCCAAACCGCCTGTTACAATTAATTCCTGTGCGGATTTCCCAACCGGATCGAAAGAATATTCTTTCTTGTTTAAAATAATTCTTGAATTGACGAAATCAATTGAAACGTTCATCCCGGTTTTTACAGTTAATTTTTCTTTACCGAATTTCAATTTTAAGTCTGTTACTAAAGCTGGACATTCAATTAAAAGAAATCCGTTGTTAAGAGCGTTTCTTTTATAAGTTTCGTTGAACGAACCGGCAATGACAAGTTTAATACCTTTATACTTTAAAGCTGTTGCCGCTTGCTCGCGTGAACTTCCCGTTCCAAAATTAAATCCGCCGACAAGAATATCACCTTCGTTAGCGATCTTTGCAAATTCAGAATCGTAATTTTCCATAACAACTTTTGCTTGTTGTTCAGGTGAATAATCATCAATGTAAGTGTATTTACCCGGATAAATTCCGTCTGTGTTCAAATTATCTTGATGACAGAAAATTAATTCTCCTTCAATTGTTTTTGGAAAACCATTTATGATTTCGACTACAGGAACTTTACCGTTAGCTCTTTTATTTGTTCTGATGTCCGCATAAATATTGCATGGACAGTATTCCCACGAATAATCAATTTTGCCGGCGATTGCAGATGCAGCCACAACAGCAGGCGAAGCCAAATATGCTTGTGCATTAGGCGAACCCATTCTCCCTTTAAAGTTTCTGTTCGTTGCAGAAATGCCGACTTCACCGTCTTCAAGAAGTCCGGTGCCTAAACCAATGCATGGTCCGCATCCAGGAGGAAGAGGAATTGCTCCTGCATGAATCAATGCTTGCCAATCGCCGCGTCGTTCACTTTCTGATTGAACTTCGCTTGAAGCAGCGGCAATATAAAATTTAACTCCGTCAGCAACTTTCTTTTCTCTAACGATTGAAGCTGCTTCAGCCAAATCATTTACTCTGCTATTCACGCATGAAACAAGATATGCCTTGTTAATTTTTATTTCTTCTGATTTTATTTCCGAAAGAGATGTAATCGTTTTTACAGTGTTGGGTCCTGAAACCATAGGCTGAATTGAATACAAATCAATAATTAATGCTTTCGTATAAAAAGCGTCTTCATCAGCTTTGCAAAGATTTTGTTCTAATTTATGAATTCGTTTTAAATTTAATCTTGGATGAACACCTTTCCCATCCGCATCAGATGGAACGCCGGCTAATCCGCGTTTGGAAATTTTTTCTGCTCTTTCCTTCAGCCAATTTATTGTAACTTCATCAATCGGGAAAACACCGGCAAGCGCTCCCCATTCAGTTGACATGTTTGCGATGGTTAATCTATCATTGATTGAAATATTTTTTATACCTTCGCCGGTAAATTCAATTGCATGGTTTAATACTTCGTCATGATTAAAATAACCGCACAACGCAATTATCAAATCTTTTCCGGTAACACCTTGCCGCAGATTTCCTTTCAATTCAACTTTTGCAATTGGAGGAACCTGCCACCATGTTCTTCCGGTTGCCCAAATTGCGGCAGAATCAGTTCTAACGATTGGAGTTCCCAAACATCCCAAACCGCCGTACATATTTGAATGGCTGTCCGAAGCAACAACCATAGTACCGGGAAATGCATACCCTTCTTCGCACATTATTTGATGACCGATTCCGCGCCCAGCAGGATAGAAATCAGCGTTAATTTTTTTTGCGAACTCTTCTATCTTTTTATACTTCTCCAAATTTTTTTCACTCTTATCCTGAACATTATGATCTAAAGTAAAAACAACCTGGCGTGGGTTTCCAATTTTTTTCGCACCAATACTTAAAAATTTTGGAATGACTGCGCCGGTATTATCATGCGTCATTACATAAGCCGGCTTTATGGTAATATAGTCTCCGCTATGAACGAAGTGATTCTTGCTTAATCCGGCAGCGTATCTTTGAGCGATTTTTTCAATTAATGTTTGTGACATAATTTTTCTCCAGTTATTGTGAATCCCGAATTTCGATCATGATTATCCTTTGAACGGATCGAAGCTTACAAAATCAGCGTGATGAACAATGATCGCCTCAACCGTCCGTTTTACTAAATCTCCTTCTTTTGAATGTGCAGCGATAATATGCTGTACTTCGGGTGGTAAGTTAAATCTATCGGCAATTGCTAAGCCGCTGAACGGATGACGAATTAGTTTCCCGGAGTTGCTTGTAGTTAATTTACCATCTTTTATTTCGTACTCTAAAAGCTTACCGACATCAATTAATACTGCGCCCGCGATTAACACATCCGTGTCGATTACAATTGCGTCGCCAAAATTGTTTTTCATTATCTTAGCCATCTCAACAGCTAATTGGACAGCGGTCCTTTTGTGAGTTATAAAAGAAATTTTGCAATCTTTTATTAGAAGGGAAAAGGGAATGGTTTTCAAATCCTCAATTGTTAAAGGACTATTCTCTAACGCATATATCCAGCAGCTTATAACTTTTTCTTTAAGCTCATGATTCCGGATCCAATTTATTTCAGGCCAGAGTTCAAGTAATTTTGCTTTCATCATTTTACTTTCTTAAAGTTTTTTATTAGACGAAAGACGGAAGATGAAAATAATTATTTTGTATTTATTTCATCTCTCCCGTTTAAGTTTATACTTCCCCTAAAGGTTCTTTATAATTTCATCAGTTAATTCATAAGTAGTTGAAGCGCCTTGTTTAAAGACGTCAGCGCCGCCTTTCAATTTAAGCATATCATAAGTTTTTACTTTGCCTTCTTCAACAACCTTTGCTATTGCGCTTCTAATATTTTCAGCTTTTTCATTTTCGCCGATGTGGTCGAGCATCATGCATGCGCTTAGTATCATTGCGATAGGATTAATGATCGGCGGATTTAATTCCTGGTATTTTGGAGCTGAGCCGTGAGTCGGTTCGAAAATTGCAACTTCATTCCCGATGTTTGCGCTGCAAGCAAATCCAAGTCCGCCTACAAGCCCGGCAAATCCATCGCTTATTATATCACCGAACATATTTTCTGCAACAATAACCCCGTAAGTTTCAGGATTTTTAGTAAGCCACATCATTTGAGCGTCAATGTTAGTATCCCAAAGCTGAACGTCAGGATATTCCTTTGCGATAAGCTTGCCTTCTTTGAACATCATACCGGAAGTTTCTCTAAGAACATTCGGCTTTTCGCAAATCGTAACATTTGAGTAGCCGTATTTTTTTGCGTACTCAAAGGCTTCCTTAATTATTCTCCGGCACGCATTTCTTGAAACTATCCTTGATGAAATTGCTAAATCTTCGCTCGGAACATTTTTAAATGATTTCATCTTCGGATGAGTCTCAAATGCCTCGCGGACAAGTTTAGGCGGATTAGTCCATTCAACTCCGGCGTACAATCCTTCGGTGTTTTGTCTGAAGATGACCGTATCAACTAAGGGTTCTTCAAAATCGTTGTTTTTTCTTCTTATAAAATTTAATGGATTTCCCTTGAAAGATTTGCATGGGCGAATGCAAATATCAAGATTGAAAAGCTGTCTTAAGCTAACGATTGGACTAAAATAAACATAGCCTTTATTTTGAAGTGAAGGATCGAGTTCTTTTTCAGCAGCGTCTTTAGGCTTGCTTGTAATAGCGCCGAACAAACCGATTTTATGTTCTTGTAATAAATCGATTGTCCTTTGCGGGAGCGCGTTGCCTTCTTTGCACCAAAAATCCCAACCAATATCTGCATGGATATATTCGGCAACAAATCCGGCTGCTGTTAAAACCTTAATGGCTTCTGGTAGAACTGTTTTTCCAATGCCGTCTCCCGGCATTGTTACAATTGTTTTCATAATGAGTGTCCCCTCAATAATGAATAAATATTTTTTCAATAGAAACTTAGGTAATAATTCCAAGCATTCCAAAAAAACTTTGCATTGTATTTTCACCCAATTTTCATAAATTAAAACCTCAAAAAAAAAATTTTAGAATTTATGCCCCTATTTTTTTATTTTAATTTAAAATGAATTTTTAAATCGATCATTTAGGAAGTGTAATCTTTTATTGAACAAATCTAAAGAAAATAACAGCAGCTATTCCGATAAAGATATAGATGGTTTTGGTAAGCTTCTAACAAAATTACTAAGCGAGAATGTAATACCTGCCAAGTATAAAACGCTAGTTGAACAATATTCAAATCATGCCTACTTAATCAATCAAAATCATGATCTAAAGAATTTTATTTCGGAAGCATTGCTTGATGTGGTTTTTAGTATATCACAGACCGGGAAGATTATTTTTATAAGTAAATCTTGTAAAGATATTTTCGGATTCGAAGTAGAAGAAGTACTTGATAAATCTTTTGTAAGCTTTGTGCCGAGAAGTGAATTAAAAAAAGCACTTGGAATCCTTTCTAAATTATTTAAAAATAAAAGAGTTCAAAATGAATCTTTATCGGTTTTGCATAAGGATGGCCATACAATCCCGGTAGAACTTAGCGCAAAGATTTTTAATTATGATGGAAAATATTTGGGACAGGGAACGCTTCATGATTTGTCTGAAAGATATAAGTCTGAAGAAAAGCTAAGAGCGTCGGAAAATATTTTTAGAAATGTCTGGGAAAAAGCAAGCGACGGCTTGCGCCTGACCGACGAAAAAGGCATAGTCTTTATGTGCAACCAGGCTTACGCAAATATGGTCGGTAAACCTAAGTCCGAAATTGAAGGAGGATTATTCTCCAAAACATATACAAAAGAAAATCAGGAAATAGAGCTAAAGAAATTCCTCTTTAAATTTAAGAACAATGCCTTTCAAAGCAACTTTGAAAAGAGTCCTCTGTTGTGGAACGGAAAGAAAGCCGATTTTGATATTACTCATTCGTTCATCGAAGGCATAACAAATAAAAAATTATTATTAAGCATTTTCCGCGATATATCGGAAAGAAAAAACAACGAAGCTCAGTTAAGGAAAAAAGATGCTCTGCTTCAGGGTATTGCTGAAGCCACAAAAACCTTGATAACAGTAAACGATCCTAACTTAGGCTTCCCGGCGGCATTAAAAATACTTGGTCTTTCAGCCCAGGTTGACCGCGTTTATATTTTTAAGCATAAGGTAAATGAAGAAACCGAAGAGATGTACGTCAGCTTGCTGTATGAATGGGCATCGGAGGAAGCTGAAGCGCAAATTGAAGATCCGGCTTTCCAAAGGCTTTCTTATTCGAGGTTTGAATCGCTAAAATTTTATGATAATTTCTCAAGAGGCAAATCCTTAAACTTCATCATAAAAAATCTTCCCGTAGAATATCAAAGTATTTTTATCGACAGCAAAATAAAATCAATCATACTTGTTCCGATTATGCTTGATGAAAAATACTGGGGTTTTGTCGGCTTTGATGAATGTAAATCGGATAGGGTTTGGACTTCAAACGAAGAATCGCTTTTAGTAACGATGTCCGCGATGCTCGGCGCGGTTGTAAAAAGAAATAATATTCAAGAAGAAATAATTAGAAAGAACCAGGAGCTTGACCAAGCCGTTATTAGGGCTGAAGCCGGTGTTAAAGCAAAGAGTGAGTTTCTCGCTTTGATGAGCCATGAAATAAGAACCCCGATGAACGGTGTTATCGGCATGACGGGACTTCTTCTCGATACAAATCTGGATGATGAACAACGGGAATATGTTGAAACAATCCGGCTCAGCGGCGATCAGCTTTTGGTAATCATAAACGACATTCTTGATTTTTCTAAAATAGAATCGGATAAACTTGAGCTTGAAATGCAGCCGCTTGATCTGCGCGAATGTATCGAAGACTCGCTGGACCTTCTTGCCTCACGCGCGGGAGAAAAAGGTCTGGACTTAGCTTATCAAGTTGACGGCAACACACCGATTACGGTTAAAGGAGATATTACAAGACTCCGCCAGATTCTGACAAACTTAATTAATAACGCAATTAAATTTACAGAGGAAGGCGAGATATTCGTTTCGGCTTCTGCAATGCAGATTGAAGATAATATTTATGAAATAAGAATCGGAGTTCGTGATACCGGTATGGGAATTCCGGCGGACAAGATGGACAGGCTCTTCAAATCATTTAGCCAGGTTGACGCTTCAACTACAAGAACCCACGGCGGAACCGGCTTGGGATTAGCAATTAGCAAAAGACTGGCGGAACTTATGGGCGGAACTATGTGGGTTGAAAGTGAATTCGGAAAAGGATCTACTTTTTATTTCACAATAAAAGGCGAGCTGGTTCAATCCCATGCTAAAATTTATTTATACGGACATATTCCGAAACTTGCCGGCAAAAAAGTTTTAATAGTCGACGACAATAAAACCAACAGAGTAATTTTAAAAACTCAAGCAGATAACTGGGGAATGTTTACGAAAGTTGCCGAGAGCCCGCGAATAGCTCTTGATTGGATTTCAAGCGGGGAAGAATTTGATGTTGCTCTTCTCGACTATCAGATGCCGATAATGGATGGTTTAACTTTGTGCGAAGAATTTAGAAAATGCAAAACCGGCAAAGACCTGCCGGTAATAATTTTAACTTCAATCGGCAAAAAAGAAAATCCTTCTACTATTGCTCATCTAAATTTATCCGCTTTTATCAGCAAGCCTATAAAGCAGGCTCAGCTTTATGAAACTTTAGTTTCTGTTTTGTCCGGCGTGCCGGGATTTAAGAAGGACAAACAATTAAAAGAGATTAAGATTGAATATGATCTTGCCGAGCGTTATCCGTTAAGAATTTTATTAGCCGAGGATAATGCCGTAAACCAAAAAGTCGCGATAAGAATTCTTGATAAGATGGGTTACAGGGCAGATGTTGCAGCCAACGGATTCGAAGCTGTTAACGCGGTGAAGCATATCCATTATGATATTGTTCTGATGGATATTTTGATGCCGGAGATGGACGGCTATGAAGCTACCAAAACGATTATTAATGAGCTTAAAGCCGATGAGCGCCCAAAAATAATTGCCATGACGGCTAACGCCATGCAGGGCGATAAAGAAGAATGCCTTGCGGCAGGTATGGACGACTATATTAGCAAACCGATAAGAATAGATGAATTGAATGAGTCTTTAGTCAAATGGAGCAAGAAAATTTCGGAGCAAAGAGGAGAATTAATTTCCAAAATAAAAAAAGAAAAAATTAAAACTAAACTTGTTAACGAAGAAAAAATTTCTTTTCTCGGCGATATTGAGACTGAAAGCGATTTGAATTTCTTGATAGAACTTCTTAATATTTATATTGATGAGCTCCCAAAGATTACAGATAAGATTAAAACTTCGGTAGAAATGAAAGACGCTAAGAGCCTTCAGTTCACTGCTCATAAATTGAAAGGCAGCAGTGTTACTCTGGGAATAGAATTTGTTTCCGAGCTTTGTCATGAATTGGAAACAGCCGCTAAGAATGAAAAGTTTGATGCCCAAACCCAACTTTTAGCCGACAGTCTTGTTGAAAAGCTTGATGTAATTATCAGGGAATTGGAAATCATAAAAGAAAAATATCTTAGACTTCAATCAAATTTTACGAACAATAAGAATGAATCTTGAGCTCAATTCGCTCAGTTTGTGAAAATCTGGTCACGGGAAATTTATATCTCGCTTTTCTCTTGAACTAAAACAAAATTTTATAGATGTTTGTATCCCTTATGACTACAAGGTTTTTAGGGCGCCGGTTAACAGGCAATTGCCTAACCCCGTCAGGTCCGGAAGGAAGCAGCGGTAAGCGTAGAGTTTGTGTAATCGGTTGCCCTTTTTTTATTTGTTAAATATGCCCGCAGGAATTAAAAATTCAAGTACGCCGCGTTCTATATGCGCCTTGCCGTGAAAAGAAATTTTGGCAAGAGCGGATTTCTTAAAATCTATATTTGCCGAGCCGGAAGAAATTAAGTTTGAAACATGTTCTGAAAAGTCAGGCTGATGACCGACAAACGCAATGTTATCGGCATTTAATGAATTCGCTATATCAATGATGTCTTCGGTTCTGCTTCCGGGTGATAGCTTTTTGTCGATTATAATTTCATTCTTTACTTCAAAAAATTCTTCAATGATCTTTGCCGTTTGCGTGGCTCTTGCTAAAGGCGAAGTAATTATGTAATCGAAAGGGCTTATATAATCTTTCCATGCGTTAACGGCATTCTTCAATTTTGCTTTCCCGGAGTTTGTAAGCTCGCGGTCAAAATCTTTTTTATTGATAGAAATTTTTTCTGCATCTCCATGGCGGATAAAATAAATATTCATAGCGCAAATAATGGTAAATGTTGATTGAAAGTTTAGCTTGAATAGTCGACAAAAATGGCGGTAACATTCTGATGAAATTCCATGAGGTCTTTATTTAGAAGCCGTCCTTCCTTGGTATTCATCATCAAATCCCACGCGTCCTTAGATTCAACTTCTATGTCGCAATATAAGCTATATTTTTGATCGAGCAAAAGACTGCTTTCTACCTTCGCGATTTTAATTTCTTTCTTCGCTACATCGGAAAGATATTTTACCGTGAAGTCCTTAAAATGGTTTAAAATGTTTTCTTCGGAAGTTTTCTTTAGGAATAAAAGTAATTTATACATCAGCAATCTATCGTAAAGGAATTAATAATATATTGATAAATATCCTTATAGTCTTTGTAAGTATATTTAGATGCTTTAAGAATTAATATATATTTTTTATTACCGCAAAAATATTCGAAGAATTGTACAAAGTCTGTTTTCAATTCAATCTTATCGGAGTAACGTACTTTATATTTGCCAAGCGTAATATTGTTCAGGGGATAATTTATAAACATCTCGGCTGAGTCAACTGCCGGAATCATAATTACAGAAATGGTAGTTCCCAAAGAATCATTTATATATCTTGTCCCGCGCATCTTTGTTTTTAAAAAATCAGTTATGCTGATATCCTTAATGCTTTTCCAATTTTCAGTAAGCGTTAATGAATATCCTTCGTTGTTCATTGTGTTTGAAGCCGACTTCAAGGTATCGAGAGCCGGATCAATTCCAACCGACTCCAAAGCGGAATTATAATTTGTTATTTCCGGCTTCTCAGGCTCATGCTTAAAGGAATTTATTTGTTCAGCTATGTATTTGGAAAATATTTCATTAGGACTTACATACTTATTTAGGCTGTAATTAAATTCAAAAACATCCCCTTTGCCTGCAATAGGCGATGCCTTTGAGCTTGTGCAGTTTGTAATAATTCTGTCTTCCGAAATTTTATAAATGCTTTGTGAAAATTCATCAGCAGGAGAAACAAGCTTTGTAAAATCTCTGAACACCAATGAAACTGAAGAATCGGTAATTTGAAATAACGACAACCTATTTAATTCAAGAATATCCTTAGACTTAAAATCTTCTATTGCCGCCAGGTAAATTTTATTATTATTTTTTATTATGGACGTATTCACAAAGCCGGTTAAAGATTTGTCGAGTAAATACATGCTGAATGTTGAATCATAAAATGCGAGCCGGTTGTAAAATGGATTTGGAAAAGTCAGCAGCACATAATAAAATTTATGCCCTCGAAACGAATACACGCTGTCGACATCAAAAGAATTATAATTATTATTTACTGGCAGAGACAAGTCCACAATATTTTGCAATACGGAATCGGCGGAAGAATTTCCGTTCATCGCTTTTTGAACGAGGGATTTTAAGGCGATGCCGTTCAAATAACTTTGGGTGCTCTTCTTGCCAAAGAAAGAACAGCCTGAAATTAAAACCGCTGCAAGGATATATATTGCGTATCTTTTTTTCATTACAAACTCTCCAGCTAATTTAAGAAAAAAAATAACGCGAGGGTAATATATTATTCTCATTTCCAATTTTTACATTTGTTAAGCAAAGTAAAAATAATAGGAATTTATTTTGTGCCTTAACACAGTATCACTTAACTTTATTGCATAATTAAAAAGGTTTTTTCCCCCTTTCATGTTTTAACAAGTGGAGGCTCAGATGTTAAAAAGGTTACTGTTTCTTATTACTATTTGTTCCAGTCTTTATGTTTACCCTCAGACAACTCGAAATGTACCTGTGCAGTACCCAACTATACAGACAGCAATTGATTCATCTAAAAGTGGAGATACAGTATTAGTTCAACCAGGTACTTATATTGAAAATATTGATTTTAAAGGAAAGAATATTGTCGTTGAAAGTTCAGCCGGAGCGAAATACACAATAATAAAACCCGCAAATAATGAAGTCCCTGTTATATGGTTCCACGACACTTATGATTCAACCGCCAACCTAGATGGTTTTACAATTTCAGATGGCGGGCAAATTACAGGAGGCGGTATAGAGTTTGCATTGTCTGGTAGTCCCATTGTAAAGAACTGCATTATAACTAATTCAGGGAATAGCTATGGAGCAATAGGGTATTACTATTCAACTGCCTCTTTAATAAATTGTTTAATTTATAAGAATCCAACAAATGCTTTATACTTTGACACAAATTATGGAAAGGTAGGACAACCATTTTTCATTAACTGTACTATAGCTGATAACAATGGTTACGGTGCTTCGTGTGCTCAATCTTATTTTCCCCAATTCATAAATTGCATTATGGCGGGAAATAC
>Ga0187812_1000359_pt1 | contig 16410 bp, 13 predicted proteins | sample NC_S_2_FD_130582 | JGI IMG/M metagenome (GOLD analysis project Ga0187812, IMG submission 130582) | Wetland sediment microbial communities from Neuse River Estuary, North Carolina, USA - ASW-S_2 | ecosystem: Environmental > Aquatic > Freshwater > Wetlands > Sediment | place: USA: North Carolina...
ACCGCGCCCGCCACGTCCGAGACCTCGGCCCTGGTGGGACGCGGCGCCGAGATCATGGACTCGAGCATCTGGGTGGCCACGATCACCGGCCGCGCCCGCTCCCTGGCCAGGCTGATCGCCCGGCTCTGGACGGCCGGCACCTGCTCGAGCGGCAACTCGACGCCCAGGTCGCCGCGCGCCACCATGATCCCGTCAAACGCGTCCACGATCTCCGGCAGCCAGCGGACCGCCTCGGGCTTCTCGATCTTGGCGATCAGCGGGACACCGGGGCGGCTCGCCTCGCTCATGATCTTCCGCGCCAGGCCGGCGTCGTCCGGACTGCGGACGAACGACATCGCGACGATGTCGACGCCGGTCGCCAGCGCCCAGCGCAGGTCTTCCTCGTCCTTGCCGGTGAGCGCCGGCGCGCTCACCGCGACACCCGGCAGGTTGATGCCCTTGTGGTCGGAGACCTTGCCGCCGGCCACTACCCGGGTGCGCACCCGCGGGCCGTCCACCCCGGTCACGTCGAGCTGGACGTTGCCGTCATCGATCAGGATGCGGTCACCGGGGCGCACGTCGTCGGCGAGCCCCTGGTAGGTGGTGGACGCCTCGTGCTGGCCGCCCGGCACGTCGTCGGTGGTGATCGTGAACTCATCGCCAGCGGCCAGCTGGACGGGTCCGCCGGGGAATTCGCCGAGCCGGATCTTCGGCCCCTGCAGGTCGGCGAGGACGCCGACGCTGCGGCCGATCGCGTCGCTTCCCGCGCGGACGAACTGGTAGGCGCGCAGGTGGTCGGCGTGCGTGCCGTGGCTCAGGTTGAGCCTGGCGACGTCGAGTCCCGCCGTGATCAGCTCGTTGATCTTGTCCTGGCTAGACGTCGCCGGTCCCAGCGTGCAGACGATCTTGGCACGGCGATCCATGACAAAATCCCTCCCAGTGGTCTATACCACCCTACAGGATCACATACCGTGCGTGACTGTCGTCACAGAAGGTTCACGACCTTGTCGCATGCCGTCCGCATGCGGCCGGTTACGTCAGCGGGCGGGCGGTGGACGGGATCGCCACCGGGAGGCGCGGCCGGTCGTCGACGGGGCCGCGCAGGTACTGGTCGACCGCGGCGGCCGCGCTACGGCCCTCGGCGATCGCCCAGACGATCAGGGACTGGCCGCGGCCCATGTCGCCGGCGACGAACACGCTGGGCGCCGAGGTCTCGTAGGACGGCGACCGGGCCACGTTGCCGCGCGCGTCGAACTCGACGCCCAGGTCCTCGAGCAGGCCGGGCCGTTCGGCGCCGGTGAAACCCATCGCGAACAGCGCCAGCTCACACGGGATCTCCCTGGCGGTGCCCGGCACTGGGACGAACTTGCCGCCGGTGAAAGTCACCTCGGACAGCCGCAGCGCGCGCACCGCGCCGGAGGAGTCACCGACGAACTCCTCGGTGGACACGGCGTACACCCGCTCGCCGCCCTCCTCATGGGCGGAGGAGACGCGGTAGATCATCGGGTAGGTCGGCCACGGCTGGCTCGCCGACCGCGCCTTCGGCGGCTTCGGCAGGATCTCCAGCTGGGTGACCGACGCGGCGCCCTGGCGGTGCGCGGTGCCGAGGCAGTCCGCCCCCGTGTCCCCGCCGCCGATGATCACCACGTGCTTGCCCGCCGCCGTGATCGGTGACGCGGGCCCCAGCCGGTTCGCCGGCGGCAGGTACTCCATCGCCTGGTGAATGCCGGACAGCGAGCGCCCGGGCACCGGCAGGTCGCGCGGCACCCGCGCGCCGCCGGCCAGCACGACCGCGGAGAACCCGTCGAGCTGCGACGCCGAGGTGACGGCCACGCCGCACTCGAACCGCGTCCCCTCGGCTTCCATCTGCTCGATCCGCCGGTCCAGGTGGCGCTTTTCCATCTTGAACTCGGGGATGCCGTACCGCAGCAGCCCGCCGGGACGGTCGTCCCGCTCGAAGACGGTGACCAGGTGCCCGGCGCGCGTCAGCTGCTGCGCCGCGGCCAGCCCGGCCGGCCCGGAACCCACCACGGCGACCGGGAACCCCGACAGCGACTCCGGCCGGAGCGGCACCACCGTGCCCGCGGCCCACGCCCGGTCGATGATCTCCACCTCGACCTGCTTGATCGTGACCGGCGACCCCTCCCAATCCGGCGCTGTGATGCCGAGCACGCACGCGGACTCGCACGGGGCCGGGCAGAGCCGGCCGGTGAACTCGGGAAAGTTGTTGGTCGCGTGCAGCCGGTCCGCCGCGGCCGCCCAGTCGGAACGGTAGACGAGGTCGTTCCACTCCGGGATCAGGTTGCCCAGCGGGCAGCCCTGATGGCAGAACGGGATGCCGCAGTCCATGCAGCGGCCCGCCTGCCGCTCCGCCCGCTCCCGCGCGAACGGCTCGTACACCTCGCGCCAGTCCGTCAGCCGGACGTCGACCGGCCGCCGCCGCGGGGTCTCCCGCGCGGTCTTCAAGAATCCCTTTGGATCTGCCACAGCCCTCACCCGTGCGCGGCGGACATGACCGCCTCGTTGACGTCCCGGCCCTCGCGCTCGGCGGCGGACGCCGCGACGAGGACCCGCTTGTAGTCCTTCGGCATGACCTTCGCGAACCGCTCCACCGCCTCGTCCCACGAGGCGAGCAGCCGCGCGGCCACCGCGGACCCGGTCTCCGCGTGGTGCCGCGACACAACGTCCAGCAAGAACGCGACGTCGGACTCCTCGAGCGGGTCCAGGTCCACCATCTCCGTGTTCAGCCGGCCAGCGGCCAGGTCGAGCACGTAGGCGATGCCGCCGGACATGCCCGCCGCGAAGTTGCGCCCGGTCGGCCCGAGGATCACCACCCTGCCGCCGGTCATGTACTCGCAGCCGTGATCGCCGACGCCCTCGGCGACGGCGAGCGCGCCGGAGTTCCGCACGCAGAACCGCTCGCCGACCACGCCGCGCAGGAAGATCTCCCCGGCGGTCGCGCCGTAGCCGATCACGTTGCCCGCCACGACCTGGGTCTCCGCCTCGAACGGCGAGTCCGCCGCGGGATAGACGGTAAGCCGCCCGCCGGACAGCCCCTTGCCCAGGTAGTCGTTCGCGTCGCCGCACAACCGCAAGGTGATGCCCCGCGGCACGAACGCCCCGAACGACTGCCCCGCCGACCCGGTGAACGCCACCGTGATCGTGTCGGGCGGCAGCCCCTCGCCGCCCCAGCGCTTGGTCACCTCGTAGCCGAGCATCGTGCCAACCGTGCGGTTGACGTTCCTGATCGGCAGCTCAAGGCGAACCGGGCGGCCCTCCTCAAGGGCGCCCTCGGCGAGCTGGATCAGCGTGTTGTCCAGCGCCTTGTCCAGGCCGTGGTCCTGCGCGGTGACCCGGTGCAGCGGCCCGTCCGCGCCCTCAGGGACGTGCAGCACCGGGGTCAGGTCCAGCCCGGCGGCCTTCCAGTGCGACACGGCCAGCGCGGTGTCGAGCAGGTCCACCCGGCCGACCGCCTCCTCGAGCGACCGCAGCCCGAGCAGGGCCAGGTACTCGCGGACCTCTTCGGCGATGAACTCGAAGAAGTTCACCACGAACTCCGGCTTGCCGGTGAACCGGCGCCGCAGCTCGGGGTTCTGCGTGGCCACGCCGACCGGGCAGGTGTCCAGGTGACAGACGCGCATCATGACGCAGCCCGACACGACCAGCGGCGCCGACGCGAAGCCGAATTCCTCGGCGCCGAGCAGCGCCGCGATGATCACGTCGCGCCCGGTCTTGAGCTGCCCGTCCGCCTGCACGACGATCCGGTCCCGCAGCTTGTTGCGCAGCAGCGTCTGCTGGGTCTCGGCGAGGCCGAGCTCCCACGGCGCGCCGGCGTGCTTGAGCGAGGTCAGCGGCGCCGCGCCGGTGCCGCCGTCGTGCCCGGAGATCAGCACCACGTCGGCGTGCGCCTTGGACACGCCCGCCGCAACGGTGCCGACGCCGACCTCGGCGACCAGCTTGACGTGCACCCGGGCGGCCGGGTTGGCGTTCTTCAGGTCGTGGATGAGCTGCGCCAGGTCCTCGATCGAGTAGATGTCGTGGTGCGGCGGCGGGGAGATCAGCCCGACCCCGGGCGTGGAGTACCTGGTCTTGGCGATCCACGGGTACACCTTGTGCCCCGGCAGCTGCCCGCCCTCACCGGGCTTGGCGCCCTGCGCCATCTTGATCTGCAGGTCGTCGGCGTTGACCAGGTACTCGCTGGTGACGCCGAACCGGCCGCTGGCCACCTGCTTGACCGCCGACCGCCGCAGGTCCCCGTTGGCGTCGGGAATGAACCGGTCCGGGTCCTCGCCCCCCTCGCCGGTGTTGGACCGCCCGCCCAGCCGGTTCATCGCGATCGCGAGGGTCTCGTGCGCCTCGGCGGAGATGGAGCCGTAGGACATCGCGCCGGTCGCGAAGCGCTTCACGATGCTCTCGACGGGTTCAACCGCGTCAAGATTTATCCGAACGGAAGCGGCTGACTCCGCACCGTCATCGATCCCCTTGATCCGTAGCAGGCCGCGCAGCGTCATCAGGCGCTGGGACTGGTCGTCGACCAGCGCGGTGTACTGCTTGAAGATCTCGTACCGGCGGCTGCGCGTGGCGTGCTGGAGCTTGAACACCGTCTCCGGGCTGAACAGGTGCGGCTCGCCCTCGCGGCGCCACTGGTACTCGCCGCCGGTCTCGAGCCGCCGGAACGCCATGCCGGGACCGCCGGCGGCGACCGCCGCGCGGCGCGCCGCCTCCTGCGCGAGCACGCCGAACCCGACACCGCCGAGCCGGGAGGACGTGCCGGTGAAGCAGGCCGCGATGACCTCGTCGCCGAGGCCGATCGCCTCGAAGATCTGCGCCCCCGTGTAGGAGGCGATCGTGGACACGCCCATCTTGGACATGATCTTGAGCAGGCCCTTGCCGAGGGCCTTGATCAGGTTCCGCTCGGCCTTGTCCGGGGTCAGGCTCTGTTGCCCGGGACTGGCGAGCTGGCCCCGGGCGGCGAGGTCCCTGACGGTCTCGATCGCCAGGTACGGGCACACGGCGGCGGCGCCGTAGCCGGCCAGCAGCGCGATGTGGTGGCACTCGCGGGCGTCGCCCGACTCCACGATGAGGCCCACCCGCGTCCTGGTCTTCTCCCGGATCAGGTGGTGGTGCACCGCCCCGGTCAGCAGCAGCGACGGGATCGGGACGAGCTTGTCGTCGGTGGTGTTCCGGTCCGACAGGATGATCAGGCGCGCACCGCCTTCGATGGCGGCGTGCACCTCGGTACAGATCTCGTCCAGCCGGGCGCGCAGGCCGTCGCCGCCGCCGGCCGGGTCGAACCGGCCGTCGACCACGTGCGCGGCGAAGCCGGGCAGGTTCCCGTCGTCGTTGATGTGCACGAGCTTGGCGAGGTCCTGCTCGCCGATCACGGGGAACGGCAGCACGATCTGGCGGCAGGACGCGGGGCCGGGCTCGAGCAGGTTGTGCTCGGGACCGGCCGTCGAGGCCAGCGAGGTGATGAGCTCCTCGCGGATCGCGTCCAGCGGCGGGTTCGTCACCTGCGCGAAAAGCTGGGTGAAGTAGTCGAACACGAGCCTCGGCCGGTCCGAGAGGACGGCCACCGGGGTGTCGGTGCCCATCGACCCGATCGGCTCCGCCCCGGCCCGGGCCATCGGGGCGAAAATGACCCGCAGCTCCTCTTCGGTGTACCCGAACGTCCGCTGCCGGGTGAGCAGGTCCACCGCGGTGGGCACGCCCCGCTTGCGGTCCGGCAGGTCGTCGAGGCGGAGCAGGCCGGCGTGCAGCCAGTCCTGGTAGGGGTGCTGAGCGGCGAGTTCGGCCTTGACCTCCTCGTCTTCGACGATCCGGCCGGCGGCGGTGTCGGCGAGGAAGATCCGGCCCGGCTGGAGCCGGCCCCGGCGCACCACCCGGGCGGGCTCGATGTCGAGCACGCCGACCTCGCTGGCACCGATCACCAGGCCGTCGCTGGTCACCCAGTACCGGCCGGGCCGCAGCCCGTTCCTGTCCAGCACGGCGCCGATCACGGTGCCGTCGGTGAACGCGATCAGCGCGGGGCCGTCCCAGGGCTCCATGAGCGTCGAGTGGAACTCGTAGAACGCGCGCCGCCGCGCGTCCATCTCCTCGTGGTTCTCCCACGGCTCGGGGATCATCATCAGCAGCGCGTGCGGCAGCGACCGGCCGCTGAGGTGCAGCAGCTCGAGCGCCTCGTCGAAGCTGCCGGAGTCGGATCCCCTCGGGTGCACGATCGGGAACAGCCGCTCGATGCCCTGGCCGCTCTTCGACCGCGGGATCAGCGGACTGTCCAGCATCGCCTCGCGGGCCCGCATCCAGTTCCTGTTGCCCTGCACGGTGTTGATCTCGCCGTTGTGCGCGACGTACCGGTAGGGGTGCGCACGTTCCCACGACGGGAACGTGTTGGTGGAGAACCGGGAGTGCACGAGCGCGACGTTCGAGGCGTACCGCTCGTCGGACAGGTCGGGGAAGAACGGCTCGACCTGCGGCGCGGACAGCATGCCCTTGTACACGATCGTCCGGGCCGACAGGCTGGCGAAGTAGACGCCGGTCTCGTGGTCGGCGCGCTTGCGCAGGCAGAAGGCCATCCGCTCCAGTTCCATGCCGTGCTCGCCGCCGGCGCCGGCCACGAACAGCTGGGCCAGGTGGCGCAGCACCTCGCGGGCGCCCGGCCCGCACGCGGCCGGGTCGATCGGCACGTCACGCCAGCCGAGGATGGTCAGCCCCTCGTCGGCGGCGAGCTGGGCGATGCGGGCGAAGAGACGGGCGCGTTTGGAAGAATCGGAAGGCAGGAAGGCGAGGCCGGCGGCGTACGCGCCAGCCTCGGGGAGCGGGAAGTCAGTCACCGCGCGGAAGAAGGCGTCGGGGATCTGGGTCAGGATGCCCGCGCCGTCGCCGGTGTCCGGGTCCGCGCCGGCGGCGCCCCGGTGCTCCAGATTGCACAGGACCCGCAGGGCGCTGGCGACCACATCGTGCCCGCCGTTGGCCGAGAGATCCGCGACAAAACCTACGCCACAGGCGTCGTGCTCGAACCGGCTATCGTAAAGTCCGTCGGTTGCGGCAGGCACCATCAATACTCCTGTCGTCTCATATCCGCTGTCATGCCATGCTGCGGTTGGGACGACGCTGGCCCTCGCTGCTACACGTAGGTTACGTTGACATTACATGACTGGTGAATCGCTTTCCAGGGCCGGCTTCTGCGCAGGCTGGAAAGGTTTGGTGCGCGTGGGCCTGGTGCGGACGAGGTAGATGGCCGTGCCGACGAAGACCGCGGCATCGCCAAGTTCCCCGGCTCTGAGGCCCAGAACGATCGGCAGATGAGCGATACCCAGCCAAAACAACGCGAAACCGCCAATCGCGTAGGCCGCTCCGTACAGCGCGAGCGCCCGGTCCCCGCGCAGCGCCAGCCGGCGCGTCGCGACCGCGACGGCGACGCCGGCCACCAGGCTCCACAGCGCCTGGTACAGGAAAAGCGGCTGAAATGTGGCGAAGTTCTCATACCCGGCAGGACGGTGCGCGGGGTCGATGGCGACCGCCCAGGGCAGCGACGACGGGTGACCGTACCCCTGGCCGGCGAACCAGCCGGCGAGCGAGGCTACCGCCTGGCCGAACGCGATGGCCGGCGCCGCCGCGGCGGCGACCGGGCCGAACCGCAGCCGCCTGCCGCCGCTGCCGGTCACGGCGAGCGGGGCGGGCCTGATCACGGGAGCGATCGCGCGGACGCCCGGCGCGTCGCCGGGCGCCGGAGTGCCGGGCGCGGACGTGCCGGCGGGTGCGGACGTGCCTTCGGGGGTGGAGGTGCCCGGCGCGGGGCGCCCGCGGCCTGCGCGCCACGCGGGGCCGTCGGGGCGCAGGTGGCGGCAGGCCAGCCAGGCGGCCAGCGTGCCGAGCGCCGCCGCGCCCGGCCAGCCGATCACCGCGTCCCAGGTGCGGACGGCCTGCCACGCGCCGCTGTCCGCCTGGGGCACCAGGGCGCCGATCGCGGCGGGGATCAGGCCGGCCGGGACAGCCCACGCGGCCACGTCGACGATCACGCCCCGCGGGCCGCCGGCCGTGCGGTACCTGCGGTCGGCGATCCAGACAGCGAGCAGGATGCCCGCCACCACGCACAGCGCCTGCGCCCGGAACGGGAGCGGCCCGAGGTGCCACACGGACTGTGGCGGGCCCGGGAGGGACGCGAGGGGCATACCCGGACATTACCGCTGTTCCGGTCTCCGGCAGCGACCGGCGCCGGAGACGGCGGGCCGACTGGGCAATCGACAGCGAGAGAGCGGGTTGTTGCGAATAGCCGGCGAGTTCGGCTCGTTGCCCGCGAACCGGTGGAAGCCGCGTACACCGGCTTACCTGTGACCGCATGGGACGGGGCGGCGAGGCTAGCGGCGGCGGGTGCCCTGGGCTAGGTCAGCGGTCAGGTCGCGGACCGCCGTCACCGCCGCGTCGGGGCCGGGGGCGGCCGACAGGCGGCGGACGAAGGCGGAGCCGACGATGACGCCGTCGGCGAAGCCGGCGACCTCGGCGGCCTGTTCGCGGTTGCTGACGCCGAGGCCGACCGCGATGGGGAGGCTGGTGTGCTCGCGGGTCCGCCGCACCAGGGTGGCCGCGCCGGAGTTCACCATGTCCCTGGTGCCGGTGATGCCCATGAGGCTGACGGCGTAGACGAAGCCGCGGCAGACCGCCGTGATCTCGGCGATGCGGTGCTCCGGCGACGACGGGGCGACCAGGAAGATCCGGTCGAGCCCGTACTTGTCGGACGCCTCGAGCCAGGGCGCGGCCTCCTCGGGCGTCAGGTCGGGCGTGATCAGGCCGGCGCCGCCCGCGTTCATCAGGTCGCGGGCGAACGCGTCGGTGCCGTACTGGTCGACCGGGTTCCAGTACGTCATGATCACTACCGCGGTGCCGGCCGCGGCGATCGCCTGGACGGTGTCGAAGACGTCGGCGATCCTCGTGCCGGCCCGCAGCGCCCGGTAAACGGCCTCGGCGATCACCGGACCGTCCATCAGCGGATCGGAGTAGGGCAGGCCGACCTCGATGACGTCGGCGCCCGCCTCCGCCATCGCCAGGGCGGCCCTGATCGCGGTGCTCTTGTCGGGGAAGCCGGCAGGCAGGTAGCCGACAAGGGCGGCCCTGTCTTCGGCTCGTGCCTTGCCGAAAGCCTCGCTGACGGTGCTCATGTGCTCGCGCTCCTCAGACCCCGAAGTAGGCGGACGCGGTGGCCACGTCCTTGTCGCCGCGGCCGGACAGGTTGACCAGGATCAGCGCGTCCGGGCCGAGCTCGCGGCCGAGCGTGATCGCCCCCGCCACCGCGTGCGAGGACTCCAGGGCCGGGATGATGCCCTCGGTCTTGCACAGGGCGGCGAACCCCGCCATCGCCTCGGCGTCCGAGACGGACCGGTACTCGGCGCGGCCGGTGTCCTTGAGCCACGAGTGCTCGGGTCCGACGCCCGGGTAGTCGAGGCCAGCCGAGATCGAGTGCGTGTCCAGGGTCTGGCCTTCGTCGTCTTGCAGCACGTACGTGCGCATGCCGTGCAGCACGCCAGGGAGCCCGAGGGTCAGTGTCGCGGCGGTCCGCTCCGGCCTGCCGTCACCGTCGCCGCCCGCCTCGCAGCCGATGAGCCGCACGCCCTCGTCGGGAATGAACGCGTGGAAGACGCCGATCGCGTTGCTGCCGCCGCCGACGCAGGCGACGACCGCGTCCGGGAGCCTGCCGGTGGCGTCGAGAACCTGCTGGCGGGCCTCGATGCCGATGACGCGCTGGAAGTCGCGGACCATCATCGGGAACGGGTGCGGGCCGCCGACCGAGCCGATGCAGTAGTGCGTGTTGTCCACCGTGGCCACCCAGTCGCGGAACGCGTCGTTCATCGCGTCTTTCAGCGTGCGGGTTCCGGTCTTGACCGGGACGACCTCGGCGCCGAGCATCCGCATCCGGGACACGTTCAGCGCCTGCCTGCGGGTGTCCTCTTCGCCCATGTAGACCACGCAGTCCAGGCCGAGCAGCGCGCACGCGGTCGCGGTCGCCACGCCGTGCTGGCCGGCGCCGGTCTCGGCGATCACCCGGGTCTTGCCCATCCGCTTGGTGAGCAGCACCTGGCCGAGCACGTTGTTGATCTTGTGCGAGCCGGTGTGCGCGAGGTCCTCGCGCTTCAGCAGGACGCGCGCGCCGCCGGCGTACTCAGCGCCGAACCGCTTCGCCTCCGTGACCAGCGTCGGGCGCGCGGCGTAGTTCGTGAGCAGGTCCGCCAGCTCCGCGGTGAACTCCGGGTCGGTGCGGGCGGCCTCGTACTCCTTGGTGAGCTGTTCGAGCGCCGCCATCAGCGACTCGGGGGCGAACCGGCCGCCGAAGACGCCGAAGTGCCCGGTTACGTCGGGAACGACGGAAATATCTGGTTCCGCGGGCGGCGGACCCGCGGCTGGCGTGCTATCCACGCCGGTAGACTACCCGCGTTCGCCGCGCAGCGCGGGGTGAGATCCCGCAGTCACGAGATCGGCGACGGCGGACCTCGGGTCCTTCTCGGTCACCAGTGACTCGCCCACCAGCACCGCGTCCGCGCCTGACGCCGCGTAGGCGAGCAGGTCGTGCGGCCCGCGGACGCCCGACTCGGCGATCTTGACGACCCCTTCGGGGATGCGAGGCGCGAGCCGGGCGAAGATCGACCTGTCCACCTCGAGCGTGGCCAGGTTCCGCGCGTTCACCCCGATCACCGTCGCGCTCGCGTCGACCGCCCGCTCGAGCTCCTCGTCCGCGTGGACCTCGACGAGCGGCAGCAGCCCGATCGACAGCGACCGCTCCACGAGCGAGACGAGCGCGCTCTGCTCGAGCGCGGCGACGATGAGCAGCACCATGTCGGCGCCGTAGGCGCGCGCCTCCCACAGCTGGTAGGAGCTGACCACGAAGTCCTTGCGCAGCAGCGGCACCTGCACGGCCCGCCGGACCGCGGCCAGGTCGTCGAGCGACCCGCCGAACCGGCGCTGCTCGGTCAGCACGCTGATCACCCGCGCGCCGCCGGCCTCGTAGTCGGCCGCCAGCGCGGCCGGGTCGTCGATCGCGGCCATCGCGCCGCGAGACGGGCTCGCCCGCTTCACTTCCGCGATGACGCTGACGCCTTCTGCCTTGAGCGCCGCCATGGCGTCGACCGGAGACGGCCCCCGGCGCGCCATGTCCTTCAGCTGCTCAAGCGAGACGCGCCGCTGCCGGTCGGCGAGATCGGCACGCACGCCCTCGAGGATCTCGTCGAGCACACTCACGCGTTTGCGTCGTCTCCTCAAATCGGAAATGTTGCGCCACCGATGCTAGTCCCCGCCGGAACGTGGTCTGGGCGGCCCCCCTGGAGTTTGCCTTTGCAATGCATAAGCCATACCTTCGCGTTGCCCGGCGCCTAGCCGGGCGCCCCGGCCGGGCCGGTCGCCGGGGGCGCGCCGGGCTCCGCGGGCGCGCCGGGCGCGCCGTCCAGGTCGAGGACGTACCCCACGCCGTGCACGGTGCGGATCGCCGCACTGCCGAGCTTCGCCCGCAGCTGGGCGATGTAGACGTCGACCGCGCGCGGGCTCGGCCGCTTGCCCCGTTCGGTTTCCAGCGCGGCGAGCAGCCGCTCCCTGCTCAGCACCCGGCCGGGCTGGCCGGCGAGCGCGGACACCAGCGTGAACTCCGTCCTGGTGAGGCTGACCGCCCGGCCGTTGACGACGATCTCGTGCCTGCCACGGTCCGCGCCGCCCTGACCTGGCGATCGCCACTGGCCGGGCACCGGATGCACCAGGTCCGCCACCGCGAGGACCAGAGCCCGCGGGCTGAACGGCCTGGTCAGCCACCGCCTGGCCGCGGGCGGGCTGTTCAGGCCGTGCGGCCTGCCATCCCCGCGGTCCAGCAGGAAAACCGCGGGGACCGCGGGCGCCAGCACCTGGCGGAGCGCCCTGACCTCGAGGCCGGGCATTGTGAGATCGATCACGAACAGGTCGGCGGCCTGGCGAGCCAGCACCAGGACGGTCTCCGCCGGGCTGCCGGTGACCAGCACCCGCATGCTCGCGCGCTCGAGGTAGCGGCGCGCCATCTCGGCTACCTCGGGCTCGTGTTCGGCGACGAGCACGCACGGCATTCTTTCAGCCTGCGGGGGGCTTCGGGGGGTCGTCCCCCCGGGCTAGCAGAGCGCTGAGCCGATGTTCAGGCGGCGCGGAGTCCGCGGCGCCGTCGCCGGTGGCGGGATCGTCCGCCGTGGGGTCTTCGCCGCCGCTGAGCGACTCCCACATCGACGCGGAGTCCCGCGGCCGCCCGGACGCCGCGCCTTGTGCGCCGGGCGCGGCGCCGCCGCGCCGCGCTGGGCGGTCGTACCTGGCCGACATCACCGGCCATTGCGGGCCGCGCAGCACCGTCGCCAGGCCGGCCAGGAAGACGAGCAGCGCCCCGGCGATGACCGCGAAGCGCCACGGAGTGCCGGACATCACGGCGTGCCCCGCGCCCGTCACCACCACGGCCGCGCCCCCGGTCGAGCCGCTGGTCGTGGAGCCGGCCGCACCGCTGACGGCCGCCGACTCGGGGGAGGCGATGTGGCTCGCGGCGACGCTGACGACGTTCGCGGCGGTCACCGCCGTCGTGACGGCCGCGCCAGCGCCCGCCCCGAACAGCGCGAGCAGCACCCCGGCGGCCCGGCGCAGCACTCCCCTGGTGGCGATCACGGCGGCCAGCCCGGCAAGCGCCGCCACCGCGAGCGCGCCCGCCAGCGGGACCAGGTCGGCGCCGGAAACGCTGACCACCTGAGCGGTCAGCGGCTTGGGCGGCGTGAAGACGGCCTGCGCCCAGCGCTCCCTGACCGCGATCAGGATCAGCCCCGCGCCAACCGCGCCCGCGAGCAGCGTCAGGCCGTATTGGCGGCGCGCCGGGATCTCGCGCACGCCGCTCACCCGCCCTCGTCGGGACGCGAGCCCGGCACGGCGTCGAGCACGTCGGCGTCGAAGCAGGTCCGGTCGCCGGTGTGGCACGCGGCGCCCACCTGGTCCACCTGCACCAGGAGCGCGTCACCGTCGCAGTCAAGCGCCACCGACTTCACGAACTGGAGGTGACCCGACGTCTCGCCCTTCACCCAGTACTCCTGCCGGCTGCGCGACCAGTACGTGCAGCGGCCGGTGGTCAGCGTGCGGTGCAGCGCCTCGTCGTCCATCCAGGCGACCATCAGCACCTCGCCGGTGTCGTACTGCTGCGCGATCGCCGCGACCAGGCCGCTGGCGTCCCGCTTCAGCCGCGCCGCTATCTTCGGGTCAAGCCGCGACGGGCGGACGGCTTCTGTCATCGCCGGTTCCCTCTCCTTACTCCCCGGTGTCAACTCACCGGTGTCATAGACCACCGCTACAGCCTACGATCTCCTCGTGAGCAACTCGCGGGATGAACGCCGCGCCCTCGCCGCGCTGCTCGAGGAAACCGGCCCGGACGCCCCCACCCTCTGCGTGGGCTGGCTGACCCGGGACCTGGCGGCGCACCTGGTGCTGCGGGAGCACCGCCCCGACGCCGCAGCCGGAGTCATGGGCGGCCCGCTCGCGCCCTATACCGCCCGGGTGCAGCGGCGCTACCTGGCGCGGCACTCGTACGCCGAGCTCGTCGCCCTGTTCAGGAACGGTCCGCCGCGGCTCTCGCCCTTCGCGCTGCCGGGCGCCGACGAGCAGGTGAACACGGTGGAGTACTTCGTCCATCACGAAGACGTCAGGCGCGCCCAGCCGGACTGGCAGCCGCGGGCGATCAGCGACGGGCTGTCCGACGCGCTGTGGCGCCGGGTGAAGTCCGCCAGGCTCTTCCTCCGCAAGGCGCCGGTCGGCGTCGAGCTGGCTCGGGTCGGCGCGGCCGAGGGCAACGGACCGTACCGGGTGACGGTGAAGAACGCGACGCCCACCGTCACCGTCGTCGGCACGCCGGCCGAGCTGACGATGTGGATCATGGGCCGGACCAGCGCCGCGAAGGTACGGTTCGACGGCACCGGTGAAGCCGTCGCCGCGCTCAAGGCGTGGCGCAGCTAGCGGTCAGCCGCCCATCTCCCGCTTCAGCCGCGCGAGCTCGTCCTCGACGCTCTCGTGGTGCGCGGCAGCGGGGTGGGGCGTCTCCGGGGGAACGGCGAGTTCGCGGGTGGTCGGCTCCGGGTCGCGCCGCACGCGGCGCTCACCGGGCTCCCGCCTGCTCCTGACCTGGCGGTGCCGCCGCGCCCCCATGATCTTGTAGACGACGTAACCGCCGCCCGCGACAATCGCGACGAACGCGATCGCGGTGAGCAGGCCGAGCAGCAAGTGGACCACGGAATCGAGGACGAAAAAGACGATGATCCCGCCGATCACAATGGCGCCGACCTTCAGCCAGTTCATCCGGCGCCCCCTTTCTCCTGGTTCACGTTCGATAATAGTCAGAGTATGAACGTTCGGGGCCGGCCGGATGGTGCCGCGTCTCCGCACCGCGTGGGAGGGATCAGGGCATGCAGGCATTCGGCATCGACATCGGCGGCACGGGTATCAAGGCGGCCCCTGTCGACATAGCAGCCGGCACGCTGCTGGCCGAACGCAAGAAGATCGCCACGCCGCGGCCTGCCACGCCCGATGCCGTGGCGGAGGTGGTGCGGGAACTCACGCGCGCGTTCGGATGGACGGGTATCACGGGCGCCACCTTCCCCGGAGTCGTAACGAACGGAACGGTGCGCACGGCCGCGAACGTGGACAAGGCGTGGATCGGGACGGACGCGGCGGCGCTGTTCGGCAAGGTCACCGGCAGCGACGTGTCGGTGCTCAACGACGCGGACGCGGCGGGCGTCGCGGAGATGACGTTCGGCGCGGGGAAGGGCGAGCGCGGCACGGTGCTGATGCTGACGTTCGGCACCGGGGTCGGCAGCGCGCTGTTCTCCGGCGGGCTGCTGGTGCCGAACACCGAGTTCGGGCACGTCGAGATCCGCGGCAAGGACGCGGAGTCCCGCGCCTCCGAGCGCGGAAAGCAGGAGCACGGCTGGGGCTGGAAGGACTGGGCACAGCGGGTCGGCGAGTACATGCAGCACATCGAGGCGCTGCTGTCGCCTGACCTCATCATCGTCGGCGGCGGGATCAGCAAGGAGGCCGACAAGTGGCTGCCGTTGCTGACCGGCATCCGCGCCAGGATCGTCCCGGCCGCCCTGCAGAACGACGCCGGCATCGTCGGCGCGGCGATGGCCGCGACCGCGATGGCCGAGACCGGCATCACCACGTCCGGGGTGGTGGCTGCGGCCGGCCCGACCACGTCCTGGACGACGGCCCATCAGGCCGCCGGGAACTAGCCGGGAACTTGCAGTGCCGCCCGCGTGCCCTAGCGCCCCGCGCGCCGTGGCACGCGGGCGGCGGTACTACGCGGCCTGCTTCGTCGCGGCCGTGCGGATGACGACCAGCCGGGCGTCCCGCGTCGTGCCGCTGACCTGGCCCGCGGTGAACACCAGCTGGCCATCGGCCAGGTTCGTCGCCGTCGTGCGGGACCCGTTCTCGCGCACGATGGTGGCGCCGGTGAGCACCCAGGTCCAGGTGGTGCCGTCGGTGGCCTTCACAGTCACGTCCGAGCCCTCGACCGACAGCACCGTGCCGCGCTCGAACGCCAGGGTGCGCGGCCCGTTCTTGGTCTCGAAGGTGTACTGGCCGTACATCCCGCCGAGCAGCCGGAGCCGGATCAGCGCCCGGGCGACGCGGCGCGTCGCGGTCGCGCTCGCGGCGGGGGCGGGGGTTGAGGAGGTTGCGGAGGACAGGTCGGCGAGCGCCCCGTTCAGGACGGCCGCCTGCCCGGTAGGTCCGCTGGCGGCGGTTGACGCCGCCGGGCTTGTGCTCGGCCCGGAACCAGTGACCGCCTGGGTCACGGCGAACGCGCCGCCGGCCACGACCGCACAGGTCACGACCACAGCGGCGATCTTCCCGCGGCTGCGCCCGCGGCGCGGCGGCGGGCCGCCGTATGGCGGCAGGCCTGATTCTGGCGCAGGCACGCCCGGCGTAGCGCCGAACCCGCTAGGGGTGTACATGTTCGTCACGACGATAAGTATTGGCACCGCGCCTAGGACCCGAGCGGGTAACCGCTGGGAGAACCTTTGGAATAACCCTCAGATCCGGTAAACGCCGAATGGAAAAGCGGGCCGGCGGCTCATTAGCCGCCGGCCCGCTTGCCGCCTGTGAGCAGATCAGCAGCCGTCGTAGGGCGCCCAGTTGGACTGGCCCCCGGCCGCGATGGCGTTGTTGAACACCTGGTTCTGCTCGGCCACGCTGGCGTGGCCGAAGTCGGCCGGGTTGCCACCGTACGCGGCCCAGGTCGAGGCGCTGAACTGGTAGAGGCCGTAGTGGCCGCTGGAGTTCATGACCTGGGCGTTGCCGCCCGACTCACGGGAGATGACGCACGCCTGGAACGCACTGTCGCCCGCCGTCGACACGGTCGAAGTCGAGGTCGCGGCCTGCTGCACCGGGGCGGCCTGCGTCTGCGCCGGG
>Ga0187812_1000360_pt1 | contig 16377 bp, 12 predicted proteins | sample NC_S_2_FD_130582 | JGI IMG/M metagenome (GOLD analysis project Ga0187812, IMG submission 130582) | Wetland sediment microbial communities from Neuse River Estuary, North Carolina, USA - ASW-S_2 | ecosystem: Environmental > Aquatic > Freshwater > Wetlands > Sediment | place: USA: North Carolina...
CCAGGTAGGCGCGGCGGACCCGGCCGTCGTTCATGAGCGCGGAGATGATCCGGCGGGTGGTGGCGTTCACCGGGACCGCCATGCCGAGGCCGACGCCCGCCACGGCGGTATTGATGCCGACCACCCGCGCGTGCGCGTCGGCGAGCGCCCCGCCGGAGTTGCCGGGGTTGAGGGCGGCGTCGGTCTGGATGACGTCTTCGATCAGCCTCCCGCGCGCCGGAAGCGACCGGCCCAGGGCGCTGACCACGCCGGCCGTCACCGACCCGGCCAGGCCGAGCGGGTTACCGACCGCCACTACCAGCTGCCCGACGACGAGCTGATCGGCCTCGCCCAGCTCGGCGGGCTCCGGGGTCGAGCCGGTCGTGCGCAGGACCGCGAGGTCGGACAGCGGGTCGGCGCCCACCACGCGGAACGGGACCTCGGTGCCGTCGGAGAACGACGCCGTGCCGCCGGTGGCCCGCCCGACCACGTGCGCGTTGGTCAGCAGGAACCCGTCGCCGGTGAAGACCACGCCCGAGCCGAGGCCCTCTCCCATCCCGCGCGGAGTCTGGTGTGGCACGCGCAGGCTGGCGACCTTCGGGGTGAGCTGTCCGGCCACACCGGAAACGATCTCCGAATAGGCGTCCAGCGCATCTCTGGCGTCCATCACGCCTCCCGGCATTCTCCCAATGATTACAGGATTACACTGTAACCGCCCAGGGAGCTTTCGCCTTACCGGGATTCTGTCCGCCTGAAGCGGAAACCATGCGCGCGGCCGGGGGCCTGGGGTCCGGGCCGGCTCGTCATTCCGGCTTCGCGTGCGCGGCCAGCCCGATGGGGTTGCCGGCCGGGTCGAGGATCGCGGCCAGGGTCCGGTCCGGGCCGTCCGGGGTCGGGGAATCGGTGATCTCGGCCCCGTGCGCCACGGCGCGCTCGAGCGTCTCGTCCAGGTCGGTCACGTGCAGCCAGATCATAGGACCGCCGTACCGGGAGGGGGCCCGGTCGTCGACCCACTGGCCGATCAGGCCCGGGGCCTCGAAGTCGGTGTAGGGCCTCTCGATGCGCCAGCCGAAGACGGCCTCGTAGAACGCGGCCGACTCGGTCGTATCGGCCGCTGGTATCTGCAGGTAGCAGACCTGCCCGTGAACGAGGCTGAGTACCCGGCTCTCCTCCGAGTCCTGCTGGCTCACGATCGCTCCTCTGGTTGGCGTCTGGGTGATGGGGTTGGCGTCTGGGTGATGGCACACGACCTTACGCGTCCAGGGCAGGCAGATGCCAGCGGTTACCAATGTCTGCGTAAATGTCCTGAATTAGGTGACCATTAATGGCAATTCAGGGTAGCTCCATTTCCCGTCCGGCCCGTTATCCAGGTGATAGCCTTCGGCCCGGCGTTTCATATGCGAGGCCTTATTGAAGTCGGATATGGTATCGCTCTACCGGATGTGACCTGGGGATATGGCTTGCTGCGGCAGGGATTCGGTGAATATGCAGCACGATTCCATGAAACCGGTCACATGGCATCTATCACCTATAGGGATGATTCAATGCACCTTAAGCTCCTGCGGGCCGCGGCAGCGGTCGCCGTACTGGGCGGGACCGCGACGTTCGGTCTCGGCGTCCAGGCGGCGATGGCCACGACGACAAACGTTGACTGCAATACAGCCGACCTGGTTACGGCGATGACCTACCCCAACTACGCCAGCGGTGACACCCTGGTCCTGGCGCCGCACTGCACCTACTGGCTGACCGGGAGCACCGGGCTGCCGACGATCATGCACACCCTCACGATCCAGGGCCACGACTCCACCTGGATCAAGCGCAGCTACGACAACGAGAACAGCTTCAGCATCTTCGCGGTCGGCTGCGCGAACGGCAATCTCACCCTCGACGACGTGAACGTCTCCAACGGCGGCGGCCCCGAGGCCGATGACGGCGGTGCCGTGTACATGGATCCCGGGACTCTCACGGTCAACGGCGGCACCTTCAGCGACAACAACACCACCGAAGCCGGCGGTGCCATCTACAACTATCACGGCACCGTGACCGTGAACCACGCCACCTTCATCGGCAACAGCAGCGCTGACGGCGGCGCGCTGTGGAGCGAGAACAACGTATCGACCGCGGCGCTGAGCCACGACCTGTTCGTCAACAACGATGCGCAGTACGGCGGCGCCATCTACAACTACGACAACAACATGACGATCGGCGGCAGCACGTTCCGCTTCAACAGCGCAACCGGCGAGGACGCCGAGGGCGGCGCCATCTACAACGACTATGACGTGACGATCAGCGGCTCCGCGTTCATGCTGAACAACGCTTCCTACGAGGGCGGCGCCATCTACAACAACGAAGAGTCAACGGTGACCATGAACCACAGCCAGCTCACCGTTAACCGCGCTACCGAAGGGGGCGGCGGCATCTACAACGACGGCGCGACCGTCACCCTGTCGTGGAACCTGATCATTGCCAACGTGCCCGACAACTGCGAGCCGATAGGAACGATCAGCGGCTGCTTCAACTAGGAGTGGCGGCCCAGTTCCGCCACGAATAGCCAGATAACTGGTGGCGGGCGGCGAGGACCTCAGGCCCGGCTCGCCGGGCCGGCTCCGCGAACGGCGTGAGCGTACTGGTCCTGCCGCCCGCCACCGGCGTGTCCACCGCCAGGAACGCCGGGCCTCGCCGGCCCCGGTCAGACCTGGTGGCCCAGCTCGACCACGAACCGGCCCGATGCCTGGACCCGGGCGGCGAGGATATCCAGCCCGGCTCGCCGGGCCTGCTCCGCGAACTGCGTGACCGTGCTGGTCTGGCCGCCCGCGACCAGCATGTCGATGGCCAGGGGGCGTGACGCCTCGTCGGGCGAGACGCCGCCGAGGACGATCACCGTCCCCGCGCGCGGGGCGGCCTCGGCGCACCGGCGCAGGATGGCCACGGTCGGCTCATCGGGCCAGTCGTTCAGCACGCTCTTGAGCACGTACAGGTCGGCTCCGGCCGGCAGGCGGTCAAAGAAGCTCTGCCCGGCCAGGGTCACGCGGCTGGCCACTCCGGCGGCGTCGAGGGTCTGCGCGGCCCGGGCGACGGTGCCCGGGAGGTCGACCAGGGTGCCCCGGACCTCCGGGTGCCTGCGCAGGAGCGAGGCCAGCATGGCCCCGGTCCCGCCGCCGACGTCGACGACGCTGCGGATCCGGTCCCAGCCGCCGGACAGCTCAAGGTCGTAGTCGGGGACGCCGTGCCCGGCCGGGCCCATCAGCGCGTCGAAGTCCGCCGCGATCCTCGGGTGCGCGGCCAGGTCCTCCCAGAACGGCCGCCCGAACACCGTGGCGTAGGCCGGCTGGCCGGTCCGGACGTAGTCCAGGAGCGTTCCCCACGTATGGGCCATCCGGCCGCCGATGCCCTCCAGGTCGAGGAACCGCCCGGGGTTCGCGAGTTGCTCGGCGGGCCGGTTACAGGCGAACCGGCCGGGCGATTCCTCGACGAACACGCCCTGGGAGACGAGATGGCCGAGGACGGCGTGCAGGGCCTCAGCGTCGCAGCCGGCCGCCTCGGCCAGGTCGGCGAGGTCGGCGTGGCCCCGAGCGATGTGTTCGGGGATGCGCAGGGTGGCCGCCACCATCAGGCACCACGGTGTCTGCAGGTCGAGCATCCGGTCCAGGTCGACGCCGTGCTCACGGTAGTGCGGCCGGTCTTCTACCATCGTGACGTGCCCTTTCCTGCTCGCGCTGCTGGCCAGCTTCGATCCTGCCATCAGGCGACGGCAGAGGTCTTGGCGAAAAGGGACACCGGCTCACCGGCGCGCGGCATCGAGAGCTGACCCGCGATGACCGTTATCGTCCGCACGCCTGCGCCGCCTCTCGACCGGCTGGTGCGCGCGATCACCTACCAGGCGGGCGAGCAGCCGCAGACCTCGGTGGAGAAGATCTTGCCGGGTCCGGCGGCGAGTTTGTGGGTCAACCTGAACCGTGACGGGTTCCGCTCGCTCGGCGAGACCGGCCGGGTCAGGACGGTTCCCGGCGCGATGCTCGCCGGCCCGACCAGCCGCGCGTGCGTGATCGAGTTCGAGGAGGGCCGGGCGCACGTATCGGTGGTCTTCGCACTGGGCGCGGCCTGCCGCTTCTTCGCGGCTCCGCTGGCGCTCTTCCGGGACGAGCAGGTGGCGCTGGCGGACGTGTGGGGCCACGTCGGCGCGAACCTGCGCGAACGCCTCCTGGAGGCCGCGACACCCGGGGATGCGCTCGGCGTGACGGAGGACGTCCTGCTCGGGCAGTTGACCCAAACCGTCCCCGATCCCGCGGTAAGGAGTGCCGCCTGCGCCCTGTCCCAGGGTGTTCCGGTCGGCGAGGTAGCAGACGGCCTCGGGCTGCTCCCGCGGACCCTGCGCCGGCGATTCACCGCCCAGGTGGGCCTGACCCCGAAGCGCTTCGCCCGGGTGCGGCGGCTGCAGGCCGTGGTCCGCGACCTCGACGGGCAGGTGCAGGCCGACTGGGCGGCGGTGGCCGCCCGGCACGGCTACGCCGACCAGCCGCATCTAACCGACGAGTTCCGTGAGCTCGTGGGCGTCACCCCGGCCGAGTACCTCCGGGCCCGGATCAACGGACCCAACCACCTGCGGCCCGCTGTGACCTGGCCAGCTGACTAGCCGCCTCGATCGGTCAGGCGAGGGCCGCGGCGCCGCGGCGGGCGGAGGCTAGTTCGGTGCGGAAGCGCTCATATTCGGCGAGTTCGCGGCCGGTCGGGACGAGGACCAGGTCGCCGGTGGCGGCGGCGATCCGGGCCATGACGGCGTGGACCGCCTCTTCGCGCTCGCGGTCCGCGGCGAGCACGACCATGTTCTGGCACCAGGACGAGATCAGCCAGCCCAGCAGCAACAGGGCGGCGACCATGACCCCGAGCCAGGGCGCCAGGGAGACGTCGCTGACCAGGGACGACGACTTATGCCCCCCGTGGGTGGCCAGGATCACCACGATCCAGACCACGCCGACCAGCGACAGCGCCATCAGCAGCCACTGAGCCAGGGCGACCAGCCGCCACCATCCCGTCACCTTGTCGCGTGGCGGCAGCCCGCTGGCCACCGCCACGCCCAGGAGCGCCTGAGCCTCGCCCGCCCGTGACCGGGCCGCCTCGCGGACGGTGCGCGACCACGGTTCCGGCAGCGACCCGCCCACCTCATCGGCGAAGGCCGTGATGGCGTTGTCGATGTCGGACCGCTGGGCCTGCGCGGTATCGCCGGCGTCGGCGGCGGTCGCCTTGCGCGCGGGTGGCTGGCCGCGCAGGCGCCCGACCAGCCGTGCGGGGGGCCAGCCGATGTAGTCCGCGGCGCTGCGCTCGCGGACGCCGTTCAGCGGCGCGGTGACGGCCGTCACCCGGGCCGCCCTCGCGAAGGCGGCGGTCAGCGTCGCGGCCGGAGCGGCGGGGACGTAGGTCACGGGATCAAGCGCCGGCGCGCTCGCGCTCCGGCCGTCGAACGTCGCGTCCTCCCATGGGGGGCGTGACGTGCTGACGGGCGACGCCTCGGCCGGCGGAGCAGCGGTCGGCTGCCACGGCTGCCAGTCGGCCACGCCGCTCGTCTGCCCGTTCCCCGGACCGTCGGCCCCGGTGTCCTGCCACGCCTGGCTAGGCACCGCGAGCGCGCCCTCGGGGTCCCTGGCGGCGCCGTTACCCGGATAGCCCTCGCCATCCGGGTGCTCCCACGGCGGGCGGCTGGCCAGCGCCGACCCGGAGGCGGCTGCGCCGGGCACGGCCGCGGCTGCGCCTACCACGGGCGCGGCCGCCCCGCCCTGGGCAGTGGGCGCCATCGGCCCGGCCGACTCCGGCGGCAGCCAGCCGGGGACCGGATTCCCCGAATAGACGTCGAACCGGTCGAGCAGGGCATCGATGTCGGCGGAGATCCTGTCGACCGATGCCCTCCTGGTCGCCACCGCGGTGGCCAGCGAGAGGCGTAGCTCATCGAGGCCGGCTCCGGTCAGGGCCGAGGTCACCAGGACCGAGGTCTCGGTCAGCCCCTCCGCGTCGAGCAGCCTGCGCAGGTCGGCTTCGCAGTCGGCGGCCTGGTCGGGGCTCAGCGTATCGACCTGGTTGAGCACCACCAGGGTCACGGCGGCATGGCCGGCCAGCGGGACGAGGTACCTGCGGTGCACGGCCGCGTCGGCGTACTTCAGCGGGTCGAGCACCCAGACCAGCATGTCGACCAGCTTGACCAGGCGGTCGACCAGCGCCGCCGAGCCGGTGACCACCGAGTCGTGGTCGGGCAGGTCAAGCAGGAGCAGCCCGGTCAGCGACGCCTCGCCCTCATCGAGCGCGCTCGCCCGGGCGTAACGGTGCCGCCGCTGCACGCTGAGCCAGTCCAGCAGCGGGGCGGCGCCCTCCATCCCCCAGACGCAGGCGTGCGAGTGCTTCGTGGTCGGCCGCATCACCCCGGCCGGCGAGAAGTTCGCCCCGGCCAGGGCGTTAAACAGCGAGGATTTGCCGCTCCCGGTGCCGCCCGCCAGGGCGACCACGGTATGCGACGCGGACATCCGCATGCGCTCGCCCGATCGGCGCAACAGCGTTTCGGCCTCGGCGAGAAGCTCCGGGCTAAACCCGTCGGCTCCGGTCCTCCGCGAGCCGATGCGGGTCAGTTCGGTGAGCGAGGCCAGCCTGATGGGCAGGCTCGCGCTCGGCAGCCCGGTCACCCCGATCGTGTTCGATGTCACCTAACCGCCTCGAGCGAGAATTCCGCCTGGTACAGCCGGATCGCCGCGACATCGTCGCAGGGCCCGGCCGCGTCGATCACCTCAACGAACCTAACTAGCTCCTCGTCGAGCAGCAGCCGGACTCGGTCGAGGAGGTCTGCGCGCGCGCGGGCGAGGATCCCGGCCAGCGTCGCCCCGCTGAACACGGAGGTCAGCAGCCGCCGCGGCTCGGTGTAGAGGCCGGCGCCCTCGGCGTCTGCGGCCGGGGCGGCCGGACCTTCCGGGGCGGCGGGCGCGTTCTCGCCCAGCATGGCGACCAGCACGAGCAGGCTGAGCACCTCGTCGCTGAAGCCGACGCGCCTGGTCGCGGGGCGCAGATCCTCCACCTCGACCAGCCGGGCCAGGTGCTCCTCCCAGGCTCCGATTGCGCGCGCGGCGCGCAGCGACAGGTCGGGTCCGGACCGGCTGAAGGCGGTGGCCTGGCCGGCCTCCGCCGCGCCCGGCGCGCGCCCGTTCCCGCCGGTACCGAAGGCCGCCTCGAAGACCTGCTTCGCGCGCTCGCCGCGGGCACGCTCGGCGACGGCGTCCGCCAGCAGAACGGCGCCCGCGGGGTTGCCGCGCCAGTTCTCGTCCACGTGCTCCGCGGCCCGGTCCGCGATGGAGACGATGAACGACTCAAGGGCCGAGCGCAGCGCCGCGTTCAGCGCCGCGGGCCGCGACGTGCCGCGCCGCGCGCGCTTGCCCTTCCTGGCGCCCGCCGTGGCGGCCTTGGCTCCGCGGCGCGGCCGCAGGTCGCCGCCGACCTCGCAGTCCTGCCAGCGCGCCAGCACCTCGCCGTGCAGCAGCGAGCCGTTCTTCAGGCCCGTGCTCGCCTCGGCGAAGGCCCGCTCGTACGCCATCTCGGCGGCCCGCCGCAACCGTCCGCGCAGCACGACCTGCGCTTCGACATGGGCGGCGATGGCCGGGACCCGGGACTTGAACGTGTCGAGCACGCCTGACATCGTCCGGGTGAGGACCGCGACCCTGCGGTCGGCCCGCGCGGCGGTGTCGGCGAGCCAGTCGCGGACCGGCTGGTAGGCGTCGGGCGGGAGCATGCCGTCGACGAGCGGGGTCTCCAGGATGACGAACCGGTCCTCGGCCCCGATCCCGTTCGCGTCCAGCATGGCCGAGAAGTGCTCCACGAGTTCGGTCCGGTAGGTCTGCGGCACGCGGGACATCACGACGCCGAGCGAGGCCTTCCTGTCCCGCGCGTGCTGGAGGATCTCCCAGACCGGCCCGTCGGCGTACCGGCTGGCGCTCGTCATGAACAGCCACAGGTCCGAGGCGTCGAGGAACTGGTAGGCGAACTCGTGGTGGGCCTGGACCACCGAGTCGATGTCCGGCGTGTCCAGCAGCGCGATGCCCCTCGGCATGCCTTCGCTGGCCGCCAGGACCAGCAGGCCATCCCGGCCGGGCCGGGCGAGACCCTCCTGCCTGACGCGCGGCAGGGTGGGCAGGAAGTTGTTCTCGGCGAACCAGTCGATGTCGTCGGGATGGCAGGCGAGCACGGGACTGTTGGTCGTGGGCCTGCGGACCCCGGTCGCGCTGACGTGGGTGCCAACGATGCTGTTCACCAGCGTCGACTTCCCCGCGCCCGTGGAACCGACCAGGGCCACCAGGATCGGCGCGGCGGATCGGCGCACCCGCGGCAGGAGGTAGTCGTCGATCTGGCTGAGCAGCTTGGTGCGTTCGGTCTTGACCTCGGCGGATCCCGCGATCTCGAAGACCAGCGGGATGGCGGCGATGCGCTTCCTCAGGTTGAGCAGCGCCGCTTCCAGCAGCCTCGCGTCTACCCGTACGTGGGACTGGGCGGGCGTAAAGGGCCGGGCGGGGGCCCGGGGCGGGGCGGCGGACGGAGGGGCACCGGCTTCGGCCGACGGGGCGGTTTCGGCGCCCGGGACGTCTTCGGCGCCCGGGACGTCGCCCGCGACCGGGACGTCGCCCGCGCCTGGGACGTCTTCCGCGACCGGGACGGGCCCGGCCGACCCGGCGCGGGCAGCGCTCCCTTCGGCGTCTTGGCCCGGTTCAAAGGCCCCTGGGGCGGCTGGGGCCTCAGGGGCGAAGGCGGTCATCGGGACGGTGGGGGCCGCCGGGACGGTGGAGGTGGCTGGCGCGGAGCCGGTCACCGGGGCGGCCCCGGCCGGGCTCGCCGGGACGACGGGGGGGACCGGGGCGGCGGTGGTGGCGTGGGCGGAGGCGGAGGCCGGGATGGGCGGGACGATGACGCCCCGCACGCGGCCGGCCTGCGCGGTAGGTGATGCCTGGCCGACCGGGGCCCGGACTGGGATCTCGGGCTCCGGGGGCAGCTGGGCCGGCGCAGGCCGCCGGCTGGCCTGGGGCAGCGGGCCGCTCTGGGGCAGGAAGCCCGCACGGGGCAGCTGGGGTTCCCTCGGTGACTGGGAGGACTCCGGCGGAGGGGGAAACGCGGCAGCTACCGCCGCGGGCGGTTCGGAGAAGTCCGGAGCAGGCATCACGATGGTGTCATCCCCATTGTGCCGCCTATCCTCACCACCATCCGCAACATCATCAGTCACATGGCTACCGCCAGGGTCATCAAACCCAGCAGCCACAACAGCACCTGCGAACTCGTCCTGTCTACCGGACGCAGACGCTGCTGACGCTGCCACGCCCTGACCTTCCATCTCTCTAGCGGCCTCCTCTGCCCCGCCCGATCTCCCCCGTCCCAGGGGACTCACGATCAATCGGGGATCGCTCCAGCTCAATCGCCTGGCAGGCGGAGTTTATCCCGTCCGTCAGGCGTCTCGCGGCGCATGAGTTCTGTTATCTCCGCCGCGATCTCTACCACATCACCGACCACGATGACCGCTGGCGGCCTCAAACCCTCTTCTTTTACCCGTCTTTCCACTTGTTCCAGTGTTGAGTTAATTGTGCGCTGAGTCGGCAGAGTCCCGTCTGCGATTACAGAAACGGGTGTACCTGGATCGCGTCCGTGCTTGAGGAGTTCTGTCACTACCGCACCGATATGTTCCACGGCCATCAGCAGCACCAAGGTGCCCCGGCTACGGCCGAGTATTCCCCAATCCACGGCGGACCGCTCGTCATCAGGGGGAACATGAACCGACACCACGTGGAAGTCCTGGGCCACCCCCCGGTGGGTCACCGGGACCCAGGCGCTGGCCGGCACGCCCACCGCGCTGGTGACGCCGGGCACGACCGTGACCGGAACGCCGGCCCGCAGGCAGGCCAGGACCTCCTCGGCCCCCCGGCCGAACACGAACGGGTCGCCGCCCTTGAGCCTGGCCACGAACCGGCCCGCCCGGGCGTGGGTGACCAGCGCCTCGTTGATGTGCTCCTGCGCCATCGCCCGCCCGTAGGGGATCTTGCTCGCGTCGATGATCAGCACGTCCGCGGGCAGCTCATCCAGCAGCGAGCGGGGAGCCAGCCGGTCCGTCACCACCACGTCCGCCTCGGCCAGCAGTTGCCGGCCGCGCACGGTGATGAGCCCGGGATCGCCCGGCCCGCCGCCGATGATCGCCACCCCGCCGCGGTGCCCGCGGCCGTGCCTGGCGCTCAGCTCGCCGGACCGCAGCCCGGCCAGGATCGCGTCCCTGATCGTCGCGCTATGCCGCGGGTCACCGCTGAGCACGCCCACCCGGACGTCGCCGGCCCGGCCCGAGGCGGGGGTCCACGCGGCCGATTCCTCCGCGTCGTCGCCCCGGACGCACCAGGTCCGCTGCTCCTGCGCCGCGGCCGCGACGGCCGCGTTGACCTCGCGGTCGCGCGTACACGCGCAGATCAGCCAGGCGCCCCCGCCGTCGCCGGGCTGGTATCGCCGCCGCTCCCAGCGGATCAGGCCGGCCGCGGCCAGGCCCTCCAGGGAGGTGGTCACCGACGGGGACACCAGCAGGATGTCCGCGCCGGCGTCGAGCAGCGCCGGGACGCGGCGGGTCGCCAGCGCTCCCCCGCCGACGACCAGGACGCGCCGGCCCTGCAGGCGGAGTCCAAGGAGATACGGGTCCATGGCCTACATCGACTTGTCGGCCACGCCCGCGGAATCGAACGTGGCGACGTCGCGCAGCGCGCGCGCCGCGCTTTGCACCAGGGGCAGGGCCAAAACCGCGCCGGTGCCCTCGCCGAGCCGCAGGCCGAGGTCCACGAGCGGGCGCAGCCCCAGGTGGTCCAGGGTAACCGCGTGCCCGGGCTCGGCACTGCGGTGACCGGCGAAGCAGGCTCCCACGGCAGCAGGGGCCAGCGCCGCGGCAGCCAGCGCCGCGGCGCCCGCGATGACCCCGTCCAGGATGACGGGCACCCGCAGCGCGGCGCCGCCGAGGATGAACCCGGCCAGCGCGGCGTGCTCGAAACCGCCGAACGCCGCTAGTACTCCCACCGGGTCGGCCGGGTCGGGCCGGTGCCTGGCCAGCCCGCGGCACACCACGTCGATCTTCCGCGCGTACGTCGCCGCGTCGATCCCCGTGCCGCGGCCGGTCGCCTCGGCCGGGTCGGCGCCGGTGAAGGCGCAGATCAGCGCGGCCGACGCGGTGGTGTTGGCGATGCCCATGTCGCCGGTGATCAGGCACCGGTTGCCCGCGGCGACCAGGTCCCTGGCGACCTCAAGACCCACGGTCAGCGCGGCCACGGCCTGCTCCCGGGTCATCGCCGGTCCCTCGGTGAAATCCGCGGTACCCGGCGCGATCTTGCGGGGCAGCAGCCCGGGGAGCGGCTCGAGCTCGGCGGCCACCCCCACGTCGACCACGGTGACCTCGGCGCCGGCCTGCGCGGCGAACGCGTTGACCACCGCCCCGCCGGCCAGGAAGTTGGCGACCATCTGGGCGGTCACCTCTTGCGGCCACGGGCTGACCCCTTGGGCGTGCACGCCGTGGTCGCCGGCGAAGACCGCCACGCAGGCGGGCTCGGGCAGCGGCGGCGGGCACGTACCCGCCAGGCCCGCCAGCCGTACGGACACGTCCTCCAGAAGACCGAGCGAGCCGCGCGGCTTGGTCATCCGGTCCTGGCGTTCGGCGGCGGCGGCCATCGCCGTCGCGTCCGGAGGGGCGATCGCGGCGATCACCTCGGCGAGCGGGTCCACTGGTTCCTCCCCGGGCAGTCCGCGCCGGCCGAACTGCTCGGCGTGCACCGCCCAGGCCACCGGGCGGCGGCGCGCCCAGCCGGCGGTCGCGAGTTCTGGCTCAGGCGCGAATTCTGTCACGTAGCCGACGCACAGGTAGGCGATCACCTCCAGGTGCGGCGGCAGACCGAGCTCCGCGGCCAGCTCGCGCTCGTCGAAGAAGCTGACCCAGCCCACGCCGAGCCCCTCCGCCCTCGCCGCCAGCCACAGGTTCGCCACCGCGAGCACGCTGGAGAAATCGGCCGTCTTCGGCTGCGTCCGCCGGCCGAGCGTGTGCCGGCCGCCCCGGGTCCGGTCGCAGCTGACCACGACGTTGACGGGGGTGTCCAGGATCGACTCGATCTTCAGCCGGTCGAACGCGCGGGCCCGGGCGCCCGGCAGCTCGTCCGCGTACTGCCCGGCGTGCCTGCGGGCCAGGGCGGCGATCCGCTCCCGCCGGGCCCGGTCGGTGATCACGATGAAGTCCCACGGCTGCGAGAAGCCCACCGACGGCGCCTGATGGGCGGCGGCCAGGACCCGCCCCAGCACGTCGGCCGGCACCGGGTCGGCCCGGAACCCCCGCCGGACGTCGCGGCGTTCGGCGATCACCCGGTACACGGCTTCCCGTTGCTCGTCCGGGAAACGGTTCTCGTCGCTCATCTGGATGACTCCTCGCGGCTGGCTATCTTCCACAGGGCGGTGAACGCGGCGGCCGCCACCGGCGGGCCGCCCTTCTCCGAGACGTTGGTCAGGCACGGCAGGCCGCTATCACGCAGCGCGTCCTTCGCCTCCCCCGCGCCCGCGAACCCGACCGGGACGCCGATGACCAGCGCGGGCTCCACCTCCCGGTTCATGATCTCGAAAATCGCCTCGGGCGCGCTGCCCACCAGCCAGATCGCACCCGGCCCGGCCTCGCTGAACGCCAGCCTGACCGCGGCTGCGGGCAGGGTGATGTTCGCCGTGCGTGCCAGCCTGGCCGACAGGGAGTCGGCCGTCTTGCAGATCACCGGGTACCCGGTGACGCCCGCCGCGACCGTGGGCGCGTCCGCGACGACCCGGACGCCGCGGCGCAGCGCCGCCACCCCGCCCGCCAGCGCCAGCTCATCGCAGACCAGGTCGGTGACGTAGTCGAAGTCGGCGGTCGCCAAAATGACGCGTTCCATCACGGCCCGGCTCAGCGGGGGCAGCGCGCTCAGGTCGATCCTGGACCGCAGGATGCGGAACGAGGAGGTCTCGACCGGATCGTCGGGGTTCATGCACCATCTTTACCATCGCGCCGGCCGGCCTCGGTGCTCCACGCCGGGTACACTGGCCCGGGCCCGAACCCCATGAACGATCAAGAACCACCACGGGTCCCCGGACGTTCTCGGGTCGGTCCGGCTTCACGTTTGCCAGCCATATACCAGGAAACTCTCAGCGCGTCCAGGTAGCGTGAGCGAACGTAAGTCGGTAGAACCGGATGGCGAATCCCGCGGTCTGCGAGCAGGCGAACAGGCCAGCACGCGGGCATGACACGCCAGGTAAGAAGCAGCGCGACCCGGCGCGTACCGACAGGAAAACAGTGAGCTGAACGGAGCGCGCATGGCGAATGGTTCCCGCGTCCTGGTGACCGGCGGGGCCGGCTTCATCGGCCGCCGGGTGGTCCGCGCCCTGCTGGCCGAGGGTCACGAGGTGACCGTGGCCGACCTGCGGGCGTTCCCGGACCCGGAGGTCCGCTCGGTGGTCGGTGACCTCTGCGACCCCGACGGGCCCGCGCGCGCCGTCCGGCCGGGCACCGACGCGATCATCCACCTGGCCGCGTTCACCTACGTGGTCGCCTCGGTGGCCGATCCCGTCAGTACCTACCGGCTCAACACCGACGCCACCGCCCGGCTGCTCGAGGTCGCCCGCGAGCACGAGGTGGGGACCTTCCTGTTCGCGTCGACGAACGCGGTGACCGGCAACGTGGGCGGCGCGACGATCACCGAGCAGACCGTGCTGCGCCCGCTCACCCCGTACGGGGCGACCAAGGCGGCGGCGGAGATGCTGCTGTCCAGCTACGCCAACTGCTACGGCATGGCCTGCGCGTCGCTGCGGTTCTCCAACGTGTACGGCCCGGGGATGACCGAGAAGGACAGTTTCGTGCCCAGGCTGATGCGCGCGGCGCGCGACGGCGAGGGCGTCCAGGTCCGCGGCGACGGGAGCATGATCCGCGACCTGGTGCACGTCGACGACGCCGTGCAGGGTGTCATGGCGGCCTGGGCGGCCGGGTACACCGGCCCGCTGATCCTCGGCGCCGGACGGTCGGTCACGGTGAACGAGATGGTGACGACGGCCCGCCGGGTGACCGGCGCGCCGATTCCCGTCGAGCACGTGCCCGTCGGGAACGGGGAAATGCCGGCCGTGGTGGTGGACATCTCCGCGGCGCGGGCGATCGGCTACCGGCCGGTCATTGACCTGGAAACGGGCATGGCCACGGTCTGGCCGGACTTCAACCCTAACCACTCGGGGGCCCGAGTAGCGGAGACCCGAGCATGATCTACAGCAGCCCCAGGGACCAGGCCGTCGACGACGCGGCCGTGCAGGCGTTCGCCCAGAGCTACGGCGAGCGCGCGGCGGCCCTGCCCCCGGTCGCGATCGTGATCGCCGCCTACAACGAGGAAGGCGCGGTCGGCCCGGTCATCGAGGCGCTCCCGGAGACGGTGTGCGGGCTGGCCACGGCGGCCATCGTGGTCGCCGACGGCTGTGCCGACGGCACCGCGAAGGAAGCCGCCATCGCCGGGGCCATGGTCGCCGACGTGCCGGTCAACCGGGGCCAGGGCGCCGCGCTGCGGCTCGGCTACCGGCTGGCCCGCGAGGGCGGCGCGGCCTACATCGTGACCACCGACGCGGACGGGCAGTACAACCCGGCCGAGATCGAGCGGGTCCTCGCGCCCGTGGTGGCCGGCCAGGCGGACTTCGTCACCGGGTCCCGCCGGCTCGGCAGCCAGGAGACCAAGGACCTCGTGCGCCGGTCAGGCGTCTTGTTCTTCGCCTTCACCATCAGCGTGCTCACCGGGCAGAAGGTCAGCGATACGACGTTCGGGCTGCGGGCCATGCGCGCCGAGGTGACCGGCGCCGTCCGGCTGGAGCAGCCGCAGTACCAGGCCTCCGAGCTGCTGATCGGGGTCATCACCCACGGCTACAAGCTGGCCGAGGTGCCCGCCACCATTCACCGCCGGCGGGTCGGGGAGAGCAAGAAGGGCCAGAACCCCCTCTACGGGCTGCACCTGCCCGGCGTGAACAACTTCTTCTACGGGCTGCGCTTCGCCCGGGTCGTCTACGGGACCTGGTGGCGCGAGCGCCAGCGCAAGGGTCAGGCCGGCTCTTCGTCGTCCCGCAGCGCGCGCATCGGGCCGGTGGATTCCGCGGCGACGACGAAGGGCTCGGGCCCGGAGTCGGCCGACGCGACGGCCTCCTCGGCCGCGGCGGGCGGGGCCGTCGACCGCGCGAAGAGGACGTAGTGGAAGAACAGGAACCGAACCAGGAACGTGAACAGGTTGGCCACGCCGTACACCGCGGCGAGGTACAGCGCGCGTTCCGTCCCGTGCAGGTGCCACCACGTCGCCGGGTGGTAACCGAGGTACTTGTCCGCCAGCTCGAGGACGACGATGACGATCGCCGAGACGATGCAGAACGGCAGGGTCTCCCGCAGGACGTTCGGGCGGCCCTTCCGCTCCCACGCCCACCGGCTGAGCAGGTAGCTGACCACGACGCCGGAGAACCAGCCCACCAGCGTAGCCACGGTGGAGGACAGCTTGAGCGGCGCGGCGCAGATCACGTAGACGATCTCGCTGGTCGCGAACGCCGAGATGGCCGCGATCGCGAAGCGCCCGAAGCGGATGCCGAGCGTCGTGCGGGCCTTGCGGGTGATCGTCTCGCTGAGCCGATTGGTTACCAGAGCCATTGATGTCCTAGGTTAGCTAGCCGACCATGAAACGAGGATCAGGTATACAGTACGGAAACCGCAGGCCGGTAAAGCTAACTCCGGCGAAGCCGCGCGACGCGACTAGGCGAGGAGGATGTTCAGCATCCGCACCCACAGCACGTTACCCGCCCCGTGCGGTACTACGCACACGCGAAGTAAAAAGTCAGACCCATATGACCGAAGGACACGGTAGGAGATCCGGAGCATGAAAATCTTGGTGTTGGGCGGGGACGGGTATCTCGGCTGGCCCACAGCGCTGCACCTGTCGGAGCAGGGCCATGACGTGGCCGTGGCCGACAACTTCGTCCGCAGGCACTACGACGACGAGCTCGGGGTCGAGTCGCTGGTCCCGATCGAGCCGCTGCGGAATCGGATCGCGACCTGGCGCGAGCTGACCGGCAAGCAGATCGGGATGTACGTCGGCGACCTGACCGACGCGATCTTCACGTACCACATCATCAGGGACTTCGAGCCCGACGCCGTGGTTCACTTCGCCGAGCAGCGGGCCGCCCCGTACTCGATGATCGACCGGGCGCACGCGGTGTACACCCAGCAGAACAACGTGGTCGGCAACCTGAACCTGCTGTACGCGATCGCCGAGACCAACCCGGACATCCACCTGGTCAAGCTCGGCACGATGGGCGAGTACGGCACGCCGAACATCGACATCGAGGAGGGCTGGC
>Ga0187812_1000361_pt1 | contig 16339 bp, 15 predicted proteins | sample NC_S_2_FD_130582 | JGI IMG/M metagenome (GOLD analysis project Ga0187812, IMG submission 130582) | Wetland sediment microbial communities from Neuse River Estuary, North Carolina, USA - ASW-S_2 | ecosystem: Environmental > Aquatic > Freshwater > Wetlands > Sediment | place: USA: North Carolina...
CTTTCGACGTGGAGCCAGCCGTCTCCTTTGTCCACCATGCAATGATGTGCCAGCGCACGGGTCCTGAAGGGCGGGGCGGGCCTACGCCCCGCCGCCCCCGCCGCTGCCGCCACCGGAGGAGCCGCCGCCGCCTGAAGAGCCGCCGCTGCTGCCGCCGGACGAACCGCCACCGCTGCCGCCGCCGGAGGAGGAGCTGCCGGAGAGCATCTGCAGGAGCGCCTGACGCACCGCGGCGGAGATCGTCTGCGCCATGCGCGGCGACTGCACGATCTTCTCCATGGACGCCTCGAGCGCTTGCTGCCCCGTGGAGGTCTGCAGCGCGGACTGCAGCGCGGAACTCGCGCCGCCCCCACCCGAAGAGCCTCCGCCCGAGGAACCGCCGCCCGAGGAGCCGCCGCCCGAAGAACTGCCGGACGAGCCGCCGCCGCTCATGCCGCCCGAGCTGCCGCCGCCGGACGATCCTCCGGTGGAGGAGTCTCCCGACGAGCCGCTGCTGCTCATCCCCCCACCGCCGCCCGATTGGCCGCCCGACGACCCGCTCATCGTACCCTGACTCGAACCTGCTCCCGTGGTACTCTTCTCGCCCGAAACGATGCCGGTGGCGGAACCGCCCATGGGCGACGGCTCGCTGCTCCCGACGTGCAGCGTGCACCCCGAGAGCAGCAAAGCGAGCGCCGCCAGAGGAACCAGCCTGCGCACGAAGCAACACCTGCCCTGCTAGCGTTCAGCGCTAGGGTGCCCCGAGTGCCTGCTGCCATCTCCCGCAGCGCCACATCCACGAACGTCCGCGTCAGCCGATGTCGTCGCGAACCTGCATGCCGTCGAAGCGGATCTCGGCCACGGCCGCGTACGCGGCCCGGCGCGCCTCTGCGTGATCCGCCCCCTGGCCGACGACGCAGAGCACGCGCCCGCCGGCCGTGCGCCAGGCGCCGTCCTCTCTGCGGGTGCCGGCGTGGAACACGAGCGCGCCCGCCGCCGGGTTCCCGTCGAGTCCCGCGATCGCGACGCCCGCCTCCGGCGTCTCCGGGTAGCCCGCGGCGGCCAGCACCACAGCGAGCGCATGCCGGGTCACCCGTGGCGTCTCGGCAGGGAGTGCGCCTGCGGCGGCGCCTTCGAGCCACGGCAGCACCGAACCGGAAAGCGCCGGCAGGATCGCCTCGGTCTCCGGGTCGCCGAAGCGCACGTTGTACTCGAGCACCATGGGCCCCCGCTCGGTCAGGATGAGCCCGGCGTAGAGCGCGCCGCTGTACGGCGTGCCCCGTTCGGCCAAGAGCGCGAGGAGCGGCGCGATCGTGCGCTCGGCGCACTCCTCCGCCGAGATCGGCACGTCGTCCACCGGCGCGAAGGCGCCCATGCCCCCCGTGTTCGGCCCGAGATCTCCGCGCAGCAGGCGCTTGTGGTCGCGGGCAAACGGCAGCAGGCGGTAGTCGCGCCCGTGACAGAGCGCGATGAGCGATGCCTCCGGCCCGCGCAGCCGCTCTTCGAGGAGGACGCTCCCGTGCTGCGCCAGGAGCCGTCGGGCCGCACGGCGCGCCCCAGACGCGTCCTCGGCGACGATGACGCCCTTGCCCGCCGCGAGGCCGTCCGCCTTGACGACCGTGCGGTCCGGATGCACCGCGAGCGTCTGCTCGACCGCGCCAAAGTCCTGGCAGAGCGAGGCGGACGCGGTCGGGATGCCCGCGGCGCGCATGAGCGTCTTCGCGTACGCCTTGCTCGCCTCGATCTGGGCGCCTCGACGGTCCGGGCCGAAGACCGGCACGCCCTGCGCCCTGAGGTCCTCTGCGATGCCCCGGACCAGCGGCTCCTCCGGTCCCGGCACGACGAGTCCGATGCCGAGCCTCCGGACCGCATCCGCCACCTGCACCGCGTCGTTCGGATCGCCGGGCACGCACTGGGCCACCTGCGCGATGCCGTCGCTCCCCGGCAGCGCGAACACCTCCGCGCCGCCGGCGGCGAGCGACCAGCACAGGGCGTGTTCGCGGCCGCCCCTGCCGAGCACCAGTGCGCGCATCAGTGGCGGAAGTGGCGCTCGCCCGCGAAGTAGAGCGCGATGTCGTTGACCTGTGCCGCGTCGCGAGACTCCTCGTCGCGCACGGACCCGCCCGGCTCGACCACCGCCGCCACGCCGTGCTCCGCCGCCAGCTGCAGCACGTCGCCGAAGGGGAAGAACCCGTCGGAAGCCAGCGCCGCGCCCCTGGCCGCCTCGCCGGCCTGCGCGAAGGCCGCAGCCGCCGCGCGCACCCGGCTCACCTGTCCGGCGCCGATGCCCAGCGTGACGCCGTCCTTCGCGAGGACGATCGCGTTCGAGCGGGCGTGCTTCGCCACGGTGAAGGCGAAGGAGAGGTCGTCAAGGTTCGGCGCCGACGGTCCCGCGACGTGCTGCCAGCGCTCGGCCGGAGCGATGGCGCTGTCGATGGATTGCACCGCGACGCCGCCGCCGATCACCCGCACCTCGAATCCCGCGGGTCGCGTCGCGGCGAGCGACAGCACCCTCAGGTTCGGCTTGGCGCCCAGGATCGCGCGCGCCTGGGGCGTGACGCCCTCGGCCACCACCACCTCGAAGAACCGCGACGTGAGGTACGTCGCCACCGCGCCGTCGATGGTGCCGCGCAGAGCGATGACGCCGCCGAAGGCCGCCTCGTCGTCGGCTGCCACGGCCGCCTGCAGCGATGTGAGGAGGCCGCCCAGGCTGGCTGCGCCCGACGGCGTCTGGTGCTTGATCACGCACGCCGCCTCCGGCTGGAGGTCCAGGGCGAGGCGCCAGGCCGCCTCCGCGTCGAGCAGGTTGTTGTAGGAGAGTTCCTTGCCTTGCACCACCTCGGCCGAGGCGATGCCCTGTCCGCCGTCGCGGTAGAGCGCCGCCACCTGGTGCGGGTTCTCGCCGTAGCGCAGCGCGTGGGCGAAGACCGCCCCGGCCAGCGGGAACACTGGCCAGTCGCCGGCCGTCAGGTACTCTGCGATCGCCATGTCGTAGCGCGCCGTCTCCTGGAAGGCCCTGGCCGCGAGGCGGCGGCGCGCCTGCGCATCCTGCGCGTCGATGCCCTCGAGCGCCGCCTGGTAGTACTCGGGCCCCGCCACCACCCAGACCCGGTCGTGGTTCTTCGCCGCGGCGCGCAGCAGTGCGACGCCGCCGACGTCGATCTCCTCGATCGCCTGCGCGTGCGAGGCCCCGGATCGCACCGTCTCGACGAAGGGGTAGAGCGACACCGCGACCAGGTCGATAGGCCGGGCGCCGATGCGCAGCAGGTCCTGCGCATCCTCGGCGCTCCGCCGGCTGAGGATGCCGCCGTGGACCGCAGGGTGCAGCGTCTTGACGCGTCCGCCGAGGATCTCCGGCGAGCGCGTGTAGTCCGCGACCTCCTCCACCTCGAGGCCGCCGGCCCGCAGCGCGGCTGCGGTACCGCCGCTCGCCAGGAGGTCGAAGCCGCGGTCCCTGAGGCCTTGGGCGAACGCGACGAGGCCGGTCTTGTCCCGCATGCTGAGCAGTGCTGTCGGCATCCTCATCCCTCCACGATGTCAACGATGCGGCCCCTGGTGCGGATCCTTCCCTCGCAGAGCAGTCGCACGGCCTCGGGCAGCAGCCGGTGCTCCACGGCGTGCACGCGCGCCTCGACCGCTGCCCTGCCCTCCGCCGGGTCTACCGCCACCGGCTCCTGCAGGACGATGGGACCCGCGTCGAGTTCGGCGGAGACGAGGTGGACGGTGACGCCCGTGACCCGCACGCCGTGCGCCAGCGCCTGCCCGATCGCGTCGAGGCCCGGGAACGCGGGCAGCAGCGACGGGTGCACGTTGAGGATGCGGTCCGGGTAGCGCGCGACGAGGGCCGGCGAGAGCACGCGCAGGAATCCCGCGAGCACCAGCGCCTCCACCTGGGCGGCGTCGAGCGCCCTGCCGAGGCTCTCCTCGAAGGCAGCCCTCCCCAGGGCGCGCGCGTCGGCGAGAAAGGTCGCCAGGCCCTGCTCCCGGGCCCAGGTCAAGGCGGGCGCCTCGCGGTCGGCGCCGACGAGCGCCACCGTCGCCGGCACCCGGCCGGCCTGGATCGCGGCGTAGAGGGCTCTCAGGTTGCTGCCCTGTCCGGAGACGAGCACCCCGAGCCGCGTCACAGCGCCACACCTTCTCCCTCGGCCACTTCGCCCACCACCCGCGGCCGCCCGCCGGCCGCGCCGATGCGGTCCATGACGTCCTGGACCGCCTGAGGCGCCACGGCGAGGACGAGGCCGAGACCCATGTTGAAGACCTCGCTCGCCTCGGCCCGTCCGAGGTCCGCCGTGCGCAGCAGGAGCTCGATCTCGGGCGGCACTTGCCAGGCGGTGCGATCGAGGCGCGCCATCGTTCCGCGCGGCAGCATGCGCGGCACGTTGCCGGGAATGCCCCCGCCGGTGATGTGGCTCACGCCGTGCACGCCTCCGGTCCGAAGGGCGGGCAGCACCTCCGGGCCGTAGAGGTGCGTGGGGCGGAGCAGCACCTCGCCGAGCGGCGCGCCGAGGTCGTAGCTGCTCCCGAGGTCGAGGCCGCCCTCGCGCACGATCTGGCGGACCAGGCTGAAGCCATTGCTGTGCACGCCGTCCGAGGGCAGGCCGACGAGCACGTCGCCGGGCCGCGCCGCGTCGTGCCCGAGCGCCTGGTCGCGCTCCACGGCGCCGACGCCGAAGCCGACGAGGTCGAGACCCCCCGTCGGAAAGAGGTCCGGCAGTTCGGCCGTCTCACCGCCGAGGAGCGCGCAGCCGATGCTGGCGCAGGCCCTGCCGACACCGGCCACCACCGCGGCCACCTCGGCGGGCACCAGGCGGCCCACGCCGATGTAGTCGAGGAAGAACAGCATCTCCGCGCCCTGGCACAGCACGTCGTTGGCGACCATCGCGAGCACGTCCTGGCCCACCCCCGAGAGGTCGCCGACCTCCTGGGCGAGCATCAGCTTCGTGCCCACGCCGTCCGCGCCCGCGACGAGCACCGGGTCCTTGTAGCCCTGCAGCCGGAAGAGGCCGCCGAAACCGCCGATGCCCGCCAGCACCTCAGGCCGCGAGGCGCTGCGGCCGATGGCCTTGAGGTGGTCCAGGAGCGCTTCCTTGGCCCTGAGGTCCACGCCGGCGCGCCGGTACGCCTCACTCATCCTTCGTCCCTCCCCAAGGTTCGTCGCCCGCATCGCCGATCGGGACCGGGTAGTCTCCCGTGAAGCAGGCGAGGCAGTGGTCCTTGCGACCGGTCGCACGCACCACGCCCTGGGCGGAGAGGAAGCGCAGGCTGTCGGCGCCGATCAGGTCGCGCAGCTCGTCCTCCTGCGTCGCGACGGCGATCAGCTCGTCGCGGTTCGACGTGTCGATGCCGTAGTGGCACGGGTGGAGGTAGCGCGGCGAGGCGATTCTGACGTGCACCTCCGTGGCCCCCGCATCGCGCAGGAGCCGCGTGAGGTGCCGCATGGTGGTGCCGCGCACGAGCGAGTCGTCGATCAGCGCGACACGCCGCCCGCGCACCACCTCGCCGACCACCGTCAGCTTGCGCTGCACGCCGCTCTCCCGGCTGTGCTGCGCGGGATGGATGAAGGTGCGCCCGACGTAGCGGTTCTTGACGAGTCCGAGTTCCTGCGGCAGCCCGCTCTCCAGGGCGTAGCCCTCCGCGGCCGGCAGACTCGAGTCCGGCACCCCGAGGACGATGTCGGCGGGCGCCGGCGCCTCCCGGGCGAGTTGCTGCCCGAGGCGGCGGCGGGCCTGGTAGATGGACTCCCCGGCACTGCGGGAGTCCGGGCGCGCGAAGTAGATGAGCTCGAACGCGCAGAGCTTCTCGCGCAGGGCATCGCCCCGCTGCAGGATGGTGGCCCCGTCCTTCCGGTGCAGCGCCAGCACCTCGCCGGGGTCCACCTCGCGCACGAACTCGGCGCCGATGGCGGTGAGCGCGCAGGTCTCGGACGCGATGCACGGCGAGCCGTCGAGCTGCCCCAGCACGAGAGGGCGGATGCCGAAGGGGTCGCGCGCGCCGAGCACGCCGTCCGGCGTCAGCACGGCGAAGGCGTAGCCGCCGCTCAACTGGGAGAGCGCCTCCTCGAACGCACCCGCAAGATCCTGCGCCCGCGAGCGCGCCATGAGGTGCGCCACGACCTCGGTGTCCGTCGTCGTCTGGAAGATCGCTCCGGCGCGCTCCAGCCGGTCCCTCGCCGCGCGCGCGTCCACGAGGTTGCCGTTGTGCGCCAGGGCGAAGGCGCCGAGGTGTGCCCGCACGTAGAGCGGCTGCGCGTTCTCCGGACGGGACGCTCCCGTCGTCGAGTAGCGCACGTGGCCGATGGCGCTGTCTCCCTCGATCTGCCCCAGATCGCCCTCCGCGAACACCTCGTGCACGAGCCCCATGCCCTTGCGCAGGACGATGCCCTGCGGCCCGAGCACGGCGATGCCCGCGCTCTCCTGGCCACGGTGCTGCAGCGCGAACAGCGCTTCCGCCGTCAGCGCCGCGGCGTCCTTGCGCCCGACGATGCCGAAGACGCCGCAGGCCTCTCTCAGTTCGCCGGTCATGACGGTCGCCGCCAGGCAGCGAGGAGTTCGGCCCGCCCGTACTGGAGAACGCCGCCCGGCAGAACGAGGCGCAGGCCGCCGTCCTCTGTCGCCCGTCCGAGCTCACGGCATGGGATGGCGTGCTCCGCGGCGTGCCGCCGCACGGCCGCCGCGTCCCGCGCCAAGGCGACGAACTGCGCGCTCGGCTCGCCGTAGAGCGCCAGCGCGTCGGCGCGCTCCAGCCTGAGGTCGAGGCCGAGTCCGCTCGACATCGCCACCTCGGCCAGAGCCACGAGCAGGCCGCCGTCTGCGACGTCGTGCAGGAGGGCGATCGCCTCGGCTACCGAGGCGGAGCCGACCCATGCCGCCATCCGCCGCAGGGCCGCGTAGTCCGGTCGGGCAGGCGCGGCCACCCCGAGTCCCCGGTACTCCGCGTAGACGCTGCCCCCGAGGTGCGGTGCGCCATCGCCCAGGAGCAGCACGGCGGAGCCGGTCGCGGGCGCCGTGACGCCGATGGCCCGCTCCGGCTCGCGCAGGAGGCCGATCATGCCGATCACCGGCGTCGGCACGATGGCGATGCCCTCCGCCTCGTTGTAGAGGCTGACGTTGCCGCCGGTCACGGGCAGGGCGAGAGCGCGGGCGGCGTTGCCGATGCCGGCGACGACGTCCCGCAGGGCCATGGCGCCCTCGGGGTGTTCGGGGCTCGGCAGGTTGAGGCAGTTCGTCAGCCCGATCGGCGCGGCTCCCCGGCAGAGCACGTTGCGCGCCGCTTCCGCGACGGCGTGTTCCGCCCCGAGGCCTGCGTCGATCGCGCAGTAGCGGGGGTTCTGGTCCGTCGTGACCGCCACGCCGGGCGCACCCGGGGCCGCCCGCAGGACGGCCGCGTCGAGGCCGGGCCGCACCACCGTACGCAAGCCGACGTCCTGGTCATAGGTGGTGTAGATCGGGCTGCGGTCGCAAAGGTCCGGCAGCCCCAGGAGGTTCGGGAGATCCTCGCGCCGGACGGCGGGGTTTTCCAGGGCGTCCTCCGCCGGCTGCGCCGTCGGCGTGTCCAGGAGGGCGCGCAATGGGGCCTCCGCGTACAGGCCGGTGGGCAGTTCCGAGAGGCACTCTCCCCGGTACGTGAACCGCATCGTCGGCTGGGCCGTGATCTTGCCCACCACCGCTGCGCCGATGCCGTAGCGCCGTGCGGCGGCCTGCGCCGCGGCCACGCGCCCGGGCTCGATGCAGAGCAGCATGCGCTCCTGGCTCTCCGACAACAGGATCTCCTGCGGCAGGAGGTCCTCGGCCCGCAGCGGCACGGCGTCGAGCGCGATCTCCGCACCGACGCGCCCCTTGTCGCACATCTCGATGGCCGCCCCCGCGAGACCGCCCGCGCCGAGGTCCTGGATGGCCACCGCGCCCACGCTCTCGAGGATCTCGAGTGTCGCCTCGATCAACAGCTTGCCGAAGAACGGATCCCCCACCTGCACGCGGGGCCGGTCCTGCGCGGCGTCGGCTCCGAGCTCCACGGACGCGAACGCCGCCCCGCCGATGCCGTCGCGTCCGGTCGCGGCCCCGAGCAGCAGGAAGAGGTTGCCCTCGCCGGCGGCGGCGGCGCTCTGGATCTCGCCATGGCGCAAGAAGCCGACGCACATGGCGTTGACGAGCGGATTGCGCTGGTAGCTCGGGTGGTAGTACACGTCGCCGCCCACCGTCGGCACGCCGACGCAGTTGCCGTAGTGGCCCACACCGGCGACGACCCCGCGCGCGAGGAAAGCGCTGCGCGGATCATCGGGCGGCCCGAAGCGCAGCGCGTCGAGGAAGGCCGCCGGGCGCGCGCCCATCGCGAGCACGTCGCGCATGATGCCGCCGAGTCCCGTGGCTGCGCCCTGCAGGGGTTCCACGGCCGATGGGTGGTTGTGCGACTCGATCTTCGCGGCGCAGGCCCAGCCCTGGCCGATGTCCAGGACGCCCGCGCTCGCTCCCGGGCCCGCGAGCACCTGCTCCCCCGCCTTGGGCAGGCTCTCCAGCAGGGCCTTGGAATGCTTGTAGGCGCAGTGCTCGGACCACTGCACGCCCAGGACCGCCCACTCGAGCGGCGTGAGATCCCGCCCTGCCCGCCGGCGGGCCTCCTCGGCCTCCGCCGGCGTCAGCCCGGCCACCTCGGCGTACTGCATCAGAGCTTACCTCCCTGTGCGAGCCACTGCAGCGGCGCCGACAGGATGCGCAGGCCGTCGCTGCGTCCGATCTCTGGCCACGCGGCGCGCTCGGGGTGCGGCATCATGCCGAGGACGCGCCCGTCCTCGGCCAGGACGCCCGCCACACCGCCGTAGGAGCCGTTGGGATTGTCGGCCTCGCCGTCGGGGCCACAGTAGGCCAGCGCGATGCGATCGTCGCCCTTGAGCCGCTGGTACTCGCCCTGCGTCAGCCGGTAGTTGCCCTCCTGGTGCGCGATCGGCAGGCGCAGGACCTCGCCCTGCGCACAGCCGGCCAGGAAGGGCGAGCGCGTGCTCTCGACCCGCAGGTGCACATCGCGGCAGACAAAGTGCTGCACGTCGTTGGCCTGGAACGCTCCGGGCAGGATGCCCGCCTCGACGAGCACCTGGAAGCCGTTGCAGATGCCGAGGACCAGCCCGCCGCGATCGATCAGGCGCCGGACGGCGTCGATCGCGGGCGAGCGCGCCGCGAGCGCGCCGGCGCGCAGGTAGTCGCCATGCGCGAAACCGCCGGGCAGGATGCAGAAGTCGGTGCGCGAGAGATCCGCGCCATCGTGCCACTGGCGCCAAACCTCCCACTCCGGCAGCGCGGCGCGCACGGCGATCTCCGTGTCGACGTCGCAGTTCGATCCCGGGAAGACCAGGATGTCCGCCCTCATCGCTGCACGATCTCGATCTCGTAGTCCTCGAGCACCGGGTTCACGAGGAGCTCCGCGGCCATGCGGCGCACCGCTTCCTCGGCCTGGGCCCGCGTCGGCGCCTGCAGCGTCAGCTCGAGGAGCTTGCCCACCCCGACACTCTCTACCGGGAAGCCGAGATCCCGGAGCGAACGGCCGACCGCCTGGCCGGCCGGATCGAGCACGCCGGCGCGGAGTCGCACCTCAAGCGTGGCGCGGAACTCAGGCATGGGCTGCCACCAGCCGCCGCAGGACTTCCTGGTAGGCTTCCTCGACGCCGCCGAGGTCCTGGCGGAAGCGGTCCTTGTCCAGCTTGGCGCGCGTTTCGCGGTCCCACAGGCGACACGTGTCCGGGGTCACCTCGTCGCCGAGCACGATCTCGCCGCCGCGCCGGCCGAACTCGAGCTTGAAGTCGACGAGGATGAGGTCGGCCGCCGCGAAGTAGTCCTGCAGCAGGGCGTTCACTGTCCGCCCGAGCGCCTTGAGCTGCTCGAGCTCGTCCTGCGTGGCGAGGCCGAGAGCCAGCGCGTGGTCGTCGTTGATCAGGGGGTCGCCCAGATCGTCGTCCTTGAGGTAGAACTCGACGATCGGCTGCGGGAAGGTTCTCCCTTCCTCGATGCCGAGGCGCTTCACGAGCGATCCGGCGGCGACGTTGCGCATGACGACCTCGAGCTTCAGCATCTCGAGCCCGTCCACCAGGAGGTCGCGCTCGCCCGCCTGCCCGCGCAGGTGCGTTTGGACGCCCTGGGCCGCGAGGTGCTGGAAGACCCGGCGGGTGACCTCGGCGTTGACGATCCCCTTGTCCCCGATCGTGCCGCGCTTGAGGCCGTTCTGCGCCGTCGCGTCGTCCTTGAACTCCATCCAGAAGACGCCTGGGGTCTCGGTGCGGTAGATGCGCTTGGCCTTGCCCTCGTACACGAACTCGCCCTTCGTCACGACTATTCCTCCCCTTGGATGCCGGCGCGCCGCAGGATCTCGTTCACATGGCCCAGGTACGCCTGCACGTCGAACAGGCCGTCGAGCTCCGGCCGCCCGATCCGCTCCGTCACGCGCGGGTCGGCAAGGAGCGCCTGGCGGAAGTCCCCTCCGGCCGCGAGCGCCGCCATGGCGTGCCCTTGCACGATGGCATACGCGTCCTCGCGGCTCAGTCCGGTCTCAATCAGCCGCAGCAGGACGCGCTGCGAGAAGACGAGACCGCCGCTGCGCCAGATGTTGCGCTCCATGCTCTGGCGGTCGATCTTCATGCCCTCCATGAGCCACGTCATGTCGCGCAGCAGGTAGTCCGCGAGGAGCGCGGCGTCCGGCAGGGCCACCCGCTCCACCGACGAGTGGGAGATGTCGCGCTCATGCCAGAGCGCGACGTCCTCGAGACCAGCGACGAGGTATCCGCGGAGGAGCCGGCTGAGGCCGCAGATGCGCTCCGCCACCACGGGGTTGCGCTTGTGGGGCATCGCGGAACTGCCCTTCTGGCCTGCGGCGAACGGCTCCTCGAGCTCGCGCACCTCGCTGCGCTGCAGCGAACGCACCTCGGTCGCCATCTTCTCGAGCGTCGCACCCAGCACCGCGATGCTCCAGAGCCACTCCGCATGGCGATCGCGCTGCACGATCTGCGTCGGCACCGTCTCGGGAGCCAGCGCGAGCGCGGCGAGCGCCTGCTCCTCGATCTCGGGCGGCAGCTCGGCGTACGTGCCGACCGCACCCGCGATCTTCCCGACCGCGACGGCCGCGCGCGCGCGCGCAAGGCGCTCCCGGTCGCGGCCGAGCTCGGCGTGCCAGAGAGCCAGCTTGAGTCCGAAACTCGTCGGCTCGGCGTGGATGCCGTGCGTGCGGCCGATCACCGGTGTGCGGCGCTCCTCCCAGGCGCGTCGGGCCAGGACCGCCCGCAGGCGGTCGATGTCGTCCAGGAGGACGTCGCTCGCCTCGCAGAGCGCCATGCCCCACGCCGTGTCGACGACGTCCGACGAGGTGAGGCCATAGTGCAGGTAGCGCGCCGACGGTCCGACGCTCTCGGCGATCGCCTGCGTGAACGCCACGACGTCATGGCGGACGGTGGCCTCGATCTCCAGGATGCGGTCGACGTCGATCCGGGCTCGCGCGCGGATCTCCGCGACGGCGTCCTGCGGCACCGTGCCGGCCGACGCGAGCGCGGCGAGCGCGGCGAGTTCCACGGCCAGCCAGCGCCGGTACTGCGCCTCGAGGCTGAACAGCGCGCGGAACTCCGGCCGGCTGTAGCGGTCGATCATCGCGACGCCTCCAGGTAGCCCTGCGGCCCGAGTTCCTGCAGGCGGCGGTCGCGTGCCGCGAGCGCCAGGCGCTGCGCGTCGCGCATCCGGCGCAGCCGCTCCGCCAGGTCCGGCGAACCGAGCGCGAGGATCTGCGCGGCCAGGTAGGCGGCATTGTCGCCGCGGTCGATGCCGACCGTCGCGACCGGCATGCCCTTCGGCATCTGCACCGTGCTGTAGAGCGCGTCGACGCCCGCCAGTGCGGAGCCGCTCAGCGGCACGCCGATCACCGGCAGGAGGGTGCGCGCCGCGACCGCGCCGGCGAGGTGCGCCGCCATGCCCGCCGCGGCGATGATCACGCCGATGCCCCGGCCGGCTGCACCTTCCGCGAGCTCCGCGACGCGCGCCGGGTCGCGGTGCGCCGACGCGAACGCCATCTCGAACGGCACCTCGAGCTCCTCGAACACGGAAAGCAGACCCTGCATGCGCGGCAGATCGGAGTCGCTGCCGAGCAACACGAGAACAAGCGGCTGCATCAAATCCCTCCGGTCTCAGACTACCGCCGGCAAGGCGAAGGGTCAATGAAAACCGAACGTTACTAACGTATATGGTAATAATGTTCGGGTTTAACCGCGGGCTATGGCCCTCCTGGCCGTAGCGCGCGCCGTCTCGGTCGACTACCGTCGAGATGTCTTCAGGCGCATCGACGGCAGGAGGAAGGCACGTGGCCGAGCCAAAGGTCCCGGCGAACATCGAGGAGTTGACGCGCGAGCAGTTGCTGGAGCTGCTCTCCGACATGGCCAAGCGCTGGCTGGCCCACGACGGCTTCTGGTTCCAGGCCGTGGAGCGCCACCACGGCATGGAGGAGGCCATCCGCCTCGACGCGGAGGCCTGGTACGGCATGACGCGCAACGAGGCAGGACGGATCCTGCGCTTCATGGGCGAGTCGGGCGGCGGCGGCCTTGCCCAGGTCGAACAGGCGCTCGGCCTACGCCTCTATGCTCTCCTCAACGAGCAGGAGTCCGAGTGGGAAAGCGAGCGCAGCCTCGTCTTCCGCATGCGCACCTGCCGCGTGCAGGAAGCGAGGCGCCGCAAGGGTCTCCCGGACTTCCCCTGCAAGAGCGTCGGCATTGTCGAGTACAGCGGCTTCGCCGAAGCCGTCGATCCGCGCATCCGCACGGAGGTCATCGCCTGCCCGCCGGACGAGGGACCGCGGGATTACGCCTGCGCCTGGCGGTTCACCATCGAAGAGCCGACGGACTGAAGGCCCGCGGCCCCGTCGCTCGCACGGCGCGGCGGTGCGAACACTTGGCCGTCACCGCCGAGCGCACAAAGGCCGCGCCAGTCAGTTCGGTGGCGGGGCGAGCAGCGGCAGCAGGATCGGCGCCGCGGCGTCGACCCGCCCCGCGATGTCGCGCAGGACAGACCGCAACGCATCCGTTCGGCGCAGTGCGACGAAGGTCTCCCGCGCCCCCAAAAGCGCTAGCGCGGCATCGCCCTGCCGGTCCAGCACGACGAGTGCCAGGGCCGCGCGGGCCTGCAGCGCGGCGAGTCTGGGCCAGTCCCGCGCCCGTTGGGCGCGACGGACGCCCAGTGCCGCGATCTGCGCCGCCTCCGCGAATTCACCGCGCCCCAGCCTGCGCTCCACGAGCGCGCTGCAGAGCGTGACCGTGACGTCGTCGTCCCCGGCCGCTTCGGCGGCAGCGAGCGTGGCCTCGATCGCGCCGTCGCCCTCGCGCGTTGACCCGGCCGCGGCCAGGGCTTCGAGCGCGGCGAGCCGCAGGCGCAGGCGCGCATCCTCAAAGCCGGCCAGGATCGCTCGCGCGGCGGCAAGTTCGGGCAGGGCCGCCTGCGGCTCGGCCCTGCCGCAGTGGATCTCGGCGCGCAGGAGACGGGCCTTGGCCTCTTCCAGCCCATCACCGTACTGGCGGCTGAGTTCCACCGCCGCCAGGGCGCGGGCCTCCGCCTTGGCGTCCTGCCCGGAGCGCAGCAGCAGGCGTGCGTAGTCGATCAGGGCGGCGCTGCGCCCGGCGTCCCGACCAGGGAGGCGGCCGAGCGCCTTTTCGAAGCAGCGCGTCGCCTGCTCGAGGTCGCCGCGGTCCTGGTGCGCCAGGGCCGCCACGTGGTAGCCGCGTCCGCGCAGGCTAGCCGGTCCCTGGCCGCCGAGCAGCTCGATGACCGCCATGCTGGCTCCGATGGCCTCGACGCTTCGGCCCGACCGGCGCAGCGCTTCCGCCCAGCGCAGTTGGGCAAGCGCCCTGATCTCCACATCGGCCACATGATCGGCAAGGTGCACAGCCTGCTCGAGCGCCGCGAGTTCGTCCTCGATCTCACCCTGCCGGCCGAGGCGCTGTGCGGCGTCCCAGAGCTGCTGGACGTCTTCGGCCCGCCAGCACCCGTCGGCCTCCGGGACCAGGCACTCGATCGGCGTGCCGAGCCGGGCGGCGGCCACCGAGAGCAGGGCCAGCGACGGCGCGACGCGCCCGTTCTCGACCAGGCTGACGTAGCCCTTGGAGAACGGCCTGCCCAGTTCGGCCTGCGTCCAGCCGGCCGCGGTGCGCAAGGCGCGCAGGCGCGCACCCATGTCCTTCAAGGCGCTGGCTGAGCAGGTGCAAAAGGCCGTGTTCCGCTGCCGTCCCGAGCGCCGGCTCTCCAGCTCGGTGGATCCCATGTCTAATCTGCCTTTCTAGTAACAATAGTTCTTCGTTGGGAACATTTTCTTCCCTCCCCGCCATGATACGCAGCGCTCGACGAAGGGCCTTCCGGCCCTTGGCCGCTCCTGGATGCGCCATCTAGGCCACGTTGTCCGTCCGTGTGGCCAGACCCGTTCGACACTTCTGCCACCGTCGACGGAAGCCGCAGCCGTCGAGAGACTTGGCCGCGCCCCGCCGGACCCCCGGCCGGACCCCCGCAGGGTGCCGGCCGGACGACATCCTCCCAGGGGCCATTTGGTGTCGCGGGACGGCCGGGAGTGGCCAATCCGCCCGGCAGCGGCCGGTTTGGCCTACCTATAGGCATGGTCCGGCGCATCGGCCGGTGCTATGATGATCGCCGGATTGTAGCATGCACTGGTTGTACGCGACAGAAAGGGCGACGTGCATTGGACAGTACGCAATTCATGCGTTCATTGATTCTGCACCTTGCCGGTGCACCGGCGGTATCGCGCTTCGTGCACAAGCATCAGAAGGGGCTTGGCGTGCGACGCTTCTTCGCCGGCGTGACACTGGAGGACGCGATCGCCGCCATCCGCGAACTCAACGCGCAGGGCATCATGGCCACGCTCGACCACCTGGGCGAGAGCGTGACGAACGCCAAGGAGGCGGCCGTGCAGGCCGACGCGTACGTCGCCGTGCTGCACGCCATCGCGGAGGCGAAGGTGGACGCCAACGTGTCCATCAAGCTGACGCAGATGGGCCTCGACGTCGGTCGCGAGGAGTGCCTCGCCAACATGCGGCGGATCGTGGCGGCCGCGCGGGAGAGCGAGAACTTCGTGCGGATCGACATGGAGGACTCCCAGCACGTGGACGCGACCCTCGACGTCGTCTTCGCCCTGCGCAAGGAGTACGAGCGGATCGGCACGGTGCTGCAGTCCTACCTCTACCGCACCAAGAACGACCTCGAGCGGCTGATCGCCGAGGGCATCACGGTGCGCATGGTCAAGGGCGCCTACCTCGAGCCGGAAAGCGTGGCCTTCCCGCAGAAGGCCGACGTCGACCGCAGCTACCTGGAACTCGTCGACACCTGCCTGAAGCGTGACCACTACGTGGCCATCGCCACGCACGACGAGGCGATCATCGGGCAGGTCGACGCGTGGGTGAAGGAGCGCAACCTGCCGCGCGACCGCTTCGAGTTCCAGATGCTCTACGGCATCCGCTCGACGCGCCAGCGCGAGCTGGCCGCCGCCGGCTACCGCGTGCGTTGCTACGTTCCCTACGGCACGGACTGGTACGCCTACTTCATGCGCCGCATGGCGGAGCGCCCGGCGAACTTCACGTTCGTGCTGCGCAACCTCGGACGCAACTAGGGGCTTCCCCGCGGGACATGGCCCCGGATCCTCGAGTTTCCAGCAGGAGAATGCGAGCGGTCGGGCAGAACATTGCGCTCGACCGCTCCCTCTGTACCCGCCGCACCCGGCGAGAAGACCCGAGAGAGGCGTGATCTCGTGGCAACCACCAACGTGGAACACTACCTGGAGGCAATCTACGTCCTCTCCGTCGAGACGCACAACGCTTTCAGCGCACGGATTGCGGAGTACCTCGGCGTGTCGCCGCCCAGCGTGACCCAGGCCATGCGCCGCCTGCGCCGCGACGGCCTCGTCGAGGACGACGGCCAGAAGGCCCTCCGCTTGACCGCCAAGGGCCTGGACGAGGCGGAGCAGGTCGTGCGCCGCCACCGTCTGGCCGAACGCTGGGCGCACGACGTCCTGGGCCTCGACTGGGCCGAATGCCATCGGGAGGCGCACCATCTGGAGCACGCCCTGACCCCGCTCATCGAGGAGCGGCTGTGGCAGAGCCTCGGCCGCCCGACCACCTGCCCGCACGGCAACCCGATCCCAGGGCTCGCCGCTCCCGACGACGGGCCGCTCAGCACCTTGGCGGAGACCGCGGCGGGACAGAGCGTCGTCGTCGACCGCGTGTTCGAGCAGGCGGAGGGGCTCGGCGAGTTCCTCGGTCACCTGGAGCAGCTCGGGCTGAGGCCCGGCACGAAGCTCGCCGTCCTCGCCTCAAGGCCGTCCGGCCTCACCTGCCAGATCGGCGCCGAGC
>Ga0187812_1000362_pt1 | contig 16295 bp, 16 predicted proteins | sample NC_S_2_FD_130582 | JGI IMG/M metagenome (GOLD analysis project Ga0187812, IMG submission 130582) | Wetland sediment microbial communities from Neuse River Estuary, North Carolina, USA - ASW-S_2 | ecosystem: Environmental > Aquatic > Freshwater > Wetlands > Sediment | place: USA: North Carolina...
CTCGGCGACCTGGCGGTAGCTGCGGGTCTGCCCGTAGCTGATCGACGGCAGGTGCTGTTGCACCAGCAGCCGGAACCCCTTCGACAGCGACAGGTCCAGCGGGAGGTCGAAGACACGGCGCCGTCCGCCGAAGTACTCCTCCAGCTCCCGTGCCGCCTCGTCCAGCCGCTTCGGCGCCCGGAGCACGCGGGGACTGAGCCTGCCCGCCAGGGTTTCCAGCACGCGGTCGTGGTCCTCGGCGTCGTAGGCGACGCGCACGAGCCCGCGCGGGGTTGCCGCCAGCAGGAGCGAGCCCACGGGAGAGTCGACCGTCCGGTACGCGACGTCAAGCAGCCCGTCGTTCTCGGCGGCCAGCTCGAGCGTCCGGTGCAGCCGCGCCAGCGTGCCAGCGTCAGCGGGGGTCGTGAAAAGATCAGTGTGCTCGTTCATCGCCTTCATCGCCGAACTCCGTCCGGGTAACTCTTCCGCAGGTTCTTGATCCCGTCCGCCGCGGCCCTGCGCGCCGCGTCGGTGGTGCCGCCGATGATCCGCGCGATCTCGGCGTAGGGCAGCCCGGCGGCATAGTGATAGGCGACGGCCTGGCGCTGCTTGTCGGGCAGCGCCCGGACCGCCTGCCACAGGCCGTCGTCCTCCGCGCCCTGCACGCCGGGCCCGGCCGGCTCCTCGGGAAGCTCCCCGACCGGGACCGGGCGCCGGGCGCCGGCCCGCAGCACGTCGATGGCCTTGCGGTGCGCGATCGTGACCAGCCACGCCTCCACATTCGCGGTCTCCGGCAGGTCCGGGTACGCGCGCATCGCCGCGAGAAACGTCTCCGACCACGCGTCGTCCGCGTCGTGGCTGCCGAGCAGCACCCGGCAGACGCGCAGCACGGTGCCGCCGTGCTCAGCCACGACCTTCTCGAACGGCTGCTTGCTCATACCCGGAAGACGCTCCCGCGCCGCGGAACGTGAGGTCCGCGAAGGCATTTACGGTGTCCACAAGAGCAGTTGCTCCGGCTCTGGAGCAAGGGCGCGTTCGAGCTCGAGCAGCGCTCGCTTGCGGGCGAGGCCGCCGGCGTAGCCGGTCAGGTTGCCGGTCGCGCCGACCACCCGGTGGCAGGGAATCAGGATGCTGAGCGGGTTGCGTCCGATCAGCGCGCCGACGTCCCTGGCCGGTGTCTGCAGCTCGCGGGCGAGCGCCCCGTAGGTGGTCGTCGTGCCGTACGGGATCTGCGCCACGAGCTCCAATACCGCGGCCTGCTCGGCGTTGGCGATCAACCGGAACGGCACGTCGAACGCGTGCCGCCGGCCGGCGAAGTACTCGCCTAGCTGCCCGGCCGCGACGTCGAAGCCGTCGTCCGCGCGCGAGCCGAGGGCGTCCCGCGACGGGCGATACCAGTGGTGCCGGAAGTACAGGCCGACCAGTGCCTCGCCCGCACGGACGAGGGTCAGCTCGCCCAGTGGGCTCGGGATCTTCGTGTGCACTCGCGCCGTCTCAGGCGTCCGAACCATCATCCGCTGCCTCCCTCCGCTGCCCGATGGTCATCGGGCATCACCAGGAAGACGGCACCCAGCGCACCGTCGTGAGGTCCGCCACGGCGTCGCGCCTACTGGCCCAGGAGCCAGTACCCGGGCGCGATGAGATCCCGTGCCTCGGCAGGTCCCCACGAACCGGGGGCATAGGGGCTGACCTGGGGAGGCCTGGACAGCAGCGGCTCGGCGACGTCCCACACCGCGGCGAGCCCGTCGGGACGGGTGAACAGCGAGCGGTCACCGAGGAGCACGTCGTGGATCAGCCGGACGTACGGCGGCAGCGGATCCGCCCCGGGCAGTCTGGCCAGTGCGATGTTCGCGTGCGCCACGTCGAGATCCAGCGCCGGGCCCGGCTTCTTGGTCACCAGGGAAAGGTCGATCTCTCCGTCCCCGGCCATGGACAAGCACAGCACGTTGGCGTCGCGCGGCAGCCGGCCGCTGAGCGGTCCGGGCGGGTCGCGCAGGATCAGGGTGACCCGTTGCGCCGACGCGGCCATTCGCTTCCCGGTGCGCAGGTAGAACGGCACGTCGCGCCAGCGGTCGCTGTCGATCCACAGCCGGGCGGCGACGAACGTGTCCCGGTTCGAATGCGGATCGACCCCGGGGACGTCCCGGTACCCGTCGAACTGGCCGAGCACCACCTCGGCGGAATCCAGCGGCCGGAAGCAGTTGATGACCTTCTCCCTGGCGGCCTGCAGGTCCAGCGAGCCCAGGCTGGCCGGCGGTTCCATCGCGACCTCGGCGGTGACCTGGAAAAGGTGGGTGACCAGCATGTCCAGCACCGCACCTGTGGCGTCATAGAACTGGGCACGGTCGCTGATGTCGAGCGTCTCCGGCACGTCAATCTGCACCGACTCGACGTGCTCGCGATCCCAGTACGAGGCGAACGACCCGTTGGCGAACCGCAGCAGGTGCAGGTCCTGGGTGGCTTCCTTGCCAAGGAAATGATCGATCCGGTACACCTGCTGCTCGTCCAGCACAGAATGGACGACCCGGTCCAGCTCGCGGAAATCTTTGCGTGACGTGCCGAACGGCTTCTCATAGACCACCCGGGCACCCCGGGAGAGCCCGTGCTGGCCGAGCGCCTTCGTCAGCCCGGCGAAGGCGACCGGCGGAACAGCCAGGTAATGAACCAGCTGCGGGTCGCCGCCCAGCGAATCGCGGGCCTCGCCGATCACGTCGAGCAGGCTGCCCGGGCTGTCGGCGCTGAAGCCGCCGCCCGCGAAGAACACCCGCTTGGCGAAGGCATCCCACTCCGCCGGCTCCGGCTCAGTACCGGATCCTGTGACCGTATCGCGGACCCGGGCCCGGAAATCCTCGTGCGCGACATCACCACGGCCGTTCCCCACCAGCACCCACTGCCCGGGCAGCAGCCCTTCGTGCGCCAGCCGGTAGAACGCGGGCAGCACCATTCTCCTGGCCAGGTCACCGGTCGCCCCGAAAAGAACGAAGGCCGTCGGTCCCGGATCGCCCGCGGTTCCGCCAGGCTGCGTCATAGTGGCCATGAAACCTACGCTATGCGCGGGGCCTCATCCGTCCGCGGCCGGGGCAGCTCGTCAGGTCGCCGTCATGGCTCGCCGTCGGGCGGGCGCCTGCTCCTTCTCGCCGGCCCGTTTGGTGTGTCATCTCGGGGGATATTCACGCGAAATGACACATATGAACGGTGCTGGCCGCATCCGTTGGGCCGGAAGGAGGTCAGGCGGGCACGACGCCCCAGGCGTCTGGCGGTTTCCCCGCTCAGGACACGTGCGCGCCGATGAGATGGCCGACGCCGAAGGTCACCGCGGCGGCGAGCGCGCCGACGATCATCTGGCGCAGCCCCATCCGGAGCGCCGAACGGCCGTTGAGCGCGCCGATCGTGGCGCCCACGCCGAACATGGCGGCGAGCGCGAGGCCGATGGCGGTCCCCAGCGCGGCGGCGCCGCTGCCGATGAGGTAGGGCAGCACGACGACGAACGCGCCGATGGCGAACGAGAACAGGCTCGACACCGCCGCGACCCAGGGCGAGCCGAGCCCACTGGGGTCGAGGCCGAGTTCCTCCCTGGCGAGGGTGTCAAGCGCGACCTCGCGATCGGCCATGATCTTGTCGGCCAGCCGCTCCGCGTCCGGGCGGGCCAGCCCCTTGGCCCGGTAGATGAGCACCAGCTCCGAGCGCTCCTCGTCGGGCTTTTCCCGCAGTTCGGTTTGCTCCAGGGAGATCTCGCGCTCATACATCTCGCGCTGGCTGGACATGGAGATGTACTCCCCCGCCGCCATCGAGAACGATCCGGCCAGCAGGCCCGCCACCCCGGCCAGCAAGGTGACCGTGTGCGAGGCCGCCGAACCCGCGAAGCCCATCACCAGCGCGGTGTTCGATACCAGCCCGTCGCTGACGCCGAACACCCCGGCGCGCAGCGCGCCGGACCTGTCGCCGCGGTGCCATGGCTCGCGCCGTGCGATCTGCCTGGACGGGTCGGGCTTGCCGCCGTCCAGCAGGTGCGCGAGAGTCCGCGCGTGCGCGCGCTCGTCGGCGGCCATCCCCGGCAGCGCGTCGGGCTCGTTGTCGTACATGCCGGCGTCGGCGCGCTCGTTTCGCTCGATGAGCGGCAGCACCGCCTGCACCGACAGCGTGCCCGCGGCGGCGCCAAGCAGCCGCGTCCGCAGGCTCGGCCTGCCGGGGGCCGGCACGTCCGCGCCGGCGGACCGCAGCTTGGATTCCCAGTGCGCCGCGTGCTTGACCTCGATGGCCGCCAGGTCCCGGAAGATCTGCTGCCGCTCGCCGGTCTCCGCGCCGGCCAGCCGCGTGTACAGCGACGCCGCGTCGCGCTCGCTGGCCAGCAGTTCGCGCCATCGCTTGACCGATGACCGGTCAGCGTTCGGTTGGTTCATGACGATCAGTAGCCTCCGCTTGCTAGCAGCAAAAGCCTAGGTGATGAAGATCTGACGGAACGGGCCCGGGCGACTCTCCCCGGTGAGTGGCAGCCGGGCCGGGTAAAACGGACGGTATGGACTGGTATCCGCTGCGGCTGAGCTTCAGGGTGCGGCTGCTCGTCTTCGGCGGCCGGGCGATCGCCGAGCGGCTTGGCAAGGAGGGCCTGCCTGACTGGCCTGTCGCGGAGACCTGGGAGGTCAGCGACGTCGACGGCTACGTGGCGGAGATCCGCACCGGGCCGCTGGCGGGAACGTCGTTGCGCCAGCTCGTCCGCGACCACCCCGAGGACGTCATGGGGCGCGGCTGGCGCGGGGACAGGTTCCCGTTGCTGACCAAGTTCATCGACGCCAGCGGCACCCTTCCGGTGCACGTGCATGCCGACGACGCGGCCGCCCGGCAGCTGGAAGGCGAACCCAACGGGAAAACCGAGGCATGGCACATCCTGGACGCCGTGCCGGGCGCCACCGCGGTGTGCGGCGTCAAGCCCGGCGTCACCGCCGGCCGGCTCTGGCAGGCGCTGGCTGACGAGGACTTCGACGCCGTCCTGCGCCGCCTTCCCGTCAGCGCCGGGCAGACCATCTACGTGCCGGGCGGCACCCCGCACAGCTTCGGGCCCGGCACGCTGGTCTACGAGATCGAGCAGACCTCCGACATCGGCCAGCACGCGATGCCCTGGCACATGGAAGACGGATCGCCGGTCCCCGACGATGAGCGGCGCGCCAACCTGGACACGCTGATGCGGGAGGTCCGCCCGGAACTGCGGCCCCACTTCACCCCGGGTCTGACGCTTCAGGTCGCCGAGGGGGTCCAGCGGGTGTTCTGCTGCGCGGGGCCGTACTTCGCCCTCGAGCGATGGCAGGCTGGCACGGTCACGCCGCTGCGGCATCGTTTCTCCACCGCGCAGATCCTGGCCAACGCCGGCGCGCCCGTGGAGGTGACCGTCCGCGGGCAGACCGGCCGGCTCGGCCGGGCCGAGAGCCTGCTGCTGCCCGCGGCGCTCGGCGAGGTGGAGATCAGCGGGCCGGCCGACGTGCTGTTCGGCTACCTGCCCGACCTCGATCAGGACGTCAGGCAACCGCTGACCGACGCCGGCTATGGCCCGCGGGCCATCGCCGCGCTCGGCGAAGGCCTTTAACCGGGACCGCGTAACCGGCGTCGCGGCGTTAGCGGCGCTACAGGCCTTCGGGCGCGAGGAAGCTCTCTCGCGACTCGCTCAGCCAGTCCTGGATCGGGCGGGGATCGGTCCCGGTCAGCTCACGGACCGTGCCGGTGACCGTTGCCGCGCCGCCCTGCCGGATCCACTCGAATCGCTCCAGATTGCCGTCTGCCTCCCACGGGGCGAGGCCGTTCGCGAGCATGAGCTCCCGCGCCTGCCGCGGCGCCTGGTCCGCATAGTCGACCTGCCAGGCGAAGACCGCGGAAAACCGGGCCGCCACGTCCGGATACGCCAGCGCCTCCGGGCCGGTGAGCACGTACGTCGCGTTCTCGTGACCCGGACTGGTCAGCACGCGGGCCGCGGCCCTGGCGACATCGGCCGCCGCTATCCAGCCCACCTGCCCCTTGCCCGCGGGGGCGGCGATCGTCCCGGTACGACGGATGGACTCGGCCGAATCGATCAGGTTCTCCATGTACATGGCCGAGGCGAGGTAGGTGACCGGGAGCCCCAGGGCGTCCAGGTGCATGGCCACCTGCCGGTGGCTGACCATGAAGCGCACTTCGCAGTCCGGGTCCTGGAAGCCATCGGGGCAGATCTTGACGATGTGCGGCCGGTGACCGGCGGCGGCGATCGCGTCGGTGAACACGGTCTCAAGCGCCGCCTGTTCCTCGTGCTCGGGACTGAGCAGGAAGATCCGGTCGAATTCCCGGAGCACCGCGGCGGGCGGCGGTTCGTCGAAGCTCGCGACCACGTGCCGGGGAGTTCCCGGCAGGTCCGCGGCCTGCGCCTCCACCCGGACCATCGCGGTCACGTCGGCGTCCGTGTCGGCGAGCGCCTCCATCAGGCGGTACCCCACTCGTCCGGTCGCTCCGGTCACTAGTATCACGCCGGTCTCCTTCCGTCGTTCCCGTTCTGCCCCGTCCGGTAGGAGCCGAACGCACGCTATGGTCCGCTGTGGTCTGGGGCTATCGTTCGGACATGACGATCATGAGCGGAACCGGCGTCGTCGTCACCGGCGGGGGCGGCGGAATCGGGCGGGCGATCGCGCGCAGGCTCGCGGCCGGCGGTGCCCGGGTAGTGGTGAACGACGTGGACGCCGGGGCCGCCGCGGCCGTCGCGGCCGAGATCGGCGGGTTCGCCGTCCCGGGCGACGCCGGGACGGAGCGGGGCGTGCGGGACCTCATCGCCGCCGCCCGCGAGCACCTCGGCGAGATCGACATCTACTGCTCGAACGCGGGGACCGTCGCCGGGACCGGCCCGGACACGCCGGAGGACGCGTGGCAGCGCGCCTGGGAGGTCAACACGCTGGCGCACGTCCGCGCGTCGCGCGCCCTGCTGCCCGCGTGGCTGGCGCGCGGCAGCGGGACGTTCGTGGTCACCGCGTCGGCGGCCGGGCTGCTGACGATGCTCGGCGCCGCGCCGTACTCGGTGACCAAGCACGCCGCGGAGGCATACGCCGAATGGCTCGCCGCGACCTACGCGCACCGCGGGCTGACCGTGCACTGCGTCTGCCCGCAGGGAGTGCGGACCAAGATGCTCGCCGAGTCGGGGCGGCCCGGCGAGGTGGTCCTCACGGCTACCGCGATCGAGCCGGAACAGGTGGCGGACGCGCTGTGGGACGCGCTGGCCGACGGCAGGTTCCTCGTCCTGCCGCACCCGGAAGTCCTGGACTATTACCGGCTGCGCGCCACGGACACGGACAAGTGGCTGCGCGGCATGTCGAAGCTGCAGCGGCGGATCGAGGAATCCGAGGAGGAGGCAGGGTGAAGGCCTGGCAACTGACCCGCTACGGCGAGCCGCGGGACGTCCTGGAACTGGCGGAAGTGTCGCGGCCGGAACCCGGTCCCGGACAGCTCCTGGTGCGGGTGCTCGCGGCCGCGGCGAACTTTCCCGACGTGCTGCTGTGCCGCGGCAGCTATCAGGTCCGGCCGCCGCTGCCGTTCTCTCCCGGCGTCGAGTCGTGCGGCGAGGTCGCGGAGACCGGCCCGGACGTGACGGGTTTCGCCCCGGGAGACCGGGTGATCGGCTCGACCGTGCTGCCGTACGGGGCGTTCGCCGAGTACGCCCTGATGGACGCCTCGCTCACGATGCCCGCGCCAGGCGGGCTCGACGACGCCTCGGCGGCGCCGTTCCATCTCACGTATCAGACCGGGTGGTTCGGGCTGCACCGGCGGGCGCGGCTCGCGGCCGGCGAGACGCTGCTCGTGCACGCGGCGGCGGGCGGGGTGGGCAGCGGCGCCGTCCAGCTCGGCAAGGCCGCCGGCGCGCGCGTCATCGGCGTGGCAGGCGGCCCGGAGAAGGCGGCGGTCGCCACGGAACTCGGCGCCGATGTGGTCGTAGACCGGTATCAGGAGGACTTCGTGACGGTCGTCAAGGACGTCACCGGCGGGCGCGGCGCGGACGTCGTCTACGACCCGGTGGGCGGCGACGCCTTCAGGAAGTCCACGAAGTGCATCGCGTTCGAGGGCCGGATCCTGGTCGTCGGCTTCGCCAGCGGGGACATCCCGTCGGCCCCGCTCAACCACGCCCTGGTCAAGAACTACTCGATCCTCGGCCTGCACTGGGGCCTGTACCAGCAGCGCGACCCGGAGGCGATCCGCGCCTGCCACGCTGAGCTGTCCGTGCTCGCCGAGGTCGGGGTGATCCGGCCGCTGATCAGCGAGCGGCTGCCGCTCGCCGATGTCCCGGACGGGCTGCGGCGGCTGGGCGACGGCGACACCACCGGCCGGATCGTCTTCCTGCCCTAAGCCGCATCGCACTGCGGCGGGGCGCCGGTCACGCTGTCGCCGTCAGCGGCCAGCGCGGCGGCGCCGGAAGTGCCGGTCATGACCGGAATGGCCGTCGACCAGGTGACGCCGTCCGGTCCTTGCTCTGGAACGGCACGGTCCCGGTCAGCAGCTGGTAGGCGACGCAGGCAAGCGCGTACTGATCAGTGCGCCCGTCCACGCTCCCGCCGCCGATCTGCTCTGGCGCCGAATAGTCCGCAGTGCCCACGAGGAACCCGGGCTGGGTCAGGGACATCGGCCCCATCACGGCGCCCTTGGCGATGCCGAAATCTGACAGGTACACGTGTTCAGGCCTGCCCGCGCGCGCGTCCACGAGGATGTTCGCCGGCTTGACGTCCCGGTGCACCAGCCCTGCCGCGTGTGCCGCGTCCAGCGCCGAGGCCACCGGGGAGATGAACGTTACGGCGCGCGCCGCCGACAGCGTGCCCTCTCGTTCCAGCACTTTCCGCAGGTCGCCGCCGCGGACGAACCGCATCGCGATGAACAGCACCCCGTCGGCTTCGCTGGCCTCATACACCGGGATGATGTGCGGGTCGTCCACCCTCGCCGCCGCCCGCGACTCGGCGATGAACCGCTGCCGGACCTCGGGGACGGCCGCCTGCCGACGGGACAAGGATCTTCAGCGCGACCGGCCGGCCAAGGCGCTCATCGCGGGCCCGGAAGACCACCGCCATCCCGCCCGCCCCGACCAGGGCCTCCAGCCGGTACCCTCCCAGCACCGAGCCCGCGTGGAACCCGGCCACCTGCGGCAGGAAATCGTCGCTCAACGCCTCCCCTAAGGTCAGCCGCCGCATGATCCCTACCGACTTATACGTATTCACGGGCCGCGCCGTTCGAACTTTCCTATCCGGATCGGCTCTGGATCGGCGGCGAGTCAACAGGCGCAGGCGGCGGCGCGACGGAGCAGGTGGGCGCGTTCGGCGGCGTTGGCGGTCATCGCGGCGGCGCGCTCGAACTCGGCGCGGGCTTCGGCGGTTCTGCCGAGGCGGGACAGCAGGTCGCCGCGGACGCTGGGGAGCAGGTGGTAGTGGCGCAGCGCCGGATCATCGGCCAGCGATTCCACGATCGGCAAGGCGGCGGCCGGGCCGTCGGCCATGGAGACGGCGACGGCGCGGTTGAGCTCGATCACCGGGGACGGCGAGAGCGACCCGAGGATCCGGTACAGGATCGCGATGCGGGTCCAGTCGGTGTCCGCGGCGACCAGGGCCCGGGCGTGGCACGCGGCGAGCGCGGCCTGGATGACGTACGGGCCGCTGACCTCGCTGCCGCTCAGGGACACCGCCCTTGCCAGCGACGCCAGCCCGCGGGTGACGAGCAGCCGGTTCCACCGGCCGCGGTCCTGATCAAGCAGCGTGATCATCTCGCCGCCCGGGCCGGTGCGGGCCGGGATGCGGGACGCCTGGATCTCCATCAGCGCGACGAGCCCGTGCGCCTCGGGCTCACCCGGGGCGAGCGCGGCGAGCATCCGGCCCAGCCGCATCGCCTCCTCGCACAGCTCGGCCCGCGTCCAGGAGTCGCCGGAGGTCGCCGCGTAGCCCTCGTTGAAGATCAGGTAGACGACCTCGAGCACCGACGCGAGCCGCGGGCTGAGCTCCGCGCCGGCCGGCACCTCGAAGGGCACCCTGGCCGCGCCGAGCGTCTTCTTCGCGCGGGTGACGCGAGCCGCCATTGTCGGCGTCGAGACGAGGAACGCGCGCGCGATCTGCTCGGTCGACAGGCCGGCGACCAGCTTCAGCGTGAGCGCCACGCGCGCGTCCCGCGACAGCACCGGGTGGCAGGCAGTGAAGATCAGCCTGAGCACGTCGTCCTCGACGTGCGCGTCGAACTCGATCTCGTCCATGGGGTCCGCGACCTCCGCGAGGTCCCTGCCGATCTCCTGGGCCTTGCGCTCGAAGCTGACCTGACGTCGCACGCCGTCGATGTAGCGGCGGCGCGCGACGGAGGTCAGCCACGCGCCCGGGTTGTCTGGCACCCCGGACGCTGGCCACTGCTCGAGCGCCGCGACCAGCGCGTCCTGCGCTAGGTCCTCGGCCAGGCCGACGTCGCCGGTCACCCGGGCGAGCCCGGCGATGAGCCGCGCCGACTCGATCCGCCAGACCGCCTCGACAGTCCGCCTGGCGGCGCCCTCAGGAGACACGCGGCAGGTCCTGGCGGGTGCTAGGGCTGCTGTCCGGACTGGGCGCGCAGCCGCTGCTCGGCGTCCAGGACCTCTTGCGGGAGCTGGCCCTCGAAGTCCGCCGCCTCGTGGATGCGCCGCAGCTCCACGCTGGTGCCCTTGAACGGCGCGCGCTTGAGCCACTCGACGGCCTCCTCCATGGAGGAGACCTGCCAGATCCAGAAGCCGCCGACGAGTTCTTTAGCCTCGGCGAACGGCCCGTCGATCACGCGGGTGCCGCCGTCCTCGCCGAACGCGACCCGCTTGCCCTCGGACGACGGCGCGAGGCCCTCGCCGGCCAGCATGATCCCTGCCTTGAGCAGCTCCTCGTTGTACTTGCCCATCGCCGCGAACTCGTCGGCGTGCGCGGCGTAGTTACCCTGCTCGCTGTCTTCGCTGGCCTTCACAAGCACCATGACACGCATCTGGATCTCCTTCGCTATCCGGCCGGACGTTCCGGCTCACCAGTGCGTCGAACGGCACGGGCCCGGATTCGACACGAACCCCGGAAATCTTTCTACCCGGCCTGGCGGCGATGATCGCCGCCAGGCCGGCCCCTCGGTGATCACGCCCGAAGTCGTGACGACAGGAGCAGCGCACACGCTGCCGTTCGGCTGTCGCTAGCGGCAAGGCATTGTCAGCGGCGGATGCCCCGCGAACTATCAGATCGAGGCGTAGCCCGGGCCGGAACGGCTCCCTCCCTTCTCACCTCATGACAGCTGGTACTCCCCGTGAGCGACGGCGACGACGCGGCCGCCGACGAGCACTCGCTCGACCGCATTCTCTGTCCCGTCGGCCTGCGCGTACAGCACCGAGGGCCGGTGGATCCGGGTGCCCTGGCGGATCTCGATCTGCTCGCCGAACTTGATCCTGCCGTGCCTGGCCAGGTGGACCGCGAGCGGTCCGGCGGCAGATCCGGAGGCCGCGTCCTCCACGATGCCGACGGCGTGGGCGAACATCCGGATCGACCAGCCGCCCGGGGTCTGGGCGAAGCAGGTGACGCTAACCGGGAGCCTGGCCAGTTTCTGCATGTCAGGTTCGATGTCGTTGAGGGCTTCCTCGTTCTTGACCTCCACATAGACGTTAAGCGTTCCGTTCTGATACCACTCCACCGGCAGGCCGCCGGACTTTCCCGTCGTGCACAATGCGAGGAAAATCGCCGAGCGGTCATACTCACCCCAGGTGGGGATCGGCTGGGACATCCGGCCGAAGATGATCTCGTCCCCCTCGTTTTCCAGCTCAACGGGCACCAGGCCGACGCCGAGCTGCAGCGTCACGGTCCGCTTGCCGAGCATGGCACCTAGCACCCAGCCCGAACCCAGCGTGGAGTGGCCACCGAATGGTAGCTCCCCGCCGGGAGTGAAGATGCGAACGCGGGCGTCCGCCCCGGGGACTTCCGGAGGGAGGAAGAAAGCGGTCTCCGAGTAGCTCATCTCGCGGGCCACCTTGAGCATTAGCTCGTCGTTGAGCCAGCGCCCGTCGGGGAAGATGCCCAGCTGGTTGCCTTCGAGGGGAGTGTCCGTGAACACGTCGGCGATGAGAAAGTTCCTGACGGGCTCCGCGCTGTCTGCTGCTGAGCTCGTCCACAGTTGCGTCTGTCGGATTCGCATGGACGGCGAGCGTATCGGCTGGCCGCCGCGATTTTTAGAGCCCTTCGGGGGGACGTTCGGCCCTATTGCTACCGGTGAGTCACACACTGTCGGCAGTGCGGCTTACCCTGCGGGTTCCAAACGGGGCATAGGCTCCTGACCTGCTGGTTCACAATGAATGCCGCACCGACCGGGGCGAGTTGCTCGCCGTCGACAGCGACGAGACCGACCCACCCGGGCGGCGGCTGGCCTTCTCAGTAAGCCCGCTGACCGCTAACGCCGTGGTCAGGACTCGCCGTGACCGTCAGTCACGGGTTCGTCGGGACCAATGCCCCTGCCAGGAGTGGAGGATCCGCCTTACATTCACAGAATGACAGCGCGTAACGGTGCGTACATGGGCGCGAGCGACGCGTTCTCCTGGCACATGGAGCGCGACCCCGTGCTCAGGCCGTCCATTGTCGTGGCCGTCTGGCTGGACCGTGCGCCCGACTGGGACACGCTGGTGGCGCGCGTCGATCTGATATCACGGCTGATGCCCTCGCTGCGCCAGCGCGTCGTCGAATCCCCGCTCCCCGGCATCGCCCCGCGGTGGGCCTATGATCCGCACTTCGACCTGAACTGGCACATGAGCCGGATCCGCGCTCCGGAGCCCTGGACCCGGGACGCGGTCCTCCAGCTGGCGCGCCGGCCAGCGATGGACACCTTCGACCGTGCCCGTCCGCTCTGGGAACTCACCCTGGTCGAAGGCCTCGAGAACGGAGAGGCTGCGCTCATCGCCAAAGTCCACCATTCCCTGTCGGATGGCGTGGGCGGGATGCGCATGCTGGCGGTCATCGCCGACCCGAAGCGCAAATCCCGCCGCCTCGGTGAGATGCCGCCGGTCCCGCTGGGCGAGAAGGTGGACCAGCTCACCCTGATCACCGATGCCGCGGGCCTGGTGGCCGGGCAGCTCACGTGGCTGGCCCGGCGCGGAGCCGGGGCGGCCATTCCAGCCCTGATCCGCTCCGCACGCGACCCGGTCGGCCTCGCCCGCGGTGCCGCCGCGATGGCTCGCTCCGTCTACCGGACAGCCGGGCCGAGTTCTGGCGCCATGTCGCCGCTCATGCGGGAGCGGGCAACGACGCGCCAGCTCGCCACGATGGAAGTTCCCCTGGCTGTGCTGAAGGCGGCGGCCAATACGGCCGGCGGGACCGTCAATGACGCCTACCTGGCGGTGGTAACCGGGGGACTGCGCAGGTACCACGAGCGCCACGGCACGTCCGCCGAGTCCTTGCGGGCCATCGTCCCGGTCAACCTCAGGGCTGAGGACGACACGGAATGGGGCAACAAGATCACGCTGCAGCGGCTGACCCTGCCGGTCGGGGAACCGGACCCGGGCGCTCGGACGCGCATCCTGCACCGCCTGACCCAAGCGGCACGCAAGGAGCCGTCTCTCGCGGTCACCGGCGTGATCGCGGGGGCCGTCAACATGCTGCCGGTGGGCTACGTGGGCGGGCTACTGAAGCACGTCGACTTCCTGGCGAGCAACGTGGCCGGTCTTCCGGCTCCTGTCTACCTCGCCGGCAGCAAGATCACCGGCCTGTTCGCGTTCGGGCCCACCATCGGGGCCTCCCTCAACACCACGCTGCTCTCCTACGCCGGCACCTGCCATATCGGCATCAACATCGACACCGCCGCGGCGCCGGACCCAGAGGTCCTGCTGGGCTGCCTCCAGGAAAGCCTCGCCGAGATCACGGCCCTGAGCGCTGCTGGGCCGGCTCCCGCGGCGGCGCCTGGCGACGAGTCCGCGGGCCGGGAACCGACGCCACCGCGTAGCACGGCACGCGTGTTGCGCGACAAATACGACAAAGAGAACTAATAAGACAAGGGAGGTTAGAGCCACATTATCGCCAACAACGATCGCCGCCCAAACCAGCCATGGGGGCGGCCTGGGCGGCCAGCATGACTGGGAGTTGACATGCGTAAAGCCGCAATCTCAAGCGGTGTGATCGGGCTGGTCCTGCTCATCGCCGCTGCCCTGATGGCGTGGTGGATCACGCCGTCCTACATCGCGCGCATGCCGGGCAACTACAACAAGACGCGGACCTACGACGCCACGATCAACACGTTGTTCAACCCGGCAGCGCTGGCAACCGGCAACCTGGCCGGCGCCATCAAGCTCGGTGTCCCCGCGACAGTCGCCGAGACCGTCAAGGTCCAGCAGACGTCGGGTAACACCGCTCTCGTGCAGGACACCAGGAACATCACGGCGTCCGGCACCCTGGTGGGCCAGACCATCTCGCCCTACGCGCTCGACCGGCAGACCCTCGAACCGGTTAGCAGTCACCCGAGCGACTGGAGCGTGATTCCGGCTCAAGGCCTGACGGTGAGCTGGCCGCTCGGCGCCAAGCAGCAGAACTACACCGGGTGGGTGTACCAGACCTACACCACCACCACCCTGAAGTACCTGAAGCAGGTGCAGCAGGGCGGCATCAACACCTACGAGTACCACGCGACCGTCCCGCCGACGCCGATCAAGAACCCGCAGCTGCTGGCGAGCCTGCCGAAGTCGCTGCCCGTGTCCTTGCTGCAGCCGATGCGCGCGGCCGGGCTCATCTCGGCGGCGAACCTGGCCAGCCTGGCCAAGCTGTTCCCCGGCGCCACGTCGATCCCGCTCGCTTACACCTATCAGGCGAACGACACCTATTACGTGGCACCCGGCACCGGGCTGGTCGTGAACCTCAGCAACAACGAGACCACGATGGCCGGCATCGCCCTGCCCAACGGCACGGTCATCCCGGTGCTCCCGGTCCTGGCGATCACCTACCACGCCACGCCTGCCAGCCTGTCGGCCGCCGTGAACGACGCCAACAACGGCAGCAGCGCAATCACCACCTGGGGAGTGACCGTCCCGATCGCGGCCGCGGCGGTTGGCTTCGTCCTCATGCTCCTCGCCGCTTACCTGTGGATGCGCGGGCGCAGCAGGGGCCTCCCGACCCCCATGACGCACCCTGAGCGCCACCCCAGCCCGACGGGCTGATCACTACCGTCGCACCCGGGGCCCGCGCCCCGGGTGCGACGGGCGCGACCGCGCGAGCGCACGTCCGCGCTCGCGCGGTCGCGCTTTCTACTCGGATGACGTGGCGGCGCGGCAGCTGTGCCCGCCGCCCGTTCCCGTACCGCCGAGAATGCCGGGCCCGGCGCTGAGCTCGATCCGGAGGCCACCGGGCGTGACCGACACGGATCGCGGTGTCAGGTCGTAGGGCAGGCCGGCCAGGGAGCGGCGGACGGTGAGCTTGTCAGCGATCCGCGAGGTAACAGCGAGCTTGCGGCCGAGGACCGACACGGAGGACGGGCTGAGCCGGACGACGTCCCCGGCCAGGCCTGCCCGCTCATGGATCTGGATGACTCCCCCGGGCCCGAGCCGGATCAGCAGGCTCTGGTCGCCGGCGTCGGCCGACACCGAGGCATCCGGGTACTCGCCGGCCAGCCGCGCGGTGAGCGTGGCCGGGGTAAGCACGGCGCTGACCTGCACCCCCTGGGTGGCGACCGTGCCGTGATCCGGGCGGACATCGGTCAGGGTCGCCGGCCGGGTGACGGCCTCCCCGGCGCCGGCCAGCAGGACGCACCCGGCCGCCACGGCACCGAGGACCAGCCACAGCCGGCGGCGCGGGACGCGCTGAGCCTGCGCCGGGCGGGTCGTGACCGGCTCGGACGCGGTCACTGGTCAGCCTCGGCCGGAATCGTGGGGACCTCAGGCACCTGCTTCGCGTCAGGCACGTCAGCCGGCGCTCCCGCCACGGCGGCCGGGGGCGCGGGCGCCTCCAGCGGCTCGAGCAGGTCCGGGATCCGGGCCGAGCCCGCCACCATGTTCCTGCTCGGCAACCCGACGCCGAGGCCCATCATCACGCCCAGCGTCGGCGAGACCGACGCGAACGTGGTCGCCGCGGCGGCCATGCCCAGGACGCCGATGCCGGTGATCGCGCCGACGACGGCGCTGATGACCGGCAGCCCGGCGGCGAACACGCTGCCGAAGCCGAGCAGCAGCACGCCGATCGCCGCGATGATCCCGATCGCTTCCGAGCGCAGGTCGCTGGGATTCGGCTGCGCCGCCTAGCCGAGCTGCCCGCCGTAGCTCACGCTGCCCCCGGCCGCCCGTGCGCCCGCCACAGCGTTGTCGACCTGCGTGATGTAACTCGACCCCAGGC
>Ga0187812_1000363_pt1 | contig 16266 bp, 9 predicted proteins | sample NC_S_2_FD_130582 | JGI IMG/M metagenome (GOLD analysis project Ga0187812, IMG submission 130582) | Wetland sediment microbial communities from Neuse River Estuary, North Carolina, USA - ASW-S_2 | ecosystem: Environmental > Aquatic > Freshwater > Wetlands > Sediment | place: USA: North Carolina...
CTGTCGAGCAGGGAGATATGCAGTTGTTCACGGACGAAAGCTGAACGATCGGGCGAGTCGAGAGCGTCGTTGCCTGATGCAGCCCGGCGCCAAGAAGCGCCGCGGACTCAGCAAATGCACTTGCGCTCAGGAAGTGGATCGACGGTGCCGTTCACACGCGAAGCCAACACTTGCATCATCGTCTCGCGCCGGTCGCGCTCTTGTACCTTTCCATGCGAACGCATACGCCCGCGGGCGGGGGATCGTTGAGTGCGAGAAAGTCAAAGCACTCGCAATAGATCGAGTCCCGATGAGCCGCGGTCCCAGCGCCGCTTACATCGGCTCGGGAAAATACCTCTGAACACCGCTTCATCGCGCAGTTGCGGAAGGCACTCTACCTGAACCGTCAAGGTTGCAATCCACCCTGCCCCATTTGATATCGCACGTAGCAGTTAAACATGCCATAGTTAACTGCTGCACGCGTTGAACTAGGCGCGGCAACCAACGTTGGAACAAACAGATCGTTCAGAAACCAGGGTGGCGTGTTTGAGTACACGCGCCGTCCTTGTGCGCCTGCATTGACGAATGGGTTCAAGGTAAACGCATAGGTGGCAACTACCACCCCGTTGGCCGCGAGCTCCGGCGCAACGCGTGCAAGATAATCCGGTTCGAACCATGGCTGCGAAGAAAGAAAGCCGTTCCACTCCGCCTGCGGCACCAGGGTGTGGAAAGCATCGGTAAGGAATTCCGCAACCGTCAGTTTGGCCGGCAGAGAATTCCGATGAACAAACGAAACACCCGCCCGCGTAGCTGCTACACGATCCTCGAGATGGGCCTTCCATTTCCATACGAGCGAGAACTCTGTGACGATCAGCGGCTTGTTGGGGATTTGCTCGTGCACAAATCGCATGGGCTCTTCAGTGCTACGCATATCCGGCTGGTGCCGGTGGTAATCCGCGTCTACGATGTTCGGATCGCGCTTCACCCATTCGATAGAGGCGCGCGTCGCCGGCAAGTTACGTTGGCGATCGAGGTGCAGCCGCGTCCATCCTCCGGCGAAGACAGGCAGGGGCTGTCCGTTTGTCGCCGTTCTATGCTCTGCGGCAATGTGAGCAGTAAGCCTTCGAAGAAAGGCAACCATGGGAATTTGTCCGTTTGTCGCCGGCTCCAGGTTGGGCTTTTGCGTATCGATGAGCAGTTCGTTGTCCAACACGAGAATCGACACATTGCCCTTGGTCGCGTCCAAAAGATCGTCGGCAAAATTGAACCACTGTCGTTCTTGCGGAGAATCAGGCAGCGGAACGCGCCCATCTTCTCCTCTGCCAATGCAATCCCATTTGATCGAGAGGATGACGCGCCGACCCGAACGCGCGGCTGCATTGAGGGCCCTCAAACCGGCATCAGCGTCGAACGATCGTTCGCCCCGCATGAACGGGAAGGCGGGAACAAAGCCTCGAACCCAGCCGGTGTGCGATTGGTCCATGAGACTGGGAAGAAGCCAGTCCAGGTTCTCGTTCACATTTGCGCCGAGTTGAAGCCCGCGCCATCTCTCGGCTGATGGTGCCGCAACGCTCCTGGGGGTTGTCGTCGCACCAAACAGGGCAAAGATAAGAGCGGCATTGGCAATATAGCAGAATACGCGTTTCACGGCCGCACAATCGAGGGCAGAAAAGATCGCGATCATCCCGGAGCTCAAGGCCGGATTGCAGATCCGCATTTTTGTATTCTCTATGGGCACGGCATTTTCCTTTGGCGCGACTTACGCTTCTCCTGCAGGGCCAATCGCACTTCCGCTGAAGCTGTTTACACCGGGGGAGACACGGCAACTTCCCTCTACGGCGCGGCGCGGAGAGCTGATGCAGCCCCTCATCCGTTCTCCGCGCGTCAACCGCGGGTGGAATTGAGCCAAGCGCATGCTAGTTTGGCGTCGTGATGAAATTTTGCCATCCCGCAGAAGTATCGTACTCGCGCACACCTACATCTCCTGTCGTGGTGCAGCCAGGATCGGTGAACGTCTGGATGTACCCGTATTGTTGAGTGAGCGGCTGCACTGCAAGAGCGAAGACGCAGTTGATGGCCTGCGCGGTCACATGCACCCATTCCCCGTTGCTGAGGTTCGATTCATAAGGCGTTTGGGTGAGAAAGGTCCAGCTACCGTTTTCGCTGCCGAAGATGAGGTCGCTGGCGCCGGCGCCAAGGAAAAATCCATTGTATGCATCTGGGCCCACCGATGGATTGCTGACGCCGAGGATGATTCCGGCATTGGCGCCGGAGCCCATGCTGTTCATCTGCACATCGCTCTGCACCGTCAGGTTGCCGGAATTCGAGGAGCTGACGACGCTCTTGTCGCCGTAGCCGACGTTGGAATCGGTGTAGACGCCGCTGGCGATGCTCCAATTGCCGCCATAGGTGATCCAGCCAGAGCTCGATCCGCTGTCGAACGGTGCCCAGTAGGGCGTGTACGACGTGCTGGCCGCGCCGCCTTCGGTAACAGCGATGTGGCGCCATTTGGCGTTTGTGTTGAAGGTGCGCACGCCGATCTGGCCGTTCATGTGATTGCAGTTCGAATCGGTGTAAGAGAAGGAGGTGACGGTACTCGCGCCGCTGGGCTGGGCGGAAGCGGTGATGGTGCAGCCATTCAACTGCGCGGTGATGTGAATCCAGGTATTCACAGGCACGCCTCCGGTGATCGCCGCTGAATCGAGAGCGGTGTATCCGTCGTGCTCGTCGCCCAGAACCAGATTGCCCCGACCGCTTACGCCAATGTAGTAGCCTTCAAGGGTATCCGTACCAACACCGGGGTTGGAGACGTGGGCGATGAGGCCGGCGTTGCCCGACGAGCTCTGGATCTGCACATCAGCCTGAATGGTGTAGTCGCGCCATGTGGCGCCGCCGGCAACGGACTTGTCGCCGGACCCCCCGCTTGTGTCGGAATAAACGCCCGATGACACCGACCATGTGCCGCCGTAGGTAGTAAAGTCCGGCGCGCTGCCGCTGGCGAAAACGTCGTGATAAGGGATGGGAGCCATGGTGCCGAAAACGATCGTCAGACCCTGCACCGCCGCGATCTCATTGGTCCTGGTCTGGTAAAACGACGGCCATTTTCCAGAGCTGAACGGCCCGCTCATGGAACTCCATGTCGCTCCGTAGTCCTGACTATAAAAAATGCTGTAGTTGTTCGATGTGGCGAGGATCAGTCCATTCAGGAAGGATTGAGCGATGGTGTTGGAGGATGTATTCGGCAGATTTGTGCCCAGGCCCGATGACTATGTGACGCCGTCAGTCGAGACCTTGTAATAGCCGCCTGGCGAAGTGCACGTTCCTCCTTGGGGACAATCTTCCGTCGAGAGCATGTAGCTGCCGTTGGCCATCATCGTGAGATATGGCTCTCCGGGCCTGGAAACGCCGTCGGTAACGCCGGAGGCAATGGTCTCGGAGCCCCAAGTCGCGCCGTTGTTAGTGGAGAGCCGTTCGCCGATGAGCTGGTTGTAGCCCTGCGACTGATGCAGCTCGTCCGCGTAAAAGGCCGCGATGTTGCCGTTGGGTAGAACGAAGAGAAAAGGCTCCCATACGCCCAGGTCGTTGCTGCCGTTCTCGTTGGCGTCGATGACGCTGAGAAAGCTGAACGGGCTGTTATAGCTGGAGGCGGAATATATCTGAACGCGGTAAGAGACGCCGGTGACGATGGAGCGCATGGCCAGAAGAATGGCGCCATTCGGCAACTGCGTGAGTTGCGCGTTGCCCAGGTTGCGGCCCGATTGGGAGACGGTCTGCACGTAGCTCCAGGTGCGCATGTCGTCGATGCTGCGCTGGATTTCGATCTCCGAGTTCGACGACCCGCTGGGGGTGTAGGCATAAGCGGCCAGCCAGCTCCCATCCTGCAGGTGAACCAGACGCAGCCACGAGCCGGAGCTATCAACGGTGACACTGCTGCCCCACGTAACCTGAGCGCGTGCCCGGCCCGGCAGGAGCGTGAGTGCGAGAAGGCTGAGCAGAAGGATGCGCACGCTCCGGTTCAGGAAGCGAAGCGCGGTTGCAAGGTTGGTCATGACTTTCCCCTCAGAGTTGATTGGCATAGCGACGGGATGAGGTGTCAGTTCTTCATGCATGGAGATTGCTTGCGATTCGCCACGGAGCAGTTAGATGTCTACTCAGGGAAGCTCCGGTGAGGCGAGATCGAGCCGGCATCCGAGCCGCCCACGAAGACTAGTGACCGTCAATCTCCTGCGCAAGAGGGCGAACGTCCCATTTTGTAATAGTTCATTTGAACTATATGCAGTGATCAATTGGCGCATCGCGAAGCAACGCGCCAATCGAGAATCGCTCAGCGTAAAATATCGCAATGAGCAGCGGTGCGAGTGCGATCAACGTCTACATCGTCGACGATCATCCGGTCGTGCGGCTGGGACTGCGCACCATGCTCGACAGCGAAGAGGGCATCTCGGTCATCGGCATGGCGGGAACCGCGCGCGAGGCCATTGCCGATATTGAGCGGCTTGATCCGGATGTTGTGCTGATGGACTTGCGCATGCCTGAGATGGAGGGCACGGAGGCGATCATGGAACTGCGCCGCGTCCGTCCCGAGGTGCGCATACTAGTGCTCACCAACTATGAATCGGACGAGGACATCTCGCGCGCCATGCAGGTGGGCGCACGCGGCTATCTGCTCAAGAACACGCCGCAGGAAGAAATTGTGAAAGCCGTCGAAATGGTGGCAAGAAATGAGCGTTGCGTGCCAGAACGGATCGCGCAGCGGCTGGTGGTTGCGATGGGACGCGAGAGCCTGAGCCAGCGCGAGCTCGAAGTTCTGACCCTGGTTGCGAAGGGGCTAACGAATAAGGAGATTGCCCAGCAGCTTTTCATCAGCGATAAGACGGTTCGCAATCACGTGACAAGCTGCCTGGAAAAACTGCATGCCAACGACCGCACCGAGGCTGCGACGACCGCGATTGGCCGGGGGCTGATTCGCATCGCCGACTAGAGCGGCTATCGCTCTCAGGGTGCGGCTTGTCGAAAGGTGCGCTCGTGGAGCGCCTTGCGCAGGCGATGGAAGATGGACCGGCTTTGCAGGCTGGCGCGGACGCACACCGCCGTGCCGCGCCCGGGCGCGCTGCGAATCTCAAGAGAACCGTCGATATCCCGCGTGCGCTTCTGCATGCCGAGAATACCGAAGCCGGCTTTGTCGGGCGTGTAATCGAAGCCCTGGCCATTGTCGGCCACGGTCAATTCAACATAACTCTCGCCATACTGCAGGGTGATCGCGATCCTGGACGGCATGGCGTGTGCCGCCGCATTCACGACTGCCTCGCGCCCGATGTGCAGAAGGGCGTTAGCGGTGCGAAGCGGAAGCGGCGCCGGCGAGCCCTCGATGCGCGTAACCGTTTCGATCTGTTCGCCGGAGATGTGCCGGGCGGCTTCGGCAAGCGTGTTGAGCAGATTGTCTTGGAGGGGAGGCGAAGCCGGGCTGAGCATGGCAATTGTGCGGCTTGCTTCTTCATGACAGCGCCGCACCAACTGATAGGCCAGACGAAGCTGTTCGGAAACCAGATTGCGGTCCGCCGAATCGCCGGACGCGACGATCTTGTGGATGCCTTGAATCTGGTAGCCCACGCCGGCAAATCCCTGCGCCATGGTGTCGTGGATGTCGTGCGCCAGCCGCTCGCGCTCGCGGGTGATGGTGTCGGCCTTCCAGCGATGGAAGCGGAAATACGCGATCTGAATGAGCAGCGCAGCGATCAGGACGCCGGCGAAGAGCAGGCTTTCATGCCAGGGATTCCACCAGGGCGGACCGGCAAGCACCTGAATATCGTCGCCCGAAGGGACCAGTACGACAAAGGGGGTCAGGTCCTGGGTGTATGCCTGGCCCAGCACGCAGATGCCGCGCACGCGCAGATAGCTGTTGACCTCAATCTTGCGCGGCAGTTCATCCTGACGGTGGGCATTGATGGTGCGGAAGGTCTGGATGCCGTCGGTGAGAGTCAGCTTCTGGCTCCCGTCGCCGGCCATCTCATCGCCGATCAGCCGCCCTTCGATTTCGATGAAACGCGCGTCGTAGGCGCCGGATGCGGCCTGTGCAGGGGTCACGGAGATGGGCGGAACCGGCGTTCCATTCCACAGCAGCCGGATGGAATTGCTGTAGATCGACGCGCTATAGAGACTCGGTTGCACGCGGCCGCGCACTTCCACGACATCGCCGACATTAAGCCCGTGCGGAGCGGGCGACTTGACCAGTACGCCTCCGGTCCGATCCTGAATATAGAGGGCCGGATTGGTAAGGGTCACCACGCCGCGCAGTACGATATGGCTTTGCTCTGCATGCGGCAGGTTGAGCAGATCGCCGATGTGGATGTTCGCCGCGGGAGGCGATGGTGGGCGTGCTGGAGCGTGGGTCAACGGCGCTGTTGGCCGAATTAGCGGTAGCAGGCGGTTGTAGTCCGCCTCTCGCTTGGGAAATTCAGGTTGAATCGTATGCGCGACATGCTCACGAATGCGCTGATAGTCCGCGAAGGTTGCGGGCGCGATCGATATATTGCGCCAGCGCCCTCCGGTAGCGACGGATCGTAAGCCGATCTTTCCTGAGCGCACGCAGGGATGCTCTTCCAGCACGGCCCATGTCGTTTCCAGAGTGGTCAGGTTTTGCGATTGGGCTGCGATCCAGCATTGATAGCTGGTGACGGTGAGCCGGTACCAGGTGGTATCTCTGACGCCGCCTGGCATCGCCATGGGGCGGGCCTCCATCCAGCCATAGTCGGCGCGCCCAATCACCAGCGTTCCGTCGGTGGTGCGCAGACCCGCGTAATAGCCGCGATAGGCGTCGACACCTTCGTCTTCGTCATTGGCGCGAACGATGACGCCCATATCGCCATGATTGCCATCGAAACGCAGATCCGCTTGCAGCGTGTAGTTGGTCCATCGCGATGAGCCGGTCACCAGTTTGGCTCCACGCTCCGCGGAATTGTTGTGGATCGCCCCATCGAGAATCTCCCAGGTTCCTCCGTACGCCTTCCACTCTTTCAGACTGCCTGCGGATATTGCGTACCGGCGATTAGGCGCGAGCGCGGCGCGCCGTGTTTGTACCCACAGCCCGACTCCAAGCGCCAACAGAGCGGCGAGAGCGGCTGAAGTCGCGGAAACGGCGATTTTTCTGAAGCGGCGCGGCATGCCTTATTGCGCACTCCAATCCATATCCAAAACTTTTTGGATCTCGGGCTGGTCAACGTTTTCGCGGGTGATGAGGATGGGAGCAATGGTACGCCGGGCGGGAACCGTTTCGTGCTTGCGCTGCCGGGCGATGGCTTCTACCGCTTCGAAGCCCATGGTGAAAGTGTCCTGTGCAATCAGAGCGTCGATCTCGCCGGTGCGTACCAGACGCACCAGATCCAAATCCTGATCGCAGCCGACCAGGATCACCTGCTCACGCGTGGGATTGTTGCGCAAGGCAAAGTAGGCAGCACGGGTTTGATTGATGTTCAGCGTCACAATGGCGCGCAGGTGGGGCGTGCGCCGTATGGCGTCTTCGGCGGTCTGTTCCGCCTCGTCAAAGCCGAAGGAGGTGGAGTGCCGCTCGACGATCTGAAGGCCGGGTACGGCAGCGTGCAGAGCGGATTGAATGGCGTTGGCGCGGGCGACAAGACTCAGAATCGCCGGGTCGACGCCGAGAATCGCAATCGTGTCGCCGGCCCTGAGTTTGGGCGCCAGGCGCGTGGCGGCCAGCCTGCCCATCGCGTCGTCATCGTTCACGATGTAGCAGAGCTTTCCGCCGGGGTCCACACCCAGCGGCGAGCCAACTACGATGGCAGGAATGCCCTGGGCCAATGCTTCGCGCACCGGACTGATCAGCGCCACGGAATGGTCCGGTGAGAGAATGAGCCCCGCAACGTGGCGCGCCACCATGTTGTGGACAATCTGAATCTGGCGGGAGAGATCGTCTTCGCTGCTGGGGCCATTCCAGTAGACGCTGAATCCGTAGCGATGCGCGGCCTGTTCCGCTCCGGCGTGCTCCGATTCCCAGAGTTCCTGCGCGGTGGTTTCCGGAATAACGGCGATTATCGGTTGCCGCGCGGAGTGGCAGGCGCCGAGGCCAAAGCAGAGAAACGCAAGAGCGGCGACAGCGCCACAGTGCGTTTTCACGGAATGGGCCATTGCCACGTCCTTCGCTGACCATTATTGCATGAAGATTGCGCGCCTTAAGAGAGCACATGCAGCCGCGCTGCCAATAGGACATATGAACTACTGAAGATTGGTGCTTCCGTCATCTTGCCCGTCATCTCAAGCGGCATATATTGTGACCCTCGGCTCAAACATAGCTGTCTGACTCGTCGCAGAACCAGACAGCGAATCATCCTGACAGAACGTATTGCTGGAGGCTATAGATGAAACGACAGTTGTATGCCGTGACAGATTTCCCGATCAGACGCATGAGAGCTGCGCTGTTTTGCATGTTCTTCATGGTGCTTGGTGTGGCGTCTCATGATCTGCGGGCGCAGGATTATCGCGCCAAGCTCACAGTGACCGTGACCGATCCTACCGGAGCCGTTATTCCCGGAGCCACCTTGGAATTGACGCGCATCAGCACTGGAATCATGACGCCGGCCAAAACCGATGCGTCTGGAACGTTCATCTTCCAGTTTCTCGAGCCGGACACATACTCGCTCAAAGCCTCGGTGCCGTCGATGAGCGAAAGAGAATTGACCGGAATTGTGCTGCAGTCTTACGCCGCCAGCAGCATTTCCATCAGCTTGAAACCCGCTGCGGTCAGTGCGCAGGTGACCGTTACCGCCGAAGCGGCGCTGCTCGAAACGCAAAGTGCGTCACGCGCTTTCAGTATCACGAACGAGACCGTCAAAGAGCTTCCGATTATCAACGGAAACCCGGTCATGCTGGGCAACGAGATTCCCGGCGTGCGGATGCGCAATTTGGGTATCTACACCGAGCCTTGGACCGTGACCTCGCAGTACATGATCAACGGCGGCTTGATGTACCTGAACGAATTCCAGATTGACGGCGCGCCGAACGACGCCGAACTTGGGAACAACACGTACGCTTACACACCGCCGCAGTATTCGACCAAGGAGTTCTCGGTCAGCTCGAACAACTACGACGCGGAATATGGCCACACCAGCGGCGGCGTTATCAATCTCAGCACTCTTTCCGGCACGGACAAGTATCACGGCATGTTCTGGAGCTCCTTCCGCCGCACCGGCTGGAATGCCAACTCCTTCCAGAACAAGTACCAGAATTCCGTCAATGGTGCCCACAATTCAACGCCGTTCAACACCGAAACACAGCTTGGATTCCAGGGCGGCGGACCCATTGCGATTCCGCGCCTGTTGAGCCAGTCCACGAAATACAAGCCGTATTTTTTCTTTGCCTACGACCACTATACCGAGCTATTGCCACGTAGCCTGCTTCTCTCCTATCCCACCGCGAAGATGCGTACCGGTGACTTTTCAGAACTGCTCAATCAGCCCGGCTATCCGTCAATCACCATTAACGATCCGGACAGCGTGCATCAGAATGCGCAGGGCGTCTGGGTACGTGATCAGTTTCAGGGCAACATCATCCCGCCGGGGCGGCTCAATCCTGTTGCGCTGGCTGTGGCCAAACTGCTTCCCGCCGTTGGCGCCACGCCCAACGGCCAGCGTGTCGGCACCAACAATCTCTCCATCCCCAACAACTACTTCAACTGGCACTTCCACAATTTGCTTGGCCGCTTTGACTTCAACATCGGCGACAAGTACAAATTTTTCCTGCGCCCGGTCCTGGCCGACTTTACCGAAGTCAGCAACGCCGGCGGAATCGTAGGACCCGGAGAAAACGGCGGCCAGTTCTCGCGCGCGTCGAAGGGCTTCCTGTTCGACTTTGTCGACGTGGTCAATCCCAAGACGGTGTTGAATCTACGCGCCGGCTATATGAACTTTGCGGTTGTGTGGTCCAGCCCGGCCAACCAGGGCTTCGACCTTTCGTCGCTCGGCCTGCCCGCAAGCTTCGCCAGCGCGCTGCAGCAGCCGTCGCTGTTCGGTAACTGGAACTTTGCCGGATATAACAGCATGGGCTGGTTTGCCAACACTGAACTTACCGGCACTTATTCGCTGCAGGGCTCGCTGTCGCGCACCATCGGCAAGCACAACGTGCGAATGGGCGCCGATCTTCGCCTGATCCGTTTCAACTTCTACAACCCAGGCTCAATGACGTTCAACAACGGGCCGGATTGGACGGAAGACACCTGGAATACTCAGGACGCAACGACTTCGAGCCGCAGCGGCGACGGTTTTGCAACCTTCCTGCTAGGCACGCCAACCAGCGGCAACACAACCATCAATGCCGACGAGCAGATCTCGACCAAGTACATCGCTCCCTGGGTGCAGGACGACTGGCGCGTTAGTTCACATCTGACCATCAACCTTGGCCTGCGTTACGACGTGCTGACCGGTCCCGAGGACCGGCAGAATCGCCTCATTGTCGGCTTCGATCCGACCATTCCGAATGCCGTGCAGCAGGAAATGCCCGCCAATGCGGCTTCGATCCTGCCCGCGGCCTCGAATCTTACCGGCGGATTGACTTATGCAGGCATCAACGGAGGAACACGGGAAGCAGTCGCCACGGTCTACAACAACATTCAGCCGCGTTTCGGTTTTGCGTGGCAGCCGATCAACAACCTGGTTATCCGCGGAGGATACGGGCTGTTCTATACCAACTTCCAGACCAACGGGATGATGAACCAGCGTGGCTACTCATCGAATACGCCGTTGGTGGATACAAATGATAGCGGCATTCATCCCGTGGACAATCTGCTGAATAATCCCTACCCGAGCGGATTGATTCAGCCCACGGGCGCCGCACTGGGAACGATGACTGGCGTGGGTACCAGCCTTTCAGTCTACAACCATCACTATCGCATCCCCGACGCGAACGAATTCTCGATGGGCTTGCAATACCGCCTGTTCCATAACGGCGTACTCGATGCGGCTTATGTAGGCAATCGCGTGAATGGGTACGACATGAACTACAACGCCAACTACCCGTCGCACCAATTCCTGCAAACCTGCTCGCTGGCCTATGGCGCCCCAGGCGCTCAGTGGAGTAATTGCTGGGCCGGAGTGGCGAATCCGTTCAAGGGCGTTCCAGCATTCGCCGGCACCGCCTATTACACCAACGCCACCAACCAGGCATGGGACATGAACCGGCCGCATCCCGAATTCCAGGACGTGACGGTTTCCGGTATGAACGATGGCCACATCTGGTACAACGGCCTGCAAGTCGACTATCACTACCGCATGGCGCACGGCATGAGCTTCGATACCAGTTTTGTCTGGTCCAAACAGATTGAACAGTGGGGCTGGCTGAGTCAGGATCTGAATCTTCGCCAACGCAGCGTTTACTACCTCGAGCTTCCGAAATCTTTCAAGATCGACGGAGTCTTCCAACTGCCCTTCGGTCGCGACCGGCACTTCAACATGGCTTCGAGCCGCATCGCCGATGCGATTGCCGGCGGATGGGACTTCTCGCCGATGTTTACCTTGCAAAGTGGCGAACCTGTCGCCCTGCCGCACGGCGCACGTCCACTGCCGCATAACAAATTTAATCGGAACCCCAACTGGAGCAATCGCAATCCCATCGGGTTCCTCGGCTGGGGCCATTGCGTGCTCCATCACCTGGCCGGCGGAGGCGTTGCGCCGCTACCCACCAACACTGCCTATGGCGCGTGTCCCAGCGACCTAAGCCAGTACGACTGGATCGTCTATGACACGCTTCCTAATGAGGCCATCGAAGGCTCGAACTCCGATGTTATCCTCATGAAGCCCATGTTGCTCACCGATGCAGCGTTGCAGAAGAGCTACTCCGTTCACGAAGGCATGAACGTCATCGTCCGCCTTCAGGCCAACAACGCGTTTAACCACTTCAACCTGCTTACAGCGCGTTTCAACTCCAACGCGTGGGATCCGAACTTCGGCTCAATCGTCCCGGGACAGACACCTACCGCGGACGCCCCGCCCCGCACGGTGAATGTTCAGGTCCGGTTTGCGTTCTAACTCCTGGTGGCAGGGCCTGATGGATGTCAGGCCCTGCCTTTGCAACTATTTCAACCATCCACAGAGTAGTTACCCCCGGCGGAGTGCTGTGAAACAGTCTCAAGATATTCCAAAGCAGATGAGTCACACCCAAAAACAGGTCGATTTTCCCATCCGGGATATGTCCAGCTTTTCGTCTTCCATGTACTTTGTCATCGCAGTTGTGTTTGCCATCTTTGCTATACAGGCACAGAGCGCGGTTACACAAACCCGCACGGCCCTGAGTAATGCCGCCGCGAAGTATGCACGCGTGATTCGCCTAGCGCACAGCGCTACTCCTTCAAAAGACGGAACGCTCGTTGTCAGCGTCACGGCCTTTCCCGGAGGAAATGGGGAAGAGGACATCTACGCCAGCGCCGATGGAACGAGTTTTGCGCAAATCGGCGCGATTCACGACGCTGATTTCGCCGGCGGTCTGTGCTGCGGCACGCTCCTTGAGTTGAGCCGCCAGATAGGTACCCTGCCTGCAGGGACGCTCCTGTGGGCAGGCTCCGTCGGGCAGTCCTCGACGACCCAGCCCATGCAGATCAAGATCTACCAGAGCGCGGATCAGGGCGCGACCTGGACGTATCTCTCCAACTGCGCAAGCGCGTCCGGCGTGCACAGCGCGGTTGGCGGTCTGTGGGAGCCGGAGTTTACGATCGCCAGCGATGGCGCGTTGGTCTGCTTCTACTCCGATGAGACGCAGGCAGGCCACAGCCAGCTGATTCACCAGGTCCGCTCCTACGACGGCATCAACTGGCAGGACTCCACGTACACCGTTGCCAGCAATATCTCGTCGGATCGTCCGGGCATGCCGGTGGTGACCATCCTGCCCAGCGGGACCTACTTCATGAGCTATGAACTGTGCGGCCCCGCGGCATGCACGGTTTACTCGCGCACCTCCGCCGACGGCTGGAACTGGGGCGACGCTACAAACATGGGCGCCCGTGTCGTTACCGCTGCCGGACAATGGTTCGAGCATGCGCCGTACAGCACGTGGGCGCCCTCGGCTGCCTCCGCCAACGGCACCATTCTGCTCGTCGGGCAGATGATGTACGACCAGTCCGGCGGTGTTTCTGCGGGCAATGGCGTTACCGTCTTCACCAACCACTCCGCGGATGGTTCCGGCACGTGGAGCACGATGCCGGCGCCAGTGCAGGTTCCCACGGCCTACAACGACTCTTGTCCGAACTATTCATCGCCGCTCTTGCCGTCGACGGATGGGAGCAGCGTTCTCGAACTTGCGTCAGACTATGTCGGCTCCGTATGCACGATGTTCTATGGGTCCGGTCCGGTTCTTGCCGGCGTTGCCGCGTCCACCGTTACAGTCACTCCTTCGGCATCGACGGTTACAGCATATCCGCTGCAGGTGACGGTCAATGTGTCCGGCAGCGGTACGTTGCCCACGCCGACGGGAACAGTGAAGCTCAGCCTGGGAACGTACTCGGCAACCCAGTCGCTCGCGAGTGGTTCGGCGTCCTTCTCGATTCCCGGCCCGTTGAACTCTGGCGCGGCAACGCTCACCGCGACCTACTCCGGTGACTCGAACTACACCAGCGGCACAGGCACGGCATCGGTCACCATCAATGTTCCGGCGCCTGGGTTTTCCGTCAGCGCAACGGCCGTGTCGGTGATGCCCGGCGCCACTACCGGCAACACTTCGACGGTTATGGTGATGCCAGCCGGCGGTTTCACAGGCAGCGTGACACTGAGCGCTGTCATTCTTTCTAGCCCGGTAAACGCTGTTGCACAGCCCACCTTGAGTTTTGGCGCCACCAGCCCGGTGATCATTACGGGTGCAAGCTCCGGTTCGGCCACGCTTACCGTTAGCACCACGGCCTCTGTCTCCGCGGCGCTTGCGCCTCCGGCGCAGCCCGCCACGCTGCGGCGTACGCCCGGCATGGCTGTCCTGGCGGGTTTCCTGTTGGTGGCGGTCCCGGGCAGGCGGCGCTTTCGCCGCGGTCTGCGCCTCTACAGAGGCCTGGCGCTTCTGTGTCTCTGTGCGGCCACCATGTGCATCGGGCTCACTGGATGCGGCGGTTCGGGCTCGGCAAAAGGCGATGCGGGAACCACGCCGGGGAACTATCTGGTGCAGATTACCTGCACTTCCGGCAGCCTGACCGCGACTGGCGACCTCACACTCACCGTTCAGTAGCGCGGGCACTATGGCTGGAACTTAGTAGAGGGCAAGCGAAAGCTTCCCTGCATATTTGTTGAGTTGGTTTGTCGAAAAGAAAAAAGAAGGGAAAATCTCGGCATGACAGCCGTCTTGGCACGATCTATTCTGCGCTCTTACCGCGCATGGTTCATATTCTTATTTCTCTGCATTTTGGCGCCGGGGATGCACGGCCAGGAGACGCGTTGGACAGAAGCCCGCGCTAACCAGTGGTATCAGCAGCAGCCTTGGCTCGTTGGTGCTAACTTTGTGCCTTCGGATGCCATCAATCAACTGGAAATGTGGCAGGCCGATACCTTCGATCCGGCGGAGATCGATCGCGAGCTAGGCTGGGCGCAGGGCCTGGGCATGAACACCATGCGCGTCTTCCTGCACAACCTGCTCTGGGAGCAGGATCCGGCTGGGTTTCAGCATCGCATCGATCAATTTCTGGCTATCGCGAACAAGCATCGCATCCGGCCGATCTTCGTGCTCTTCGATTCCTGCTGGGATCCAAACCCCAAGCTCGGACCGCAGCACCCGCCCATCCCCGGTGTGCACAACTCGGGTTGGGTGCAGGCGCCGGGCCGCGCCATCCTTGAGGATCCAAGCCAGTATGACCGCCTGCGCGCCTATGTGCAGGGCGTGGTCGGAGCTTTTGCGAACGATCCGCGCGTCCTGGCGTGGGATGTTTGGAACGAGCCGGACAATGACAACGCGACTTCATACGGGCGTCTTGAGCCCCGCGATAAACAAGCGCGCGTGCTGGCTCTGCTGCCGCGGGTCTTTGCCTGGGCGCGATCGGCCCATCCCAGCCAGCCGCTAACCAGCGGCCTGTGGGCGGGCGACTGGTCTTCGCTCGACCGGATGTCACCGATGGCACGCATCCAGGTCGAAGAATCCGACGTCATCTCCTTCCATAACTATGGATGGCCGGAGGTCTTCGAGGCCAAAATTCAGGATCTGAGGCAGTTCCATCGCCCCATCCTCTGCACGGAATACATGGCGCGCGGAGTCGGCAGCCTCTTTGACACTATCCTGCCGATTGCCAAGAAGGAGCATGTTGCGGCCATTAACTGGGGTCTGGTGAAAGGCAAGAGCCAGACTTATCTGCCCTGGGATTCCTGGAAGCGTCCCTATGTGCTGGAACAGCCAGCGGTCTGGTTCCACGACATCTTCCATGAGGATGGCCGGCCCTATCGCCAGCGCGAGGTCGATCTGTTTCGTTCGCTCACCGCGAAATAACCGTGCCCGCGCTTTCTGCGCCTCATGTTAAAGCCGGGGGTTCGATAAGTCACTGAACAGCGGCAAGGTGAGCATCAGGTTGTTGCCAAACGGTTGAGGACTGCGCCCATTTCGCCGAGAGCTGGGGATCGGACAACATTTTAATATAAACACCGCCCACTACCGAACGCGCCTGGAAATGGATCTGCCGGGCCGAGAGCGTGTCGTACCAGTCGGTCATGGGAACACGGGATGTTGTATCGTTCAGAAATGCCACGATCGGATGCATGAACATCTGGAAGTCGCCGTTGCTGCGGGCCTTCAACGAGTCGAAACTTGCTGTGCGTAACCACTAGCCGATCCTAGCCGTAGGGTGGGGTATAACGATGACATTGGCGATGCCGGTCCCGTCCTCCGTTGAGGTACGGCACACCTTTCGCATACCCGGATGGCCCGCTTCTGATTTTGGGGCGGCGCCCGGTACTTGCGCGACTGATGGCCAGTCAGTTCGCGCGGCGTGATTTGAAGCAGGTTGGGTAACACTTGCCGGTGATACGGCCGGGACCCGGGTTTCAGTGCACGAGTGACTCGGCGATGTTGCGCCATTTGGCGTTGAAAATGCCTGAATCAAGTCCCGGAATGCATTCGACCTTTAGTTTGCGACGGGCGTCTCGACCCGGCTCGAAACATATTGCGATTCTCTGGGCGGAAGCAAACGGGTCGAATTAAGAATGAATGTCAGCTCCGATGCGACATGAATGAACGCTGCCAGCAGCGGGTTCAGATAACCTGCAGCAGCCAATCCAATTCCGATGGTGTCGACGATCAAGGTGCCGTAGAAATTCTGCAGAATAA